>Ga0306926_10003687_pt1 | contig 15889 bp, 19 predicted proteins | sample flu12Cox44000178_FD_203759 | JGI IMG/M metagenome (GOLD analysis project Ga0306926, IMG submission 203759) | Lab enrichment of tropical soil microbial communities from Luquillo Experimental Forest, Puerto Rico - flux8day.12C.oxic.44.000.178 (v2)... | ecosystem: Environmental > Terrestrial >...
CGCTCTCGTCACCGGCGCCCTGCTGGTCCCGCCCGCTGGCGGCGCCGCCCTGGGCGCCGGCTGGGGCACCAGCCCGCTCACTGCGCTCGCCATGGCCTGCGCCGTCGCCAGCATTACCGCCTCACGACCGGGCCGCCAACCGGCGCCCCGCACCAACCGCGTCCCGGCCGCCGGCCGGTCAACGGAAAGGAAACGCAATGAACACCCGCAGTGCCTACGCCGATATCGAGGTCCCGGAGATCTCCCGGCCCGGGTCGGTCCTTGACCGAGCCGACGGGCCAGGTGTCGCGGTCCCGCTCCTGGGTCCCGCCGACCGCGGCGGCGCCAGCCCGCTGACCGGCCTGGCCGCCGCGGGCGCCGTTACCCCGCTGATGGGCCCGGCCGCCCCGGCCACTGTGACCGCGCTGCTGGGTCCCGCCGATCGCGGCCCGATGGTCTCGCTCATGGGTCACGCCGACCCGGGCACGGCCACGCCGCTGATGCTCCCCCGGCGGACGCGGTGACTGCCAAGGTGGCCGGACCTGGAAGGGCCAATCCGCCGGGCGCCCCGGGCGCCGGGCCGGACCGTTCCGCCGGGCCCATGGACCATATATTTCACGAGCTGCACGCGGATGGCTGCCACGTTCTCTGCGGGGTCTGCGATAGCCAGTGCTGGCCGCCCGCGGCGAAGGTCACCAGCGACCTTTGGTGATAGGCGCTCGCTCAGCACGAGCCGCGGCCGTCAGCCGTCGAGGGTCTTCAGCTCGCGGCGCATCACCTTGCCGGTCGAGGTCTTGGGCAGGTCGGGCACGAACCGGACCGACCGGGGCAGCTTGTACGCGGCCAGCTGGGGCCGGCAGTGCTCGATGATCTCCGCCTCGGTGGCCACGGCGCCGGGGCGGAGCACCACGTAGGCCCGGGCCAGCTCGCCGTGTGTCTCGTCGGGCACCGGCCCGGCGGCGACCATGGCCACGGCGGGGTGCGAGGCGATCACGCGCTCGATCTCGGCCGGGTAGACGTTGAACCCGCCCGTGATGATCAGGTCTTTCCTGCGGTCGACGATGAAGTAGTGGCCCTCATCGTCGCGGGTGGCGATGTCGCCGGTGTGCATCCAGCCGTCTGGCTCGATCGCGGCGCGGGTGGCCTGATCGTTGCCGTAGTAGCCGAGCATGACCAGCGGCCCGCGGATCATCAGTTCCCCCGGTTCGCCGTCGGGCATGGTGATACCCGGATCGCCGAGCGCGGCCACCCGGGCCTCCGCTCCGGGCAGCGCGAAACCGATGGAACCGTGGACGTTGGGCATGTAGCTGCAGTTGCTGGTGCCGGCGCCGCCCAGCTCGGTCATCCCCCACAGCTCCAGCAGGGGCGCTCCGGACCGGCGTTCCCATTCGGCCATCTTCGCCACCGGCATGGTCTGGCCGCCCACCGCGCACATCCGCAGCGAGGACAGGTCGGCACCGGGCAGGGACGGGTCGGCGAGCATCATCGCGTACATGGTCGGCACCCCGTCGAACACGGTGGCGCGGTGACGCTGGATCTGGGCGAGGGCCGCGGCGGCGTCGAAGCGCTCCATCATCACCAGCGTGCCGCCGGTCATGAAGGTGCCGTTCATCACGATGTTGCCGTAAACGTGCGGCAGCGGCAGGGCGTTGAGCATCACGTCGCGGCTGGTCCGCGTCTGGACCGCGAACAGCGCCGCGGTGTTGAGGAACACGGCCCGGTGCGACTGCATCGCGCCCTTGGGGTGGCCGGTGGTGCCGGATGTGTACCCGATCGTGGACAGATCCGCGGGAGCCGGCCTGGGGACGTCCGGCGCCTGCGCGCGGCTGCCGAGCAGGTCCCCGAAGGCGGTGACGCCGCCGCCTGCAGCGTCGAAGCTGATGACCCGGCGCAAGCTGGGTACGGCCCGGGTCAGGTCGAGGATCACCTCGGCCTTCTCGCCCGCGGTGAAGATCGCTGCCGCGCCGCAGTCGTTGAGCACGAACGCCACTTCTTCGGGGGTGAGCATCACGTTGATCGGGTTGACCACCGCGCCCGCCCGCAGCGCCGCGTGGTAGGCCACCACCCACTCCCACCGGTTCGGCGAGTAGAGCGAGACGCGGTCACCCGGGCGGACGCCCAGCTCGTGCAGCCCGCCCGCCACCCGGGCACACAGGTCATCGAGCTCGGCGTAGGTGAAGGTGCGCTCACCCGCGATGAGGGCCGGCTGGGATCCGAAGCTCTTCGCCGACCAGATCAAGATCGTGCCCAGGTCCGCTCGGACGGGGCCGGTGTCCGGCAGAACCGGGTCGATGAGCGCCTCGGCCATGACTACCCCCTTGCCTCCGACAGCCACCGGACCGGGTCAATCCCGGCTGGCCCGCGACTGTGCTATGCCATGTACGCTCCCGGCAGGCTGGCTTGTCACGATACCTCCGCCCCGGCTCACGCCGCCTGGCTGCGGTAGCTTGCGCCGGCCGGCGGGGATGCGTGACGCGATGGCGGCTGAACGGCAACTGGAGACGTGACCGACAGAACAGCGGCAACGAGCCAGGCGCGCGGAACGGGGGCGCGGGGCGCCGGGGATGGCGCGGCGGCCGAGTTCGAGCGGCTGTACCGGGCGAACGTGGAGCCGGTCACGGCCTACTTCGCCCGGCGCAGCGCCGACCCGCACCTGGTCGCCGACCTCACGGCGGACACCTTCGTGACGGCGATCACCAGCTTCGGGTCGTTTGATCCGGGCAGGGGCACCGCGCGGGCCTGGGTGTTCGGGATTGCCCGGCACGTCTACGCCGCGCACTGCGAGGCGTACGGCCAGCAGCAGGACAGGCTGCAGCGGCTGGCGGGCCGGCGCGACCTGGAACCGGACCAAGTCGAGGAACTGCTCGACCGCATCGACGCCGAACGGGCCGGCCGCGACCTGGTCACCGGGCTGGGCCTGCTGCCGGACCGGGACCGCGCGCTGGTCGAGCTGGTCGACCTGGCCGGCCTGCGCCCGAAGGAGGCGGCAGCGGTGCTCGGGGTCACGGCGGGCGCGGCCCGGATGCGGCTGATGCGGGCCCGTGCCCAGTTGCGCAGGCACGGCGTAACCACGAATCAGATCCGGGGTGACAAGAAATGACCAAGTTCTCCGACCAGCTGTTCGACGACCTGATGCGCGAGCACGGACCGGCGCTGGCGCACACCAGCCCGCCAGCGCAGCCCAAGCGCCAGGTCACGGCGCGCCGGGCGCTGCTGGCCAGCGCCGGCGTCCTGGCCGTCGCCGCTGCCATCGCCGGCACCCTGGTGGCCACGAGCCCGAGCCCGGCCTACGCGGTAACGAAGAACCCCGACGGCACGATCACGCTCGCGGTCTACCGGGCGTCCGGGATAGCGGGAGCCAACGCCCGGCTGCGCCAGCTTGGCGACCAGCAGGTGGTCGTGGTGCCGATCGAGCCGGGATGCCCGCGCCCGGCGGCGCCCGCGGTGTCGGGGCGCGGCCACCGGATCACCATGGGGACAGCCCTCTCGCCCAACGGGTCGGTCACCGTGCACGCGCAGGGCATCCCGGCCGGGGACATCCTGGTGGTCGGCGTGGAGACCAGCGGGCACAGCTCGCTCGGCGTAGCCACCCTGACCTCGCCCCCGGCGCCGAGCTGCATCAACGGGCCGGCGTCGCCCCCCGGCCACGGCGGCTCCGGGTGACGGCCACCAGATGAGGCACCGGACCGGGCGCCCGGCTATGGTCTACCGCCATCGCAGGGCGCCCGCCCGTCAACGGCCGGTCATGAACTCCAGAGCGGGCACGCTATCGGGGCCGACGCGACAGGTACCGCCGGAAATCCGTAGTCCCTTACCGCAGCGCAGCCGGCGGTCCGTGGTTCACCCTGCTGTTTCCCCAGGCCAGCCTCGCATGGGGTGCTGGGGACTACGGGAATTGCGAGTTACCGGAACTTAACCGGGAAGCGGGCGGCCCGACTGACCCTGGAACTGGACGAAAGGGCTCAGCGTGTCTTCACATGCCGAGGAGGGGATCTTCATGACACGTGCTTTGCGATGGTGCACTTTGGCCGGGCTGACGGCCGGGCTGCTGGGGTTAGCTGTCCAGGCGTCCGCCGCGACCGGCTGGACAGTGGTCACGCCGCCGGCCGGGGCGGCCGGCACGCTCACTGGGTCGTTCGCTCTTTCCGACACCGACGCCTGGGTGGTCGGTTACCACGGCGCGGACCCGGTCGCGTTGAACTGGAACGGCACCGCCTGGTCGACGGTGCCCACCCCTGCGCCGTCGGGCAGCACCCCGAACTGGGCGTTTGAGTCCGTCGCAGCCAGCAGCACGAGCGACGCCTGGGCCGTCGGGGTGCAGAGTTCGGGGACTAAGATTCACAACTCGCTGTTCGAACACTGGAACGGCGCGGCGTGGTCGGTCGTCACCGGGCCCAACCAGGGCGTCCTGAATGCCGCCCTCGACTTCAGCCCGACCAACGCCTGGGCGTTCGCCGACTTCTCCGTCGTGCACTGGAACGGGACGGCGTGGTCGGTCGTCTCCGGTGCCCTGCCTGCCCTCCGGGTGAGCACGGACGGGCCCAACGACATCTGGGGCGTCTACCGCAATGACCAGGTGACCCACTACAACGGCACCTCCTGGACCAGCACCACGCTGTCGGCACCGGGCGGTACGCCCGTCTTCCAGGGCGTGGAGGCGCTCTCGCCGACCGACGTATGGGTGGCCGGCTCCGTCGGCTCCGGTCCTGTCCTTGAGCACTTCAACGGCACGTCGTGGCAGGTGGTCACGCTGCCGTCCAGCTTCTCCGCCTACGGGCTGAACGCGATCACCGCGAAATCGGACTCTGACCTCTGGGTCTTCAGCAACACCGGCAGCCCGGGCGTGCCGCTGCTGCTGGCCAACTGGAACGGCTCGTCGTGGACGACCTCGCCGAGCCCGCTGCCGGCCAATACGCTGGTCGGGATCGGCTCGGCGGCCAGCAGCCCCAGCCACGTCTGGCTGTTCGGCACCAACGCCTCGGCCGGTAAGCCCCTGATCCTCAGCCACTCCTGATCCGAAGCGGAACGTCCGCAGAATCTGCCCCGGCCCCAGGGCGGATTCTGCGGATCTTCTCGGGGTCGCGGGTTACCGTTCGCGCTTCAGCTTGCGCCAGCCGCCGGCCCGGTTGTTGGCGATGATCTGCCGGAACATCGCGCTCAGCGCCGGCGCGTTGATGGCCTCGCCTTCCCGGACGGCCACGGTGCGGGCGGTCTTATTGTCGTGGCCCGCGGTGATGATCCCGTCCGGATCGGGGACGATGCCGCCGTCGTAGAGGAACACGTTGACGTGGTCCTTGGCCGCGAGCAGCGCGCAGATGTTGCCCTGGAGCACGAAATACGGCTGCCTGGTCCGCTTGATGGTCTCGGACACCCCGGGATCGGCGGCGTGCACCAGGTCGCGGACCTGCCGGCAGATGGACTGCTGCCAGTCCGGCAGGGCAGCGATGTAGGCGTCAACGCGCTCGTCAGCGGCATAGGTCATGACTGATTCCCGCTTACCAGCGCAGCTGCGCGATCGCGTCGTAGTCGACCAGGGAGTACCCGACCAGGCCCTCGGATAGCGCGAAGATCCACTCCGCCACGCCCAGGGACAGCGCCAGGCGGCTGCAGCGGGCGCAGAAATGGGGTTCCTCCAGCCGCACCGAGTCGTCCGCCTCGAGCCGCACGTAGATCAGCTTCGACCCCGGCAGCCTGCGCCAGCCGTCGCCGTCGCGGGCCAGGGTGATCGCCCGCTGCTCCGCGTGGGTCCGGCACTGGTCGTGATGGCCGAACTCGGCGACCTTGCAGTAGCAGTGGTCCTCCCCCGGGAACGGCACCCCGTTGGTGCCCCACGCCAGCAGGCTGCCGTCCTTCACCAGCACCGCCGCGTGCCGGGTCCGGGCCCGGGAATCCCGGGCCAGTTCGGCGGCCCGCTCTACCATCTGCTCCGCGATATGACTATCGTGGCGATTCAGCGGCCGCCGCTGGGGTTTCTGCCCTGGTTGCACGCCCACCACCCCTTCGCAGCGAGACCTCATTCTCCGCCGGGGGCCAGCGGCCCGCCACGGCGCCCCGGTGTCAGCGCCGCAGGCGCCCGATCCAGGTCCGTCACCTCAGACAGGTTCCCAGCGCGACCCCAGCCGTCTAATCATGTCGATAGGCAGGTATCCCGTTGAGTATTGACGCCTCAAAAGCCGGCGATGATCAGGAAATACCGCTGCCGGGCGGCAACGTGGGCGGAGCGGTGCGCATCGGTGACACGGTGCGCCGCATCCCCGGACCATGGACCCCGGCCGTCCATGCCCTGCTGGACTACCTCGCCCCGAGGGTCCCAGACATCCCACGGGTCCTCGGGTTCGACGACCAGGGCCGCGAGGTCCTGTCTTACCTGCCCGGGCGCGTGGTCGACAACGAGGCCGACCGGCTGAGCCCCGGCCAGATCGTATCGGTGGTCCAGTGGACGCGGCACTTCCACGAGGCAGTGGCCGGCTTCACCCACCCCGGGCCATGGCGGTTCTTCCCGGTCACCGGCCCCACCACGCTGATCGGGCACAACGACATCGCGCCCTACAACGTGTGCTTCGCCGGCGAGGAGGTTGCGGGCGTCTTTGACTGGGACTTCGCCGGGCCCTCGACCCCGCTGCTCGAACTCGCCTTCATCGCCTGGAACTGCGTTCCGCTGTGGAGCGACATCGGCCCCGCCGCCGCGGCCGCGAGGCTGACCACGATTGCCGACGCCTACGGTGCCATCCCTGCGCGCCAGATCCTGCAGGCCGTCCCGTACCGGATCCAGGCCATGCTCGACGGCATCCCGGTCGCCGCGGCGGCCGGCGACCAGGGGATGCAGAACCTCATGGCCGCCGGCGAGCCGGGTCGCTCCGCCGCGTCCCTGGCCGGCCTGGTCGAGCGCATCCCCGCGATCGACCGGCATCTCGGCTGACCCGGTAACGGCGGCTGGTGTGCGGTCAGGGCCGCCCGGTGCCGGGCACCTCGACCGGGAGGGCGAGGATCTCCCCGGTGCGCGGCCCGGTGGCCAGCCGTTCGAGGTTGACGACGTGGCCGTCGGCCGGCCGCCATTCGGCGGTGCAGATGAACAGGGTCCGCCGGTCCAGGCCGCCGAGCATGAGCGCGAACGGGGCGCGGTTCTCGCGCAGTTCGACGCGCTGCAGCACCTGCCCGCCCTCGGCGACGCGGACGACCAAGGACATTCCGGCCGAGACCCAGATCGCGCCTTCGGCGTCGAGGCAGATGCCGTCCGGGGCGACTCCCGCGGCGAAGACCCGCCGGTTGAACAATCCCCCGTCAGCGTCGATGTCGAACGCGGTAAGCCGGCCCGCGAACGACTCGGAGATGATCAGCGTCGCCCCGTCCGGGGTGATGACCATCCCGTTGGGAAACTGGATGTCGCCGGCGACCTGGCGCAGTTGCCCGTCCGGCGTGATGAGCTTGATGTAGCCGGGCTCGGGCAGCGCGCCGGCGACGAAGTCGAAGTCCGCGCCGTTGACGTAGGCGTTGCCGTGCGCGTCCACCACGATCTCGTTCGCGTGTTGCTCAGCGTGGACGGCCATCGACCGCCGGGCTCCTGGCGCCGGACCTTGTCACCGGTGGTCAGCAGCCTGCCGTCGGGCAGCCAGTCGATGGAGTAGCCCATCGAGTGGCTGGCCGGGTCACGGGTGAGCATGACCTCCGCCGTGCCGTCCAGGTCAGCCGCCATGACCTGCCGGTCGATCCAGTTGCAGAACCACAGCCTGTTCTCATGCCACCGCGGCGACTCGGGAATCCCGAGGCCGCTCAGCAGAATCCTCGGTTCAGGCATGTCGCTCCTCTCCTCTGGGCCGCGGCGGTCCCAGCCGCCGTCTACCAATAGACGAATGGCCGCGGGCCGGATCGTCAGCGCAGGACGCCGGATCGGAGTACCGGTCTCAGCCGGGCAGACCAGCGCTCGCCCTGGCACTCACTCACCATCGACCACGAAAGCGCAGGTCAGCGAGGCGTGATTGCTCGGGACCGCCGAACACGTCAAAAGTCAGGCCTACGCTGCGGTTATGGGACAGATCAAGATGGGCACGGCGTCGTGGACGGACAAGACGCTGATCGCCTCCGGCTGGTACCCGCCCGAGGCGGACACCCCGGAGAAGCGGCTGCGGTTCTATGCCCGCCAGTTCCCACTGGTCGAGGTCGACGCCACCTACTACGCGCTGCCCGCCGAGCAGACCGCCCAGGCCTGGGCGGAGCGGACCCCGGCCGGGTTCACCTTCAACGTCAAGGCATTCAGCCTGTTCACCCAGCACCCGACCCCGGTCCGCGCGCTGCCCGCGGACCTGCGCGAAGCCGCGAGCGCGTCCGGCAAGAACCGGGTGTACCTCAAGGACGTCGACCCGGCGGTGGCCGATCAGGCCTGGGAGCGGTTCCTGACCGCGCTGGAACCGCTGAACTCGGCGGGGAAGCTCGGCGCGATCCTGCTGCAGTTCCCGCCCTGGTTCCCCATCGGCCGCGGCCGCAAGGACTACATCCTGGCGTGTGCGCAGCGGGTCGCGCCGCGCCGGGTGTGCGTGGAGTTCCGCAACCGCACCTGGATGACCGAGGACAACCAGGAAGAGACCCTGGAGTTCCTGGCCTCTCACCAGATCCCGTACGTGTGCGTGGACATGCCGCAGGGCTACCCGAGCTCGATCCCGCCGGTGCTGGCCGTCACCAGCGACCTGGCCGTGGTCCGCATGCACGGGCACTCCGACAAGTGGGACAGCAAGGATATCTACGAGCGGTTCGGCTACGAGTACAGCCCGAAGGAGCTGGCCGAATGGGTGCCCAAGATCCGCGACCTGGCCGATCGCGCCGACACCACGCACGTACTGTTCAACAACTGCTACAGCAACTACGCCCAGGTCAACGCCCGGCAGCTCGCCGACCAGCTCAGCATCTAACCGGGGCCCGGACCGGCGAGTGAGGATGGGCGGCATGGGAACTCCCGCGGACGCCGGTGACGCGCCGGCCGCGCAGCGGCACACGCCGTCTCTGCCCGAGCCGACCGGTCCGTATCCGGTTGGCACCACGTCCGTGCACCTGACCGACACCTCCCGCCCCGATCCCTGGGCTACAGGGGTGAACGCACGGGAGCTGATGGTCTCCCTGTGGTATCCAGCGGTGCCGTCGGACGGGGCGCGAGCCCGGTACATGACGCCAGCGGAGTCGGAACTCCAGCTCATCAGCAGGGGCATCACCGGCCTGCCGCCGGACGTGCTGAGCACGGTCCGGACCAACGCGGTCACCGACGCCGCACCGGAGAGGAGTCAGCGCGCCCTGCCCCTCGTCGTGCTCTCGCCCGGCTTCACCAACTCTCGCAGCGCGCTCACCGGCCTGGCCGAGGACCTGGCCAGCCACGGCTACATCGTGGCCGGAATTGATCACACCTACGAGAGCTTCGGCACGGCCTTCCCCGACGGGCGGGTCGCTACCGGCCTGGCCCGTGAGGCACGCCGGCGGGGCGGCGGGTCCCCGGAGAAGGTAGCGGCAGGCCGGGCCGCCGATGTCTCCTTCGTGCTCAATGAACTGACCGGCGCGCACCCGGCCTGGCCGGGCGCCGGGCTGATCGACCCATCCCGCATCGCGATGGCCGGCCACTCCGCCGGCGGCGCCGCCGCCATCGCCGCCATGCTGGCCGACTCGCGCATCCGCGCGGGCATCGACATGGACGGCGCCACGGCCGCCCCGATCCCGGACCACAGCCTGGCGCGGCCATTTCTGTTCCTGGGCAAGCAATCCAACTACACCCCGGGAAGCGGAGGCGCCGTGACCACCTGGGAGCGGGACTGGAAACGCCTGACCGGCTGGAAACGGTGGCTCCTGGTGGCCGGGGCCGTGCACGCCTCCTTCACCGACCTGGCGCTGCTGGCCGATCAGGTCGGCATCGACATCGACGCCGGCCTCTCCGGAGCCCGGTCCCTGGACATCACCCGCGCCTACGTCCGGGCTTTTTTCGACCAGCATCTGCGCGGCGAACCGCAACCGTTGCTAAACCAGCCGTCACGACGGTACCCCGAGGTCACGTTCTGTTTCCCCGGAGGCTGACTGATTCTCTCCGCCGTTGACCTGGCGGCGGGCGCTCTAAGCCCTGGTGGCGGCGGTACGTCGCCTCCGGCGGTGCCGCCGCCGGAGGCGTGCGCCCACAGCATGCCCAGCCCGACGATGACCGCCACCGCGAGCACGACCGCGGCGAGATCCCGGAGGAACTTCAAGGCTGGTAGAACGGGATGGGTGACCGAGGCGGCCATTGCGACCATTGAGGGCTTTCAGGCGGGCTACGTGACCATTGCGGGCCTGCCAACCTGGCATGAAGTGGGAGGCGAGGGGCCGGCGGTTGTCCTGCTGCACGGAGGGTTCTCCGGGGCGGCCTCGTGGGGGGCACAGGCACCGGCGCTTGCTTCAGCGGGTTTCCGGGTGCAGGTGCCAGAACGGCGCGGGCACGCGCACACCCGCGACGTTGACGGGCCGCTGACCTATGCGGTCATGGCCGCTGACACCGTCGCCTACCTGGAGGCCGAGGTGGGAGGGCAAGCTCATCTCGTCGGCTGGAGCGACGGGGCGGTCGTGGCGCTGCTCGTGGCGCTGCGGCGGCCGGATCTGGCCGGGCGCCTGGTGCTGATCGGCCAGTATTACAACTCGTCCGGGCGGGTGCCGGGCAGCGACCTTGACCGGTTGCTCCGCAGTGCGGAAGCGAAGGATTTCCTCCGGCGGGCTTATGGCCCGGTATCACCGGATGGGCCTGAGCATTTCGAGGTTGTCTACGCCAAGATGATGACGATGATCGACTCGGAACCGGAGATCGACCTGGCGGCGCTGGCCGGTGTCTCTGCCCCGGCGCTGGTGATGCAAGGGGACCGGGATGAAGTCACCCTCGAGCACGGGGCCGCGGTTGCCGCCGCTCTGGGAGATGGCAGGCTCGCGGTGCTTCCGGGCACGCACGGCCTGCCACTCGAACTGCCCGGCCTCGTCAACACGCTCCTCATCTCGTTCCTGAGGGGAGCCGTACCGGCTCCCGCGTTGATGTAGCCGAACGAGTAGCCAACCTCTGAGCGCACTGGCGGCCCAAGCGGTCAGCCGCTCACGTCGAAGGTCGCCAAGACCTTGGTCGGCCGGATCCGCACCACCAGCTCGCCCGGTACGCCGTTGCGCTGGCCGAACTCCTCCGCGCGCTCAGGTCCCATATACCGCGCGCCGATCAGGGTCGCGGTGCGGACCAGCTCGCCGGGTTCCTCGGACAGCTCCGCGTCGCCCTGGACCTGGACGAACGCATAAGGTGGCGCCTCGAGGTCCACGCACAGGCTGACCCGGGGATCGCGGGCCAGGTAATGGCCCTTGGCCGTGTCCTTGCCCGTGTTGAAGACGACGGTATCGCCCTCGAGGACGAACCAGACCGGCGTGACCAGCGGATGCCCGCTGGAGGACAGGAAGCTCAGTTTGCCGGTGCGCGTGCCGTCGGTGAGGAACGCGCGGACCTCCGGGTCGGTGATAGATGACATCTTCTCTTCCTTTCCGGTTTCGCCGCTCGGATGCTGCTGGCGCCGGCGTCAGGCAATCGTCTGGGTCACTGCCTGCAGGACCTGGCCGGGTTCGGTCCCGGTGGTGTAGTCGCGGTGTACATCGATCCAGCGGATGACGCCGTCCGCGTCGGCGATGACGACGGTGGGCATGGGCAGCCCGGTGGTCCCGTCCGCGTTGACCTGAGTCAGGTCCAGGCCCAACTGCAGCTGGGCGGCACGGGCGCCGTCGCTGGGCGCGGTCAGGATGCCGAGCTGCCCGGCGATCTGGTTGCCCGGATCGGACAGCACGGTGAACGTCAGCTCCTTCGCCTCCTTCGTGGACAGCGATCCGTCCGGCGCCTGCGGGCTGATCGCGATCAGGCTGATTCCGCGCTCGGCCAGCGGGGGCACGAGCTGCGCCTGGTAGGTGCGCAGGGCGATGCTGCAGTACGGGCACCAGCCGCCGCGGTAGAACACGATCACCGCCGGCTTGCCGCTAAGCGTCTCGGCGAGCGTGGCCGGCTGGCCGGCGACGCCAAGCAGTTCGCCATCTGGTAGACGGGTGCCCGGCTGGACCAAGCCGGACGGCTCGCCCGCGGCAGCCAGGGCGCGCTGCTCGGCGGCGAAGGCCCCGGCGACCTCAGCGGGCAGCTGGCCGGCCGAGGCCCGGTGATAGTCGGCGACCTGCTCGGCGATCGTAGATGTCGTGGTCATGGGATGGCCTCCTTGCGAAATACTGGACTGTGCGATCCAGAATTACCGGATGAAATTGGAATGCGCAATCCAGAACTGGTAACGTGAGCTCATGGTGAGTGACCCCGGCGCCAGGCGGGCGGAAGGCGGACTGACCCGCAAGGGCACGCAGACGCGGCAGCGGATCGTGGCGGCAGCCGCCGACCTCATCCTGCAGCAGGGCGTCGCCAGTACCACCCTGGATGACGTCCGGGCCGAGGCCGGGGTGAGCAGCTCGCAGATCTACCACTACTTCGCCGACAAGGAGGCGCTGGTCCGCGCCGTCGTGGACTACCGCGCGCAGACCCTGGTCGGCGAGACCCATGAGCCGATGCTGGCCGCGATCGAGGGAATCGACGGCCTGCGGGCCTGGCGGGACACGATCGTGTCCATCCAGGAAGACGCGGGATGCCAGGGAGGCTGCCCGCTCGGATCGCTCGGCAGCGAACTCGCCGAACTCGACCACGTGGCCCGGCACGACGTCGCCGCGGGCTTCAGCCGCTGGGAGGCGGCGATCCGTGCCTGCCTGCACGGCATGCGTGACCGCGGCCAGCTCATCCCGGCCGCCGACCCCGACCAGCTCGCCACCGCCATGCTCGCAGCGCTCGAGGGCGGCCTGCTGCTGGCGCAGATCGAACGGAACACCAGGCCGCTCGCCGTCGCCCTGGACGTGATGATCTCCCTCACCGAGTCACTCGCCCCGAAAGTGCAGCAGCCCGGCGATCCTGCTTAACAAGATCGTTAGCGGATGCTGTTGGCGAAGCGGGCTATGCAGTTGGCGACCTCACTGCGGTTGCTGGCCTTGGCGATGCAGTTGTCGAAGCTGGTGAAGGAGCCGGTGTTGTGCTCGACGAACGTTCCCACACGTACCGAGAACACGATGCCGATGACCAGCGCCAGGATGCCGCAGATCGTCCCGGCCCAGGCCTGCCCGGGATTCGTGGCACCGCCGGTTATTCTGCGGCTGAGGGCGATGACGCCCAGGATTACCGCGACCAGACCCCCCAGCAGGCCCAGGGGGAATAGGACGAACGAGAAGGCGGCCACCAGGCTGGCCACGCCGAGGACCAGGGCGGCCACCCCCAGGCCGTTCCTCGGCCGCGCTGATGGCGGGCTGACGATGGGTGACGCGGGCTGAGCGGTCATGATGCGTGCCCCCTTACGGGTCGTTCAGCGGACCCCCTATCCCGCAAGAGTCCCCGGCCCGGCCGCCCAGCGCAACGGTGATCAGCCTCGCATGTCGACCGCGTTCACCTGTGCCGGGCGGATGGTTACCTTGACGCGTGACTGGCCCGGCTGGTCGTGCTGGCGGAGATCGGCGTGGTACTTCGCGCCGACTTGATCGGCGAACGCGTAATCATCATCGGCCACCACCTCGGCATCGCCGCGAAGCTCCAGGTAACGATAGGGAACCGCCAGGTCGAGAAGGAACAGGTTCACGGCCGGGTTGGCCCTGAGGTTCTTCGTCTTCTGCCGCGAGGTGTTGAGCGACACGGCCACGGCGTCACCGTCGGCCAGGAACCAGACCTCCGACAGTTGCGGGCGGCCGTCCGGGCCGACGGTAGCCAGGGTCGCGAACTGGCCGTCGAGCAGATCACGGTGCGAAGCGGGGATAGCGGGCATGGCGCTCCTTTCGTCGCCCGCAGGCTATCGGCCCGGGCCGGTGCGCTAGCCCTCGGTCAGCACACCGATCCAGGCCGTCACCTGGCCAGGATCCATGCGCCGGGCCTGCGCGAGCGTCTCGGCCGCGCGGTCGGGGTCGTTCGCGCGAGCGGCGCTGACTGCGCGCACCGGACTGAGCGCGTGCTGGCCGCTCAGCTGGCGGCGGTAGTCCGCTGATCCGGCGGCGGGAAGTCGGCGTGCCGGTGAACGAGCTTCCACTCGCCGTCAATGCGCCGGTAGATGTGGGTAACCCGGATCACCATACGCACGTGCTCCCGGAGATCGAGCGCGCTGCGATCAACGCCGCGGCAAGGGCGATCTTCGAGTGAGGTGGTGGCAGTTGGCTGCACTCTTGGCTGCACTGGCGCTATCCGTGCCCGAACGGATGTTCGTGCCAGCCAGGCTGGCCTGGGAGCCGGTGAGCGGGATCGAACCGCTGACCTGCCGTTTACAAGACGGCCGCTCTGCCAACTGAGCTACACCGGCGGGTGACTGGCTGCATGGTAGCCCGAACCGGCGCAACCGTGCTCATTCCGCCTCTGACCTGCAGGTCTGCCGTACCGACCTGCCCGCCGGTCCAGCCTGCGGGCAGGTCACGCGCGTGACCAGGGTGGTCGGTCCAGCTGCGAGTGCCCTGGTTGCCCATCGGCAGGCCCGCGGGCTGCGTGACGATGGTCCTTGGGGCCCGTGCCGGTGATCATGACAAGCGCCGGTTGAGCTCGTTCATCCGCTGGACAGCGTGGCTGACGTCGCTGTGGGCCAGGCGGAGCTGATGCCATAGGCTCCGCAGCATGTTGAGCATGATCCCGTTCATTTCCGTTCCTCTCCGTTCCGCAGTTTCTGTGCGATAGCGGGCCGCGGCTGGCCCGCGCTTGGCACATTTTTAGTTCACCGGGCCCGGACAGCACTTGAGCAGCGGCTATTCATTTCCCGGCGCACCGGCCACTCAGTTACCCACGCACTCGTGCGTAACGCACAGATGCGTGGGCGATGAACGGGTGCGCGGTGGTTGCCGATAATGGACCTTGGTCAAGCCGCGGCGGCGATGCGGGCTGCATCCGATGCGTGGTCAACTGCTGCCGTGCCGTCATGCGAGTCGGCGCTGACCGTAACGAGACCCGCCTTGGCGCGCAGGTAAGCGCGGGCCTGCCCATGGTCGGGGCTGGTGTCTGGACTCTTGAAGGTCATCCACAGCGGGACCCCGATGAAGGCGATCAGGAAGGGAAGGGTCAGCACTACGTTGACCCAGACAATGGCGGCCAAGGTGGTCTCCTTACATCTGTCGGCAGGTGGCCTGCCAGGCTCGCGGCACTCGACGAATGGCCCGGAAGCCTGGTGACGGGCCGCGGATCGGGCCGTCCTTACACAGTTGTAGGTGACGCGTGCCCGCCGACACGTGAGCAATGGCTACCCATTTCCGCCGGGCCGCTTTACTCACGTACGCCGACGGCCAGGCGTGCCAGCGGCTAAATCCGCGCCAGGGCCACCGCCGCTGCTACATCTCACTGGGTATGCCAAATCTGTTTGCCTAATACTCCAGCTGTAGATCGTGATCTTTCGCCGGGCCTGGTGGGACGTCGTGGAAGAAAACGTGCTCGGGGTCGCCCTCGTCCAGGCCTGTGAGCACGCCGCTGGGAGTCCATCCTTCGCTGCGCAGCAGTTCTCTCATGGGCGCGTTCGACTGGTTGGTGGAGACGAACACTCTCGATGTTGAGGCGTTGCTGAGCGCCGCGCGCATGAGGGCGCGCCCGATTCCGTGCCGCCGCCAGCGGGGTGCGACATAGAGCAGGTCGATGAAGTCGCGCCGGTAGAAGTGACCTGGCTTGAGGGCGAGGAAGCCCGCGATCTGGCCGCGCTCCACGGCCACCAGGCTGGCTTGTCCGCGGACAAGGGCCCGGATCTGCGCGGGATTGCCGAGGCTGCCTGGATCGACGGCCGCTATGGCGGCGGCGTCGGCGGCCCGCGCCGCTCGCACCTGAGTCATGCGTGCAGTATCGATCACGACGGCGCAGGACACC
>Ga0306926_10003688_pt1 | contig 15889 bp, 15 predicted proteins | sample flu12Cox44000178_FD_203759 | JGI IMG/M metagenome (GOLD analysis project Ga0306926, IMG submission 203759) | Lab enrichment of tropical soil microbial communities from Luquillo Experimental Forest, Puerto Rico - flux8day.12C.oxic.44.000.178 (v2)... | ecosystem: Environmental > Terrestrial >...
CGCGGGTGCGCGGCGGCGCCGTCGTCTCGAGCGCGCTCAGAAGATTCCTCGAGACCGCGGCGATCTGGTCGATCGCCGCGACGAAGACCGCTTCGTTGGCCTTCGAGGGTTTGTTGAAGCCGCTGACCTTCCGCACGAACTGCAGCGAGGCTGCGCGGATCTCCTCGTCCGTGACGGGCGGCTCGAAGTTGAACAGGATCTTGATGTTGCGGCACACGGGCGCTCGTTCTCACACGGCTAGTGCCGCGTGAGCTCCTCGCGCAGCCGCGCCGCCACGATCAGCTCCTCGCCGGGCGAGAGGTTGATCGGGTCGACGGCGATCTCGTCGAAGTAGCCGCCCTGGTGCGCGCCCTGCTGCACGTAGATGTGGGGTTCGCCCTTGGCCAGCGCCACCTGCACGGCGTTGCCCGAGGGCCCCGCCCAGTCCGGCGTGAAGTAGACGACGGCGTGGGGGATCACGCGGTTCATCGGGTCGTGCTCGACCACGCAGCGCAGGCCCGGGATGTCGGCGAGCTTCTCGACGATGATCGTGCACACGTCGGTGTAGCGCTTCATCTCGGCCGCCTCGTCCTCGGCGATGAAGAGCTCGAGCGCTGTCACCAGGCCGCAGATCTCTTCCTTCGACGTCTTCGCCGCGCGGCCCAGCGCCTGGTTCGGGCTTGCGTTGAGCGTAACCGCGCGGATGAGATCGCGGCGGCCGGCGAGGATGCCGGTGGACTGCGGCCCGCGGATGCCCTTGCCGCCGCTGAAGCTCACGAGGTCGGCGCCGAGCCGCAGGAACTTGGTTAGATTCTCCCGCGGCGGCAGCATCGACGCGGCGTCGACGATGACCGGCACGGAGCGGCGATGCGCGATCTGGATCACCTGCGGCAAGGTCAGCACGCCCGGCGGGCTCGTGAAGGGCGAGATCAGGTACGCGACCGCTGCGGTCTTCTCGGTGATCGCGTCCTCGAGCTCGAACGGCTGGGTGCGGCGCGCCAGGCCGATCTCGACCAGCACGCCGCCGGCGACCCGGTAGGCCTGGTCGTAGGCGAACCGATGGGCGCGCTGGATCACGATCTCGTTGCGCATCCCGCGGGTGTCCGGCAGGCGCGTGATCTTCGCCGGATCGTCGCCGGCGATGCACGCGGCGGCCTGCAAGATGAGCCCCGAGCTGGCGCCGGCGGTGACGAACGCCGCCTCCGCGCCGAGCATCCTGGCGATCGCGGCGCCCGCGGCCTCGTTGAGCTCGTCGATGTTCACGAGCGTGGTCGACGCCTGGCGCATCGACTCGAGCGCCTCCGGACGCAGCCGCGAGCCGCCGTACCGGGTGGTCGTCCCCGAGCCATGGATGACGGGACGGACGCCGAGCTTCTTGTAGACCTCGGGGGTCATACGAGACCCTCTTCTTTCATGTCGCGGATCGCTGCCTCGAAGGCGGTCAGGGTCTCGCCGACGATCTCGTCGGTGTGGCAGGTGCCGACCAGCGCCCGCCCGCCGTTGAAGTCGACGCCGTGCAGGATGAGCGCCTGGCGGAGGGCGCGGCTCTGCTCGGCGTTCTTCGCGTCGAGCCGCCGCCACTCGACGTCCTGGACCGACTGATCCGAGCCGTCGCGCGGCGGCGCGCCCGCCCCGAAGAAGATCTTCCAGTCGCTGTGATCGCCGTAGATCTTCCACGGCACGCGCTCGCGCGCGAGGATCTCGTTCATGCCGTGGCGCAGCTTGGCCGCCTGCTGATTGGCCAGACGGATCGCCTGGCCGTCGGCCACCGACGCGAGCATCGCGACCCCGGCGGCGGCCGACAGTGGATTCGCGTTGAAGGTGCCCGCGTGAGCGATCTTGGCGCGGCGGTTCTCTTCCGCGTTCGGCTTGGTGGCCAGATAGCTCATGACGTCCTCGCGGCCGGCACACGCGCCCCCGGGCAGCCCGCCGGAGAGGATCTTCGCCATCGTCGTGAGGTCAGGGCGGATGCCGAGCTTTTCCTGCGCGCCGCCCGGCGCGACGCGGAAGCCGGTGACCACCTCGTCGAAGATGAGCAGCACGTTCGCCCGCCGGGTTTCTTCTCGAAGCGCGGCGACGAACGAGGCGGGTGCCGGCACCGTACCGAAGTGGCCGCCCGTCGGCTCGATGATCACCGCGGCCACGTCGCCCTTCGCGAGGCGCGCGCGCACCGCCGCGATGTCGTTCGGCGGCAGCACCGAGACTAGATCGACGACCTCCGGCAGCTGACCGGCCTCGGGCTCGGCCTCGTACGGCGGCCGCACGCCGATCTCGAGCCCTTCGTGCCAGCCGTGGAAGTGGCCCGCGAACTTGACGACGTGGCGCTTGCCGGTGAACGCGCGCGCCAGGCGCACGGCCATGTGCGTCGCCTCGGTGCCCGTCCCGGTGAAGCGTACGCGCTCTGCGCTCGGAACCAGCCGGCAGACCCACTCGCCCCACTCGACTTCCTTCTCGTGGCAGGCGCCGTAGTGCGTGCCGCGCAGCGCCTGCTCGCTCACGGCCTCGGCGATCTGACCCGGGCTGTGCCCGTAGAGCAAGGCGCCGTGGCCCATCCAGTAGTCGACGTAGCGGTTGCCGTCGACGTCCCACTTGTAGGCGCCCTCGGCGCGGGCCACATAGAGCGGGAACGGCTGCATCCGGCGGTTGTCGTGCGTCACCGCGTCCGGGAAGAGCCGCCGGGCGCGCTCGTAGAGCGCGCGCGAGGCGGGCAGGGCGTCGGTGTAGCGGTCCTGGAGCTTGGACGAAGCGGCGACGCGGGCCATCAGGATCTCCTCTCGCGCACGCGGTGAATGTCGGCGACGTCGGTACGTTACGCCCGTCGTCCGGCGCGGGTCAAGGAAGCCATCCGCGGCCGTCGCGCTCGCGCTAGTATGTCCGCTCGCGGAGGGTCATCATGTCCAGCGCGCGTGTCGTCCGGCGTGTCCTCGTGCTCTCGACGGTCGTCGCGGCGGTTCTCGTGGCTCCGAGCTCGCGCGGTCCCGGCGCGCAGCCCGCGGCGCTCACGCCGCACCAGCAGCTCCTCCGCGAGATCTACCAGGAGCTGATCGAGATCAACACGACCAACTCGGTCGGCGACAACACGAAGGCGGCCGAGGCGATGGCGCGGCGCCTGATCGCCGCCGGCCTTCCGGCCGTCGACGTCCGGGTGCTGGCGCTGGCGCCGCACAAGGGCAACATCGTGGCGCGCCTGCGCGGGATCGGGGCCCGGCGACCGCTCTTGCTGCTGGCCCATCTCGACGTCGTCGAGGCCAATCGCGAGGACTGGTCCGTCGATCCGTTCAAGCTCCTCGAGCGGGACGGCTACTTCTACGGTCGCGGTACGACCGACGACAAGGCGATGGCCGCGGCGTTCGTCGCCAACCTGATCCGTTATCGCCAGGAGGGCTACGTGCCCGATCGCGACCTGATCGTCGCGCTGACCGCCGATGAGGAAGGCGGCGGGCACAACGGCGTGGCGTGGCTCCTCAAGGAGCACCGCAGCTTGATCGACGCCGAGCTGGCCCTCAACGAGGGCGGCGGCGGCGCCCTGAGCCACGGGCGGCGCGTGGCCAACAGCATCCAGGCCAGCGAGAAGATCTTCCAGACCTACCGGCTCGAGGTGACGAACCGCGGCGGGCACAGCTCGCTGCCCGTGAAGGACAACGCGATCTGGCACCTGGCCGGCGGGCTGGCGCGGCTGGCCGAGTTCGACTTTCCCGTGAACCTCGACGACGTGAATCGACAGTTCTTCGAGCGCTCGGCGGCACAGTTCGGCGGCTCGTTCGGCGAGGACTTCCGTGCGGTCGCGAGCGGCAATCGCGATCCGGCGGTCGTGGCACGGGTCGCGGCGATAGGGCCGGTCTTCAACTCGCGCATGCGCACGACGTGCGTGCCGACACGGCTCGAGGGCGGCCACGCCGACAACGCGCTGCCGCAGACGGCGCGCGCCGTGGTGAACTGCCGCGTGCTGCCGCACGAGACGGAGGAAAACGTGCGCCAGACCTTGATCCGCGTCCTCGCGAACGACCAGATCAAGGTGACACCGGTGAACAGGTTCTTTCCGAGCCCGCCATCGCCGCTCACCCAGGAGATCATGAGCGCCGTGGAGAGCGTGACGCGAGCGCTGTGGCCCGGCGTCCCGGTCGTGCCGATGATGTCGACCGGCGCGACCGATTCGCGCTATCTCCGCGCGGCCGGCATCCCCGCCTACGGCACTTCCGGGATGTTCGGCGACGTCGACGACATCCGGGCCCACGGGCGCGACGAGCGGATGCTCGTGCAGTCGCTCTACGAAGGCCAGGAGTACCTCTATCGGCTCGTGAAGGCGCTCTCGTCCAGGCCGTAGACAGAACGACGCCGATCGGCGTGCCCGGCGCCGACCGGCGTCGTGAAGCTTTGAGTTAGGGCTAGTCGAGGTCCAGCGGATCGCGCTTGGGCCCCACCGTCTTCATGGTCTCGAAGCCGTTCTCGACCATGTCGCAGTAGAGCTCGACGCGGTTACCGTCCGGATCGAAGAAGTACACGCTGCGCGTCACGTTGTGCTCGGCGGTGCTGTCGAGCGGGATGCCCATCCGCTTGAGCTCTTGGTAGGCGGCCTTGAGCTCCTCGAAGTTGTCCAGGCGCCAGGCGACGTGATGCAGGCCGGGCTGGGTCTTCGCCGGCGGCTCGCCGGTCGCCTGCTGGAACAGGGCCAGGTCGTGATGCTCCTTGCCGAAGCTGAGGAACACCGCGCCGCGTTCCAGATTTTCGTGGGCCACCTTCAGGCCCAGGGTCTGCGTGTAGAAGTCCCGCGATTTCTCGGCGTTCCGGACGTTCAGTACGACGTGACCGAGCCGTTTCGCCTGGATCATGGTGTCCCTCCCCGGAGCACCGATAGGGCGCCCGCTGCCATACTTTACCGCGCTTTTGTCGTCGGCGCGTAGCCGCCGCGCGGGTCAGGCGCCGGGCGAGCCGGCGGCCACGGCCGGCCGCTCGCGGCGGGCGACCCCGGCCCGGACCAGCGGAACCAGGTCGCGCCCGAACTCGATGGCGTCGTGGAACGGGTCGAAGCCGCGGATCAGCACGGTGGTGGCGCCGGCGTCGTAGTAGTCGAGGAGCGACTCGGCGACCTGCTCCGCGGTACCGACCAGCGCCGTGGTGCTGCCGGACGCGCCAGTGGCGGCGGCGATCGCGGTCCAGAGCCGCTTGTCGTGGACCTCGCCGCGCGCGGCGAGGTCGAGCAGCCGCTGGGAGCCGACGTTCTGCGGCGGCCGCGCCGGGACATTCGCGCCGCTTCGTATTTCGACGATGCGCGCGAGGATCGCGCGCGCGCGGGCCCAGGCCTTGTCCTCGGTCGCGCCGAGGATCGGCCGCACCGACACGCTGAAGCGCGGCACGCGCCCGGGCGGCGCGGCGGCGCGAACCTCGGCGATCGAGCGGCGGACGGCCGCGACCGGCTCGCCCCAGAGCGCGTACACGTCGCAGTGCCGCGCCCCGACCACGAGCGCCGGTCCGGAGGCGCCGCCGAAGTAGATCGGGATCGCCGGCCGCTGGAGCGGCTTGACCTCCGAGAATGCGCCGCGCATCCGGTAGAACTCGCCGTCGAAGTCGAACGGGCGCTCGCTCGTCCAGGTCCGGCGCAGGACCTCGAGGTACTCGTCGGTGCGCCGATAGCGGGCGTCGTGATCCAGGAAGTCGCCGTCGCGCTGCTGCTCGACGTCGTTGCCACCCGTGATGATGTGGAGCGCGATGCGGCCGCCGGTCACGTGGTCGAGTGTGGCGGCCTTGCGCGCGGCAAGCGTGGGCGCCACGAATCCGGGCCGGTGGGCGATGAGAAAGCCCAGGCGCGTCGTCGCCGCCGCGGCGTGGGCGGTGACCACGAAGCCGTCGGCGCCGGTCGAGCCGTAGCCGACCAGCACCCGGTCGAAGCCGCCCTCCTCGTGGGCGCGGGCGAACTCGGCGATGAAGCGCGGATCGACGGCGCCGGTGATGATCGACTTGCCGTAGATCTCCGACGCCAGGGTCGTCGAGATCATCCCGATGATCTCGATCATCGAAGCGTCTCGAGGATCCTCACCGTGTCGGCTGGCTCCGGCCGGCGCGTGTAGTCGGGATCGGCGTCGACCGCACGGACGATGTCCTGGCGATCGATCACGAACCGTGCCGGGACCGGGAGCCGCCAGGTGCCGTCACCATTGCCCTGCCCGAGGTCGATGCCGAACTTCGTGTAGATCGCGCGCAGCTCGTCGGGCAGGGTGAAGACCAGGCCGTACGAGTCGGCGACGCGATTGCCGAAGTCGCGCAACATCTCGAACGAAAATGCCTCGGGCTCCTGGGTCTCGCGCGGCGTCCTCGCCACCTGCGGCGAGATGACGGCGAGGCTCGCCCCGGCGGCGGTGATCTCGGGGAGAGCGCGCTGCAGAGCTGCCAGCTCTGCGTTGCAGTAGGGTCACCAGCGGCCGCGGTAGAACGACAGGACGACCGAGCCCCGGGCCCGGAGGTCGGAGAGACTCACCTTGTCTCCGGCGGCGTTGGGGAGCGTGAAGTCCGGCGCCGGCTGCCCCACCTTCGTGATGCGGCTCATGATCCCGGACGCGCGCAGATCCTCCACGCTTCGCTCCATGACCGCCCGCGCCTCCGCGGGAATCCGCGTCTTGGCCGCCTCGCGAAGCCGGTCGAGCTGTTCCTTCAATGTCATCGCGTCCTCCTGACTAGAGGCGCGTCGCGGCCGGGGGGGATCGGGCCCCGCGACGGTCTGCAGCGCGCACGACAAAAGAAGTGCCCCGCCGCTCGCGCGAGCCGGCGGGGCAGCGACGTCGAGCTCCGAACGGGTGCTACGCGATCACGCGATTGAGGAACCGCTCCGGCGGGCGCTCGCCCCACTGCGAGATGAGGCCGTCGTCCGCCGAGATCAGGTTGGAGCCGTTCTTCACGTTCAGCCGGTCCGTGTCGGACCAGTGCTCGTGCACACGGCCCCACGGATCCGACCAGTAGTCGTAGATCTGGCTGCCGAGGAGATGGCGCCCGATGCCCCACATGTGCTCGTACTTGCCGAGCTTTCTCATGTGCTCGTGGCCCGTGAACACGTCGTCGATGTCGGCGACCTCGAACGAGAAGTGGTTCAGGCCCGCGCGCTCGTTCCTGACGCAGAAGAACACGTGGTGGTCGACGAACGTCGCGCCGCGGTCGAGCCGGTTGAACGAGCCGATGATGTTGTCCTTGCTCCCGGCGTAGACGTCGTCCGAGCAGATGAAGCCCAGGGTGTCGCGGAACCAGCGGGCCGTCTCGACGACCTTGGGCGACGCCATCACGGCGTGGCCGATCCGCTTGACCCGCGAGGCGCCCATGTGGATCCGCATCACCTTGCCGGCGCGCTTGAGCCCTTCCGATCCGAGGTTGAGCGGCTGGCGCTTCACCACGATCGGCTTGAGCTTCTTGATGCCGTAGACGACCTCGATCTGGTAGCCGTTCGGCTCTTTCAGCCGCACGCGCTTGCCGCCGCCCGGCTCGTCGATCTCCTCGACCTCCGAGGCGCCCGGAGCCTTGGACACCTTCTTGAGATCGCCCAGGCTCGCCGCGTAGTAGGCGATGCCGATGAAGCCGGGATCGCCCTTCTCCGTGACGTGGATGTGATGCGGCGCGTCGGTCCCCCGCATGTAGAGCGCGGTATTGGTCCGGGCCGCCCGTACCATGCCGAAATTGGTGAGGAACTCCTCGGCCACGTCGAGGTCCGGTGAGCGAAGCCGCCCGTACGCCAGGTCTGTCACCTTGATCAGTGCCATCGCCCTGTCCTCCTGTTGTGGGACGCTCGACATGCTAGACCACGGTCAATCCCAGAGCAAGAAGCGCGCGAATGCGTATCGTCGCCATCCTGCTCATGAGCTACGGACCGGACCTCAACGAGCTGTTCCGACAGGCCGCCGTCTGCGTGGACGAGATCCTGAATGACATGAGGCCTGGAGAGCTGCCAGTGCAGCGACCGACGCGGTTCGAGCGGACAGCCCCAGCGCTCGACCTCACGATCCCGCCGGCGATGCGGCTACGGACGGATCGGGTGATCGAGTGACCAGCCGCGGAGAACGCCGGAGGCGTCAGCGCCCCATCAGCCGGTCGTAGCCGCTGGAGATGCGCTCGATCAGCTGCGGATCGACGGTCGTCGCCCCGACCGTCCTGAACTCGACGCGAACGCTGCCGTCCGCCTGCGTGCGCAACAGGGCGAGCACGCCGATCCCGTTGCGGTCGCCCCGTATAGTGCCGGTCCCGCGCTCTTCCTCCACGATCCGCACGCCCTCCTCGAGCATCGCGTTGCGGGCGGCGGACCACGAACGGTCGAAGGTGGTCGTCGGCGCCGTCGTGTACGTGCCCGGCGCGACCTGGTAGTAGGTGCAGCCGGCGAGCAGGCTCGTGCCGAGCCCCGCCGCAAGGAGCGCTCGGAGTATCGTCATCGGGGGCTCGCGTCGGACGCGATCTTGGTCCACGTCTTGTCGGGGTTGAACGTCTTCATCGCGTTGGCGATCTGCGCCGTTCTGGGTCCGAGGTCCTTCTGGTACACGGTGCCGTCGTGGCTGACGATGAAGGTCGTGACGCCCGAGACCGAATAAGTGGCCGGGTATGCGACGAGGGCGAACCCCCCGATCATGTGGCCCTTGACGACGTAGTCGTACGCGCCACCGGGCGCGTCAGCGCCCTGGGCGAATAGCGGGCGATAGAGATAGCCGTGATACGGCATGCGCTTGCCGGGCTCGGGCTTCGTGTAGCCGGCCGCGCGCGCCTCGGCGACGAGCGGCCCGAGCGGGCTCGGGCGCTCTCCGGGCTTCGTCTCCCAGTAGAGACCGTCTCGCTTGCCCCGGGTACTCTCGAGGCGCTGCGCGTACTCGAGCATCCCGGCGCCGCGATCCCTCGCGTAGTACTCACGCTGGGCGTCCACGTAGGCGAGGCACACCTCGATCGTCGAGAGCTCATTCCGCCCGACCCTGCGAAAGAGGATCTCGTCGTCGCCGGCGTCGGTGTCCCAGTACCACCGCGGGCCGTCGGGCACCAGCGGGATGGGGACGGGGTAGTTGTCGTCACCGACGTAGAGCACTACCTTGCCGCCGCCCCCTTCGAGCCGGTGAGCACGGTCGTAGGACGCCACGAACCTCTCGTATGCCGCACGATCGGCCACTTTGTCGCCTGATGAGATCACCGGTCCCCCTTTTGGACCGAGGATCTCCATGAGCGCCTTTCGGTCGTCCGCTCGGAACGCACCGATCAGCGCGTTGACGGCGTCGTCGAGCGACTCGAAGCTCTTCTGGCCCGGAGGAGCCGCGAGTGCGGCGCCTTGAAGCCCGATCGCGAGAGCCAGCGCGATAGTCAGGGCCCTCATCGCCGGCCTCCGCCGCCGCCTCTGCCACCACCGCCGCCACCGCCGCCCCGTGAGCCGCCCCCACCACCGCCGCCGCCTCGGCTAGCGCCGCCACCGCCACCGCTGAAGCCGCCGCTGCTGCCTCCGCGACTAGCACTGGCACCGCCGCCGCTGTAACCGCTCGCGCGCGACGCGCCGACGCTCGACTGACCGCGCTCGCTGTTGGCGCGCTGCTGGCCACCTTGCCCCATGCCCTCGAAGGCGCCGGCCTCACGCCCACCGCCGCCGCCGCGCTGTTGCCCTCCGCCTCCGGATCCAGGCCCACCAGCGTCGCGAGTGCTTGCCGATGGACCGCCACTACGTTGCCCGCCTCCTGCCTCGCGGGTGCCCGCCGACGGACCGCCGCCTCGGCCACCCCCTTGATCGCCCCGGCCGCGGTCGCGCGAACCGGCCTGGGGACTGTCGCCGCGGCCGTACTTCTGCTGGGTGCCCTTGTCGCGATACTGCGCGCCCTTGCGGTGCGATGGATCGTGGTTGAACGATTGCTTGCCGCCCTGGGTCTGGCGAGTGTTCCGCTCGTTCTTGATCTGGGTGGCCTTGTCGCCGCGGTTGACGTTGTTGGTGAAGTTGTTGTTCTTGTTCACGTCGATGTCGACGTCACCGCCGCCCCAGTTGCAGCCGCCCCACACGGCCGCGCCGACTGCCATGCCCACGCCGAACGAGATCGCCGCCGCGCCCCAAGGGTAGGCTGGCGGGTACGGGTAGTAATAGGGGGGATAGGCTGGCGGAGGGGGACCGTAGGCGACCGTCGGGTTGTACTGCGGCACGTAGACCACCTGTGGATTCGCCGGCTCGATCTTGATGATGGTCTGCTCCGCAGGCGCAGCCGGGGCCGGCTGTCCCGCCGCCGGCGGCGGCGCCGGCTGAGCCGCTGCCGCCTCGACGATCACTTTCTGCTGCTCGTTCGACTGCAGATTGCCCTGCGCCTGAGCCTTCGCCCGCATGCGCTGGATGGCGTCCATCGTGTCCTTGCGCTGGTCGAGGAAGGCGTCGCCAAGCTTCTGCATCCAGTCGATCTTCTCGTTCAAGACGTCGAGAGTCTGCGGGAAGCTGCACAGCGACTTCACGCTGTCGTCCCAGTCGTGTTTCTTGAGCTCTTCGTTGAGCGCGTCGCCCTTGAGGTTCGGGTTGGACTTCATGAGCCGTGCCGCCTGGATCACCTCGAGCGGGTACGTGGACGCCATCAGTACCTGCGCGACCAGCGGATCCGGATAGAGCGCGATCGGCGCGACGATCGCCTCGAGCTCCTCCGGCTTGAACGGCTGAACGTCGTTGTCGCCGGGCTCAGCCGCTGGGGCCGGCTGCTGAGCGGCCGTCGGCGCGGCCTGCTGGGCCGGCACGGCCTGCTGAGGCGCCGCGGGCTGCTGGGCCCGCGGAAGCGGTGGCGCGGCCAGGAAGATCGCAAGCGCGGTCGGTAGGCTTCGGGCCGCGATGGTCCGGATGCGGCGTGTCATGAATCCTCCGTGAACGAGACTTATCTGCCGTACGCGAGGCGCCGGGTGCCCGCGTCCTTCAAACCCTTGAGCCGGAAACCGAGGGCGATCATCACGATCCCGACGACGATCGCGAACGAGCCGATCAGCCACAATACCGCGAGCGCTCCGGCTCCGGGAGCGACGATGAGAATAACGCCGAACAGGATGCTCAGTATACCGTTCAGCGCAAGGAGCCATTCGTTGCGCAGCTCCCGCCGCAGGTGGAACGCCGCCAGGATCTCGAAGATCCCCCGGATGATCGCCCACACGGCGATCAGGTACAGCAGCGCGATCGCGGTGACACCGGGCCAGAGGAGGGTCAGGACGCCGGCGGCGAGGCTTGCCAGGCCGATCAGGAAGACTTCCCATGAGAACGAGCCCTCGTTCCGCTTCGCGAGCGCCCAGAGGACGGCGAAGATGCCGTCGACGAAGAGATAGGCTCCATAGAGGAGGACCAGCACCGCCAGGGTGAGCCCGGGCCAGAAGAAGGCGCCGAGGCCGAAGAGCACCGCGAAGATACCGCGTAGCACGATCGCCCACCAGTTCCGTGCCAGTGTCTGCAGCATAATCGTGCCTTTCCGCCCGCCATGTCGGGCGTGTCCCGGGCCGGTTGTCGGTCGAGCCCCAGCAGCAACGCCGATGAATACCCCCCAGCGGGTCGGACGGTTTGATCCGTGGCGGTATTCTCGAGCGCTCAGAGAATCGGGGGGGCCGGATCGGCCAACAATGAGACCTTGGTCGGATGCCCGAGGCCCCTGGGACTTTGGTCTACTTGGGCGCGGCCGGGACGCGCCTGAAGGCGCCCGAGGCACCGGCGAGGGACGGGAGGTCCGAGGATGGAGCCGCAAGCAATGCTGCAAGTCGCGATCGACGTTGGCATAAAGTTCGGCATCCGCATCATCGGCGCCATCGCGCTCTGGATCATCGGGCGCGCGGTGATCAACTTCATCGGGCGGCTCATCAACCGCTGGCTGGTCCACCAGCAGCTCGATCGCACGCTCGGCCGCTACATCGCCTCTGCCACGACGATCGTCCTCAACATCATCCTGGTCATCGCGATCCTCGGGATCTTCGGCGTCGAGACGACGACGTTCGCGGCCATCATCGCCGCTGCCGGCGTGGCGATCGGGGTAGCGTGGGGCGGTCTCCTCGGCAATTTCGCCGCGGGCGTGTTCCTCGTGATCTTCCGGCCGTTCAAGACCGGCGATTTCGTGAGCGCCGGCGGCGTCAGCGGCACAGTGCACGAGATCGGGATGTTCGCGACCAGCTTCGACACGCCGGACAACGTGCGGACGATCGTCGGCAACAACAAGGTCGTGGGCGACACGATCCAGAACTTCTCGACGAATCCGTACCGGCGCGTCGATCTCACGGCGCAGCTCGCCCATGGTGTCGACGTCAAGGACGCGGTCGTCATGCTCAAGGATCGGATCGCGAAGATTCCGAACGTGCTGGCCCAGCCCGCTCCGGACGTCGAGATCTTGCAGTTCACCCTGGCCGGCCCGGTGCTCGCCGTTCGGCCCTACTGCGCCAACCCGCACTACTGGCAGGTCTACTTCGACACCAACCGGGTGATCCGCGACTCGTTCAGCTCGGCGCGCTACCCGGTCCCCGAGCAACACTTCAGGGTCCAGAGCCCGGTCGGCTGATTCACTGCTGTCCGAGGTAGGCCTCGCGGATCCGTGCGTCGCGCGCGAGCTCCGACGGGGCGCCCTCGGCCACGATCCGTCCCTGCTCGAGGACGTACGCGCGGGCGGCGATGGCGAAGGCCTGGACGATGTTCTGCTCGACCAGCAGCACCGCGACGCCCTCTGCGTGGATCGAGGCCACGACCTCGAAGAGCTGGTCGACGATCTGCGGCGCCAGGCCGAGCGAGGGCTCGTCGAGGAGCAGGAGCCGCGGCATCGCCATCAGCGCGCGCCCGATCGCGAGCATCTGCTGCTGACCGCCCGAGAGCGAGCCGGCGAGCTGGCGCCGGCGCTCGCGCAGGATGGGGAAGGTCCCGTAGACGCGCTCGAGGCTCTCGGCGCGCTGCGCGCGCGCCGCCGGCGCATAGCAGCCGATCTCGAGATTCTCCTCGACCGTCATCGCCGGGAAGAGGCGGCGGCCCTCGGGGACCAGGGCGATCCCCTGGCGGCAGAGCTCGTGGGCCGGGACCGAGGCGAGATCGCGCCCGCCGAGGCGCACCCGGCCGCCGCGGATCGGCAAGAGACCGGCGATCGCGTCGATGAGCGTGGTCTTCCCGGCGCTGTTCGGCCCGACGACCGTGACGAGCTCACGTGCCCCGACGACCAGCGAGACGTCCCAGACCGCGACGGCGTCACCGCGAGCGACCTCGAGACGCTCGACCTCAAGCATAGGCTTTGCCGAGATACGCGCGGACCACGTCCGGATCACGCATCACCTGACGCGGGAGGCCCTCGGCGATGACCCGGCCCCCGCTCAGCACGACCACGCGATCGGCGAGGTCCAGGACCGCACGCATGATGTGCTCGACGAAGACGACGGTGGTGCCGCGCTCGCGGATGCGCCGAACGAGGCCGAGCGCGTCGGTCATCTGCGCCGGCGTCAGGCCGGAGAGCACCTCGTCCAGGAGCACCAGCCGCGGCTCCGAGGCGAGCGCGCGCGCGAGATCGAGAAATTTTCGCTCGAGCAGGTTGAGCTCGCCAGGCAGCGCGCCGGCCTTGGCCTCGAGGCCGGTGAAGGCGAGCCAGGCGCGCGCCAGGCTCCGCCCGGCGGCGAGGCGGTGCCCGCCGCCGAACATCGCCGCGAGCGCGACGTTGTCGGCGACGGTGAGCCGGCCGAACGAGCGCGGGATCTGGTAGGTGCGCGCGACGCCGAGCCCCGCGATGCGGTGGGCTCGCACGCGGGCGATGTCGAGCCCGTCCAGCACGACCCGCCCGCCGTCCGCCCGGTCGTAGCCGCTGACCACGTTGATCAGGGTCGACTTGCCCGAGCCGTTGGGACCGATGAGGCCGAGGATCTCGCCCGCGCGGACCTCGAGCGTGACCCCGGCGAGCGCCTGCAGGCCGCGGAACGCCTTCGTGACGTCGGTACAGGCGAGCAGCGGTCCCGTCGCCGCGCGCGCGGGCGGCGCGGCGCCCGCCGGCGCGGTCTCGATCGCCGGCGCCGAGGCCGACATCGCCCGCGCGCGTCGCGCGCGGCTCAAGCCGCCGGCGACACCGTCGGGCAGGAACACGATGACCGCGATCAGGATCGCACCGATGAGGGCCCGGTTCAGGACCGCGCTCTCCCCGCCGGTGAGCGACTGGGTGAGCGCGGTGACGATGACGGCGCCGAGCGCCGGGCCGTACCAGAACCGGGTGCCGCCCAGGGCCGCCATCATGATCGCGTCCACCGCGAGCCCGACCGCGAACGTCTCGGCGACGGTCACGTACGTGACGAACATCGCGTGGATGCCGCCGATGAGCCCGGCGATGAAGCAGCTCAGCGCAAAGGCGGTGAGCTTGTAGCGATAGGTGGGCACGCCGAGCACCTCGGCCACGTCCTCGTCGTCGCGGATCGCGAAGAGCCCCATGCCCCAGCGCGACCGGTAGATCGCGAGCGCCGCGAAGGTCGAGAGAAAGGCGACGGCGAGCGCCAGATGGTAGAGGGTCGTCGCCGGCGCGCCGAAGAGCGTCGGCACGGGGACCGCGGCCAGGAAGACGCCGGGCCCGCCGTCGAGCCGCGTGTTGAGCGCGATCGTGGACAGGACGAACGTGACGGCCAGGGTCAGGAGCCCGAAGAGCTCGCCGCGCACGCCGCGGACCCGGAAGACGATCGCGGCGATCACGGTGCCGAGCACGGCGGCGACCAGGCCGGCCGCCGGCAAGGTCCAGAGAAACGGCACGTCGAGGGCGGTCGCGAGCGTCGCCGTCGTGTAGACCCCGGCGCCGAAGAACGCGGCGTGACCGAAGCTGAAGTAGCCGGCGTAGCCGCTCAAGATGTTCCAGCTCGTGGCCAGCGAGATCCAGAAGAACACCAGATACAGGAACGATTCGTAGAAGGCCGGAAGCCTCAGCGCGGGAACCAGGGCCAGGAGCAGGGCCCCGACGACGAGCACGACGACCGGGTGGACCCGCGTCACGCTCGGAGCTCGGGCCGCAACATGAGAATAACGATCAGGAGCGTGAACGACACGAGCGGCGCCCAGCCCGGCGCCGTGACCGCCATGGTCACCGCCTCGCTGGCGGCGATGAAGATCGACGCGGCCAGCAGGCCGAGCGCGTTGCCGAGCCGGCCGATGATGACCGCGGCGAACACGACGCCGATCCACGAGTAGATCTGCGACGGCGCCAGCGTGTGGTTGAGGGCGATGAAGAGCCCGGCGACCGCGGCGTACGCCGAGCTGAGCCCGGCGAGCAAGAGCGCGAGCCGGCGCCGATTGACGCCGAACGCGCTCGCCATCGGCCCGTCCTGCGCGCTCGCGCGCGCGGCCTTGCCGAGGTAGCTCCAGCGAAGCCACGCCCACGTGGCGAAGGTCAGCGCCGCCGCCGCGACGAACGCCAGGAGCCCGCCGAGCCCGATGTAGAAGGTGCCCAGCTTGAGCGACGTGCGCATGTACGGCGACTCGAGACGGCGAAAATCGGCGGTCCAGATCCACTGGATCAGGCTCTCGAGGATGACCGTGAGCCCGAAGGTCACGATCAAGGACGTGAGCTCGTCGATCTGGAGCCGCAGGAATCCCGCCTCGAGCGCGATCCCGACCACGAAAAACGCCGGCACGATCACCGCGAGCGTGAGGATCGGGTCGAGCCGCAGCGCGGTCGCGAGCTGGTAGGTGAGGTACGCCCCGAGAAACGCCAGCGCGAAGTTGGCCAGGTTGATGACGCGGAGCAGGCCCCACGTCAGGCTGAGTCCGAGGCCGAGCAGCGCGTAGAGGCCGCCCGTGAACAGTCCGGCGAGCAGCGACTGGCCGATCAGGTTGAGGCTGGGCAGCGCGCGGCTCTCAGGCGGAGTAGAGCGGCAGGCGCTGGCCGGGCGGCAGATTGGCGATGGCGTCCTCGAGCGTGCGCGCCTGGCGCCACTCGCTCGCCGGCCGCACGTAGCCGTTCGTGCCGACCTGATCGATGCC
>Ga0306926_10003690_pt1 | contig 15888 bp, 15 predicted proteins | sample flu12Cox44000178_FD_203759 | JGI IMG/M metagenome (GOLD analysis project Ga0306926, IMG submission 203759) | Lab enrichment of tropical soil microbial communities from Luquillo Experimental Forest, Puerto Rico - flux8day.12C.oxic.44.000.178 (v2)... | ecosystem: Environmental > Terrestrial >...
CAGACACCACTGGCAGGAATCCGGGATATGCGGAGTTTGCTTCAGAATTTCAATTATCGGTTTGCGGTCTTCCAGTTTCACGCCCATGAACATTCGCGGCATGATTGGAAAATGAAACGCCATGTGAAACTCGTCTCCGTCCCCAAAATATGGTCGGAGGTCACTGGGCCATTGGTTGGCCTCGGCAAGCAGCATCCTTCCTGGAAATTGTTCATCGAGCTTGCTACGCAATTCTTTAATAAACGCGTGGGTCTCGGGCAAGTTCTCGCAAGAAGTTCCTTCCCGTTCGATGAGATAAGGAACCGCATCCAGCCGAAAACCGTCGACACCCATCTCAAGCCAGAACTTCATGACGTCCCACATTTCCTCGCGAACCGCTGGGTTGTCGTAGTTTAGGTCGGGCTGGTGACTGAAAAACCGGTGCCAATAGTAGGATTTCGAAATGGTGTCCCACGCCCAATTTGACATCTCCGTATCGAGGAAAATAATCCGGGCATCCCGGTAGCGCCTATCGGTTTCGCTCCAGACGTACCAGTCCCGACGTGGATTGTCTTGCGAGCTGCGTGACTCTTGAAACCAAGGGTGCTGATCAGAGGTGTGGTTCAGGACCATTTCGATGATCACTCGAATGCCGCGCTGGTGTGCAATCTCCAAAAACCGCTGGAAGTCGGCGACCGTACCGTAGCTCCAGTGGACGGATCGGTAGTCCGAGATGTCGTAGCCGTCATCGCGCAAGGGCGACGGGAAAAATGGCATCAGCCAAAGCGCGGTGATCCCTAAATCTTGCAGATAGTCCAGCTTCTCCGCCAACCCAGGGAAATCACCGATTCCGTCCCCATTGCTGTCAAAGAAAGTCCGGACATGGACCTGGTAAATAACCGCGTCTTTGTACCAAAGAGCTCCCTTCGGCACTACCACGGCAGGAATCTCCCGGAACTTTTCCAGTGTCCGCCGTCAGCTAACAGCCCGGGCACGCGAAAATCAGCGCCTATAGTCCGAGTTGCGCACGCCATACAACAGGATGATCTTAGCGAAAAAGCTGGGGAGACCCGAATCGTAGCTTTCAATAGAATGGCTGGCTGCACGACGAATGTGTGGAGCTGATATTTCTTGGTCATTCTTGATTGGCTGCGCGAATCCTCCTCGCTGCCATGATAATCGAAAATCCCCATCTTACAGCGAGCAACTCTTCTGCCAAGCATCAGGAAATTGAAGCCGATCTTCGGGCGGCCGACGCTGGGCCTTCGGCGCTCGTCTGGCGGAACTCTCGCCGCACCAGCCCTGTGGGTCGGCAATTCTGAAGAGCGCAGAGTGTTCCTGTCCCGGGGTCGCGGACTGACTCCTGCAAAGGGAATCCCTTTGCAGGTCAAGTGGTGAAGACCCGAGCCTCGAATGGATTGAGCGAAAGAGATAAAGTTCCGGTCATTGGATTGTACGTGGGCGGCGCGTTGGGATAGCCGACTTCAGTCAGCGCCAAACTGCCCCACCGCCAACCGGGAATGTCGTAGCTCGGGTACGGCTGCGGTCCCATGTTGGCGACGACAACCACCTGTCCGGAAGTGCCCAGAGGCTGACCTCCAGTGCGGCAGTAGGCAAACACGCGAGAGCTGTCGTCATTGTCAAACTGGGGGTGAAAGTAAAAAAACTCCACTTCGTTACGCTGTAATGCGGGGTGCGAAGTGCGTAGCTTAATCAGCTTCGCAACAGCTGCCTTCAGAGCGGCGTTGCCGCGGAACGCCGCTCGATTCCATTGAACCGGATCTTGCTGTTTCGCATTCACATCGATGTAGTCTGTGTCGTGCACATCTCCAAACTCTTCGCCAGCCAGCCACATAGGCATCCCCACGGAACTCATCAGGATGGCGAAGCCGCCGAAAACCCTGCGCAGGGCTGTCTGTACTGCAGTTTGCTGTGCAGGATTCAGAGAAGTATCGGCACTGTCCACTGCATTGCGGACACTCTGCACTGCGCCGTCACCAAGGTTAGCGGCCTGGAGCATGGGTCCCAGAATGATGTTCATAAGCCGGGGCCCATCCGCGACATCGTGCGAGGTGATGTAATCGACGGAACAAGCCATGTCCGCGTAACCGGCATCAAACCTATGATTCCAGTCATTCCAGACGCCGTCCTTTGAAATCAGATGTTGCAAGCGGGAAGATCGCGATGGCTGTCCCCAGATTGTGTTAATGGCATTAGTCAGTAGCCGCCGGACTTCATCCCGATATCCGAAGTTCCAGATCGCATCCACAACCTTGTGCCCTCCAAGGTTGGAGGAATCTTCCGCTGTGGTTACAAACTGGCGATTCGAGTCCTCGGCCACAACGAGGAACGGCTTCCCCGAGAAAAGAGCCTGGCTTTTGGCGGCAGCGCGATCATGGAACTCCTGCACAAAATCCCAGTTGTTGATATCGACAAAGTCGTCGACACGGAAACCATCGGCGTGGTATTCCGATATCCAGTATTCTGCCATCTCACAAAGGAATTCCCGGGCTGCAAAATAGTTGTCATAAGCCGGGGTTTTGAATCGAAACAGATCCTGGCCCCAATTCTGCCGCCCTGCCGAACCCGGCTCGTAGAACCATTGCGGCGCGAGCACCGCGAGGGGACATTGCGGTGCAAACATGTTCATAACGACATCCAGCAGCACGCGGATGCCGCGTTGATGGCACGATTTGATGAAGAACTTCGCATCCACCAAACTGCCAACGTCATAATCAGGCGCGAAAAAGAATCTTGTGCCATAACCCCAATTCAGAGTTTGCGGGGAATCCTCGACTGGCAGCAGTTCGATGCAATTCACACCTATGCTGGCCAAGTCATCCAGATGCTCAAAGATAACCTTGTCAAAGGTGCCGAGTTCTGCGAGAGGTGCGTTCTCGCTGGGATCGCAAGCCATCCACTTGATCGGCATTTCATAGATCACAATTTGATTGTTTTGCGGCAGGGTGACTCCGGTCGGCATCTCGCCATCCCAACGAAATGGCCTTCGTACTCGCTCTCCCCCAGCAATGGTGAAGATTCCGCGATATCCGCCGAAGCGGGTAATGTCTTCAGCATAAGGATCGGCGACGGCGGTTGTTCCGTTCACCACAAATTCATATTCGTAATCGCCGTCGCCGAGGGCGAGCAGATCGAGATCGACCTCCCACCAGCCTATAAACGTGCCACTGGGCGTGAGTGGATGCATCCGCCAAGCCGAAGGGTTGAACTCGTCGCGGTCCGAGAGCGGTGCGAAGCGCAACGAGAGGGCACTCAAAGCAGGGCCAGGCACGCGCAGCAGACCCAAGTGATCTGTCGGATGTGGTTGCATGGCATCTTCCGAAACCCGTGGCTGTCAGCGGATCATGAGGGAAAGGATTTCGCGAATGAACCCCATTATGTCCGTGGTTGGAATGAATGTCGAGGGCTATTGTCTGTGCTGTGTTCCGGTGGTCACTTGAGCTTCGGCCGGCCTGTCAATGATGGAGTGGGGTGAGACACTCGCAAAGGGCCACAGTTTGCAGGGAAACAAGCTGTAAGTGGCAACGAAAGGAATGGAGAGTTATCCGAACGCGTTTCACCGTTTGACCCGTGATTTTTCCTCGATCACAGCAACGCCCTGGGACCAATCCAACAGTCAGGGGTCAAAATTCCAGGGGCGCCTGCAAGGCAATCATCCGAGGGCTGCTGTCACCTCCCAATCCGACTCCAAGCGGCCCGGTCGGAGGCGAAGTCGTATACCTCAGAGCGCCGAAGCCCGTCTGTGTGGAAGGCTTACCCGGAACACCGGCCAGCACCGGGCTCGGCAACCCGAAGTTGGGATGGTTGAAGACGTTGAAAAACTGGGCGTCGAACCGCAATTTCACCCGCTCCGACAATGGGAACCATTTCGTGATGTCGAGATCATTCCAGAAAAAATCGGGGGCCGCGCAAAGTGTTCCGGGCGAGGTTCCCAAATTGGCAGTTCTGAGGAGTGTCGCCGCCGTTGCAAGTCCCGGTAGATGGATCAACCGCAGACACAAATGCATTCGGATTGAGCCCCTGAATCGTGCCAGGTTGTGTGACGCCGGGAATGTCCTAGTGCCGACAATCAGGATCAACACCAACCGGTTCCGAGCGGCGGGTTTGACGGGACCTAAAGGGTCGATCGCGGGCAAAGTCGCGGTGGGCCGGTCGGTTTCAAATCTCCAGACGCGCTCACAGTCATCAAGAACACGCTGGAAGGCAACCCTAATTTAAGCACTCGGAAGTTGGCATTCCGCACCCGAGGGCAAGATTGCACGCTTCGTTCGGCACTGGCTACCGAACGTGGTCGAAGAACTCCTCTTCCCTCGTGAAACCTATATCCCCAACCCCGTCACTCGCCAGCCTGCCGCGTGCACCTTGTGCCGGATGTTCAACGTGATCAGCAACGCGGTCATGGACTCCACGATGCGGGCGTTCTCCAGCTTGCCGCCGTCGATGGCGCGCACACCGGGGATTTTTACCGACAACTCGGACGCCACCTGCCGGGCATTGTCGTCGTCGCTGCAGACGATGACGTCGCAGTCGACGTCCTGATCTCCATTGAGCACCAGGGCCGAGAGGCTATGGAACGCGCCCGCAACTGCGACATTCTTGCCAACGATCTCCGCCGCCTGCTCCGCAGCCGATCCTTGCCACACGCCGAGAATTCGCGTGGGACGCCCGCCCACCGCGGCGGCCAGCGGTACGGTCGCATCGATCAGGACGGTTCCTGGGCGAAACGACGGTTTGAGTTGTTTGAGCAAATCGGCGTGAGCGGCGAAAGGCACGGTAAGCACGACGGTGTCGCACATCTTCACTGCCACACTGTTCTCGACACCTTCAACACTGCCCAGGGCTCCCGCTTTCCCTGCGATCCGCACTGCCGCGGCCTGGGCACGCGCCGCGTCGCGCGAACCAACGACGATGTCCTCGCCAGCACGGACCCACCGCAGCGCCAGTCCCGAACCCTCTGGGCCAGTGCCGCCTACGATGGCGATCACGCGATGCCCCCAGCGGCGACGGGCTCCCGCCGTGCGGCCGGTTCAAGATTGTAGTAGTGGCTGTAGGTGGTGTTGCGCTGCGCAGGGATGCGCCCTAACTCGCGAATGCGCTCCTGAAATTCATCGACTGAGACGTACTGCCCGGCTGTCGCTCCCGCCAGCCGGGAGATGTTCTCTTCGAACAGCGTTCCGCCGTAGTCGTCGGCGCCCGCGAGCATCGCCAACTGCGAAATCTCGCGCCCCAGCTTTACCCACGATACCTGGATGTGGTGGATCGATCCGGCAAGCATGACGCGTGCCAGCGCGTGGACCTTCATGTGTTCTTCCAGCGTTCCGCCCGGGCGCGCCAGTCCTTGCTGGTACAACAGCGTGTTGTCATGGATGAAGCCCAATGGCACGAACTCCGTGAAGCCCCCGGTGCGCGACTGAATGCTACGTAGGAGAAGTAGGTGGTTGACCCACTGCTCCAGCGTCTCGCGGTGGCCGTACATCATGGTCGAGGTGCTGCGGATGCCGCACTCGTGTGCCGTCTCGATCACCTCGCACCATTGCGCGGTGGTCAGCTTGTTGCGCGAAAGCACCATGCGCACGGAGTCGTCAAGAATTTCCGCCGCGGTCCCCGGCAGCGTGTCGAGCCCGTTCTCCTTCAGCATCAGCAGGTATTCGCGGACGGGCATCCCAGTGAGTTCGATGCCGTACACCATCTCCATGGGAGAGAAGGCGTGGGCATGCATTTTAGGTGTGGCCGACTTCACTGCTCGCAGAATGTCGCGGTAGTAGAGTGGCGGCAGGTTGCGCGGCAGCCCGCCCTGGATGCAGACTTCGGTTGCGCCCCACGACTCGGCTTCTCGCGACTTCTCGCCGACATCTTCAGGCGTGAGAAAATAGGCCGTCTGGTCGCGCGGACCCACGCTGAAGGCGCAGAACTTGCATCCCACAAAGCAGACGTTGGTGAAATTAATGTTGCGGGTGACCACGTAGCTGATGACGTCACCGGCCAGCCTTCGCCGGATTTCGTCGGCCGCCACCACCAGTCCAAACAGATCATCGCCTGCGCTGCGGGAGAGCAGAACATACTCCTCGCGGCCCAAAACGCTACCGTTGAGCGACGCCAGAACTTTCTCCAAGGCCGAGCGCACGGCGGGAGAAACTTTCTGGCAAACGTCAGCCCACGAACTATTTTGCAGAGTCTGCCGATTGCACCAGCTCAAAGCTTGCATCACTTCCCTTCCCCGCTTCCCGAGGAGCGCGAACTCAGGCGCCGCGCATGCTTGTAGGTTTGCCCCCGACATGGACTGGGAGGGTCAGCGGAACAAATCTTTCGCCTCGGGACGCAAAATCTGACGCGCACTGCCGTTCCCGCGCACGTAGTAACAACCCCGAATTATACAAGCCGGAACCAGCGTGTTCTTGCTGCACACCAGTCCCGCCACACAAGCCAGTTCGTCGGCGATGCACTCTTCGGTGGCATGCATTTTGTAGCCGTAGGGATCGGTATGGCCGCGATAGTCGTGCATGGGCTTCATGCCGGCGAGGCCGATGGCGGCTTCGTTTAATCCCTCGCGCCAGGCGCGGCCGAAGCTGTCGGCGATGATCACCGGAATGTGCAGCGTCGTGCGCTTCTTGAGTTGCCGATGAAGGCGTGCCGCCGAACGGTCAGGATCGAGCGGCAACAATAATGCAGTCTTGCCGCCGTCTACGTTGGAAACATCGATACCGCTGTTGGCGCAGACCAGGCCGTGCGCGGTCTCGGTGATGAGCACGTGCTGGTTGCGCACCACCCGCTTGGCCTCACGCAAGGCCAATTCCACAACCCGCGCGTCGGTGCCGCTGTTGGCTGCGAAGCGCTTGGCCGCGGCCGACGGCTTCACGGTCGCAAGCTCCACCATCCGCCCTTCGGCCTTGGAGACGATCTTGTGCTTCACCGCGAGAATGTCGCCAACGTGCAGGCGAAGTCCGCCGAGCGCCAGTGCATCGACGATGAGGTCGGCGATGGAGTCGCCGGGCAGCACCTCGCCAATCCCCCGGACGGGGATGGCGTGAAGCTCCATGCTGCCTGAAAACACCGGTGCGACGCGCCCTGGCATCAGCCGGCCGCTTCCCAGGCTTGCGACCCCATGCCCCAGGAGCGGACAAGGCGTTGGGCACGGGTGTCGCCCCCGCACTGTGCCAGCAACTGCAGTTCGTGTGGATTGTCGATGTCCAGCCCGATGCCGGGCATTTCCAGGATGAGCAGTGGCTTGCCCGTCTCTTTCATGGCCTTGCAGTGGGGCAGAAAGCTGTCATTGCCGAACCGTAGCGGGATGATCGACGCCGGCCGCCGCAAGATACAGTTGCTGCCGCGCCGGTCGTAGGCAGGCACCAACACTGCTCCTTCTACAGGAGCAGCATCAAGAACACGATGCAATTCGGTGCTGGTGATCAGCGGGATGTCGCCCGGCACCACGACCGTCGTCTCGTAGCCGCGACTCTCGCACCAGGCGGTCGCTATTTCGATGGCCGCCGTCTCGCTCTCATTGCGGGTGTCTGCGATAGTGCCGAAGTTGAATTCCGCTGCCATCGCCTGTGCTTGCGCGTCACCAGTCACGAGGAAGACGTCGAGCCTTTCGCTGACGCCCGCCGCCGCGGTCATCACGTCCCGGAGCATGGCTTCTGCCAACTGCGAACGCTGCTCTTGATCGAGGGCCACACCGAGACGTTGCTTGGCGTTGATGAGGTTCTTCACCGGAATCAGAAGGGCGGCGGGCATGGATCAGACCTTGGCTCCGCGGGCCTGGAGTGCAGCGTGTAGGGTGAAGCGCGCTAGCTCCTGCTTGTCGGATAGCGATTTCATGACCGTATTGGCGCAAAGCACGTGCAGGCCGCCTGCGCGAAGAAGATCGGCATCGGCATGGTCTTCGAGGTCCACCACCAGCAGGTCGAGGAAATCCTCGTAGGCTTGCGCCACTCCAGCGATGGTGCTCGGCCATCCCTTGCGTTTCATCAGCACGCCCGCCGGCCCGGAAACGGCCGCGCCACCAACGATGGGGCTCACGGCCGCGACGGGAGCAGCAGTACGGCATAGCGCCTGCCGCACCCCGGGCACGGCGAGAATCGGTCCGATGCTGGTGACGGGGTTGCTGGGAGCAAGAATGATCGCCTCCGCCGACGCAATGCTTTCGCTCACGCCCGCCGCTGGATGCGCACCCTCCGCGCCTTCGAAGCGCACAGCGCGGACGTCAACCTGGTGGCGCTCGCGCACAAAGTACTCCTGAAAGTTCAGTCTGCCTTTGGCGGTGTCGAGCAAGGTCGCTATGCGCTCGTCGGACATGGGCAGCACATGGGCACGCACTCCAAGTTTTGCCGCAAGCTCCGCCGTCGCCGCACTCAACGATTTGCCTGAGCGCAACAGACTGGTGCGGGTGAGGTGGGTCGCCAGGTCAAGATCGCCGAGTCTGAACCAGGCGGGCTGGCCAAAGTGCACCATGCGCTCCAGGCAGCGAAAACTGTCGTTGTCGACGCCCCATCCGCGCTCCACGCTGAGTTGGCCTGCCAACGCGTAGAGTACCGAGTCGATGTCCGGAGAAACGTGCAGCCCCCACCACTCGATGTCGTCACCCGTGTTGACGATGACCGTCAGGTCATCGGGAGCGACCCAATGCTGCAGTCCTTGTACGAGCTTTGCGCCGCCAGTCCCTCCTGTCAGGACGACGATCATCTACGCAGCCCTCGCATAGCCATGGTCGTCGGAGGCAGCCAGCAGACGTCCGGCTAGCAACCCGCCGCGATCGATCACCCCCGACACGAACTCGGGATACACCGGCAGGCGTTGGCGGAGTTGCTGCCCAGCGGCCTCGGTGCGGCGTTTGAGGTCGCGCAGGTGGGGCCACGGAGCCTCGGGATTGATGTAGTCCGGAGTCAGTGGTGACACTCCGCCCCAATCGTCGATGCCGCCCTGCAAGAGGCGCTCGTAATGCTCTTCGGTGAGGTTGGGCGGAGCCTGGATGTTCATGTCGCGCAGCAACAGGCGCGCGACTGCGATCGTGCGCAGAAGATCGTCAGTGTCGGGTTCTGGCGAGTTGGCCATGGGAATATCCGGCTTGGCGCGGAAGTTCTGCAGGATGACCTCCTGAATGTGCCCGTACTGCTGGTGCAGGCGCTGGATGGCAAGTAGCGCGTCGATGCGCTCCTCCAGCGTTTCGCCAATGCCGATCAGGATTCCCGTGGTAAAGGGCACGCCCAGTTTACCCGCATCTTCCATGGTCTTCAGCCGCAATGCCGGAACCTTGTCGGGAGCGTTCCCGTGCGCGCCGCCCTTCTGCATGAGGCGTGTGCTGGTGGACTCCAGCATCAGGCCCAGGCTGGGATTGCTGGCGCGCAGGCGCTCGATCCAGTTGGCGCTCATCAGCCCCGGATTGGAGTGTGGCAGCAATGAGGTCTCACGCAGCACCAGATCACACATGGCCTCCAGGTAATGCAGCGTGCTGCGGTAGCCACGCTTGCGCAGCAACTCACGCATTTCCGGGAATTCTGCCTCCGGTTTGTCGCCGAGCGAGAAGAGCGCCTCGGTGCAACCAAGTTTTTCGCCCTGTCGGGCTACTTCCAGTACCTGGTCGGGCGACATGGTATGCGCCCCGGGCTGGCCGGGATCGCGACGATAGGTGCAGTACGAGCAGTAGTCGCGGCACAGATTCGTGAGCGGGATGAATACTTTGCGCGAGTAGGTGATGATGCCAGGGCGGTACTGTTCTTTCAAATGATAGGCCGTCGCCAGCAGCTGATCCTGTACTTCCAAACCGCCCTGCAAGAGTCTGATAGCCGCCTCGCGTGACACGAGTTGGCCTTCACGCACCTCACGCAAGTAGGCGACGAGATTCAATGACGCACTCTCCGCCACTTGCCGCTTTGTGGCTTCAACGGACACGAAAATTCATCTCGGGGCGCGAGGAAAGCTCGCAGCCTCTATTTTCGAAGGATAGCGCAAGATGCGGCGGCCCGCATCTTCGGTGCGGCCCGAGATCGCCCGTAAGTGCTATTGTTCCTGACGCGCGTGGCAGGCGCCGTAACGGCCCCGGAAGTAGAGGAGCGGAAAGCCTTCCGCCACGCTAACTTCTTTAACCTCACCAACAAAGATGGTGTGGTCGCCCGCGATGTGGGCCTGCACCACATCGCAGTCGAGATTGGCCAGGGCATGGGCGAGCACTGGGATTCCACTTTTCATCTTGTTGTAATGTATGCCCAGGCGACGGGCGGCGTCAGGATTGCGCTCGGGATCGGCGAAGAACTCCGAAAGCGCTTCCTGCTCCTCCCTCAGAACGCTCACGCCAAAGCGCCCGCGCTCGCGCACATGCAGGTAGGTTTCGGCGAGGTGATCGACGCACACCAGCACCAGCGGAGGCCGCAATGACACGGAGCAGAACGAACTCGCCGTCATACCATGTACGTGACCCTCGGTGGTCTCGACAGTGATCACGGTGACGCCGGAACTGAAGCGGCCCAGGGCAGCCCGAAACTCCCGCGGCGTGACTGAGGAAGAGTCGCTCATCCGATTCGTCCCACGGAGATCGATGGCGGGCATCGGCACGCGATGGCGGACCAGTCGCCATGTCCCTCGCTCACTATACCCGACTTCAGCGCAAGGGCTGAAATTGCGAGGTTAGCGGTTCGACGGGAGCGGGTCTGGTACGATACGCGCTGGCCGCAATCACCTTCAAGGGGCGGTTCGTCCGCAAAGCAACATGATTCATTCCGGAACATTTCTCACCACCCGTAGCGCAGACGGAGTATTCGACCTGTTGGCGGACCCCCAACGTTTCGCGCCGCTACTCCCCGATTTCGAATCTATGGCGGTGCAGGACGCGTCCCACTTCAGCTTGCAGATCGCCATTTCCGTCGCGCAAATCAGCGGCCATGCCAACCTTGCTATGGAGTTGTTCGAGGCCGTGCGCCCCCGCCGTGTCTTGTACCGCGGCCAAGGTATCGTGGCGGGCAGTCAACTTGAGTTGAATCTGCAGTTTCACATAGCTCGGTCCACTGAGTCGACCGAGGTGAATTGGCAGGGCGAATTCTCCCTCGGCGGCATGGTGGCTTGGATGGCGGGCCACCTCATTGAGCCGATGGGACGAAGGAACTTCGAACTTATGGCCGAGCGGCTGCAGAATGGACTGAGCCAACCTACCTCCGTCGAACCTTCGATTCCTTCTGCGCCTAGCCCGGACCGCCCAGATCCCGACAGCCACTCAATAGACTGAAACATTTGGTTCATTCTCACATTTGGATGTGATGTGGCTCACCGCCCGCCACGCGATTGCACCGTACACTAACTCTGGACTTAAAAGGACCCGCAAATCAGTGGGATTCATGGAGGTTTTATGCAAATGCAGAAACGTATGTTCGTCATTCTAATCGCGGCGGTGATGGTGCTTGGCGCCGCAACCATGCTGGTGGCGAAAGACTACCCAATGGGCATCGCACCGAAGCAGGAAATTACTTTTACGGCCCCCACCCTGGTCGGTGGAAATCTGCTCCCGGCCGGCGACTACACCGTATTGCACGAGATGCAGGGCGCCACCCACATCATGATTTTCAAGCAGGTTGGCGGCAAGGCGGAAGTGAAGGCCAAGTGCAACCTGGTTCCCTTGACCGCAAAGGCGAGGACCACGGAGCAGCGCTACAACGAAAACGCGAAGAACCAACGCGTGCTGGTCGAGATGACCTTCAAGGGCGACAGCGCGAAGCACGTACTGGAGCCGTAGTAATTTCTGGTGGTAACGCACAGCGGGGCGCCCTTCATGGCCGCCCTTTTTCTTGCCTGTCCCGCTCGGACCGCACGGTTAGCGAATCGCGTCTTGCAGCGCTAGGCGTAATTGAACGCGCCAATCCGGTAGCCGCAGGCCAAAAGCTGACTGCAGCTTGAGGTTCGACAGTACGGAATTGTGCGGTCTCCGCGCCGGCACCTGGTACTGTTGGGTGGTGATGGCGACCACCCGTTTGGCCAGCAGGGGTGAGCCGTACTCTCCGGTGTCGGCAGGCCATGATGCCAGGGATTCGTAATCCTCAAGGATTTGCTCAGCGAAACCCGCCCACGTCGTCTGGCCTGCGGCGGTGAGGTGAAAGATCCCGCCTTGCCCCCATCCTGACGAATCGCGCTGGTGGGCGCACCAGTTGACGACCATGGCGGTACTTTCGGCGATGGTGCGCGCCCATGTCGGGGCGCCATGCTGGTCACCAACCATCCGCAACTCCTCCCTCTCCCGCGCCAGCCGCAGCGCCGTGCGGAGGAAATTCTTGCCGCGGATATCGTAAACCCAGGTCGTGCGCAGGATGATGTGCGCACAACCGCTGGCGGCAATCAGTTGCTCGCCTTCGAGTTTGGTTTGGCCGTATACATTGAGCGGTCCGGTCGGGTCGGCTTCCACGTAAGGGCCGGACTTGGCTCCGTCGAAAACGTAGTCCGTGGAGTAGTGAATTAGCAGGCCACCTCTGCTCGCCACCACTTCGGCAATTCGTCCCGGGGCGATTGCATTGACCGTGCGTGCCAGTTCCGGTTCGCTTTCTGCCTTGTCGACTGCGGTATAGCCTGCAGCGTTGACGACGATGTCGGGAGACAGATCGCCTACGGTCTCGGCCGCCGCTGCCGGATGGGCCATGTCGATCTGGCTGCGCGTACAGGCCACGACCTCGCCCAGCGAAGCCAGCGTGCGTTGGAGTTGCCATCCGATTTGTCCCGTAGCTCCGGTAATCAGCAGGCGAAGGCTCATGGTTCGTAAACCGGCAGGCGCTCGCGCCGAATCTGGGCAAGCGGCAGATGGCGCTGATCTTTGCCCGATAGGATCGGCGAAGGCGTGTCCCAGTCGATGCCAAGCGCCGGATCGTTCCACAAAACGCCGCAGTCATCTGCGGCGTCAAAGTAATCGCTGCATTTGTAGAGAAAATCCGCGGTCTGGGAGCGCACCACGAATCCGTGAGCAAATCCCCTGGGGAGGTAGAGTTCATGGTGGTTTTCGGCCGACAGAACGGCCCCTACCCATCTGCCGAACTGTGGCGAGCCGACGCGGATATCCACCGCGATATCGAAAACCTCGCCCTGCACCACACGGCACAGCTTGGCTTGGGCATGACGCAATTGATAGTGCAGGCCGCGCAACACCCCGCGCGACGAGCGCGAATGGTTGTCCTGCACGAAGGTTTCAAGCACGCCAGCCGCGGCCAGAGCATCCGTGCGGAAGGTTTCCAGGAAGAAGCCACGCGGGTCTTCGAAGACACGGGGCTTGATGAGAAGTACTCCCGGAAGGGACGTTTCGACAATCTGCACGCGAGGCCTCAAGGGTGGCGCATTGGCAGACGCGCCTCGGTGGCGGTGGATGCTGCGAAAGGGAGATTATAATCCGTGATTCCTCATTATGCCTCGCTGCTCGGTCATTCTCGTGACCTACAACTCCAGTGCCCAGATCGAAGCGTGTCTGCGCGCTCTGGCGCCGCAGGACTGCGAGATCATCGTGGTCGATAACGCTTCCGAGGACGACACGGTAGCGCGGGTGAGGACTCTGGCCGAAGAAGTATCCCTCCAGTTGCTGACGATTTCCCGCAACCTTGGCTTTGCAGGAGGCGTGAATCAGGGAGTCCGCGCCGCCAGCGGTGATGTGCTGCTGATTCTTAATCCCGATGCCGTGGCGGAAAAGGGGGCGATCGACGCGATCCTGGCGTGCTTCACGACGTCTGGAGCGAGTGCGGTCGGAGGCGCTCTACTGGAGAGCGATGGCCAATCCGCCAAGGGCTTCGTGTTCCGCCGGATTCCGACGCTAACCAGTCTGTTGTTCGACGTATTGCTGGTGAATCAGGCCTGGCCGGGAAATCCAGTGAACCGGCGTTACCGCTGCCTCGATGCGGACTATTGCAAACAGCAACAGGTCGAGCAGCCTGCCGGAGCGTGTCTTGCTGTGACGCGTGAAGCGTGGGATTCGGTGCAGGGCATGGACCCGGGTTTCTTTCCCGTCTGGTTTGAGGACGTGGATCTCTGCAAGCGTTTGCTGGTGCAACGCGCAAGCATCCTGTACTGCCCTGGTGCGCGCTTTCATCACAGCGGCGCCCATAGTGTGGCGCAACTGAAGTTCCGCGACAAGCAGATGTTCTGGTATGAGAACATGGTGCGCTTTGCCGGGAAACACCTTTCCGGTAGTAGTGTATTCTTTCTGCGGCTGGGAATATTTGTGGGGATGGGGCTACGATCTCTAGCTTCCCTGTTCGGCGGCGGACCAAAGAATCTTCCGCCGGGTGAACCAATACGAAGCTATGCGCGAGTAGCAACGTGGGCTATCGGCCTGGGCAGGATCGCCGCGGACGAACGAGCAAAGTAGCCTCACCGCCTCCGAAGCACTTCCTCGAACAACTTCTCGTATTGATTGGCCACGGCATCCCAGCGGTAGAGCTGACGTGCATGCTCGCCGGCACGGGCAGCCCATTGCTGGCGAGCAGAAGGATCGTCAAGCAGTCCCTGCAATTTCTCGGCTAGCTCGTCGGGCGACTTGCTGAATCGGATGGCAGCGTCCCTCGCAGTCTCGTTGTTCGCGGGCGATTCGAGGTACAGAACGGCGTTCTGGCACGCCATCGCCTCAATCAGTGCGGGATGCACGCCTCCCACTTCGCAGGCAAACACAAAGACACCCGCGTGCTTCTGCAGAGCCCAATAGCCGTCACCGTAAATCGCTCCTGTGAAAATCACGCGATTATCGGCTATTTGCCTGAGGCGTTCAAGGTAGCCGTCATCATAGCGGTTATCACCCACCATCACCAGCGGCCAGTCGCTTCGCACCTTGCGCCAGGCAGCGAGCACCAGGTCTGGATTGTTTTCCGGCTCGAGGCGGCTGACGTATAGCGCGTAGCGCCCCGCTTGCAGGTTGAACCCGTCGAGGCTGTAATCGCCTCGGGGAATGTCGGAGCCGTAGCCGATCAACTCCGATTGGTTGTGATAGCGCATGCGGTAGTAGTCCTGAATCGTCCTCGCGTCGGTCACCACGCGGGTGGGCGTGAACACCGACAGCCATTCGCAGACATGCAGCGCCCTCTGGCCGAAAGCATTCCATTTCTCTCGACGGCGGTCGAGACCATCCACGTTTAAGACGACCGGCTTCCCGAACAGGCGCGGAAACCACGCGAAGGGACTGTTTGCGACATTGCATAGCAGCACCACATCGTGGTCGCTGACAGCGGCGTGCGCCATGGAGATCAACCCGCTTGTCCAGGTATCGAGATGCTTTCGATGGATGCTGGGCAGGATGACCCGCTTCACCCGCCGATCGTACGCGTCGTCCGAACTTGTAAACGCCTTCCGGCAATAGACGGTGACCTCATGCCCGCGGTCCGTGAGGGTAGAGCTGACCTTCTCGGCGAACTGCTCGAAGCCGCCATAGCGATTGGGAATCCCCCGCGTGCCCACGATCGCGATCTTCAAGGCCGGTTCCCGGAGATGGACGTGTTTGGGGCCAGCGTGGCCGGCGGCGAATTGGGAATTAACGGAGTGGAGGAATCGGCGTCGATGGCGCGTGCTGTGTCATGGAACCACCAGATCAATTCGCGATCGGATACTTTGCGGCGCGACTGGATGAAAGCGCGCTTATGGCGAACGTGGTCTCGCACTCGCCAGGGATAAACAATGGCCGAGAGCAGGCGCCGGTCGCCGACGACCGCATAGCCCACCGCCATCAAGTCGCGCCACGCCACTGGCCAGAACAGCCGCCAGCACAACCAGCCAGACGCATTCTTGCCGCGCATCAGGAACCGGTTCTTTACCGAGTGCCAGTTGATGAGCAGAGGCAACTGCTGGCGCCGTTCGGGCGTGACCCGACGCACGTGCCAGGCCACCGCCAAGGGAGTGTAAAGGCACTTCCATCCCATCACCTGTGCCCGCCATGCGAGGTCGGCATCT
>Ga0306926_10003691_pt1 | contig 15885 bp, 14 predicted proteins | sample flu12Cox44000178_FD_203759 | JGI IMG/M metagenome (GOLD analysis project Ga0306926, IMG submission 203759) | Lab enrichment of tropical soil microbial communities from Luquillo Experimental Forest, Puerto Rico - flux8day.12C.oxic.44.000.178 (v2)... | ecosystem: Environmental > Terrestrial >...
ATGCGCTCACGCGCCTTGAGACCGAACTCCTTGGCGCAGCGCAGCATTTCTGGAATGCCGATCCGAGCTCCGCCGAAGCGATGACGGATCTGCTCAGGATCCGCCCCGATCCCGAGCAATCGTAGCAGCATCACCAGAACGAAGAGACCTGGATCAACTGCGGTTACGCTGTCAGCTTTGGTAATCCGGTCATGCATGGAAGGTGCGTCGCCGGTCAGCCGTGGTGGGGCTGTGCCAAGAACTGTTCCTGGTTCGTGACGAACAGCGAGAGTGGGTTCGTGTTCAGTACTCCGTGTTGGTGCTGGTCCGAAAAGCCGGCAGCGATGGACTGGTTAAACAGCGCGACTGCATGGTCGAGGCCGGGTGGGCTATTGGCAGGCGAAGGCGCGGGAGGGTCAACCACTACGGTCCCGCCATTCGCATCCTTTGAAAGCACCCACGTTGCATTGGTGAAATTGCCTGAAAGGTTGAGCGAAACCTGCTGGCTTCCATTCGTAACGGTCAGGATGCCTCCCGAATAGCCGGCCGTCGTTTTCCCGGCAACGTAAGTGAGGTCAGCCAGGGTAAAAAGGGGCCGCCATTACTGACGGCCCAGCCGCGGACTAAACTCAACTCACCCGGCACGCCGTGTCGGGACCGATCCACATACAATACGACGGCCGCGCCGAAGCCTTGCGCGCGGCCTCGAAGGTTGCCCAGCTCATCGCCGCCGGCATGGCCACCCAACGAAAGTCTGTCGAGTGCATCGGCCACCACAGGATCGCGGCGGTTATTGCCATCCAGGCAATGAGAAGAGTTTTCATGCGGGAATCCCGATTCGCCTCATTGGTACGACGGTCGGTTCGATGCCGGTTGTGATGTTGCGAACATGATCAGCCCACTGCGCCAAAGCGGCGGCAATCTCGCCTTCGTAACGGTGCTTGTCGTAAACCGCTATAAGGCCGCCTTTGCTGTGATTGATACACAACTCGGCGATATGCGGAGCGATGCCGAGCTTGCCTAAGCCGGTGCGGAAGGTGCGGCGCAAGTCATGGTGCGTCCAAGCTGGAAGGATTGGGCAGCGTCGATCGAGAGTCGCTTTCGGCTCGGACCAATTGGTAAAGCCGACGCCAACACGACCGAATAGATTATCGATCCCGTCGCGGCGCTTTACGCCCGTAATGATGTGCCAGAACGAATCCGGCAGCGGCAATATATGCTCGCGTCCACTCTTGTTGCGGGCGCTCGGGATCGTCCAAACAATGCGATCATCATTGAATTCCGACCAACGTATGCCGCCGACTTCGGTTCGACGTTGGCCGGTCAAAATTAGCAACCGAACGATCGTGCTGTAGTCGCTGCCATCCTCGCAGGCGTTCCAGACTTTGCGCAGCTCAGCGTCACTCAACACGCGCTCGCGCTGGGTCTTGGGATCGGGGTTGCTGGTGGCGATGACTGGATTGTGTGTGCAATAGCCGCGCGCCATAGCCCAGCGAAATACGGTTGACAGATACGACCGTGATCGGGCCGCCGCCACCGCTCCGTTCTTTTCCAATCGATCAAGGATGGCAGCGACTTGCGGCAACTGGATATCGGTGAGCGGCCAACCGTGGAGCGCTTTCCAATCCCGTAACAGATAACGCTTGGCATCGGACAAACTCGACGGCCGAAGTTTTGATTCCTGGCTGCTGAGATAATTATCAACAGCTGTGCGCAAGATGACTTGCGCCTGCGCGTTGGCCTTGGCTTGGCGCTTAGCCGCTTGCGGATCGATGCCCTTCCAAACATCGGCCAGTTTGTCGTGCGCCATTTCCCGCGCCACCTTGGCGCTGATGCCCGGATACGGCCCGAGCCCGTAGCGGCGATCGGTGCCGTGAATTTTGTATTGCAATATCCAAGTGCGGTTGCCGCCACTGCGGAAGCGCAAACCGAATCCCGTGATCTCGGTATCCCAGTAAATCCGATCGGTCTTACGGGAGCTGGCGAAGTCGGATTCGAGCGCTGCCAGATTGGTGCCGGTGAGCTTAATGCGGTCCATAATTCCTGGGAAGCTATTGGGAAGCGATTTAGGGTGTTTCCGGGTTTATCCAGGTTTACAATTGACAGGTGAAAATTAGCAGGATTCCTGTTTAAAACCAAGTACTTTTGCCCGTAAAATGGGGCCTATCCACTGTATGCCCGCACCTGATTGCTGGTCACGTGCACGTAGGCCTGCAGATAACGGAAGATCACGAATATCCAAGCCAGCACCACGAAGACGACATCCGCATGCCGCGTCATCCAGGCGAGGATCGTCAGCACATAAAACAGGACCGGCAGCTCGAACTGATTGCTGTAGGAATAGCCTACTTGCAAACTACGCTTTGACCAGTTCGGCTCACGCAAGGCGACGTCTTCCGGCCGCGTCGCGCCTGAACTGAAGTCGTGCCCGCGCAACGGTGCGAGCCAAAACAACAGGGCGAAAGTCAGAATTACTTCAAGAAACAGCGGCAGCAATACTTCTTGGACGGTCATGATCTTCTTTCCCAGCCCAACGTGTTTATCAGATCGGACCTGCTGATTGGTTCAGCGTTGAAGCTTGACGCTGATCGCAGTCTCGCCTTTCTCGTCAACCAGGGCACTGCGCCATAACTTTCCTTCGAACAAGGCTTTGCGCACCACGTCGGCCGTACCGCCGTGACTGAGATTGGCGGTGATCAGCGTGCCGCCGGCGCGCAACAGCCCGCGGAGCGCCTTGTGCAAAGCTGGCACCGGCGTGCCGCCGTCGAAAAACGCCACGTCGTAACCTGGATCGAGCGTCGGCAGCACGCTCGAAAAATCGCCCTCGTGCACGGTGATTCGATGATCGAGGCCCGCCGCGGCGATGTTCTCGCGCGCAAGCGCAACATGGTCGGGATCGAGTTCGATGGTGTCGACGGTGGCGTCGGCCGCGCCGGATGCGAATGACAAGGCGGTGTAGCCGAGCGCGGTTCCTAGTTCCAGAATCCGGCGTGCATTCGCCGCTCCCGCCAAGGCCGCCAATAGCGGACCGTTCGAGTATGGAAAGGCGCTGCAGCCGTGCTGCGCCCGATGCGCATTGGTGGCGTTGCGGATTTTGGCGAACGGATCGGGGGCCGCAGCTGACATCGCAGGCCCTTTAGCCTCGGCTCGGATAATTCGGACTCTCGCGCGTGATCGTGACGTCGTGAACGTGGCTTTCCCGCAGTCCGGCGCTTGAAATCCGCACAAACTCGGCCTTGTCATGAAATTCCGTGAGGTCCTTGGCGCCGACATAACCCATGGCGGCGCGCAATCCGCCGACGAGTTGATGCACGACATTGGCGACGGGACCCTTATAGGGCACCTGCCCTTCGACGCCTTCCGGAACGAGCTTGAGCGTGTCTTTGATCTCCTGCTGGAAGTACCGGTCGGCAGAGCCGCGCGCCATTGCCCCGACGGAACCCATGCCGCGATAAGTCTTGTAGGAGCGGCCCTGGTATAGAAACACTTCGCCGGGCGTCTCGTCGGTGCCGGCGAGCAAAGAGCCGACCATGGCGCAATCGGCGCCGGCGGCGAGAGCCTTGGCGAGGTCGCCGGAGAATTTTATTCCGCCATCGGCGATCACCGGCGTATCGGTCCGTTTTGCCACTTCGACGGCGTCCATGATCGCCGTAAGTTGCGGCACGCCAACGCCGGCAACAACGCGCGTCGTGCAGATCGAGCCGGGACCGATTCCGACTTTGATCGAATCAGCTCCGGCGTCGATCAAGGCTTTGGCCCCTTCCGCCGTGGCAATGTTGCCGGCAACAACTTGCACCGCGTTTGACATGCGCTTAATCCGCGTCACCGCATCAAGCACGCGCCGTGAATGGCCGTGCGCGGTGTCGACGACCAACAAATCGACGCCGGCGTCGATCAGGCGTTCGCTGCGCACATAGCCGGCCTCGCCCACCGAAGTCGCCGCGGCAACGCGCAGCCGCCCCTGCTCGTCTTTACAGGCGTTGGGATGCGCCACGGACTTCTCGATGTCCTTCACCGTGATGAGGCCGACGCAGCGATAGCCGCCGTCAACGACCAGAAGCTTCTCGATACGATGCTGATGCAGGAGCCGCTTGGCCTCGTCCTGCCCGACCCCCTCGCGCACCGTGATCAGCTGCTCCTTGGTCATCAGCTCGGCGATTTTTTGGCTCGTGTCGGTGGCGAAACGCACGTCGCGATTGGTGAGAATCCCAACCAGCTTTCCCGCTCGCCCGTCGCCGCCGCCTTCGACCACGGGAATTCCGGAAATGTGATGCTCCTGCATCAAATTCAGCGCATCGGCGAGCGTCGCTTCGGGATGGATCGTGACCGGATTCACGACCATGCCGGATTCAAATTTCTTGACCTGGCGCACCTGTACGGCTTGCGCTTCGGGATCGAGATTGCGGTGGAGAACGCCAAGGCCGCCAGCCTGCGCCATGGCGATAGCCATGTGCGCTTCGGTGACCGTATCCATCGCCGAGGCGACGACCGGAATGTTGAGCAGAATGTTCGATGTGATGCGGGATCGGATATCCACATCCGACGGCAAGACGTCGGAAAGGCCCGGCTTCAACAGCACGTCGTCGAAGGTGTATGCTTCGCGCGGTAGTTCCCTTGAAGTCGTTGCCATTGCCAACTCCGGCTGGCCCGAAATGGCGGACGCCGCGCGGGCGAGCGGAGGGCCCCCTCGTCCGAGTCGATAGCCCGCTTGGGCCCATTTCGAGGCCCGCTTTTGGGTTGGCGGCGGTCGATAGCACGCCTTGACCCCAATTCATAGGCCTAAGGGGCGAAATACTGGAGGAATCACATGAAAAGGGCCATCGATCGCCGTCAATTCGGGATTGGGGGCATGGCCGCCACCGCCGTTGCCGCGGCAGGCCCGGCGCACGCCGAAAGCGCGCCATTAAAGATTCGCGTTGGCTGGGTGGTCGTGCCGGCGTCGAGCGCGCCTTTGTTGCTGGAGAAAAAGGAGCTCCTGAAGAACTTCGGCTGCTCCTATGTCGCGGAGGCGACGCGCTTTGAAGGCACGCCGCCGGTGATCACCGCGCTGGCCGCGGGCGAACTCGACATTGGACCCCTCGCATTCTCCTATCCGAAAAATCACGATGAAGCAGTCGCCATCGTCGCGCGGCCGAACAACGCGCCCCCGGCGCGAATGGAGTGGGTATTTTCCAGCCGCGATCAATACCGCGACCCGAATGGCATGCCGAACCTGACCGCATTGCAAGGCAATATCAAACAACAGAAAGAAGTCGGATTCCTCAAAGACGACCTTGACGTTAAACAATATTCCGACCTCGGCATGGTCGACGAAGCGGCGAAGCGGCGGCTCGCATGATCGTGGCGTTCATGCTGCAAACCTGGCGCGCCACCAAGCGATAGCCGTCAAGAATGGAATCTCCATCTGATCGCATCGTGCCGCTGATCGTGGCAACCGCGCTGTTCATGGAGAACATGGACTCGACGGTGATCTCGACGTCGCTGCCGGCCATTGCGGCGGCGCTGGGAACCAATCCCCTCGCCTTGAAGCTCGCGGTCACTTCTTATCTGTTGTCGCTAGCGATCTTCATCCCGGCAAGCGGCTGGACCGCCGACCGATACGGCACGCGCAATGTGTTCCGCGCCGCGATCGCCGTCTTCGTGCTGGGCTCGATCGGTTGCGCCGCCTCGCACTCGCTCCAAGAATTCGTGCTTGCCCGCATCGTCCAGGGCATGGGCGGCGCGATGATGACACCGGTCGGACGGCTGATCATGGTGCGTAGCATCGACAAGCGGCGTCTGCTCAATGCCATGGCGCTTGTGACCATTCCGGCGCTGATCGGACCGATTTGCGGGCCGCCGCTCGGCGGCTTCATCACGACCTATGCGTCATGGCATTGGATTTTTTTGATCAATGTTCCGATCGGGATCGTCGGCATGGCGCTCGCCTCGCGTTTCATCGCCAATATCCGCGTCGAGCGGCCGGATCCGTTCGACTTCATCGGCTTTTTATTGTCCGGCTGCGCCATTGCCGGGTTGGCCTTTGGTCTTTCCGCCATGGGATTGGAATTCCTACCGACGAGCGTGGTGGCATCGCTACTGGCTGTTGGCGCAGTTTCTGCGGTCGGCTATCTGATCCATGCCGGGCGGACGCCGGCGCCGATCCTCGACCTTAATCTTTTTCGGCTGCCGACCTTTCGTGCCAGCATTTTTGGCGGGTTCTTGTTCCGGCTCGGCATCGGCGCTCTGCCGTTTCTGCTGCCGCTATTGCTGCAGGTCGGCTTCCATCTGACGCCGTTCGAGTCAGGCCTGATCACATTTACCACCGCCCTCGGTTCGATGTTCATGAAGGCCGCCGTCGCGAGCGTGCTGCACCGCTTCGGCTATCGCAATGTGCTGATTTACAACGCATTAATCAGCAGCGCCTTTTTGATGGCCTGCGCCAGTTTCGTACAGGGCATGCCGTTTGCCGCTATGATTGCGATTCTTTTGTCAGGCGGCTTTTTCCGTTCGCTGCAATTCACCAGCATCAACACCATCGCCTATGCCGAGATCGAACCGGCGAAAATGAGCCGCGCGACCGCGATGGTCGCCGCCGCGCAACAGCTGTCGTTATCCACGGGCGTCGCCGTCGGCGCGCTGGTCGTCGAACTCACGCTGCGGCTAAGGCATTCAACCAGCATGGGCATCAATGATTTTCCGCCGGCATTCCTGTTCGTCGGGCTCTTATCTGCCAGCGCGGTGTTCATTTTCATGCGGCTGCCCCACGACGCCGGCGCCGAGCTTTCGGGGCGGAAGACCGAGGCGAGCGAAGCCGTCGAAAGAACCTAGCCGCGAAACCCCTTGGCCAAGAGATAAAGCTCGGCCGAATCGGCCCGGCTCGCTGGCGGTTTAACATGCTTGACGCTTGAGAAATCGCGCTTGAGTTCGCCGAGCAGCGTCGCCTGTGTGCCGCCTTGCAACACTTTGCAGACGAAAGTGCCGCCCGGGGCAAGCACTTGCCGAGCGAAGTCGGCGGCGGCTTCGGCCAGCGCCATGATGCGCAAATGATCGGTCTGGCGGTGGCCGGTGGCATTCGCCGCCATGTCGGACAAGACGACATTGGCCTTTGCTTGGGATTTTTCTGCCGCGCTGCTGCCGAGCATTGCTTGCAGACGTTCAGGCGCGGATGGATCGAGAAAATCAAGCTGTAAAAACGCGACGCCGGAAATGGGTTTCATGTCGAGGATGTCCAGCGCAATGACGCGGCCCGTGGCGCCGACGCGGCGCGCGGCGACTTCGCTCCACCCGCCCGGCGCTGCGCCGAGATCGACGACGCGGTTGCCAGGTTTGAGCACTTTGTAGCGTTCGTCGATCTCAGCGAGCTTGAAAGCGGCACGCGAGCGCAAACCCTCGCGTTTGGCGCGCGCTACATAGGGATCGCTGATCTGGCGAGTGAGCCAAGCGCGCGACGATGCCGTGCGGCGTTTTTGATCCGTAAGCCGCGCCATGATCCCTCCGGACCGCCGCTTAAAGCGAAATGGGATTAGCTTGAATCACTATTTCGCTTTAAGCTTGTTCTTTGAGCATGATTTTTTCGAAAACCGGAATCCACTTTTCGGGATCATGGTTTAGGCTTCGCCCCAGACACCATCCTCGCGCATCATCTCGACCAGCATACCTTCGCGCAATCCGCGATCGGCGACACGCAGCCGCTGACATGGAAAGGCGCGGCGAATGGCGTCGAGAATGGCGCAGCCGGCAAGGACAAGATCGGCGCGCTCGGCACCGATGCACGGATTGGCCGCGCGCTCTTCAAAGCTCATTGCCATGAGTTCGGCGACCACGCGCGAAATCTCGTCATCGCTGAGCCAGCAGCCGTCGACGCGCCGTCGGTCGTAACGCGGCAAGCGCAGAAAGACGCCGGCGATCGTCGTCACGGTGCCCGATGTGCCGAGCATGTGGAAACTGTCGAGGTCGTGACAATCTTCGGCAGCGAAGCGATCGACCAAAGCGGCGACCTCCTCGACCATCGCTTGATAGATTTCGCGCGACACCGTTTCTCCGCCATAGCGCTCCGCCAGCGTCACGACGCCGACGGGCAACGAAGCCCAGCTGACAATATCGGGGGTGGGCGGACCGCAGCGCCCGGGGTGCGAGCGTTTAAGCCGCACCAATTCCGACGATCCGCCGCCGATATCGAACAGAATGATGCCGTCCGCGGTTGGATCAAACAATTCGGTGCAGCCGGTCGCCGCCAGTCTCGCTTCAGTCGCCGAATCGATGATTTCAAGTTCAAGCCCGGCTTCCTTCGCCACACGCCAGCGAAACTCCTCGCCGTTGTCGGCGGCGCGGCACGCCGCCGTGGCAATGAGCCTGGCGCGACCGACGCCGCGCGCGCTCATTTTCTCGCGGCAGACCAGAAGCGCTTCGACAGCGCGCATGATCGCCGCTTCGCTGATGCGCCCGGAGGCTGCGACACCCTCGCCGAGACGGATGATCCTGGAGAATGCGTCGACGACGCTGAAGCCAGCGGCGGTCGGACGCGCGACCAGCAAACGACAATTATTGGTGCCGAGATCGAGCGCCGCATAAGTCGCCGTAGCAGGCAAAGCGTCCAGCCGGCGCCGTTGCTCGCGAGGCTCGCGACGAATGCCATACGGTGTTCTTCGACCCCAGCGGGGCCGACGCCTGGCCCCCTTGGCGTCGAGGCCGCCTTGCGGCGTGGCCTCGTCGTTCATTCAATGCCTTCCTCCCGCAACCGGAGCCACATTGAAATGGGCTCGACAGCCGCGGTCTATTGTTCCAAGCCTAAATCGGCCGAAATGTAACAGGGGTGAAGCACAGGGCAATACTGTGCTTGCCGCGCCTACGAGCTATGTTCGCCGCCTTGTTGCTGGGGTCGGCTAAGTTCTTTATCTCAAACACGTCTAAGCCTTCCGGGACCTGATCACCATGAACTTGCTTGGAACCGCCAAACGGGCCGACGCAGCGGCCGATGATCGGCTGGCAGTCGAAAAATTTGCCGTCGGCCAATCGGTGCCGCGCCGGGAGGATCCCATGCTGCTGCGCGGCCTGGGACACTATACCGACGATGTCAGCCTTCCCGGCCAGGCCTATAGTGTCATGGTGCGCAGCCGTAACGCGCACGGCAACATTCGCTCGATCGACAGCAAGGCGGCCAGGCAAATGCCGGGCGTGCTCGCCGTCTATACCGCCGCCGACTTGAAAAGTTACGGCCCGCTGAAATGCATCGTCGCGCTCAACAATCGCGACGGCAGTGCTTTGAAAAAGCCGCGCCGCGATGCGCTGGCGAGCGACCGCGTGCGCTATGTCGGCGACCCTGTTGCCTGCGTGATCGCCGAGACGCTGGCGCAGGCCAAAGACGCAGCCGAGGCGATCAGCGTCGAAATCGAGCCGCTGCCCGCGGTTGTTTCCGCTGAGCAAGCCGCGCGCGAAGGCGCGCCGCAGCTTTATGACGACGTGCCCGGAAATGTCGCGCTCGATTATCACTATGGCGACGCCGAAGCGGTGAAAGCGGCTTTCGCGCGCGCGGCGCATGTGACGCGCATCAATCTTGTGAACAGCCGGCTCGTCGTCAATTGCATTGAGCCGCGCGCGGCATTGGCCTCACACGATGCCGGCCGTTTCACGCTTTACGTGCCCTCGCAAGGCGTGTTCGGCATGCGCGCCCACCTTGCTGAAGCGTTCGGCGTCGATCCTAAGAACATGCACGTGTTGACCGGTCAGGTCGGCGGTTCGTTCGGCATGAAGGCAATGGTCTTTCCAGAATATGTTTGCCTGCTGCACGCCGCGCGCGCACTCGGGCGCCCGGTGAAATGGACCGACGAGCGATCGATCAGCTTTCTCTCGGATGGCCATGGTCGCGCCAACGAAGTCGTTGCGGAACTAGCGCTCGATGCCGAAGGTAATTTTCTCGCGCTGCGACTGACGAACTTCGCCAATATGGGGGCCTTTCTCAGTCCATTCGGTCCGCTCTTCGGCACGCTCAATTGCGTAAAGAACGTGCAGGGCATGTACCGAACGCCGCTGATGGAAGTTTCGACCAAATGCGTATTCACCAACACCACGCAGGTGACCGCCTATCGTGGCGCCGGGCGGCCGGAAGGCAATTATTACATGGAGCGTTTGGTTGACGCGGCGGCCGCCGAAATGGGAATCGATCGTGTGGCGCTGCGGCGGCGCAATCAAATCCGTCCGCGGGAATTGCCGCGGCAGACTGCCTCTGCCTCCAATTACGACTCCGGCGATTTCATCGCGCTCACCAAGCAGGCACTGGATCTTGCCGACACTAAAGGCTTCGCGCGCCGTAAACGCGAGAGCCGCAAACGCGGCAGGCTGCGTGGACTGGGCGTAACGAATTACCTCGAAGTCACGGCGGGTCCGGTGAAGGAATTGGCCGGCATTACTTTCAATACCGACGGCACCGTCACCCTCACAACCGGCACGCTCGATTTCGGCATGGGCCATGCCACACCTTTCGCCCAAGTGTTGAGCGATCAGCTCGGCGTTCCGATCGAGAAAATTAATATGATTCAAGGCGATAGCGATAGAATACCGGTCGGCGGCGGCTCCGGCGGTTCGAAGTCGCTGATGCACAGCGGCACCGCCATCATCGAAGGCGCCGCCAAGGTGATCGAACACGGAAAGCAGCTCGCCGCGCACATTCTCGAAGCGGGGCCCGCCGACATCGCCTTCGAGCGCGGAAGCTTTGTCATCGTCGGAACGGACCGCGCCATCTCGATCATGGAGCTCGCGCAGAAGCTTCACAGCGGTCCCAAGCCGCCCGCCGAGATTCCGCAATCGCTCGATGTTGTTCACGTCAGCGATGGGCCGGGAGCCTCAACCTATCCCAATGGTTGTCACATCGCCGAAGTCGAGGTCGACCCGGACACCGGCTTTGTCGAAATCGTCAAATATTCGTGCGTCAACGATTTCGGCACGCTGGTCAATCCGATGATCGTCGAAGGCCAGTTGCATGGCGGTGTCGTGCAAGGGATTGGCCAAGCTTACATGGAGCAGGCTGTCTATGACGAGGAGGGTCAGTTGTTGACCGGCTCGTTCATGGACTACGCCATGCCGCGCGCCGCCGACGTTCCCTCTTTCGCGCTTGCCGATCATGGCGTGCCGACCAAGACCAACCCGCTCGGGGTCAAGGGTGTGGGCGAGGCGGGCTGCGCCGGTGGTTTGCCGTGCGCGATGAATGCGGTGCTCGATGCGCTGGCCGATTATGGCGTGGGTCACCTCGACATGCCGTTGACGCCGTATCGCATTTGGCAGGCACTGCAGACGGCGAAATCATCCCCTCCGCAATGACGCAACTCGCATCCGTCCGCACGACGCCGTCGGCCGAGTCGCGGCTGATAGCCGGAGTCTGCGCCGCGCACATGATGAGCCATTACTACTTGCTCATGCTGGCGCCGTTGTTTGCTTTCATCCGCGCCGACTTCAATGTGAGCTATACGGAGCTTGCGCTGGCGCTCACGGTTTTCAATGTGGTGTCCGGCCTCTTGCAGACGCCGGTTGGATTTTTGGTTGATCGGATCGGCGCCCGCGTCGTCTTGATCATCGGCCTAGCGCTCAGTAGCGCGGCTTACGCCATCGCCGGGCTATTCGGTTCGTATTGGATGTTCATTGCCATGTATGGTGTCGCCGGGCTCGGCAATACAACTTATCACCCGGCGGATTATTCGCTGCTGTCGCATCATTCACCGCCCGAGCGGCTCAGCCAGATTTTTGCCTTTCACACCTTTGCCGGGATGCTCGGCTCGGCCATTGCGCCAGTGACGCTGCTCACGATGCAGAGTTTCTTCGGCTGGCGTGGCGCATATGTTGGCGCTGCGATTTTCGGCTTTGTCGTTCTTGCCGTGCTGATCGCACAGCCGGAGCCGATCTCCCGGCATAGCCGCGGACCGCGAAGCGGCAAAACGGCCGCGCCTGCTGCGCGAGTCGGCTGGCGGTATCTGACCGCGCCTGCGATTTTGCTCAATCTCGCCTTCTTCACGCTCACCGCGCTGATGGGCAATGGGCTGAACACCTATCTTATCGTCGCGCTTGGCGCGCTGCACGGCACGCCGCCCGCGGTTGCCAATATCGCGCTCACGAGCCTGCTTACGCTGAACGCCGTTGGCGTTTTGGCCGGTGGCGTTCTGGCCAGCCGCGTTCACCGGCATGTGCTCATCGCAGCCTCCGGGCTGACCATCGCCGGCGTGATGATAGCGCTGATCGGATTGTTGAATCTTCCTTCAGCCATACTTATTGCTGTGACGGGAATAAGCGGTTTCGCCGTTGGCACGACCTATCCGTCGCGCGACATGCTGGTGCGCGCGGTTACTCCGCCGGGCGCTTTCGGAGCGGTGTTCGGCTTTGTCTCAACCGGCTTTAATATCGGCGCGAGCATTGCGCCGATCGCCTACGGCATGCTGATGGATCATGGGCATCCGCGTGGAATTTTCCTTTTGTCAGCACTCGTCAGTTTGGTTTGCGTTTCTACCGTAACGTTCGGTTTTTCGCGGCGTGAGCGTACATAAACCCCGCGCCACGCGACCGCGCTTCACCCGATGCGCTTGCCAGCTTCGTGCCGGCGCAGCACAATTCGACAAGGCGCCTGAGAAAGCGTGCCAAGAAAGCCTGTCAAGAAAGCCTGCCGCGAGGATTGCACATGAAGCTTTGCCGTTACGACGATGATAAGCTCGGGATCGTGCGCGGCGTGCTCGTGCACGACGTCACGTCGACGCAAACCGAGATCCGCAATGCCGCACCCTATGCGATGAAAGGCGATGCCGTCATCGCGGCACTGCCGCAATGGCGCGAGCGGCTGGAGCGCCTCGCCGACAAGGCGCCGGGCAAACCCTTGGCGCAGGTGAAGCTTCTGGCGCCGGTTGCGCGGCCGACGAAACTCTCGTGCGCGCCGACCAATTATCAGGCCCATATCAATGAGATGAAAGCGGCCGCCGCCCAGCCGGGCTCGCAAGTGGTCACGACGCAGTCGGCCAAGATCGGCGAAGCCGGCATGTTCCTAAAAGCGAACTCGGCTCTGGTCGGTCCTGCCGAAGGCATCGCGATTCGCTTCCCCGATCGGCGCAACGATCATGAGGCCGAGCTTGTGCTGGTGATCGGCAAGGCCGGCAGCGACATTCCGCGCTCGCGCGCACTCGATCATGTCGCCGGTTATTGCCTTGGACTCGATATGACGGTGCGCGGGCGCGAAGATCGTAGTTTTCGCAAATCGATCGACGGCTATGCCGTGCTCGGCCCGTGGATGATTACGGCCGACGAAATTGCCGATCCCGATGCGCTGCCGCTCTCCCTCGACGTCAACGGCGAGACGAGGCAGAAGAGCAACACCAGCATGTTGATTTATGACTGCCGCCGCCTGATCGAATTCGCCTCGTCATTCTATACGCTCTATCCGGGCGATCTGATCTATACCGGAACGCCGGAAGGCGTGGGCCCGGTGAAGCCCGGCGACACCATCGTTTGCCGCTCGAGTTCGCTTTTGGGCGAATTGAAGATCGCGGTGCACGCCCATGACGCGAGTGGCGCGGTGGAGAGTTCGCGGGCGCGTGCGGAAGCCTAACGGCAGGAGTTTATGATGCTGCAAGTCAAACGCGCCGGCCATTCGACGCTTACGACGCCGGACATCGGGCGCATGGTGGACTATTTCACCCGGATTGTCGGACTAAACTTGGTGGCGCGCGACAAGGATCGCGCCATCCTCGCTACCAAATCGGGGCCGGAAACCATTGCACTCGAGCGCGGTGATGCGGGCGAAGCGCCGCGCCTCTCCTTTCAAGTCGCGCCCGGCAGCGACCTTGGCGCCATCGCCGCACGGCTGACGCAAGCTGGTATCAAGAGCGAGCGACGCCACGACATCACGCCCGGCATTCGCGACGCGCTGGCGTTCAAGGATCCCAAAGGGACTACTGTCGAAATCTTCGCTGATTTCGCCTTCGCTGCGGATGACGACACCTTCGCCGGCGTGATGCCGCTCAAACTCGGCCATATCGCCTATCAGTGTCCCGATGTCGCCGGCATGGTGAAATTCTATTGTGACTTCTTGGGCTTTCGGGTTTCCGATTGGCGCAGCGACTTCTTCGCTTTTTTGCGCTGCAGCCGCGATCATCACACCGTGAACTTTCTGCGCGACGCCAAGACCGCAATCCATCACATTGCGTTTGAAGTGCGCGACTGGTCCGACATCAAGCGCGCGAGTGATCTTTTGGCCAAAAACAAGATCAAGCTCACCTGGGGGCCGCTGCGCCACATCATCGGCCACAACATCGCGATCTATCACAAGAACCCGGACGGCGTCGTGATCGAGTTCTTTTGCGAGATGGATCAGATGTACGACGAAGAGCTTGGCTTTTTCGAGCCGCGGCCCTGGCATCAAGACCGGCCGCAGCGCCCCAAAGTTTGGGGCGACGATACGCCGTCGAACTGGTGGGGGCCTATGTCGCACAGTCCGAACCGAGCGCACGACACCCAGCGCGATAGCGATGAGCAGGCGCAATCCATGCTCGTCAAGAAATAGAACTCGACCCCGCGGTCAAAGCGCAATGATTTAATTTGGTTCGGTATTTCCGCTTTAGTTCGTTGTTTGAGCATGATCTTTTTCGAAAACCGGCATCCACTTTTCGGAATCACGCTTTATCGCGCAGCGAAACCGGATCTTGGCGCGCTCCCCGACGAATGGTCGCGCAGCACTCCATCCAGCCGGAATGAATAGCCGACGCCGAAAATATAGGCCGGGGCGTTGCGATCGAGGCCCACTCCGACGTGGAAATCGATCTGCTGGTGGTCGTCGATGCGATAACCACCGCCGGAATTGATCAACTGGCCGCTCCGGCGGTCGGCAGGGAAGTCGCCAACATATTCGACGAAGAGAAAAGAGCGCTCCATGAATTCTTTCTCGAGGACTAATGTCGATTGATAGGTGAACTTCGCATCGGACGAAGGCATGAAAAAATTGGTCTCCATGCCGTGAATGTCCCAGCCACCGCCAAGCTCAATCGACCAGGGAATTTGGATGTAAGGTTGCACGCCGGGGCCCGATATGCCGGTCGCGCCGGTCGGCAGCGCCGCCCCGACAGTAACCGACAAGTCGAATTTGCCGGGCAGCGGACTTATTTGCCATTTCAGCGCCGGCGCCACGTCGCCAAAGCCGGACGGACCGGCGTTGTGAAAAGTCGTGACATAGTTCGGCAGATCGACCAGGACTTCCAGGCACGGCGCGATGCCAAGCCGCCATCGGCTATTCGTGCCGCTCAACATATCGGCACCGTGGTCTCGGCTCGTATCGACGCCGTTCTCACTCTGGAAGCTGCCGAACGGAACCACGATAGACGAATTGGTGACATCGGGCCGGTCGGTTTCGATCGGAGTGTCCGGCTGGGTGCATTCGGCCGCCGCGGCAAAGGATTCGAAGCCGATCAGAGATGTGGCGACGAGAGCCGCCAATTGCAGCGCTCGCATTGAGCTCATTCGCATAGCCACGAATCGCCCGATTGCATTATATCCAGATCACGGCGGCAAGAAACTTATTCCCTTAAATGGCATCGATCTTGAACCAATTTCAATCAAAACGGCTGGCGCCGGCTGCCGGGAATAACCGGGCACAGTGCGAAATCTTTTTCTTCGGCAGACGCGCTGGACAACTCCTGGTGCAGTGCGGTCCAAATGAACAAGGGCAGAGCCCGCCATGAAGAAATTTTTGCTGGCTTGCATCGCAACTGGATCCGTTTTTGCGATTGCCGTTTCCGCAATCCATTCCACCGCGCATGCACAAGACACGATAAAGCTTTGCAATTCAGAATGCCTTCTCAGGCAAATCGATGCGCTCGACCAGAAAGTGGGTGCGCTGGAGCACACCGTAGATGCGCTGGCGATTGAAGCCAACAAGTCAATAAAATCTGGACAGAAGATCAT
>Ga0306926_10003696_pt1 | contig 15873 bp, 19 predicted proteins | sample flu12Cox44000178_FD_203759 | JGI IMG/M metagenome (GOLD analysis project Ga0306926, IMG submission 203759) | Lab enrichment of tropical soil microbial communities from Luquillo Experimental Forest, Puerto Rico - flux8day.12C.oxic.44.000.178 (v2)... | ecosystem: Environmental > Terrestrial >...
GCCCGCGCCCGCCTCAAACAGGCGGGGCGCGAGGAGCCGGTGGCGCTGCCGAAGAAACCGCTCGGCGTCGTGGCCCCCGCCCACCCGCTGGCCGACGCCGCCGTGGCGCGCGCCAGCGAGCTCATCGCCGCGGGCATGACCACCGAGGCGGCGTTCGAGCTTGGGCGCGGGGAGAAGGACACGCTCAAGCGGCTCGGCGGCGACAAGACGCTCCCCTACCTCTTCGACCTCTACCAGCGCGCCGGCGACTACCACCGCGCCTACCGGCTCGCGGAGGCGCACGATCTCGGCGCGCTCGGCGCCGATCCGCGCGCCGACGACGGCACGCGCGCGTTCTGGCAGGCGGCCTTCCCACGGGCCTACGCGCCGCTCGTCGACAAGTACGGCCCAGCCGCCGGCAACCCCGATCTCTACCTCTACACCATCATGCGCAAGGAGTCGGGGTTCGACCCCCACGACGTCTCCTATGCCGACGCGCGCGGCCTCTTGCAGATGATCCCGCCCACCAGCGCGCGCGTCGCTGCTGCCGCCGGCGAGCCGTTCTTCCCCGACCTGCTCTACGACCCGGAGGTCAACATCCGGCTCGGCGCCCGCTACATCGGCTCGCTGTACGCCAAGTTCGGCCACGAGATCCCGCTCGCCGCCGGCGCCTACAACGCCGGGCCGCGGGCGATGGGGCGCTGGTGCGAGCAGCACGGCAAGCACCCCACCGACGAGTTCGTCGAGCTCATCGCCTTCGCGCAGACGCGCGAGTACGTCAAGCGCGTCACCAGCCTCTACGCCAAGTACCGCTACCTCTACGGACCGACGCCGTACGAGCTGCCGCTGGTCCTCGACACCAAGGTCGACCCCGGCGGCCCGGATTATTGAGAAACGCGATACGCTAGCGCCATGGCGCTCGATTGGGTGGACACCCTCCTGCGACTAGGGGCTGCGGTGGTCGCGGGGGGGGCCATCGGCTGGGATCGCCAGAGAACCGGCCGACCCGCTGGCCTGCGCACTCACATGCTCGTCAGCCTCGCGACGGCGATGTTCGTCCTCATCCCGATCTCCACCGGCTCACCAGACACGACGCGCGTCATCCAGGGCGTCGCCGCCGGCATCGGGTTCTTGTGCGCGGGCGACATCCTCCATCTGCACCGCGCCGGCGTCGAACGGGTGAAGGGACTCACCTCTGCGGCGTCGCTGTTCGTGACGGCAGCCGTGGGGATGGTCGCCGCGAGCGGGCTCTGGAAGCTCACCCTCACGGGCACGGCGCTGACGGTCCTGATCCTGACGGTCCTGCGGCGCTTCGAGCCCGAGCCGGAGGGCGAGCAGACTCCCCACGCCAAGCACGCGCCGTGATCGCGGGCACGCCCGGGTCACGCCCGTCCCGCTCGGCTGACCTCAGGCGGCCTTCAGCGCATCGAGCAGGGGGGCGTCGGGCGATGAGGGGTTCACGCGCAGCTCGCGCGACTTCGGATCGACGAGCAGATCGAGCTCCTCGAGCGGGATCTGCCCGATGAGGGGCGTCGTGCCGACGGCCGCGACCAGCGCGTCGGTGAACATGTCGCGCCCCAAGATGGTGAGCTTGATGCCGCCCACCCACGGGACCTCCTCGAGCCGCCCATCGGCGTAGCGGACCTTGCGATGGCCCGCGGTCGGGAGGCCGAGCCGCTCGATGACGTCCGCCGGCAACATCAACATCGTCGCCCCGGTATCGACCAGGGCGTCGATCTCCAGCGATCGCACCTCGTCGGGGCGCGACAGACCGCGGCGGACGTTCTCCTCGTCGTGACTGTTCGAGAGCCTGATCTTCTGCATGATCTTCCCCATGCCCGTCGTGTTCGGCCGGCGGATGAATTCGTTGCGACCGTCACGATCATACCAGCCTCGGTGCGCCGGCGGCGGGCTCGGCGCTATACTTGAGCCATGGCCAAGTATCGCGGCACGGTGCGACGGAACGATCTGGAAGGGGGGCACTGGCAGCTCGAGGGGGACGACGGCACGACGTACACCCTCGAAGGGGCCCCGAAGGGGATCGAGCAGGACGGCGCCAAGGTCGAGATCGACGGCGCCGTCGACGAGGAGGCGATGGGCTTCGCGATGACGGGGCCCATCCTGAAGGTCAAGAGCGGCAAGCGCGTCTAGCGAGCGCGGGGCGCGTCGGACCGCGTGAATATCGAGGAGGCGACGGCCCGTTACGAGCGCTGGCTGGGGCGGTTCATGCCCCTCGTGCGCGCCGACATCGAGGAGAAGCACCGGCGGATGACGCTGGGGCCGTTTCTCTTCCTGCGCGCGACGTTCTATCGCTGGTGCCAGCTGTGGCGGGCGGCGGCCGGCGACGCCGCGCGCGCCAGCCGCGTGCTCGCCGTCGGTGATCTCCACGTCGAGAACTTCGGCACCTGGCGCGACGCCGACGGGCGCCTCATCTGGGGGATCAACGACTTCGACGAGGCGACGGTCCTGCCGTGGACGCAGGACCTCGTGCGGCTGGCCGCGGGCGCCCAGCTCGCCGTCAGCGGCGAGCTCCTCGGCCTCGGGCGCCGGGCCGCCGCGGACGCGATCCTCGAGGGATACCACGACGGCATCGAGGCCGGCGGGCCCGCGTTCGTCCTCGAGGAGGAGCACGGCTGGTTGCGGCGGCTCGGCATGAGCAAGCTGCGCCACCCGACGACCTTCTGGCAGAGGCTCGACGCGCTCCCGACGGCGCGCACCGTCGACCCGGCGGCCGCGGCGGCGATCCTCGCGGCAATGCCGGCGCCCGACCTCGACGTCCGCTTCGCCCGCCGCGTCGCCGGCATGGGGAGCCTCGGCCGCCCGCGGATCGTCGGCATCGCCCACTGGCAAGGGGGCCGCGTCGCCCGCGAGGCCAAGGCGCTGGCACCGTCGGCCTGGCTTTGGGCCGCGGGTCAAGGGCGCCGGACGATCATCCGCTGCCAGGAGATCATCGATCGCGCGATCCGCGTCCCCGATCCCACCGTCCACGTGGTCGGGAGCTGGCTGGTGCGTCGCCTGGCCCCGCACTGCACGCGGATCGAGCTCGCCGATCTCCCCGACGGGCACGACGAGGCCCGCTTGCTGCACGCGATGGGCTTCGAGACGGCGAACGTGCACCTCGGCACGCCGGGCGCCGCCCGCCGGATCCGCCGCGAGTTTGCGGCGCGGAGGCCGCGCTGGCTCCACGACGGCGCGAAGATGTTCAGCGCCGAGGTGATGCGCGACTGGCGCGCCTGGCGACGCGCCGTGGGCTGACGCCCCGCTCCGCCGTGGGCTGATGCCCCGTTACCAGGGCTCGAAGCAGTCGTAGTTGCGCTGGCGGCGGATCTTCCCGTCGGCGAGCTCGATGAACACAGCGAACCGCGCCCGCATCTCGCCCCCCGCCGGCAGCGAGCCGAGCGGCACGGCGAGCACGCCGGTCCATCGCACCTCGAGCGCGATCGCCGGGCCACGCTCAACGGCGTTCAGGATCTCGTAGCGCTGCGCGCTGAGCACGCGCTGCCCGCGCGCGGCGGCGTCGAGCAGCGCGCCGAGGTCGCGCGTGGCACCGCCCGGAACCAGACGGTTCGGAAACTCCTCCTGCACGACGTCCGGGGTGAAGAACGCGGCGAGCGCGTCGCCGGTCGCGCCGGCTTCGATCGCGGCGAGGTAGCGCCTGACGACGTCGAGGTTGGAGTCCAGCATCGACGCCAGCCTGCCAGAGCGACGCGCGTCGAGCCAGCTCCGCCAGAGCGCGCGACAACGGGACGGCGTTGCGGTTCCGCGGAACCGCTGGCCCGACGGCTTGTCCTTCCCCGTGAGGAGCTCGACATGCAACCAAACGATCCCACCAGCCGGCCCGGGCGCGGCCCACGCACGCACCGCCCGACACCCTTCCCCGCCGCGGCGTTCGGCGCCGACCCGGGCCTCGGCCCGCGGACCGACGTGTCCGCCGTCTCCGCGCCGCTGCGTCTCGACGCGGCCGCGCTGCTCGTCGAGGCGCGCTTCGGCGACGTGCCGCTCGCGACGCGGCTCTTCCGCGCCGACGAGCCAGGCACGTTCACGATCGGCGCGGCCCGCGGCGCCGACGCCCCCGTCAACCCGGCGTGGCTGTCCGCCCCCACGGCGGGCGACGCGCCCGCCCACGCGCTCGTCGAGCGGACCGACGCCGGCTTCGTCGTCAACCTGACGCGCGCGATGCGCGCCGAGCTCCGCACCCCGGTCCAGCGCCTTGCCCTCCCCGCCGACCACGGCCACGCCGAAGCGGCGCTCGCCCTCCCCGCCGGCGCCTCCTTGCAGATCCCCTGCGGCGAGGTGACGTTCGAGCTCCACGCCACCGAGCCCGCCCCCGCCGTGCCGCGCCCCTGGCTCTCGTCGCGCTGGCGCGACGGCATCGGCTACCCGCTGGGCGTGGTGGCCGCGCTCCTCATGCTGGTGGCCGCCGCCCACTTCGCCATGGTCGATCCCCGCGCCCTCTCGCTCGACGGCCTGGGCGCCTTGCACCGCTACGACCGCTTCATCTCCGTGCCCCTCGATCTGACGGTTCCGTCGATCGAACAGGCCCTCGGCCTCCACCAACCGGCCGGCGGGCCGAGCGCCCCGGCCGCCGCGAAGCCCACCGGCCAGGCCGGCAGCCGCAAAGCCCCCGACGTCGATCGCCGCCTGGCGATCAAAGGCCCCGCCACCCCGACGACCGCCCGCGAGGCCGCCGCGCGGGTCCTCGCCAACCCGATGCTCGCGATCCTCGGCAGCGCCCGCACGAGCGAGCTCGCCGACGTGATGGCCGACGCCCCCGTGCTCGGCGCCGACATCACCGACTCGATGGGCCACCTCATCGCCATGACCGACGGCAACGCCTACGGTACCGGCTTCGGCGTCATCGGCACGGGCGAGGGCGCCGGCGGCACGCACGAAGGCATGATCGGCGGCAGCGGCCTCGGCACCATCGGCCGCTACGCGGGCGGGACCGGCAACGACCGCAACTACGGCAACGGCGTCGGAACCCTGGGGCGCCGCACCCCCCGCGTCCCCAGCATCATGATCGGCGATGCCAACGTGCGCGGCTCGCTGGACAAGGAGATCATCCGCCGCATCGTCCGCCGCCACATCAATGAGGTCCGCTACTGCTACGACCAGGCCCTCGCCGCCCACCCGTCGCTGGAGGGGCGCGTCGTCACCCAGTTCACCATCGCCCCCACAGGCCGCGTGCTGGCGTCCGTCCTGGCGAGCTCGACCCTCGGCGCCCCCGCCGTCGAGCGCTGCGTCGTCGAAGCCGTCCACCGCTGGGAGTTCCCCGAGCCGAAAGGCGGCGGCCTGGTGATCGTCTCCTACCCCTTCCAGTTCGCCCCGGTGGGGCGGTGAGTCGGTCGTAAGATCGGTCACCCGTGCGCAGGACGCCCGACGTCGGTGTGGCAGAGCCACATCGCGCCGCCGCGCAGTTTCGCCAGAGCGAAGCGAATCCGCGGACTTGCCCCTTGGAATGCCGTTTGCGATGGCGGGAGGGCATGACGAACGCCGCGCTCGCCGACGCCACGCCCCGTCTCCGGAAGCATCCGCTCGGGCACGTCGAGCGCCGGGCGATCCTGGGCCTGGCGGCCGGGGCGCTGTTCGAGCCCCACCGGCCGCTGATGGTGAACCTGGTGGTCACGCGGCGCTGCAACCTCGCCTGCGGCTACTGCAACGAGTACGACCACACCAGCGCGCCGGTGCTGACGGGCACGCTGCGCGCGCGCATCGACCACCTGGCGCGGCTGCGGACGGTGATGGTGACGCTGACGGGGGGCGAGACGCTGCTCCACCCGGACATCGTGGAGATCGTCGCCCACGTCCGCGCGCGCGGGATGACGCCCGCGCTCAACACCAACGGGTTTCCGCTGACCGGGGAAAAAATCCGCGCCCTCGGCCGCGCCGGGCTGTTCGCGATGCAGGTGAGCGTCGACGCGGTGACGCCCAACGACGTCACGCACAAGGCGCTGCGGCCGCTGCTGCCGAAGCTGCGGCTCCTCGCCGAGCTCGCGACGTTCCGCGTGCGCGTCAACACCGTGCTCGGCGCCGCGCCGCCCGAGGAGGCGCTGGAGGTGGCGCGGGTCGCGCTCGCGCACGGCTTCGACGCCAAGTGCTCGCTCGTCCGCCGCACCGACGGCACGTTGGCGCCACTCGACGCGCGGGGGCGGCGCGTGTTCGAGGAGATCGGCCGCCTGAACGGGAGCGCGCGCGGCCCGCTCGGCGAGCGCTTCCAGGGCGACCTGGCGCGCGACGGGCATGCCGACTGGAAGTGCCGCGCCGGCGCCCGCTTCTTCCACGTCTGCGAGAACGGCCTCGTGCACCTGTGCGCGCCGCGCACCGGCTCGCCCGGCACGCCGCTCGAGGCGTACGGCCCCGCCGATCTCCGCCGCGCCTTCGACGAGCGCAAGGCCTGCGCCGCCACTTGCCCGGTGGTCTACGCGCACCAGCTGAGCCAGGTCGATCAATTCCGCCCGCAGCGGAACGAGGAGACGCCGCCGCCCCCGCCGACGGCACCCGCCGGCGCCAAACACCTGCCGGTGCTCCGATGACCGTCACCAGCCTCTTCCGCCTGGTCGCGATCCCTACGCCGCCCGTCGACCTCACGGTCGTGATCCCCGCTTTCAACGAAGAGCAGCGCCTCGGCCCGACCGTCGAGCAGCTGGCCCGCTTCCTCAGCGACCGGGGCGGTCGGTTCGAGATCCTCGTCGTCGACGACGGCTCCACCGACGGCACCGTCGCGCTCTGCGAGCGCCTCGCCGCCCGCTGGCCGTCGCTGCGCGTGATCCCGACGGCCCCCAACCGGGGCAAGGGCCACGCCGTCCGCGTCGGCATGCGCGCCGCCCGCGGCGCCACCGTCCTCATGACCGACGCCGACGGCTCGACCCCCGCGTCCGAGATCCCGCGCGTCCTCCTCCCCATCCTCGAGGGGCGCGCCGCGGTCGCCATCGGCTCCCGCTACCTGCCGGGCGCCGCCCCCGCCGCCCAGCCGCTCTGGCGCCGCCTCTGGAGCCGCCTCGTCAACCTCTTCATCCAGCGCACGCTGGTCCCGGGCGTCCACGACACGCAGTGCGGGTTCAAGGCCTTCACCGCCGACGCCGCCCATGACCTCTTCACGCGCGCCACCGTCGACGGCTGGGCCTTCGACCTCGAGGTCCTCGCCCTCGCCCGCCGCCTCGGCCATTCGGTCGTCGAGGTGCCCGTCACCTGGCACGACGACCGCCGCTCCCGCGTCCGCCCCTGGCACGACCTCTGGAAGGTGATCCGCGAGGCCGCCGCCATCAAACGCAACCTCGACCGCGGCGCCTACGGTTTGCCCGTCCCGACCCGCTGACCTCGCCAGAGCACGAGCGCCACGCCGGCGATCCCGGCGACGACCAGCGCGCCATGCAGTGCGGGGAGCGACAGCAGGCCGTACATCGGATTGTCCCCGGACAGCGGCGCGAACGGTCGAACGTCCTCGTGCATGATGCTGTCCGGAACGACGTGCCCGAGCACGCCGGCGATGATTGTGACCAGGGCCGGCGCGAACAACGTAGCCGCGGCCACGTCTGCCCGCATCGCTCCCGCCGATGCCCAAGGAGACGCGGGTCGTGAGGCTCTTCGACCGAGCCACGCCAGCAGAACCCCGACCGCAGCACACGCGAGCGTCGCGCCGAGAAACGTGTGGAGAAAGCGGTGAACCGGCCAGTCACCGCGGAGCAGGTGATACCCAGACTCGCAGTCGATGACGACCTGCATGGCGCAGAAGCCGACGAAGGAGAACCGCCGACCCAGCACCCCCTTGGCGAGCAGCCCCGCGCCCCCATGAAACGGAGTGACCGGCACGACCCGTTGTTACCACGCCCTCCGGAACGGACTATAACGGCGTCGATGCAGGTCCGCCCCGCGCGCCCGAAGGATCTCCCGGCCGTCTCGCGGCTCGCCGCCGAGCTCGTGCGCCTCCACCACCGCCTCGACCCGCCGCGCTTCATGCTCGTCGAGCCGATCGAGGAGGGCTACCAGTGGTTCCTGTCGCGCGAGATCAAGCGCAAGGGGGCGCTGATCCTCGTCGCCGAGGACGAGGGGACGATCATCGGCTACGCCTACGCCACCCTCGAGCCCCGCAACTGGAACGATCTCCTCGACGCCTGCGGCAAGCTCAACGACGTCTACGTCGACCCCGCCGCTCGCCGGAAAGGCGCCGGTCGCGCGCTCGTGAAGGAGACCCTCGCCCAGCTCCGCGCCCGCGGCGCGCCGCGCGTCGTCCTGCTCACCGCCTGGAAGAACCCGGATGCGCACGCATTCTTCGAGTCGCTCGGCTACCGCCGGACGATGCTGGAGATGACGACCGAGCTGTGAGCGCGCGCGGCGCTGGGCTCCGCGCCGGCGGGCAGTAGTGGAACCGCACCAGGTAGACGTTCTCGCCCCGGCCGTGCTTGGCCACCTTGAGGAGATCGACGACCCCCATGAAGCCCGAGGCGCGCGCCAGCTCCGGCGTGATGTCGGCGAAGGTGATGGGCATGATCGCGTCGACCTCGATCTCGCCCTCGTCCATCGCGTAGCGGCCTCCTACCTTCACGTGCGGTCGCATCCAGATCCGTACGCTGCAGGTGATCTCCCCGCGGCGGACCCCTTCGCGCAGACGCTTCGTGAACGTCACGGCCCCTCGTCACCGGGAACGGTAGCACGGCCTTCATGCGGGCTGGTCGGCGGTGCTACCGGTCCCCGTCCGCGATCAGCGCCATCATCTCCGGGTAGTGAAAGATCGCGCTCGTCGCGGGGTGGTGCTTGGAGGTCGCGATCATCGCCTTCGCGATCTGGTCCGTGCGGATCGACCTGTACCTCGCCGGCGTGACGAACGAGAACAACGGCAGCACCTTCTCAAGCAGCCAGGGCGTGTGCTGAGACCCGATGATCATCCCCGGACGGAACACGCTCACGACCTCCGGCCCGCTCGCGCGGACGGCCTCCTCGGACTCTCCCTTCACGCGGTTGTATCGCGACATCCCCGCGGCACCGCCACCGTCGGCCTTCGCAGTCGGGTCCGCACCCGCGGCGCTCATGAACGCCAGATGCCGAACCTTGCCCGAATCACGCAGCCCTCGCGCGAACGCTTCGTTCAGCGCCACGTCCACCGCGCGATGTTCCTCGAGCGTGAGCTTCGCGGTGCCGGCGCCGACGCCGAGCACACTGAACCCTTCCACATCCCCGTCGAGCTCCCTTGCCGCCTCCATCGTAGCCGCGGAGAGCGGCGTCGGCTTCATGTCGGCAACGAGCTTCTCCACCAGCGTCCGGCCGGCGTCACGAGCCATCGCGACGAGCTCGGGCAGCGACCGGCGCGACAATGTGATGATGGCGTCGAATCCATCATCGTGGAGCAACTCGCGAAGCAGCGCAGTCCCGACCGACCCGGAGCCACCGAGGACGATCGCGATGCGCTTGCTAGCCATGGCGGCCCAATCATACGCGCGAGCTGCCGCCGACACCGGCGCTCGACACAATCAGACTCGGACGTCTGTCGCCGTCGCGTTCGGCTGCTGCTACAACGTTCAGCGCCGGCGCGCAAGCGCCGTCCGCTGCAACGCGCGGTTGGCGGCGCCCACCGCATCAAAGCTCGCTGCGGCCGAAGGCGAGGATACCCCTGTGCTGATCGCGCGCACGAGCTAGGAGGTCCGGCAGGTGTGTGATCGCGTCATTCACTTGATCTTGGGAATGGATATTCCCCTCGCAAAAGCGGACGGCGCGCGTAAGGAGTTCCCGATCGGACGCGCCTTCGTAGGCTCGAGATACTGCGGCCTCTGCATCCCCGAGGTCGGCGGGGGCAACAAGGAGGTTTCCCATGGTGCCGGGAAGACTGCGCGCTCGCTCATAGCCGAGCGCGTGCCAGAGGACGGCCACCGGTGGGTTACGTGCGATCGAGACAAAGCGGAAGCATCGCTCCTCACTAAGGAACGAGCTGAAGTCTCCACCGCTAAAGAAGAACCTCTCCGAGAACTCCGCAATGCCTGGCAGGTTGAACGCCCACAGAAAGTCGTTGATGCGCGGGTTCACTCCACCCCGCAAGGGCGCAAGTGACTCGAATGATGCCGGATTCTGGCGCCAGGCCTCGATGCCACGCTGCCTTTCCTCCGAAATGGGCGCTGCCACAGCTGCTTTGAAGGCAGGAAGTAGTCGGGCGTGCTCGGCCTCATCGACGAGAAAGCTGAACCACCAGTGACTCACGCTCATGATTTCCTCCTCTGTCCGCCCGACGCCAATTGAGCTGCAGAGCATAGCCGTTGACGCAGCTCGCACGCGACGGGTCTCCGTGCGTCGACTCGAACGATTTCGCGAGGAAGCACCGATGGGGCGTGACAGCGGTCATTCTGTGCTTGCCGCATAACGCACGAGGGTTGTGGCAATGCGCCTGGCAGCGTGACGGTGAGCGCCCTCAGCGGCCGACCACTTCCACGCGGACGGCGACGACGCCGTCTTTGATCATCCCCAGCTTGCGCGCGGCGCCCTCGGACAGGTCGACGATGCGGCCGCCCGGGCAGCCGCAGCGGTCGTTGACCCGGACGGTGACCGAGGCGCCGTTTTGGCGCGTGACGCGGATGCGGGTGCCGAAGGGGAGCGACGGGTGAGCGGCCGTCATCGCGTTCGGGTCGAAGCGCTCGCCGGACGCCGTCTTGCGGCCGGCGAAGCCGTGGCCGTAGTAGCTGGCCTTGCCGTGCTCGACGCGGCCGATGGGGGCGCCGCTCTTGCGCGCGCCCTCCGCGCTCGCGCAGCCGAGGGCGACGCCGGCGGCGGCGGCGACGGCGTAGAAGGCGACGCGGCGTCGGGCGCATCTCCGCGCCGCGGCCCGCGGGCAGGCCCGGGCAAACGACGCGGCGGACGCGAGCTCAGCGTCCACGGTCGCGTCCGCCTCCCGGTGGTGCGGGCGGGCCGTCTTCGAGCAGGCGCTCCTCGTCGGCGGCGGCCCCCGCGTCCGCGTGGGCCTTGTCGCTGCGGCTCTCGATGGTGCCGATGCCGTACTTCTCGAGCTTGTAGTAGAGGGCGCTGGTCTTGATGCCGAGCAAACGGGCGGTCTCGGTCTTGACGCCGCCGCTCTTGTCGTAGGCGCGCTGGATCAGCTGGCGCTCGAGGTCCTCGAGCAGATCGGGGAGGGACATCTCGCTCGAGGGCAGGGCCAGCGCGTTGTCGGGGAGGCCGCCGCGCACGACCGGCGGCAGGGCGCCGACCTCGATGGCGTCGCCCTCGGCGAAGACCAGCGCCTGCTCGATCACGTTCTCGAGCTCGCGGACGTTGCCGGGCCAGGCATAGGTGCCGAGGCGCGCCAGCGCGGGCTCGCTCACGCGCTTGACCGCCGCGTTGGTGCGCGGGCCGAGCTTGGCGATGAAGTGAGCGCAGAGGCGCGGGATGTCGTCCTTGCGGTCGCGGAGCGGCGGGACGGCGCAGGGGACGACGTGCAGGCGGTAGAACAGGTCCTCGCGGAAGGTGCCGGCGGCGACGGCGGCCTTGATGTCGCGGTGGGTGGCGGAGACGACGCGGACGTCGACCTTGATGGTCTCCTCGCCGCCCACGCGCTCGAACTCGCGTTCCTGCAGCACGCGCAGGAGCTTGAGCTGCAGGCCCGGCGTGACGTCGCCGATCTCGTCGAGGAAGATGGTCCCCTTGTCGGCGAGCTCGAAGCGGCCGAGCTTGCGCTTGATGGCGCCGGTGAAGGCCCCTTTCTCGTGGCCGAACAGCTCCGACTCGAGCAGCGTCTCCGTCAGCGCGCCGCAGTTGACCTTCACGAACGGGCCCGACGCCCGCTTCGAGCGGGCGTGGATGGCGCGCGCCACCAGCTCCTTGCCGGTGCCGGACTCGCCGTGGATGTAGACCGAGGCGTCGGTGGGGGCGACCTTCTCGATGGCCTGGAAGACCGCCTGCATGGCCGGCGTCTCGCCGACGATCTCGTCGAAGCGGTAGGGGGCGGCGGCGTCCGCGCGCAGCGCCGCGTTCTCTGCCTGCGCGCGCTCCAGCGCCCGCCGCTCGTCGCGCAGCTCGATGGCGCGCGCGACCTTGAGGCGGACCACCTCGGGCGCGAACGGCTTCTGCAGAAAGTCGAAGGCGCCGAGGCGCATCGCCTCGACCGCCGTCTCGACGGTGCCGAACGCCGTCACGATCATGACCGGGCAGTCCGGATCGCGCTCGCGCACCGCCTTGACCACCTCGAGCCCGCCCGTCCCCTCCATCTTGAGGTCGGTGATCACGAAGTCGACGCCGGGGCGGCCGCCCCCCGGCGCAACTTGCGCCAACCCGGCGGCCCCCGACGACGCCAGCACCGCCTCGTGCCCCATGCGCCGCACCGTGGCGCCGAGGCCCTCACGCATCGTCTCGTTGTCGTCGATGATGAGGATGCGCGCCATTTCGCCTGGTTTTCGCCTCGTGCTACCGTAAAGACGATAGCTTCACTTGAGGAGGGTGTCGATGGGATGGAGCGTGAAGACCGCGGCCGCGGTCGTGCTGGTCGCCGCCCAAGTCGGTTGCTTCCAGAAGAGCATCGACCCGCCGCCGCCGCCCGCGAGCCAATGCACCGACGTCAGCGACCCCCTCGGCGAGCACGTCGTCGGCGCCGAGCTCGTCAAGGGCGACGGGGGATCAGCAAACGTTCAGGTCATGATCCTGAGCTACGTCGAGCAGGGAATCGGCATCGCCGCCGTCCGCGTCACCGGCGGGACGCTCGTCGGGATCGAGAACATGAGCTACGAGGGGACGAACGGCGATGTCGACTTCTACGTCACGTTGTCGCCCGACCCTGGGGTGCTTCCCGACGCCGGTGTGGTTCCCGGCGCCGGGTTCGGCACCATCACCGTCGAGATCGACTTCGTCTGCGGGACCGTCACCACGACCAAGCAGTTCCGCGTCATGGGGCCCATCTCCCCCTCCGGCGGGCTGTCGATCGTCGGGGTCTGATAGTCTATCGTCGCCGACGCGACGATGCCCGAGACCCCGCCCCCCAAGCCGCCCCTCGACCTCATCCGCCCCGCCGTGCGCGCCATGCACGGCTACACGCCCGGCGAGCAGGTCAACGATCTCGTCAAGCTCAACACCAACGAGGGGGCGTTCCCACCCTCGCCGCGCGTGCGGGCGACGCTGGCGGCCATCGCCGACGACACCCTCCGCCTCTACCCCGACCCCGTCTGCACCCGCCTGCGCGAGGCCGCCGGACGCCGCTACAGTGTGCCGCCCGAGAGCGTGCTCGCCGGCAACGGCTCCGACGACTGCCTGACCATCCTCTACCGCGGCTTCCTCGACGCCGGCGACCGGATCGCCTGCCCATGGCCGACCTACGGGCTCTACGACACGCTGGCCAGCCTGCAGGGGGCCGAGCTGGTGCGGCTGCCGTTCCGCGTCGCGGGGCGGCGGCTCGAGCTCCCCGCGGACCTGCCGCGTCAGCGCGCGAAGATGATCATCCTCGCCAACCCCAACAACCCGACCGCCACCCTGGTCCCCACGGACGAGATCGCGCGGCTCTGCGACGCCGTCGCGGGCGACGCGCTGGTGGTCGTCGACGAGGCCTACGTCGACTTCGCGCTCGGCGCCGGGCTCGACGCCAGCATGCTGCCGTACCTCGCCGCGCACCCGAACCTCGTCGTGCTGCGGACGTTCTCCAAGGGGTTCAGCCTGGCCGGCGCCCGCCTGGGCCTGCTGTTCGCCGCGCCGCCCCTCGTCGAGCAGCTGATGAAGGTCAAGGACAGCTACAACGTCAACGCCATCACCCAGGCGCTGGGCGTCGCCGCCCTCGAGGATCGCAGCTACCAGGAGTCCTGCGTCAGCCGGACCCTCGACGAGCGCGGCCGCCTGGAACGCGCGCTCGCGGCGCTCGGCCTCAGCTGGCCGGAGTCGGCGGCGAACTTCCTGCTCGTCGAGATCGGCGCCCGCGCCGGCGAGGTCTACCAGGCGCTCAAGCAGCAGGGGCTGCTCGTCCGCTGGTGGCAGACGCCGGAGCTCGCCACCAAGGTCCGCATCAGCGTCGGCAAACCCGACGAGAACGACCGCGTCCTCGAGGCGCTCGGGAAGATCCTATGAAACGGCTCCTGCTCTTGATCGCGCTCCCCCTGGCCCTGCTCGCGCCTGCTGCCCTGGGCGGCTGCCGGCGCGCGCCCCCGCCGCTCCCGCCGGCCCCTCCGGCGTCCCCGCCCGCCCTGTGCAACACGATCCCGAACGACGCCAAGCCGGTTCCCTACACGCCGAAGGCGGGCCCCCTCCCCGCCTTCGCCGGCGGGCCTATCGAGGACGGCCTCTACCGCGCCACGCGCGCCGAAGGCTACGGCGACGTCGACCCCAACGGGCGCCGAATGACCCTCGCCGTCAGCGGCGGCGGCACCGAGCTGGCGTGGTCCGGCGAGATGCTCGACGCCGCCGGGGTCACGTCCCTGGCCACCCTTCGCGCGAACGCCCGGGCCACCGCGACCGGAAGCCGGCTCGATCTGACCACCACCTGCTCCTCGCGATCGCCCTCCCCCATCCCGGCCCGCCTGTCCTACACCGCCCGCCCCGGTACGCTGGTGCTCGGCCTGGTGGACGCGGGCGGCGATTTCGTGACCACCTACGAGCGCGTGCCGGACGCGCCGCGCTGACCGGCCCGCGCTCGGGCCTCAGGTCTTGGCGCCTGCCTTCGGTTTGGCGGGCTTGGGCTCCTTGCCCCCCTTGTGCCCCTTCCCGCCGTCCTTGCCCGGGGCGCCGCCAGCCCCTGCGCCTGAACCCCCGGCGCCGCCCGCGTCGCCGACGAGCTTCAGCCTCCACTGCTGGTTGGCGTGGGACTGCCAGTGGTACTGACCGATCAGCGCCCCGTCCGCGGTGTCCTCGTTGCCGACGTCCAGGACCTTGCCGCTGTGCCGCGCCACGAGCTTGATCGTGTCGGGGCCGGCGTCGGCGACGATCCAGTTCTGGTTGGCGCGCCCGTGACACGGGAACTGACCGACCGGCGAGCTGTCGTCGACCGATTCGTTGCCGACGTCGATGCACTTGCCCGAGAGGGCGTTCACGATGGAGACATAGCCGCCGGCGACCGGCTGGAGGTGGAACTGCTGCGCCTTCGAGCCGTTGCAGGTCCTGATCTCGCCCCGGGCGTCGTCGGTGTTGGCGCCGACGAACTGCAGGCATTTGCTGCTCCCCACGCCGACGATGGTGTAGCTGGCGCCGGGATCGATCTTGAGGGCCGAGCGCGGTGGCTCCGGCGGCGGAGCGGGCGGCGGCGCCGGCTTGGTCTCCTCCGGCGGCGGCTCTTCCTTCTTGATGCAGCCGGCGGCGACGACCGCCGCGCCCAGGACGACCAAGGGGACTACGAAGAGGGTTCGAGTGCTCGTCATCGGATTTGGCCTCGCGAGGCCGCGAGCGTGCCCCAGCGGGAACAGTCGAGTCAAGGACGCCGGACGTCCAGGCGCGGCGGCAACGGACGTCCAGGCGCCCCGGACACCGTCCGGGCGCGGCAAAGCCCGCGTCAACGTGCGGCGAGACACTGGCCTCGAACCTGCACCCTCCTATACTGGGGTGCGGGCATGACGTTGGAATCGGCCGGTTTCGCGCGACGGGCCTCCGTCGGGGCCGCGGCCCTGCTGGTGGCGCTCGGCGCCTGCAAGGGCGACGGCACGACGACCAACGGCGCGCCCCTTTGCGCGGCCGATCCGGCGCCGGCGCCGCTGCGCCGGATGACCCGCTTCGAGTACGGCCGCACGATAGCCGACCTCACGGGCGTCGCCGCGACCGTCGCGGAGACGCTCCCGCCCGACGAAGAGACGATGGACTTCGACGACATCGCCAGCGCGTACAGCGTCTCCAGCCTGCACGCCGCCCGCTACCTCGACGTCGCCGAGCAGGCGGGCGCGGCGCTCGCCGCCGACACCGCCCGGCTGATGGCCCTCGCCGGCTGCGATCCGAGCGGCGGCGACGCAGCCTGCGTCGCCG
>Ga0306926_10003697_pt1 | contig 15872 bp, 10 predicted proteins | sample flu12Cox44000178_FD_203759 | JGI IMG/M metagenome (GOLD analysis project Ga0306926, IMG submission 203759) | Lab enrichment of tropical soil microbial communities from Luquillo Experimental Forest, Puerto Rico - flux8day.12C.oxic.44.000.178 (v2)... | ecosystem: Environmental > Terrestrial >...
GGCAGCTTTTCTGGCACCCCCTGCACTCTGTTGACTCTGTCCGGACTGTCTTTCACCGTTCGCGAGGTATTTTTTAGCTCGGACCACACGCGCACGATGAGCCCGTTGGACGCCGCGTCGCAACAATTGATCTCCCGATTACACGCGTCCGGCCGCAAGGCTGCACTCGCGATCACCGGCGGCGGCAGCGGGGCGATCGGCGAGCTGCTTCGCGTACCCGGCGGCTCCCGGCTCTTAATCGAGGCGCAGGTTCCCTACGACGAACTGGCGCTGGCGACGTTTCTCGGCTTTGTACCGGGACAGGCGTGCAGTTCCGACACCGCGATCGCGATGGCACAAACCGCACGGGCACGCGCCGCCAGGCTGGCGCCGACGGGCGCCGATGCGGTGGGCCTTGGCGCGACGGCGGCGCTGGTGAGTGACCGCCCGCGTAGAGGGGAGCACCGGTTTCACATTGCCTTCGCCAACGCCGCCCAAATCGCGCACTGCACGTGCGTACTGGCCAAAGGCCGGCGCGATCGCGCCTCTGAAGAAGACCTGGTTTCGCGCGCGATCGTCCTGTGGCTGGCCCGCGCTTGCGGGGTTGTCGTACCGTCGCCGAAGAGCCTCGTCGATACGGATGAACATTATGCCGAGACGGTGATGGCGGCCGGGGCGGCCGCCGATACGATCGATCAGGTCCTGGCGGGGGAGCTCGATCGGATCACCGTCCAGCCCGATGGCCAAATGATGCTGTCGGCGTCACAGTCCGTTGTGCTGCTCCCAGGCTCTTTCAATCCGCTGCATGAGGGACATGTGTTGCTAGCGCGGGTCGCCGAAGAGCTCCGGCAACAGCCCCTGGCGTTCGAAATCTCCGTCACAAACGTGGACAAGCCGCCGCTGGCCGGTGAGACAGTGAGAGGGCGGCTCGCGCAATTCGCCTGGAAGTCGCCGGTCGAACTCACCAGAGCGCCCACCTTCCTCGACAAGTCGCGCTTGTTTCCGAGGACTACGTTTGTGATCGGCGCGGATACGGCGGAGCGACTGGTCGCTCCGAAATATTATGGCGATGACGAGGTTCGAATGCACGTCGCCCTTGAGGAAATCGCCAATTCCGGGGGCAGCTTTCTGGTGGCCGTGCGCCTCGACGCGGCAGGTTGCGTACGTGCGCTCAGCGACATCTCCGTGCCGCGGCGCTATGTCGATCTCTTCACCGAAATCCCGGAACACCTTTTTCGCGTTGACACCTCCTCATCCGAGATCCGCGCACAGCGAGCAGTTGGCAATTCATAGCGAGCCCCAAGGATATTCAACGCGCAAACGCCGGCGAGGCCGTGCGGCAACTCACGAGCCAACTTGCGCCAGGACGTGCCGGCATCCTCACTGACGCAGACCTCGCCGAACAGCTGAACGCCCACAATGCGCTTGGCGTCAGCGGGATGCGTGGCACACACAATTACCCCGAAAACGGGGCCCGTAATTCATGCCGGCTCAGATCGACTCCGAATGCCGGCTTCGGCTCGAATATCCCACCCTGAGCCGGCCTCATTTCGATATGTCGTCGGTGCAGTGCAACCAGCGTGGAGCGATGCCCGATGGAGACGATGGTCGTGTTGGGTAGAACCTCGCTCAGCATGCCGTAGATTTCTGCTTCCAGCTTCTCGTCAAGTGCCGATGTTGCCTCATCGAGGAACAGCCAGTCGGGCTTGTCGAGAATAGCCCGCGCAATCGCCAACCGCTGCTGCTCACCACCTGAAAGGCGCTGGACCCAATTGTTCTCGCTGTGAATTTCGCAGGCAAGTGATGCGAGACGGGTGAGTTCCAAGGCTTCGCGCACGGCCTCGTCATCGTAAGTCCCTACGGCGGAAGGATAGGCCACCGCGGTCTCCAACGTGCCCGAAGGTACATAAGGTCGCTGCGGCAACAGCATCATCGTGGCATCGGCAGGGCGGTCGATCGTGCCCCGTCCATAGGGCCAGATCCCAGAGATTGCGCGAAACAAGGTCGACTTGCCGGAGCCGGAGGGCCCGGAGACCAAAGTCGTCGTTCCTGCTTCGATCGTCAGCCGGTCGACACGTACGATCTCGCGTCCATCCGGCAGACACAATACGAGGCCGCGCAAAAACAGATCGCGTCCGAAATGCTCACTGCGTTCGATGCGCGGCGGTTTCGTGCCAAGCTCACGCGCCGCCTCGATGGCCGAGCGAAATGTCGCCAAACGTTCGACTACAGCCTTGTAAGACGCCAACGATTGGTAGCGCGCAATAAAGAAAGTGAGCGCGGATTCGACCCGGCCAAAGGCGCCGGCCGTCTGCGTCATCTGCCCAAGAGTGATCTTCCCGAGGAAGAAGTAAGGTGCGACGATCAGATAGGGAATAACCACGTTGGCCTGGAAATAAGTGGTTGTAAATGTCAAAAGCTTCAGGCTGCGGCCGACAATGCCATAGAAGTTCGACACGATCGAGCCGAACCGGCCGCCCAATATTTGCCTTTCCGCATTCTCGCCGCGGAGCAACGCCACCTGCTCGCTGTATTCACGCAAGCGGGCCAATGCGAACCGAAAATCGGCCTCATAGCGCTCCCGGCTGAATTCGAGCTGAACGAGCGGCTTGCCGATCAGATGGGTCAGCCAAGTGCCAACAACCGAAAAGACCAAGGCGGCCCAGAACGGCAGTCCGGGGACGGCGAGATCGGTTCCCGGCACAGTGAAGTCGACAGGGATCGTCCAAAGGATGATCGAGAAAGATACAAGTGTCGACACCGTCGACAACAGGCTGATCGAGAAGGCATAAGTCGAATTCAGAAAATTGCGGACATCCTCGGCTATTCTTTGATCGGGATTGTCGGCAGCCTGGCCGATGAGCGACGCACGATAGAGGCCGCCATCATCGAGCCACAGACCGTAATACCGCTCGCTCATCCAGCGTCGCCAGCAGATCTTGAGCACGGACTCGGCGTAATATTCAATCAGGCCGCTGACAACCGCGATCGCCGCCCAGAAGCAAAATACCCCGAACAGCAGCGACCAGAATGCTGTCGAGTCCTTGTTTTGAATCGCGTTGAACCAATCCCGATTGAAGAAGCTTAAGCGAATGTTGATCGCGACCTGGAGCTGGTTGATTACGACCAGTGCAATGATGAGCGAACTGGCCAATCGCCCCTCGGTCACGTGATGCGCGCCGAGGCCGCCAAGCTGCAGGTCTCTGCGATCATTCGTGATGAAATAGGGATCGGCGAGGCGCGTAATCTGACGGACGACAGGGATGAACGAGATCAAATGGACGAGCAACCCGAAGATCCCAAGCGTAGCGGGAAGACTTGCCGGCGGCGCTGCTTCCGATAGGCTTAACGGCCACCAGCTCGTCCTTACCAAAACATAGGCAAGGCCGGTCACGACATACTCGGCCGCGAAAATCGTCGAGAAGACGCGGAGGAATGGGGAAATCAGCCGCGAGCGGAAGGTGGTAAGCGCAAGCATCATGCCGACGGCCCCGATGCCCAGTAGCGTCGGATCGGCCGCGAGGCCCAGGACGTCGCCATCTCCTTTGGTGATGCCGGCGAGCACGGCGACCGCAGCGGCGATAGTGACACCGATGCCCAATGGCTTCATGACCCGTCACTCGCCTCGTCGGCTCGCGGACAACATGGGTCGAACCTCGGCCGCATCACCGTGACCGTTTATTGTGGGGCAAGCGGCAGGGCTCATCAGATTAGGAAAGCCGTTTACCCTCGTAATGGCCCGTCCCGCGCCGCCAGCGTTGAGTCGCAAGTTACGCCAAGCTTCCGTTGCCACCACCGAGGCCGAGCTTTCCTCGCTGCTTGCCATCAGCCGTGTTCATCATGCCGATGCGCTCGCCCTCAACCCGATGAACTTCGGAGGAAGCCTTGCTGATGCTGCGCTTGCGTTGAAGCTACCATCAACTGGGGCCCTTATCGACGGTCAAATAAAAAGCGGCGACAACAACCGAATTGCGATGGAAATGTTGCGGGGCAGAGAAAATCAGGTCGCCGATGATATCAGGCGCGTTGAACGATCCCCAAAAATCACCGGCGCTCACTCGATGACCTTGTCGGCGCGGCCGGACAGAGTCAGCGGTATCGCAAGCCCAAGCGCCTTCGCGGTCTTGAGGTTGATTACCAGCTCGACCACTTGCTGGACCCGCAGATCGGCGCGCTCAGGACACCCGGGACACTCCGGCGGCGATCTTGACCGGGGTACGGAGCGCGTCGGTGTCGTAGAGATGGCACGCAACCATGCGGCCTTCGATGTTATCGAGCCGGGGTTCTTCTGCCCCGCAGCGCGCGATCGCGTGCGGGCAGCGCGGGTGGAAGCGGCAGCCGGACGGCGGGTTGAGCGGGCTCGGCACCTCGCCTGCGAGGATGATCTCCTCGCGCCGCTCGTCGGGATGGCTCGGTAACGCCGCGGAAAACAGCGCTTCGGTGTAGGGATGCCTCGGCGTGCGAGCGAGGGTGCGGGCGTCACCGCTCTCGACGATCTTGCCGAGATACATGACCACGATCGTATGGCTCATATGGGCGACGGCCGCGAGATCGTGGGCGATGAACAGGTAGGAGAGCCCCAGCTCGGCCTGCAAGTCGCGCAGCAGGTTCAGGATCTGTGCGCGGATCGACACGTCGAGCGCCGAGACCGGCTCGTCGAGCACAATGAGCTTGGGCGAGAGCGCCAGCGCCCGGGCAATTGCGATGCGCTGGCGTTGCCCGCCCGAAAATTCGTGCGGAAAGAGGTCCGCCGCGCGGGGCGGCAGACCCACGAGGTCGAGCAGATGCAGGACGCGGCTGCGCACCTCGGCGGCGGCCAGCGCTTCGTTGGTAACGAGCGGCTCGGCGATGATCGCGTCGACCCGCATGCGCGGGTTCAGCGAGGCGTAAGGGTCCTGAAAGACGGCCTGCACGGATTTGCGGTAGTGCCGTCGCGAAGGGGTGTCGAGCTCCCGCAGGTCGTGTCCTTCGAAGCGGATGGTCCCGGCGGTCGGATCTTCGAGCCCGAGCACGAGCTTTGCCGTCGTCGTCTTGCCGCAACCGGACTCGCCGACGACCCCGAGCGTGCGTCCGGACTCGATCGTGAACGAGATCCCGTCGACCGCGCGCACGATGCCGCGCTCGCCGCCGAAGACACCGCGCCGGGCGTGGAAATGCTTGGTGAGGCCTGCCGCCTCGAGAACCGCCATCAGGCTGTACCGCTTTGAACCAGCATGTCCCCACCCATTCCCTCCCCCGCATGCGGGGGAGGGAATGGGTGGGGGGAAGACGCGAGCCAGCAGCGGGCCGTCCGGCGCTCGCCCAGAGCGACCTCAGGCGGGGCTTCGATGCGGCAGCGATCGAAGGCCTTGACGCAGCGCGGAGCAAATGCGCAGCCCGGCGGCAGCGACGCCAGGTCGGGAGGCTGACCTTCGATCGCGGTGAGCCGCTGATCGCTGTCGCCCATTCGCGGGATCGAGCTCAGCAAAGCCTCGGTGTAAGGATGGGCCGGCGCGTTGAAGATGCGCGAGACCGGGCCCGACTCGACGACCCGCCCGGCATACATCACCGCCAGCTGGTCGCACATCTTGGCGACGATGCCGAGATTGTGGGTGATGAAGATCAGTGCCAGACCATGGGCGCGCTGCAAGTCGCGCAGCAGGTTCAGATACTGCGCTTGGATGGTCAGATCGAGGCTGGTCGTCGGCTCGTCGGCGATCAGCAGGCGCGGCTCGCACGAGATGCCGATGGCGCCGACGATGCGCTGGCGCATGCCGCCCGACATCTCGTGCGGATATTGGGTCACCCGGGTTTCGGGCGACGGGATGCGCACCGATTTCAACAGCTCGCGTGCCCGGCTCCACGCGGTGGCGCGCGGAGTCCCCTCATGCACGCGCATCGGCTCGGCGACCTGGTCGCCGATCGTGAACAACGGGTTCAACGAGGCCATCGGATCCTGCAGAATCATCGCGATCCGCTTGCCTCTGATATGCCGCATCTCCTCGTCGGTCTTTTGCACGAGGTTCTCACCCTCGAACAGCATGCGGCCCCCGACGATGCGGGCCGCCGGCGGCAACACACGCAAGATGGTCAGCGCCAGAGTGCTCTTGCCGGAGCCGGACTCGCCGACGATACCGAGGGTCTCGCCGGCGTTGATGCGCAGCGAGACCTGATCGACCGCACGCACCACCCGGGTCCCGCCGGCGGAGACGTAATGGGTGGAGAGGTTCTCGAGCTCGAGCAGCGGGCCGGTTTTTACCGGCGGCCGCTGCCCGGTCGGCTCATAGCTGGCGGAGCTGGGGATCGAGTTTGACACGCAGCCAGTCGCCGAGAATGTTGGCCGAGAGCACCATTAGCATGATGCAGAGGCCGGGCAGCACGCTCAGCCACCAGCGGCCGACCATCAGGCTTTGCTTGCCGTCGGAAAGCATCAGCCCCCACGCGGCCTGGGGCGGCGGGACGCCGACCCCGAGAAACGACAGCGAGGCCTCGGTGATGATCACGACGCCCAGCATCAAGGTGCCGATCACGATCGCCGAGTTGATTACATTGGGCAGAATGTGCCGATACATGATCGCCCATTTCGAGCAGCCGGCAACGATCGCCAGCCGGACAAACTCGCGTTCTTTCAGCGACAGGACCTCGCCGCGAATGACTCGTGCATAGCGGGTCCAATAGACCAGGCCGAGGATGATCACGATGTTCCACATGCTGGGCCCGACGATCGCGGCGAGAAAGATCGCGAACATCAGCCCCGGCAGGGCGAGCCAGGTGTCGGTGACGCGCATGATCACCTGGTCGACCCAGCCGCCGAGATAGCCCGAGACGATCCCGAGTGTCGTACCGACAGTGCCGGCGAAGATCACCGCGGTGAAGCCGACCACCATCGAAACGCGGGCGCCGAAGATCAGCCGCGACAGCACGTCGCGGCCTAGCTGGTCGGTGCCGAGCAGGTATTTCGTGCTGCCCCCGGTCTGCCAGACCGGCGGTTTGAAGCGCGCGGTCAGACTGCCGATCTCGGGATTATGCGGCGCCAGAAAGTTGGCGAAGATCGCCACCAAGGCGATGCATCCGAGGATCAATGCCGGGATCAGCGGGAAGTCCTTGAGCCTCAAAAAATCGAAACGCGACGAGACCCGGGACGGAAAATCATAAGTTTCTGCAGGGGCGGTTACGGTCACGGCCGTCAGCTCTCCAGTCGGATGCGCGGGTCGATCACCGCGTAGAGGATGTCGACCACCAGGTTGACGATGACGATCATGGCGCCACCCATCAGCACCACCCCTTGGACCACGGGGAAGTCGCGAAACGTGATGCCCTCGTAGAGCAGGCGCCCGATGCCAGGCCAAGCGAACACGACCTCCACAACCGTCGCCACATTGACCATGATGACGAGGTTGATCCCGGCCAATGTCAGCACCGGGATCAGCGCGTTCTTGAAGGCGTGCTTGGCGATCACCAGCACCTGCGGCAGGCCCTTCAGCCGCGCGAGCTTGACATATTCCGAGCCCAATACCTCGAGCATCGAGGATCGCGTCAACCGCATATGGGCGGCGGCGAAATACCAGCCGAGCGCAAAGGCCGGCATGATCAGATGCAGCGGGGTGCCGGCGCCGGACGACGGCAGCCAGCCGAGATAAACCGAAAAGACCAGAATCAGGACCAGCCCGACCCAGAACGACGGCAACGACAAACCGAGCAAGGTGAACATCTTGCCGGCGCGGTCCCAGAAGCGGCCGACCCGCACCGAGGCGAGCACCCCGCTCGGTATGCCGATGATCAGCGAAAACAGCATCGCGACCGTCGCTAAATAGAGCGAGTTCGGCAGCCGCGACAGGTACAGCTCCATGACCGGGGTGCGGTAATAGAAGGACTTGCCGAGGTCGCCGTGCGCCAGGCTCTTCATGAAGATCGCGTATTGCACCCACAGCGGCTTATCGAGGCCGAACTGATGGTGCATGGCGGCGATATCGGCCTCGCTGGCGCCCGGCTCGACGAGCAATGTCGCCGGATCGCCGGTCACGCGGACAAAGAAAAAGATGGTCACCGACAACAGGAACAGCGACAGCAGACAGTAGGCAGTTCGCCTGCCAATGTAGCGCTTCACAATGTTCTCCGGCCACATCGGCCGCCCTTCTTCCCGCTCGCGCTCGCCGACCCGCGGCTTTTGGATGACGTCATTCGCCTCCCTCACTGCCTCCCAGGGTTGAGCTTTGATCCGATTGTAGACCAGCTATGCGCACGAGTCTTGGCTAATTCGACGGCGTACCGAGAGCGGCGACCGATGCTGCCGCTAGGCGACTTTGATCGTTATGTCCTCGAACGGTCCGGTGTAGGCGAAGCCCGGGATCAGACCGAACCCCGATTCTCCGACCCGTGGGCCGACACCGTTGATAAAGGCGAGCTGCATCAGCGGTGCATAGATCACGCGCTCGGACACCAGCCGCTGCATCTGGTCCAGGGTCGCCGCACGCTTCTTGTGTTCGGGCTCAATGGCTTGCTGCTGAAAGAGCGCGTCGATTTCGGGGTCGCTGCCATAGGCGTAGGGCCCGCCCTTGACAACGAAAGCGGCTAGCCGGGTCGCGGCGTTGCCAAAGGCGGCGCTGGCGGCTTGGACGATCCCGGTCTTGAACTTCTGGTTCGAATATCCCTCGAAAAAGGCGGCCCGCTCGAGCGGCCGGAGCTTGGCGCGGATGCCCACCGCGAGAAGATTGTCGAGCACCGCCTCACCAAAATTTGAATAGGACGAGTCGACATAGTGCTCGCCGGCATCGAACCCATTGGCATAGCCCGCTTCCGCGAGCAGCTGCTTGGCCTTGGCCGGATCGTAGACCGGCTCCGGCGGCTGCCAAAAATACTCGAAAGTGTAGGGGATGATGCTGCCGGTGATCTTCGAGTAGCCGAGGGTGATCGCCTGGTCGATGCCCTTGCGGTCGATCGCCAGGCTTGCCGCGCGGCGCACCCGCTCGTCATGCCACGGCGATTTCGGGTTCCACTGCTCGGGAAAATAGATCCACCACGGGCCTTGCGGGACGACCGGCTTGAGGGTCAGTCCCGGGGTACGCCTGAGCTCTTCGGCGAGTTCGCCGCGGATCGAATAGACGATGTCGATCTCGCCGCGCTGGAGTGCGGCGAGCCGCGTTGTCTCGTCGGGGATCACCTTGAATACTAGGCGTTTAACGCTCGGGGTCTTGCGCCAATACTGGTCGAAGGCCTCGAACACCAGCTCGACACCCGGCGTGAACGAGACGAACTTGTAGGGACCGGCGCCGACCGGCGCCTTCTTGAACCCCTCGTCGCCGACCTGTTCGAAATATTTCTTTGGCACGACCCATCCGGCGCCGCTGGCCGTCGCATAAAAGGTCAGGAAGTCCGGCCATGGCGCCTGTAGCCTGAAGCGGACGTGGCGGGAATCGAGAGCCTCCACGGCCGCCACCCGGTCCTTGATTAGATCATGGGACGCGCCGCGATAGCGCTCGAACGAAAACTTGACGTCCTCGGCGGTTATCGACTCGCCATTGTGAAACTTCGCGTTCTCGCGCAACACGAACTCATAGCTGAGCCCGTCCTCCGACGCCGCAAACGACTGAGCGAGGCTCGGCGCCATCGGGTTATCCGGCATCGGTTTGACCACCGCGTCATGCAGCGCATAGAGCACCATGAACGGGGTGATGATCCCCTGGGTGTCGGCAGGGTCGAACCAAGTCGGCGCCAGCGAGACGTGGATGCCCCAGATCAGCCGCCCATCGGAGCCGCCGGCGAGGGCTAGTCCGGGCGCGCCGGCGACCAGGCCGAATGCCGCGAGCGCGAGAACATCGCGGCGTGTCGGGTTGGTTTCACTGATACGCGGCCGACGCTTAAGCGATGAAGCCATCATTTCGTTCCTAATAAAGTTCAGACCAGCATCAACTGTTCCCAATGCGGCCGTTATGGGTTCTTGATCGTGATGTCCTCGAACGGCGCCGTATAGCCGAAGCCGGGGATCTTGCCGAGCGAGGACTCGCCCACCCGCGGGCCGACCCCGCTGGGGAAGGCGAGTTCCCAGATCGGCGCATTGATCGCCTTCTCGTGGACCAGCCGCTGCATCTTTTCGAGGATCGCCGCCCGCTTTTTCGAGTCGAGCTCTTCGGCCTGCAGCGGGAAGAGCTCGTCGATCTCGGGATAGCTGCCATAGACGTTGGAGCCGCCCTTGACGATGAACGAGGCGAGCCGCGTCGCGGTGTTGCCGAATGCACCGCTCGCCGCGCGAAATATCCCCGAGGTCAGCTTCTTGTTGGCAAACGCTGAAGCAAAAGCCGCGCGCTCCATCGGCACCAGCCGGCAGCGGATGCCGACCTGCTGCAAACAATCGACCGCGGCTTCGCCCATGTTGGAGTAAGAGCTGTCGACCGTAAACGGTCCGGCGTCGAACCCATTGGGGAAGCCTGCTGCGGCGAGCAGCTCCCTGGCCTTTGCCGGATCGTAAACCGCGGGCGGCGGCTGCCAGTAATATTCGAAGCTTTCCGGAATGATGCTGTTGTTGATCTTGCAGCCGCCGAGAAACAGTGCCTGGTTCATCTGGTCACGATCGAGTGCAAGGTTGGCGGCCTGCCGCAGCCGCAGATCGTGCCACGGCGATTTCGGGTCCCACTGCTCGGGGAAGTAAATCCAATTGGTTGCCTGCCCTACGGTCGACTTCAGGCTGAGCCCGGGCGTACGTTGCAGCTCCTCGGCAAGCTCGCCGCGGATCGAATAGGCAATGTCGAACTCGCCATGCTTCAATCCGGCGAGCCGTGTCGTTTCGTCCGGGATCGACTTCATCACCACCCGCTTGACCGCAGGCGTCTTGCGCCAATACCCATCGAAGGCTTCGAGCACCAGCTCGATCCCGGGCGTGAACGACACAAACTTGTAGGGTCCGGCGCCGATCGGATGCTTCTGGAAACCGGCATCGCCGACCTTTTCGACGTACTTCTTCGGAACGATCCAACCGGCGCCGCTGGCGCTCGAATAAAAGGTCAGAAAGTCCGGCCACGGCTTGTTGAGCTTGAAGCGGACGTGTCGGGCATCGGGTGTTTCGATCGCCGCCACCTGCTCTTTGATCAGTGCTTGATTGGCACCGCGATAGCGCTCGAAGGAGAACTTGACGTCCTCAGCGGTGATCGACTCGCTGTCGTGAAATTTGGCGCCGTCACGCAGCACAAAGTCCCAGCTGAGGCCATCCTCCGACAACGACAACGACTGGGCGAGACAGGGCGCATTGGCGTTGCCCGGCATCGGCTTGATCATTGCGTCGTGCAGCGCGTAGAGCACCATGTACGGGGTGATCAGCGCCTGCGTCTCGGCCGGGTCGAACCAGAGCGGTGCCAGCGATACGTGGAGGGCCCAGGTCAGCTGACCATCCGGAGCAGCGGCAAAGCTCGAGCGAGGCACTCCGGCTGCCAAACCGAGCGCCGCAACAGCAAGAACATCCCGGCGTGTTGGGTTGGTCCCGCTGACTCTCGACCTATGATCTCCGCCGCTCTTGACCCGTGAATGCATCGTTGCCTTCTCGACATGGTTCAAGCCCGCGACGTCGAATGTCGCAGCTGCGGCGGCGGGTTGTCTATGTGCCTTTGATTGTGATGTCCTCGAAGGGCGCGGTGTACGCAAAATCGGCAATCAAGCCGAACCCCGATTGCCCGACCCGCGGTCCGACGCCGTTGATAAAGCCGAGCTGCCAGACCGGCGCATAAACCATCCGCTCGGCGAGGATCTGCTGCATCTTGTCGAGGATCGCCGCGCGTTTCTTGTGGTCGAGCTCGGCGGCCTGCTGCTGGTAGAGCGCGTCAAGATCGGGGTAGCTGCCATAGACATAAGCGCCGCCCTTGACCACAAACGCCTCCAACCGCGTCGCGGCATTGCCAAAGGCGCCGCTGCCGCCGAGGATCAGGTTCTTGAGCTTTTTGCCCGAATAAGCCTCGACAAAGGCGGCCCGCTCGAGCGGCCGCAGCCTGAGCCGGAACCCTGCCGCCTGGAAATTGTCGAGTGCGGCCTCGGCGACAGGCGAATAGGACGAGTCGCAGTAAAAGTCGCCGGCATCGAAACCGTCGGGATGTCCTGCTTCCGCCAGCAGCTGCTTGGCTTTGGCCGGGTCGTAAGTCGGCAGAGGCGGTTGCCAGAAGAACTCGAAACTATAGGGAATGACGCTGCCGGTGATCTTCGAATAGCCGAGCGTGATCGCGTCGTTCATGGCTTGGCGGTCGAGGGCGAAGCTGGCGGCCCGCCGGACCCGCTCGTCATGCCATGGCGACTTCGGGTCCCACTGGTCGGCGAAATAGACCCAGAACGGTGCCGGCGGCACGACCGGCTTCAGGGTCAGCCCCGGCGTGCGCTGCAATTCTTCGGCGAGCTCGCCGCGGATCGAGTAGACGATGTCGACCTCGCCGCGCTGGAGTGCCGCCAACCGTGTCGTCTCTTCGGGGATCGACCTAAACACCAGCCGCTCGACGCTCGGGGTCTTGCGCCAGTATTGATCGAAGGCTTCAAGCACCAATTCGACACCCGGCTTGAACGAGACGAACTTGTAGGGTCCGGCGCCGATCGGCGCCTTTTTGAACCCGTCGTCACCGACCTTCTCGACATATTGCTTGGGCACGATCCAGCCGGCGCCGGTGGCGGTCGCATAAAAGGTCAGAAAGTCGGGCCATGGTGCCTTCAGCTTGAAGCGGACGTGCTGCGGGTCGGGGGTTTCCACTTCGGCGACCCGGTTCTTGATCAGGTCATGGGAGGTGCCGCGATAGCGTTCGAAGGAGAATTTGACGTCCTCGGCCGTAACCGGATCGCCATTGTGGAACTTTGCGTCTTTGCGCAGCACGAACTCGTAGACCGCTCCATCTTCGGAGCCTGTCCACGATTCCGCCAGGCTCGGCGCCAGCGGCTGACCCGGCATCGGTTTGACCATGCCGTCGTGCAGCGCGTAAAGGACCATGAACGGGGTGATGATCCCCGGTGTTTCGGCGGGATCGAACCAGGTCGGGGCGAGCGAGACGTGGATGCCCCAGGTCAGCTGCCCCGCCGGCCCCGCGGCGAAGGCGAGGCCGGGCGTGGTGACGAGACCGAAGGCCGTCAGGGCGAGCGCCTCGCGGCGGGTGATGCCCGACCCGGTGAGGTCCCATTTACGTGTCCCGAGACGATCGGCAAAAGAGCCCATGTTCCTCCTCCGCTTCTGCGGGCCCGTATGCTCGAGCCTTGAGCCTATGGTAGGACAGATCTCGCCCCGATGAAATATTTCATCGGCTCGGCACCCGTCCAGCTGGCGCGGTAAAACCGCGCTATCTAACCGTTGAGTCTCGCTTCAGCACATCACACTGAATGGGGTCTAACAGCCATCGCAGGTGGCTGACCGCTCTCGCCTCTTACTGTGACGAGCCGCTGCTTTTGCAGAAGCCGCCAGGGGCTGCTCTGCGATCCCAGCGATCCTCCCGCCGCTCTTGGTATTTGAAGCGTCCTTTGTCCGCGCTCAAATATACGTTCCACATAGCCGCCTAAATGCCGCCTGTGCCTGAGCGTGTGGATCCCCTGCTAGGAGGCACCGAGCGCCGGCGTCCTTCTCCCTCCCGTGAGGAGAGGGTTGATGTCACGACTAGAGCCAGAATTTGGCCCGTCAGTCAGTTGCGGTCGGCGGCGAAGTCTTCGCGCAAGCGGTTGCGCAGGCTCGCGAGGCCGGCGGCAAATACCCGCGCAGCCCCCATTTGCTCGCGGTATAGGCAGCATCGCCATGCGCCGTCAGTCCGGCGACGGATGAGATGTTGATGATCGAGCCGCCGCCGCTGTCGCGGATCGCCGGCGCGCAGTGTTTCATGCCGAGCATCGCGCCGGTCAGATTGACCGCCAAGGTCCGGTTCCACGCCTCGACGGTCGTATCGACGATGCTCTGGCGGGCGATCGTACCGGCATTGTTGACAAGGATGTGCAGCTTGCCAAAACGCGTCAGCGCCGCCGCCACCGACTCCTTCCACGATGCCTCGTCGGCGACGTCCTGGCGCAAGAAACAAGGCATTGCCGCCCTGGCGGCTGAGCCGCTGCGCCAGCGCCTCGCCGGCGGCAGTGTCGGTATCGGTCAGCACCACCGCACCCTCTTCCCGCACAAACAGCTCGGCCTCCGCCACGCCCTGCCCGCCGGCGGCGCCGGTGATCAATGCCACTTTGCCCGTCAGTCTCGCCATTTCTGCGCCCCCACACGTCGTTGACGGTCCGTCGCGGCAATCTTAGCATCGCCGGCTCAACAGGGGCGTATTTCACTTCGCAGGGAGGCAACAAACATGGACAGGCTGCTGCCCTACACCGGCCGGGAATTTCTCGACAGCCTCGACGATGGCCGCGAGGTGTGGATCTATGGCGAGCGGATAAAGAACATTGCCGAGCATCCCGCTTTCCGCAATACCGCGCGGATGCTGGCGCGTCTTTATGATTCTCTGCATCGCGACCACGCGGAACAGAAAAACATCTTGACTTGCCCGACCGAGTGGGGCGGTTTCACGCACAGATACTTTGCGGCGCCACGCTCCAGCGAGGATCTGGTCGCCGGGCGCGACGCAATCGCCGCCTGGTCACGGCTGAATTATGGCTGGCTCGGGCGTTCACCCGATTACAAGGCCGCCTTTCTGGCAACCTTGGGAGCCAATGCAGAATTCTATGCGCCGTTCGAGGAGAACGCGCGCCGCTGGTACCGTTACAGCCAGGAGCGGGTGCCGTTCGTCAATCACGCCATCGTGCATCCGCCGGTCGACCGCAACATGGCGCCGGGGGCGCCGGGCGGCCCGACCGACATCTATGCCCATGTGACGAAAGAGACCGACGCCGGCATTTATGTCACCGGCGCCAAGGTCGTCGCCACCGGATCGGCGCTGACCCACTTCACGTTTGTTGCCCACCACGGGCTGATCCCGGTTCAGGACAAGAATTTTGCGATCGTCTTCCTGGTGCCGAGCAACGCCAAGGGCGTCAAATTCATCTGCCGCGTTTCAAACGAGCAACGCGCTGCCGTACTCGGCAGCCCGTTCGACTACCCGCTGTCGAGCCGGCTAGACGAGAATGACGCGATCTTCGTCATGGACGAGGTCTTCGTGCCGTGGGAGGACGTTTTTGTCCACGCCGACATCGAGACCGCCAACAACTTCTTCCCGCGAACCGGATTCCTGCCGCGTGCATTGCTGCACGGCTGCACACGGCTGGCGGTCAAACTCGACTTCATCTGCGGGCTGTTGATCAAGGCCACCGAAACCGCCGGCACGCGCGGGTTTCGCGGGGTCGAGGCCAACATCGGCGAGGTGGTCACGTGGCGCAACGCGCTGTGGGCGCTGTCCGATGCAATGGCGAAGAGTCCTGATCCGTGGACCGGGGGCTATGTGCTGCCTGGCGCCGAGCCGGCCTCCGCTTATCAGGTGCTGGCGCCGGAGGCTTATGTGCAGGTCAAGCATCAGATCGAGAAGACCGCCGCCAGCAGCCTGATCTACCTCAACTCGCATGCACGCGACTTCAAGACGCCCGAGATCCGTAAATACCTCGACCTTTATCTGCGCGGCTCGGGCGGCATAACCGCGATCGAGCGCGTCAAGCTGATGAAGCTCCTCTGGGACTCGGTCGGCACCGAATTCGGCGCGCGCCACGAACTCTACGAGATCAACTACGCCGGCAGCCACGAGGAAATCCGCCGCTACGCGCTGTTCGGAGCACTCGGCTCGGGGCAATATGAGCGATGGAAGAGTTTCGCCGACCAGTGCATGGCCGAGTACGACCTCAATGGCTGGACCACACCCGATCTCGTTAACCCCGACGACGTCAGCGCGCTGCCTTAGCTAGTGTCCATCCAGAAACGCTAAGTTTCTGGAATCGCTGGCTCAATAGCGATTTTTGAGGGAGAAGGGCGCGGCGGTTTCAGATAAGTTGCGGGT
>Ga0306926_10003699_pt1 | contig 15871 bp, 12 predicted proteins | sample flu12Cox44000178_FD_203759 | JGI IMG/M metagenome (GOLD analysis project Ga0306926, IMG submission 203759) | Lab enrichment of tropical soil microbial communities from Luquillo Experimental Forest, Puerto Rico - flux8day.12C.oxic.44.000.178 (v2)... | ecosystem: Environmental > Terrestrial >...
TTCTTGGCGTCGCCGGGCGAGGGTGCATAGACGTGGGCATTGCCGTTGGGACCGACCAACGTGCCGACCTCGACCCGGTCCCCGCCGACGTTCTTCACGAAGTCGCCGAGGATCGAGAAACTGGCGATGACGTGGAGGCGGTCCTGTGCCCGCGCGGGACCCAAGACCACGGCGAGCGCGGCGGCTAGCGCCAGTCGTCGAGTCAGCATGGCATCCTCCTGTGCCCCTTGCGCCTCATGCTTCGAGGTGCCGGCCGGGAAAGACCTGTCGCACCAGGCCGCCGACGCGGCCGAACAGCAACGAGGCCAGGTAGAGCGCGCCGGCGACGAGAATGATCGCGGGGCCGGACGCAACCCCGGAGTGGAACGAGATGAGCAAGCCGGCATAGCCCGCGAGCGCGCCGCTCACGGTCGCAATCAGGATCATCAGCGTGGTGTCGCGCGCCCAGAACCGGCCGATCGCCGCCGGGAGCATCATGATGCCCACCGCCAGCAACGTGCCGAGCGCGTGGAACCCGCTCACCAGATTGATGACGACGAGCACGAGGAACGCGAGGTGCGCCGGGCCGCCGGCCCGGCTGACCGTGCGCATGAAGCCGGGATCGACGCATTCGATGACCAGCGGCCGGTAGATCAGGGCCAGCACAATCAAGGTGATGGTGGCGTTGGCAGCGATCAGCAGCAGCGTCTGATCGTCGAGCGCGAGCACGTTGCCGAACAGCACGTGCAACAGATCGATATTGGTCCCCTTCAGCGAGATGATGGTGACGCCGACCGCGAGCGAGAGCAGATAGAAGGTGGCGAGCGCGGCGTCCTCCTTGAGCTCGGTCGTGCGCGCGACCAACCCGGTCAGCAGCGCGACCACGAAGCCGGCGATGAGGCCGCCCGCGGTCATGGCGAAGAGGCTGAGGCCCGAAAGGAGAAATCCCACTGCGGCGCCGGGCAGGATGGCGTGCGCCATGGCGTCGCCGACAAGCGACATGCGTCGCAGCATCAAAAACACGCCGATGGGACAGGCGCCGAGCGCCAGCGCCAGCGCGCCCGCGAGCGCGCGGCGCATGAACTCGAACTCGGCGAAGGGACCGATGAAAACCTGGTACAGCATCGACACCTGCGTGCGCCTCTCGCTGTTCGTTTGTTTGCTAGTTCAGGTTCGATGAAATGGAATCATCGCGAGCGATATTCACGGATGGGAATGATGAGTGGCGCGCGAGACTTCACCGCTCGGCTTGAATGCCGGAGCTTTCTCGTCGACGCAGAGCTCGGCTTGCTGGTCGAAGGCCTCGCACATGCGCCGCGCCGCGAGCAGGTTTTCCGGCGTGAGCACGTTCGCGGTGCGCCCCCAGGCGACCGGTTCGCGCGCCAACAGCAGCGTTTCCGGGAAGTTCGCTCGCACGAAATCGATGTCGTGCATGGCAGTGAGCACGGTGCGCTGCTCGCCGTGCCAGCGCCGCACCAGATCGAACAAGTCGGCGGAGGTCTTGGCATCGACGGCGTTGAACGGCTCGTCCAGCACGATCACGCGCGCATCCTGCAGTAACAGCCGCGCGAACAGCATGCGCTGCATCTGCCCGCCCGAGAGCGTCGCGATGGCGCGGTCCTCGAATCCGGAGAGGCCGACGGCGGCGATCGCCTGCTCGATCAGGGCGCGCGCGCTGCGGTCGATGCCGCCGAACGACCCGGCGCGGCGCCACAGCCCCATCGCCACCATGTCGTAGACGTTGATCGGGAACGTGCGATCGATCTCGGCGGCCTGCGGGAGATAGGCGATGTTTTGCGGGTTGGGATCGCCGCGCTCGATGCGGCCCGCCAGCGGCTTGATCACGCCGACGATGCCCTTGAACAGCGTCGACTTGCCTGCCCCGTTGGGACCGACGACGGCGACCAGCGCGCCGGTCTCGACCGCGCCATCGAGGTGGTGCACCGCCGGATGCCGGTCGTAGCCGAGCGTGAGATCGCGGAATTGCAGCGCAGCGGTCATCGCGTCACGTCTTCATCGCCCAGAGCACGGCGGCCCACAGCAGCACGATCAGCGCCGCGGCGATCCCCAGCCGTTGCGCGACCGACATGCGCAGGATCGACGGCGAAATCGCAGCCGGCGGGTGTCCGTGACCGGGATGGTGGTGATGATGCGGGTGAGGAACCTGGGTGGGCATGATCAATCAAGGTAGTCGATTTTGGGTAATGTTACAATGTAACATTGGCGCGCGTCCAGCCCGACAGCAAGCATTGACGGCCCAGCGGCCTCTCGTTAGCGTCAGCCGCGATGGGGGTGGAGTCCCCCGAAACCGCCTGCAATGGCCGATGACTCCTACCGCGACAGCCGCGGTCGGAGTCCGTGCATGACCCGCCGCAAGGCGGGTTTTTTGTCGTCTGCCGGCCCACCTTGAGCCGGCAGCGAACACGACGGAGCGAGGAACGAGCATGACAAGCGTGTGGGCACTTGCGGCGCTGTGGCTGGGTCTCGCTTTGATCGCCGGCCTGATCTCGATCTGGCTGCGCATATCGACGGCGTTGTCCGAGATCGTGGTCGGGACTGTCGCGCAATTGATTTTCACCGCCGGCATCGGGTCGGCCGTGCTTGGGGCCGACGAGGGTTGGATCAAGTTTCTCGCCGGTATCGGCGCCATCGTGCTCACGTTTCTCGCCGGCGCGGAGCTCGATCCCATCGTGTTCAGGCTCAAATGGAAAGAGGCGGCGGCGGTCGGGCTGGCGAGCTTCTTCTTCCCGTTTCTCGGCTGCGCGGCAGGCGCCCACTACGTGCTCGGCTGGGACGTGATGCCGAGTTGGCTCGCCGGCGTCGCGATGTCCACCACATCGGTCGCGGTCGTCTACGCCGTGATGCTCGAGTTCGGCTTCAATGTCACCGAGTACGGAAAGACCGTTCTCGCTGCCTGTTTCGTGACCGACCTCGGCACCGTGGTCGCGCTTGGCCTCATCTTCGCGCCTTTCACGATAAAGACGGTCGTGTTCGTGGCGGTCGGTATCGCAGCCTTCGCGCTGCTGCCTTGGCTCACGCCGCGCTTCTTCCGCCGCTTCGGCAACCGACCCTCGGAGCTCGAGGCGAAATATCTGCTGCTCTGCCTGTTCGGATTGGGCGCGCTGGCGACATGGGCGGACAGCGAGGCGGTGCTTCCCGCCTACGTCATCGGCATGGTGCTGGCAGGAACGGTCGGCAAGGATCACGCGCTCATCCGCCGGCTGCGGACGCTGACCTTCGGGCTGCTCACGCCGTTCTACTTCATTCGCGCAGGCTCGTTCGTCTCCGTCCCGGAGCTGATTGCCGCGCCGGCGGCTTTCATCTTTATGCTGGTGCTCAAAGTGTTCAGCAAGATCGTCGGCGTCTATCCGGTCACCAAGGTCTACAAGGCGCCGAACAAGGAGGCGATGTACACCACCTTGCTGATGTCCACCGGGCTGACATTTGGTACGATCTCGGCCCTGTTCGGGCTGTCGCGCGGGATCATCGATCAGAGCCAATACTCGGCCCTGGTCGCCGCCGTCATCGCGAGCGCGGTCATCCCCACCGTGATCGCCAATGCCTTCTATCTGCCGCGCCACCTGTTGCCCGCGTCGGGGCCGGACACGAAGAAGGACGCAGAGCCAGTACCGCTGCGCAGCGCGGCAAAGGAAGGCTGAATGAGTGCGGGAGGGCACGCATGTTCGAGAAAATCCTGCATGCCAATGACGGCTCGGAGCACGCCTTCCACGCATTGGCACTGGCGCTTGCGTTGGCGAAGCAGAACAATTCCGAGCTCCACATGATCTCCGTCGAAGAAATCGATTACATGCCGGAGTTCATCGAGGAAGTGCGGGAAGAGACGGGCACCGCCGCGCGTCGCTTTCATTCCGTTCTGCAGCGCGCCCGCGCGATGGCGCAAGAACATGGCATCAAACTGCAAACCCACGTCGTCGCGGGACACCCGGTGCGCGCCATCGTCGGACACGCGGCCGAGCTCAAGGTCGCTCTCCTCGTCATCGGCGCCACCGGCCATTCGGCGCTGTACGAGCGCATGATCGGCAGCCGCGCCGACCGCATCATGCAGCTCGCGCAGTGCCCGGTGCTGGTGGTGAAGTAGCTCGCGGCAGCGCTCTTGCGAGCACAGAGGCCTCGCGGCGCTTGACGTTATCGTTTCCGCGGTGCTTTCGATCGGCGGGCTTCTGGCTGGCCTTTTGTTGATGCGGCACTTCGCCTGACTTTTCCCCGCGTCTGCGCCTTCTGGGCGCGCGAAATCCCCTCGAGCACGAGCTTCTCGGCGCCCTTCACATCGAGCCACTTGACGATGGTGACCCATTTGCCCCGTTCCAGGTCCTTGTAGTGCTGAAAGAAGTGCGCGATCTGCTGGCACATGATCGGCGGCAGATCGCGGTAGCTGCGCACGTCCTTGTAGAACGGCGCCAGCGCGTCGACCGGCACCGCGATGATCTTTTCGTCGCGGCCCGCCTCGTCTTCCATCAACAGCGCGCCGACGGGTCGGCAGCGCACAATCGCGCCCGGCACCACCTGCACCTGCGTAACGACCAGCACGTCGCAAGGATCGCCATCGGCGGCCAAAGTCTGCGGGATGAAGCCGTAATTCCCCGGATAAAACATAGCCGTGTGCAGGAAGCGATCGACCACCAGCGCGCCCGAGGCTTTGTCGAACTCGTATTTCACCGGCGCGCCCCCGAGCGGAATCTCGATGAGGGCATAGAGGTCCTTCGGAGGATTCGGGCCTGCCGAAATCGCACCAATGTCCATCTTCCAGCGCTCGCGTGATCTCAGCTCCGGCTCATGGGCACGAGCCCGAGCTTGTCCATCAAACGCAGGTCGCGGTCGCGCCCCGGATTGGGGGTGGTGAGCAGCTTCGGCCCGTAGAAGATCGAGTTGGCACCGGCGATGAAGCACAGCGCCTGCGTCTCCTCGCTCATGTCTTCGCGCCCGGCCGAGAGCCGCACGACGGACTTCGGCATGGCTATGCGGGCCGCCGCGATGGTGCGGACGAAATCGATCGGATCGATGGTTTCGCCGCGCGCCAGCGGCGTACCCTCGACCTTGACCAGCATGTTGATCGGCACACTTTCGGGATGGACGGGCAGGCTCGCAAGCGTCGCGATCATGCCGATGCGATCATCGGCGCTCTCACCCATCCCGACGATGCCGCCGCAGCAGACGTGGATGCCGGCCTCGCGCACGTGGCCGAGCGTGTCGAGGCGGTCCTGATAGGTGCGCGTGGTGATGATCGCGCCGTAATATTCCGGCGAGGTATCGAGGTTGTGGTTGTAATAGTCGAGGCCGGCCGCCTTGAGCCGCCGCGCCTGGTGCTGCGTCAGCATGCCGAGCGTGGCGCAGGTCTCGAGCCCGATCGCTTTGACAACTTCGACCATCGCGCAGACGTGCTCGAGATCGCGGTCCTTCGGCTCGCGCCACGCCGCGCCCATGCAGAAGCGGCTCGCACCCGCGCGCTTGGCCGCCCGCGCCTCGGCGAGGACGGTATCGACGCGCATCAGCTTCTCCGCCTTGACGCCCGTGTCATAGTGCACGCTTTGCGGACAATAGGCGCAGTCTTCCGGACAGCCGCCGGTCTTGATCGAGATCAACGTCGACATCTGCACCGCGGTGGGATCGAAGTGCAGGCGATGAACCCGCTGCGCGTGATAGATCTGTTCGGGAAACGGCAACGCGAACAGCGCGCGCACCTCCTCGCGCGTCCAATCGTGGCGGACGGCGCCGAGCGCGCGCGGCCCGTGATCAGTCACGGCAAGCGTCATGGCCGCACCATGGCGAGTGGCAAACGCAAAAGCAAGCAGGCGATGTCCTCAAGCCAGGACCGCGGCCAGTTCGGCAAAATCGGCCGCGATGAGATCGGGTTGATGCGGCGTGTGGCCGAACGGCCGCTTGCGCCGGTCGATGAACGCGGTGCGCATGCCGTATGACTTTGCTCCGATGCAGTCGAAGGCATGATTGGCGACGAAAAGGACGCGGGAGGGATCCTCGGCGATGATCTCGGCGGCCTTTGCATAGGTCTTCCAGTGCGGCTTGAAATAGCCAGCCGCCTCGACCGAGATGACGTGATCGAAACGAAAACCGATGTGCGGCTTGGCTGCCTCGAGCATATCGGGATCGCCATTCGAGAGAATGGCGAGTTTGTATCCCTTGGCTCGGAGCCGTTCGAGCGCCGGTACCACGTCGGGAAACGGCTTGAGCTTCTCGATCTCGCGCACGAGCGACCGCGCTTCGTCCGGCGTGTAGGGGATGCCGCAACGGTCCATGACGTAAGAAACCGCGCGCTCCCCGATCTGCCGATAAGGCGTATGCCCGCGATCGCACAGCGCATCGATCATCGAATTCTCGAAGTGTGTGCGGCGCCACCAGGTGACGAAGCTATTCGCCTTGCCATCCCAGCCCTTGCGCTTGAGAAAGGGCGTGACCGCTTCGGTCAGCCCTTTCTGCATGTCGACGATGGTGCCGTATTGATCGAACGCCAGCGCCTTGACGTCGCGTCGGAGAAGCTCAGCCGTTTCCATGGCGTTTGCCTGCTGCCGTGCCGGCGCAGCGTGAGCAACGGCGCGCGATTTTGCCTGCGCGGCGCGCCGATCAGAGCGCTGTCCCTGAGCCTTACTCCGCCGCGACCCGTGCGGCTTCGGCGACCGGCTCGACCTTGGCGGCGCAATACTTGAACTCGGGGATTTTCCCGAACGGGTCGAGCGCCGGATTGGTGAGCAAATTCGCGGCCGCTTCGACGAATGCGAATGGGATGAACACCACACCGTCCGGAATGGCGTCGTCCTGCCGCGCGGCGAGTTCGATCGTGCCGCGCCGGGTGGTGACCCGCACCATGTCGCCCGGCTTGATGCCGAGCTTGGCGATGGTGCCGCGCGAGAGATTGGCGACGGCGCCCGGCTCGAGCGCGTCGAGGGTCGAGGCGCGCCGCGTCATGGCACCGGTATGCCAGTGCTCGAGCTGGCGGCCGGTCGATAGCACGAACGGAAATTCGGCGTCGGGCCGCTCGTCCGGCGGCAGAATTTTCGCCGGCACGAGCTTGCCGCGGCCGTCTTGGGTGGGGAAGCGGTCGCCGAACACCACGTCGTGCCCGGGCTTGTCGGGCGCGTCCGAGGGATAAGTGACGGCACTCTCCCGCTCGATGCGGTCCCATGAGATGTTGTCGAGCGCAGGCATCAGCGAAGCCATCTCAGTGTAGATCTCGCTCGGATGGCGATAGTTCCAGTTCAGTCCGATGCGGCGCGCAATCTCCTGGGTGATCCACCAATCGACCTTGGCTTCGCCCGGCAGCGGCAGCGCGCGGCGTCCCATCTGCACCTGGCGGTTGGTGTTGGTGACGGTGCCGTCTTTCTCGGGCCAGGCCGAGGCCGGCAGGATAACGTCGGCATAAGCCGCGGTCTCGGTGAGGAAGATGTCCTGCACCACCAGATGCTCAAGGTGCGCGAGCGCCTCGCGGGCGTGGTTGAGGTCGGGATCCGACATCGCCGGATTTTCGCCGAGGATGTACATGCCTTTGATCACGTCGGCATGCACCGCCTTCATGATCTCGACCACGGTGAGGCCACGCTTGGGATCGAGCTTGGCGCCCCAGGCCTTTTCCACGCTGGCACGGATGTCGGCATTGTCCACTGCGCGATAGTCCGGGAAGAACATGGGGATGAGGCCGGCGTCGGAGGCGCCCTGCACGTTGTTCTGCCCGCGCAGCGGATGCAGTCCGGTGCCGGGGCGTCCGATCTGCCCGCAGATCAAGGCGAGCGCGATCAAGCAGCGCGCGTTATCGGTGCCGTGCACGTGCTGCGATATGCCCATGCCCCAGAAGATGATCGCCGACTTCGCCCGCGCGTAGCTGCGCGCGACCGTGCGCAAGGTATCGGCGGGAATGCCGCAAATGGCCGCCATCTCCTCCGGCGTGAACTCCTTGATGTGTTCGGCGAAGGCTTTGAAATTTGCGGTCTGCGCCTCGACGTATTGCCGGTCGTAGAGCCCTTCGGTCACGATCGTGTTGAGAATGCCGTTGAGCATCGCGACGTCGGTACCGGGCTTGAACTGCAGCATGTGGGTGGCGTGGCGCTTGAGCGCCTGCCCGCGCGGATCCATGACGACGAGCTGCGCGCCGCGCTTGGCCGCCTGCTTGAAGAAGGTCGCCGCGACGGGATGGTTCTCGGTCGGGTTGGCGCCAATGACGATGATGACGTCGGAATTCTTGCATTCGTTGAAGGTGGCGGTGACCGCCGCCGAGCCGATCGTCTCGAGAAGCGCCGCGACGGAGGAGGCGTGGCACAGGCGCGTGCAGTGATCCACGTTATTGGTACCGAAGCCGACGCGCACAAGCTTCTGGAAAAGATAAGCCTCCTCGTTCGAGGCCTTGGCCGAGCCGAAGCCGGCGAGCGCCTTGGCGCCGTCACGATCGCGGATCGTTTTCAACCCCGCAGCGGCGCGGTCGAGTGCTTCCTCCCACGTGGCGGTGCGGAAATGCGTCCACGGATTGGCGGGATCGACGCTGTCGTGGGCGTGCTTGGGCACGCCGTCCTTGCGCACGAGCGGCTGCATGAGGCGGTGCGGGTGGCTCACGTAGTCAAAGCCGAAGCGGCCCTTGACGCAGAGCCGGTTCTCGTTGGCGGGTCCGTTGCGGCCACTGACGTAGAGAAGCTTGTCGTCCTTAATGTGATAGGTGAGCTGGCAACCGACGCCGCAATACGGGCACACGCTGTTCACTTCGCGGTCCGGGAACTGGGTGCGCACGTTCGCCTCGTCGACGAGGGTGGCGGGCATCAGCGCGCCGGTCGGGCAGGCCTGCACGCATTCGCCGCAGGCGACGCAGGTCGAATTCCCCATCGGATCGTCGAAGTCGAACACGATCTTTTCGCCGTAGCCGCGGCCGGCCATGCCGATCACATCATTGACCTGCACTTCGCGGCAGGCGCGGACGCAGAGATTGCATTGGATGCAGGCGTCGAGATTGACCGCCATCGCCGGATGACTGCGGTCGGGTACCGGCGCCGAACGGCGCGGAAAGCGACTCGCGGTGACGCCTTGTCGGTTTGCGGTCAGCCAGAATTCCGACTGCGGATCGTGCGCCACGTCTTTGGGCGGCTGGTCGGTCAGCAACAGCTCGAGCACCATGCGGCGCGCGGTCTTGGCGCGATCGGTCTGCGTCTTGACCTTCATGCCGGGCGTCGGCGTGCGGATGCAGCTTGCGGCCAGCACGCGCTCGCCTTCGATCTCCACCATGCAGACGCGGCAATTGCCGTCGGGGCGGTAGCCGGGCTTAGGCAAGTAGCACAGGTGCGGCAGCTTGATGTCGAGTCGGCGCGCGGCGCGAAAGATCGTCTCGCCGGGGCGGATGTCGACGTCGCGGCCGTCGATGCTGAAGGTGTTGGGCTTGTCACCTGCGTTGGTGGTCATTTTCGTGGCTCAATATGTGGCAGCACTATCATCACCAACTCCCGAGCGGCTTCTCAAGCTCTTCGGGAAAATACTTGAACACGCTCAGCAGCGGATTGGGCGCCGCCTGGCCAAGCCCGCAGATCGAGGCATCGCGCATCGCGTCCGAGAGTTCCGTCAACAACGCCTTATCCCAAGGGCCGGTTGCCATCAGCTTGACCGCCTTCTCGGTTCCGGCGCGGCAAGGCGTGCACTGCCCGCAGCTTTCGTCCTCGAAGAAGCGCATCAGGTTGAGCGCCACCGCCTTCATATCGTCCTTGTCGGACAGGATCACAACCGCGTGCGACCCGACGAAACAGCCGTATTTTTCCAGGGTGCCGAAGTCGAGCGGTTCGTCCGCCATCGAGGCTGGCAGGATCCCGCCCGAGGCGCCTCCCGGCAGATAGCCCTTGAAGCGGTGGCCCTCCTGCATCCCGCCGCAATATTCCTCGATCAGCTCGCGCGCGGTGATGCCGGCGGGCGCCAGCACCACGCCCGGCTTCTTGACCCGGCCCGAGACCGAGAAGCTGCGCAGCCCCTTGCGCTCATGCCGCCCATGCGAGGTGAACCATTGCGCGCCCTTCTCGACGATGTCGCGCACCCAATAGAGCGTCTCCACGTTCTGCTCGAGGGTCGGGCGGCCGAACAGGCCGACCTGCGCCACGTAAGGCGGGCGATGCCGGGGCAGCCCGCGCTTGCCCTCGATCGATTCGATCATCGCCGATTCTTCGCCGCAGATGTAAGCGCCGGCGCCGCGGCGCAGATGCATCCGGGTGTGCTTGGCGAGCCCGGCCTGCTCGACCTTGGCGATCTCCTCGGCGAGCATCAGCCGCACCTCGGGATATTCATCCCGGATGTAGATGTAGACCTCCGGCGCTTCGACGACCCAGGCAGCGATCAACATGCCTTCGATGAAGCGGTGCGGATCCTGCTCGAGATAGTAACGATCCTTGAAGGTGCCGGGCTCGCCCTCGTCCGCGTTGACCGCGAACAGCCGCGGGGCGGGCTCGGCGCGGACGAGCGTCCACTTGCGTCCGGTGGGAAAGCCGGCGCCGCCGAGGCCGCGCAGTCCGGCGTCGCTGACTATCTTGATGATGTCGTCGCGGGTGCGCGCGCCGGCAAGGCAGGCCTTGAGCAATGAATAGCCGCCGTCGCGCACGTAGCGTTCGAAATCGCTAGGCGTCGGAAAGGCGTGCGCATGCGCGCCTTGGGCGACCGCCGCCGCGACGCTCTCCGGCGTTGCCCCCATCACCTGCACGTGTCCCACCGCGCAAACGGGCGCGCGGTCGCAAGCTCCCATGCAGGGGGCGCGCACGACGCGCACATCAGGCCCGAGCCTGCTCGGCAGATTGTGCAAAAGATGCTCGGCGCCCGCCATGGCACAGGAAAGCGAGTCGCATACCCGAACCGTCACTGCGGGCGGCGGCGTCTCATCCTCCTTCACCACGTCGAAATGGGCGTAGAAGGTCGCGACCTCGTACACCTCGGTGAGCGCGAGCTTCATTTCCTGCGCGAGCGCGGCGAGATGCGCGGCGGAGAGATAGCCGTAACGGTCCTGGATCAGATGCAAATGCTCGATCAGGAGATCGCGCCGGCGCTCGCGATCGCCCAACAGCGCGCGCACCTCGTCGAGCGCCTGCGGCTCTACCTGGCGCCCTTTGGGAGTCTTGCGCGGGCGGTTGCGCCGTCCCAGTCCTCCGCGATCGTCGGTTCGCGCATCCATTTGGAATTCTTCTTGCTCCCGAATGGCCGTGAGACCTTAAAACAGCCCGACAATGCGTCCGTCGGGTCCGACGTCGATCGAGTCGGCGGCGGGCACCTTCGGCAGGCCGGGCATGGTCATGATCTCTCCGCAGATCGCCACGACGAATTCCGCCCCGGCCGAAAGCCGCACCTCGCGCACCGTGACGACGTGATCGTCGGGCGCGCCCTTAATGTCGGCGCTGGTGGTGAAGCTGTATTGGGTCTTGGCGATGCAGACCGGCAATTTGCCGTAGCCCATCTTCTCGAACGACTCGAGCTGGTCGCGCACCGGCTTGGGCACGTCGATGTCCTTGGCGCGATAGATTTCGCGAGTAATAGTGCGGATTTTCTCGATCAGCGGCATGTCGTCGGGATAGAGGAATTTGAGCTTGCTCTTGCCGCTGTCCACGATCTTTAGCACCGCGCGCGCCACCTCGGCCGCGCCTTTGCCGCCCTCGGCCCAATGGTCGGCCATGATCGCCTCGACGCCGAGCTTCTTGCACGCGTCCTTCACGAGCGCGATCTCCGCATCGGTATCGGCGCTGAAGCGGTTGATGGATACGACCGGCACGATGCCGAATTTCTGTACGTTCTCGACGTGGCGGGCGAGGTTGGCGATGCCGGCGCCGAGCGCTTTGAGGTTCTCGTTCTTGAGGTCTTCCTTTTTGACCCCGCCGTGCATCTTGAGCGCGCGGATGGTCGCGACGAGCACCGCGCAGTCCGGCGCAAGGCCAGTCTTGCGACACTTGATGTCGATGAACTTTTCACCGCCGAGATCAGAGCCGAAGCCCGCTTCTGTGACCACGTAATCGCAGAGCTTGAGCGCCGTGGTAGTGGCGAGCACGGAATTGCAGCCGTGGGCGATGTTGGCGAATGGCCCACCATGGATGAAAGCGGGCGTGCCTTCGAGCGTCTGCACCAGATTGGGCGCGAGCGCCTGCTTCAGGAGCGCGGCCATCGGCCCGTGCGCCTTGAGCTCGCCGGCGCGTACCGGCTTGCGGTCGCGGGTATAGCCGATGACGATTTTCGACAGCCGCTCCTTGAGATCGTCGAGATCCCTGGCGAGACAGAAGATCGCCATCACCTCGGATGCCACCGTGATATCGAACCCGTCCTCGCGCGGGAACCCGTTGGCGACGCCGCCAAGCGAGGAGACGATCGACCGCAGCGCGCGATCGTTCATATCCATCACCCGCCGCCAGGCGACGCGGCGACTGTCAACGCCGAGCGCATTGCCCCAATAGATGTGATTGTCGATCAACGCGGCGAGCAAGTTGTGTGCGGTCCCGATGGCGTGGAGGTCACCGGTGAAATGCAGATTGATGTCCTCCATCGGCACGACCTGGGCATAGCCGCCACCGGCGGCGCCGCCCTTAACGCCGAAGCAGGGCCCGAGCGAGGGCTCGCGCAAGCACAACATCGCCTTCTTGCCGAGATAGTTGAGGGCATCGGTCAGCCCGACCGTGGTCGTCGTCTTGCCCTCGCCCGCCGGCGTTGGTGTGATTGCGGAAACCAGGATCAGCTTGCCGTTGCGCCGACCTTGCAGCGACTTGATGAAGTCCATCGATACCTTGGCCTTGTAGTGGCCGTAAGGCTCGAGGTTCTCCGCCGCGATGCCAAGCTTTTCGCGCGCGATCTCCACGATCGGCCGCATCTCGGCGGCCTGCGCGATTTCGATATCGGATTTGGGATTGGTGTGTTGCGAGGCGGAGATCGGGGCTTTGGCGGCGGTGGCTTGAGTCGGCGTCATGCGAACCTCGTTCCGATGGTGAGCTTGGCGTTGGCGGCGAATTCGCCGGCCGCGACCTTGGGTCCGTCGGCCGTCTTCACGCGCAAAACCTTGATGCGGCCGTCGGCGCAAACGACGGTGAAGCCGTCGGCCGCGACCTCGACGATCTCGCCCATCTTGCCGGCGATTCCTTTGGGGTCACGCGCCGGCAAGGGCTTCGACTCGAATACTTGCAACGCCTTCCCATCCAAGGATGTCCAAGCGCCAGGCGCTGGATTGCAGCCGCGAACGAGATTGTGGATCTGCCGCCAGGGCTTGCCCCAGTCGATGCGGGCATTGTCGGGCCCGCAACGGCCCTCGTATGTCGCTTGCGAATGGTCCTGCTTGATGCGCGGCGCCTTGCCGGCCTTAACCAGATCGACGGCCTCCAGCATCGCCTCAACGCCCATGGGAAACAGCCGGTCGAAATAGACCGAGCCAAGCGAGTCGTCGGGGCCGACGTGGGTCTTTTTCTGCAGCAGGATGTCGCCGGTATCGAGGCCGTTGTCGGGCCAAAAGATCGACAGCCCAGTCTCGGTCTCGCCCTGGATGATCGGCCAATTGATGGCGCTCGGCCCGCGGTATTTCGGCAACAGCGAGGGATGGTACTGGATCGAGCCTTTGGTCGGGATGTTGAGAAACTCCTCCGGCACGAACAGGGTGACGAAGGCCATCACCTGCAGGTCCGGCTTGAGCGCCCTGAATTCCTCCCACACCTCGGGCTTGCGGTAGGAGGCCGGCTGGCGGACCGGAAGCTTTGCTGCGAGCGCGGCCTCCGTGAGCGGATCGGCCTTCGCGCCCGGCTTTTCCGGCGCGACATAGACGGCGACGACATCCTCGCCGCGCTTGAGCAGCGCTTCCAAAACCGCCTTGCCGAACGCCTGTTGGCCGTGCACTACGATGCGCATCGAGCGTCCTTTCCGTCCTGCGCGTCCACGCCAGGGCATAGCGCGTTGAAGACGCGCGTAAACGCGCTTATGAGCCGGCGATCCATCCAAAACGATGCGTGCGTCGAGGATGGATGAGCCATTGATTACGCGGCCTCCGCGCGCGCGCCTTTCTCCGGCGCGGTGATCGCCCCAGAAGTCTTGATCTCGGCGATCTCCGCGGCGCTGTAGCCGAGCTCCTTGGCGAGGATTTCCTCGGTGTGCTCGCCGAGCAGCGGCGCGCGTGTCACTTCCGTGAGCGAGTCCGACATTTTCACCGGATTGCCCACGGTCAAATACTTGCCGCGCTTGGGGTGATCGACTTCGACCACGGTGCCGGTCTTGCGCAGCGACGGCTCCTCGGCGATCTCCTTCATCGATAGGATCGGGCCGACCGGAATATCCACCGCATTGCAGATCTCCATGACCTCGAACTTGGTCTTGGTCATGGTCCATTGCTCGATGGTATTGAAGATTTCGCGCAGCCGCGGCAAGCGCGCCGGCGGTGTCGCGTAATCCTGATCCGTCTTCCATTCCGGCTTGCCGATGAGATCGCAGATCGCGCCCCACACCGGCGCCTGGGTGATGAAATAGATGTAGGCGTCGGGATCGCTCTCCCAACCCTTGCATTTGAGAATCCAGCCGGGCTGGCCTCCGCCGGAGTCGTTGCCGGCGCGTGGCACTGCCTGCCCGAACGGGATGCCTTCGCCATACTGGCTGTATTCGCTGAGCGGACCATGCGTCAGGCGCTGCTGATCGCGCAGCTTGACGCGCGCGAGGTTGAGCACGCCGTCCTGCATGGCGCAGAGCACGCGCTGGCCGCGGCCAGTGCGAATGCGCTGATAGAGGGCGCTGACAATGCCAAACGCGAGGTGCAGCCCCGTCCCGCTGTCGCCGATTTGCGCGCCGGTGACGAGCGGCGGGCCGTCGCGGAAGCCGGTGGTGGAGGCAGCACCGCCTGCGCATTGCGCGACGTTCTCGTAGACCTTGCATTCCTGGTAAGGGCCGGGGCCGAAGCCCTTGACCGAGGCCACGATCATGCGCGGGTTGGTCTTGTGAATGTGCTCCCAGGTCAGCCCCATGCGGTCGAGCGTGCCGGGCGCGAAATTCTCCACCAGCACGTCACAATGCTTGATCAGCCGGTCGAGGATCTCCTTGCCCTTGGGATGCTTGGAGTCGATGGTGATCGAGCGCTTGTTGCCGTTGAGCATGGTGAAATACAGGCTATCGGCGCCTTTGACGTCGCGCAGCTGGCCGCGCGTGATGTCGCCGACCCCGGGCCGCTCGACCTTGATCACGTCGGCGCCCATATAGGCGAGCAGCTGCGTGCAGGTCGGCCCCGCCTGCACATGCGAGAAATCGAGAATGCGCACGCCGTCGAGCGCCTTGCCGGCTTGGCCGTAGGGTTTGGTCGAGGGCTTCGGCAGACCGTTCGCGACGGTGTTCTTCGCCGCCGACTTTTTCGCTTTCAGCTTCGCGACCTTCTTCGACGCCGCCTTGGACTTGGACTTAACTTTCGTTCTGGCTGTCACCTTCTTGCTCCTTGCCATTGTCGTTCCCTCTGAGATTTCAATCGATGTGGCCGAATTATTTCTTGCGAACTACGCTTTGCGGGTTGAGGTTGCCGATGCGGCCGCTCTCGCTGCCGGCGGCCGGATCGATCACCGCGTTGATGAGCGTCGGCTTGCCGGAGTCCATCGCCTTGTTCACGGCGCGGCTCAGCTCGTCGGGCGTCGTGACATGCGCGCCAACGCCGCCGAACGCCTCGATGATTTTGTCGTAGCGCGAGTCCTTGACGAAAGCGGTCGTGGCCGGGTCGGATCCGCCGCTGGGATTGACGTCGGTGCCGCGATAGATGCCGTTGTTGTTGAAGACGACGATGCAGACCGGCAGGTTGTACCGGCAGATCGTCTCGACTTCCATGCCGGAGAAGCCAAAGGCGCTGTCGCCTTCGACGGCGAGCACGGGTTTGCCGGTCTCCACCGCAGCGGCAATGGCAAAGCCCATGCCGACGCCCATGACGCCCCAG
>Ga0306926_10003700_pt1 | contig 15869 bp, 10 predicted proteins | sample flu12Cox44000178_FD_203759 | JGI IMG/M metagenome (GOLD analysis project Ga0306926, IMG submission 203759) | Lab enrichment of tropical soil microbial communities from Luquillo Experimental Forest, Puerto Rico - flux8day.12C.oxic.44.000.178 (v2)... | ecosystem: Environmental > Terrestrial >...
CGGCGGTGTGATCGATCGCGGTCGTCTGCACAGTGGCAATCTCGTGCTGGCCGAGCGTTTTGCGCACGATGTCGAGGCCGCTCGAGAGCGGCGCATACCGGAAGCTGCGCTCGCAATCCCCTGGCCGGCCGGTACGGATGGTGGCCGTGAGCGACTTTTCCGGATTGATGAGTTCGGCTTGAGCCTTGGCCAAGGCCGAGGCCAGCGCCGCGATCGTTTCACTGGACCGGGGCATGGGAGGCCTCCGTCTCCAGCACATCAAAGCTCACCGCCCCCGATTTCGAGCGCTTGGCTTTCACGCCGTGCCCAATCGCCTCCTTGGCATCCTCGGGCATCAAGGCTTTGAGCTCGCTTTTGGCCCGTTCGTGGTCGAGAAATGCGCTCCGGGTCTTGCAAAAGAGCGCGGCGAACTGTGCCCAGGAATTCGACGTGCTCATATCGACGATGCGGATTGCCTCGATGTGCGGGCGCGGCGGCTCGGCACTGATGAGGTGGGGCGGTTCGCCGGATTGGACGCAGCGCCAGAACTTCTTTTCCGCCGAGACCAGGACGCTGAGGTAAAGTGGGTCCATGGGAATCGCGATCTCGACCCACTTTCCACCGCCAGTGATGATTGAAAGCACCGAGCTCCGAAGGTGGGTGACCCACATGTTGTGCTGGAGCTGGGCGCTGTACTTTTCGGCAGCTGCCTCCTCGGAGAACGACCACGGCAGCATGAACTTGGCCTCGAACACCGCCTCGATGCCCTCCACGATGCCGTCCAGGGTTGCTGCCATCCAAGGAATGGCCGAGTGCTTGACGCGGCGTTGCACGTCACGGACCCGCCGGCCGGTATTGCGCTCGAACCAGGAGCGGTTGAGGGACTCGGTTGCAGCTCCGAGCTGCACGATGAGATTGCCTGATAAATCCTCTGGCTCGGTCTCGCCCCGTTTCTCGCGCCACAGGCGGACAAGGGCGGCCTCATCGCTGCCCATGATAATCCTGGCGTCGGATCCGCCGATAAACTGCCTACGATCCAACCTCGACCGTTGTCTAAGATAGGTCGAACTATGTACAACGGACATAACTGCCTCCGTAGCCGCATTGATGTTCTGTGACAAGAGCACATGTGACAATAGCACAGCATTATGCCTGTGACAAGCGCACAATTGCGAATGGCCCGAGCGGCCCTGAATTGGACGGTTAGGGACTTGGCTGCAGCGACCGGCCTTCACCGCAACACGATCACCAACATAGAGGTGGGTCGCTACGCCGGCGACGAGACATCACTGGAATTGATCGAGCGTGTGCTCACAAAGGCGGGCGTCGAGTTCCTGGATGAGAACGACGGAGGGCCCGGGGTGCGCTTGCGGAAGACGCGGCAACGCGGAAAACCCAAATAGGATAGCTATCGAGGGGCCTATGCTATGCCTTGGGACGACGCCGATCGATGCCACCAAAGACGCCCAACCGCGAAGCAGAATGCAAGGCGCGTGGCTGCTCTAGAAAGGTGCTACTTGTCCAGCGACGTGAAGCCCTGGGGACGATGGGCCACGCTCGGCCTCGCTCTACTGCATGCAGGTTAGGTAGCCGCGACGACGTTTCCGACCGTTTCCGGAGCGTCCAACCGTTTCGCGGAGGTTGAGAATAACCCGTTGAATAAAGGCATCAGCTGATTACCAGATTGACCTTGGGCTTAGATCGGCCACGCTTCCCATGAAACTAGTCTAGCTATGGCAGATCGAGCGCATTGGTCAGATCGCCGATCTTCTCGCGCAGGCCGGGCAGCGGCTCGAGGCCGAACCGCGCGTTGATCAGCTTCTGGATTGAGGAGGTGTCATAGGCGGTGTGATCGACATAGCCACGCCTAGCGAACGGCGAGATGATCAGTGCCGGGATGCGCGTCGCCGGACCCAGCGGTCGCCCCAACCGGCGAGCGCGGCGAAGCCACCCCAACAATCGTGTCGTGGCAGATCGATCCGCGCCATTATCGTGCGGTACCGACGATGTCGAATGGAAAACCCAGACCACCGTTAGACTTGCGCCCGCTCTTTGAGACGACGAGGAAGCTGGTAGCGCGTGAGGCATTGAGCCCCCCGGGTTCTGCCTGGAACGCGGGATTGTGATGGCGGCGCCGGCAGGCTGCAGAGCTTATGCGAGCCATGCCACAGGTCGGCGAAGCGGCAACTCGAGCTGCGCGGCTATCGCTGCGAAATCGGCTTCGACGGCCTGCCGACGGGTCCCAATCGCCTGTTCAACCATGCACGCTAGGGCGTGTATACTCATAAATCGCCCAGTCGTGTCGGCTTTCAGGCAAATCGGACATTGAGCCGGCATCGCCGAATGACCGGGTCTGACCCCGAGCCGACATGGGCGGCTCGGGATTTCTGCACTGCAAACTAGCCGTTGATCGCATCACCCTGAGACGTAATCCCACGGGCCGGCCCCGATCTATGGCCTTAGGCGGCCTCGACAGCGTCAAACCGGCCGGTAAAATTCCCGGGGCGGATGAGGCTCAAGCACGGTTATCGAGGTCCTGGCGGATGGCATTTCTCCAACCGCATTTTGAATACGACGTTTTTGTCAGCTATTCGCACGGCGCGCGAGCGAGCGAGACGGAAACGCCGCTGAAGGACTGGACGCTCGAGTTGATCCGCCGTCTCGAGACCGACATCCGCATCGTCGATAGTGAGTTCGAGTCCCTGCACATCTGGCGCGACGAGAAAATCGACCCCACCATCCATCTGACCGACGAGCTGCGGGCCAAGGTCAAGCAGGCCGCTATCCTGCTGATCGTGATGTCGCCACCCTATCTCGCCTCGGCCTGGTGCAAGGACGAGCACGAATGGTTCCGCGAGCAAGAGGATCGCTCGCGCGAGCAGGGCCGCATCTTCGTCTTGCGCGCCATCCGCACCACCGAAGGTGACTGGCCAGATTTTCTGCGCGACCAGCGCGGCAGTACGCTGCCCGGCTTCCCGTTCCACGACGCCAAGGACCCGATGCCCTTCGGCTGGCGCGGCAGTCGCGAGAAGTACGAGGACTATGTGCGCCAGCTCGGGCAATTGCGCACCGCACTGATCACGCGCCTGCGCGAATTGGGTGCTATCGCCGACCGTCGGAGTAAGTCGAATGCCGTCGTGCACACCGCGCCCGCCCCGGGACCGCGGCGCATCTATCTCCACGCGCGCGCCGAGCACGTTCCCGTTCGTGACGAAGTCAAGAACATCCTCAGAGCGGATGGCATCGAGCCATTGACCTCCGTCATCGATCCGGGTCGTGACCTGGCCGATTTTACGCGCGAAAGCCGCATCCGCATCGAGACTGCGATGCGCTGCGATGCGCTCGCACTTGTGCGTGGCGACGGCGATCCGCGTTTTGCCGGCGATCTCATCGACATCGGCATGAAGGAGCGCGAGCGTATGCAGATCGCCCGCGGCGCAAAGCTGCCCTGCGCGGTGCTCGACCGCTCCGGCGGGCCGTTGCCAATCGACGTGTCGGGCTACGACATCGAGCGTTTCGATCTTGCCGGCGACGACTGGCGGGGCAAGTTCCGCGGCTGGCTCGAAAGCTCGCAAAGGGCCGCCGCGTTGTGAGCCCACAGCAGCTGTCGAGCGCCGACTTTCTTACCACGGTCCGGCCGAAATCGCCCTATCCGGGGCTGCGGCCGTTTGAGGCCGACGAATGGTCGACCTTTTTTGGTCGCGAGCAGATGATCGACGAGGTGATCGAGCGGCTGGCGGCGCATCGCCTCGTGCTCATCCATGGCGCGTCGGGTTCGGGAAAATCCTCGCTCGCGCGCGCCGGCGTGCTGCCGCGGCTTGCTGGGCAGCATCTGAGGGTCGGCACGCCGTGGCAGACCTTCAGCATGCGGCCATCCGGCGGGCCACTGTGGAACCTCGCCACGGCGTTTGCACAGCTGGAAGGCCGCGCCGAGGACGTCGCGCGTGTCGACGAGATCGTGCGCGCCTTCAGCCGGCGCGACGCGACGCTCGCATCGGTGTTCGCCTTGTTCAAGGGCGCCGAGGGGCGACGCCTGTGCATCCTTGTCGATCAATTCGAGGAACTGTTCCGGTTCGAGAAGGAAACGAGCCGCGAGGAGGCAGAGCTGTTCGTTGCGCTCCTCCTGCGCAACAATCGAAACGACAGCAAGGATTCCGATATTTCCCCGCAAGGCGTTGCTACGGGGAAAGCCGATGCGCCCGCGACGGTGCATGTGGTCGTCACCATGCGTTCCGAATTTCTGGGCGAGTGCGGACGGTTCAAAGGCTTGGCTGAAGCCATCAATCGGACCCAGTACCTTCTGCCCGCCATGGACCGCGACGCGCTGATGCGCGCGATCCGCCGACCGGCAACGCTCTATGCCGGCGAGGTCAGCTTGGAGCTTGCCGAAAGACTCATCGCCGAGGCGGCGGGACGCGAGGACGAGCTGCCGCTGATCCAGCACGGCCTGATGCACCTGTGGAACCATGCGTGGAATGCGGCGGTGGCGAAGGCCAAGCCGGGTGAGAAAATCAAAATCGTGCTCGGTGCTGCGGCGCTCGAACAGGCCGGCGGACTCGTCAATCTCCTCTCGAAGCATGCCGACACGGTGCTGGCCGAAGCCGCCCCGGACATTGCGCATCGCTTTGTGGTGGAACGACTGTTCCGCGCGCTGACCGACCTCAACGTTGACGGCAGGGGCATCCGCAGGCCGCAGGCATTTCGCGAACTCGTGGCGGTGACTGAAACTGCACCGGACACGCTGCGTCAGATCATCGATTTGTTTCGCCGTGACAACGTGTCGTTTCTCACCCCCTATTCCAAGGAACCGATCACGGATAGTACGCCCATCGATATCAGCCACGAAGCGCTGATCCGCTGCTGGAGCAAGCTGGCCGATCAACACGATGGGTGGCTCAAGCGCGAATTCGATGATGGTTTGGTCTGGCGTTCGTTGCTGGTCGAGGCCAAAGGATTTGAGACAAACAAGCGGCGCATTCTCTCTCCGGCGACTACGGAAGAGCGGTGGAAATGGTGGCAAGAACGGCATGTGAATCCTCCCTGGGCCGCGCGCTATGGCGGGAATTTTCTGCTGGTCGAGAAACTGGTCGATGCCAGCCGCAGAAATGCAGCGCGCCAGCGGCAGCTGCAATACGGACTCATCGTTATGCTTCTATTTACCAGCTGCGCAGGCATTGCAGCTGCAATTTGGACAAATTCAGAATATTTCGGACTGCGCTGGCAGATGTGGTCCGGGCCCAAGCCGCTCGCTCCCGCCATCGAAGCCGCGCTCGAGCCAGAAGGAGTTTTTCTGGAGTGCGCGCACTGCCCGCAGATGGTGGTGGTGCCGGCGGGAAAATTCATGATGGGAGAAAAAAGCCAGCAGCATGAGGTCACGATTGCCAAGCCGTTCGCCGTTTCCAAATTCGAGGTGACGTTCGAAGAATGGGATACGTGCGTTACGCTTGGCGGCTGCTCGGTCAGGCCACGCGATCAGGGCTGGGGGCGCGGCACTCGGCCGGTGATCAATGTGAGCGAGGACGACGCCAAGGAATACGTCACCTGGCTTTCGAAATGGACCGGCAAGGACTATCGACTGCTTTCCGAAGCCGAGTGGGAATACGCGGCGCGCGCTGGCAGCACCACCAATTATTCTTGGGGTGACGACATCAAGAAGGACGGGAAGCCGATGGCCAACTGCAAAGGTTGCGACAGTGAATGGGACGGAAAACAACAAACGGCTCCGGTCGGCTCTTTCCCGCACGCGGCCAATGCGTTCGGCCTGCACGACATGCACGGCAACGTGGTTGAGTGGGTGGAAGATTGCTGGCACGGGAGTTACGAGGGGGCCCCGACTAACGGCTCGGCTTGGACCGATGGCGATTGCAGTCGCCGCGTGGTTCGCGGCGGTTCCTGGTACAAAAATCCGGAGTATCTCGGCTCGGCCGTCCGCAGCGGGAGCACCTCCAACTACCGGGACGACTATCAGGGCTTCCGGGTCGCGCGGACGATTAGGGTGGAGCAGCCGAATGCGGCCGAGGAACGACGCAAGGCCGAGGAAGCCATGAAGGCAGATGAGGAGCGCAAGGCAAGGGCGGCAGCTGCCGACGCCGAGGCACGACGCAGGGCCGAGGAAGCCGAGCAACAACGGCTAGCCGCCGTGAAGGCAGATGAGGAGCGCAAGGCTAAGGCGGCAGCTGCCGACGCCGAGGCACGACGCAAGGCCGAGGAAGCCGAGCAACAACGGCTAGCCGCCCTGAAGGCAGACGAGGAGCGCAAGGCAAAGGCGGCGGCCGCCGGCGCCGCCCATGCCAACGACGAACTGATCAAAATGTCGCAGAACCCGAAGGATTGGGTGATGCCGACAGGAAATTACGCCAACCAACGTTACTCCGAGCTCAAGCAGATCACCGCGGCCAATGTCGGCAATCTCCAGGCGACCTGGGGAATTTCCACCGGCGTTTTGCGCGGCCACGAAGGCGGACCGCTCGTGCTCGGCGATATCATGTATGTGCATGGGCCGTTCCCCAATCCGGTGTTGGCGCTCGATCTTAAGAGCGACGGCAAGATTCTCTGGAAATACGAGCCCAAACAGGACCCGAACGTCATCAACGTGATCTGCTGCGATACGGTCAATCGCGGGCTGGCATATGCCGACGGCAAGATTTTCCTGCATCAGGCCGATACCACGCTGGTCGCGCTCGATGCCAAGTACGGCAAGGTCGTGTGGCAGGCCAAGAACGGCGATCCCTCGAAAGGTCAGACCGGCACGTCGGCCCCGATGGTGGTCAAGGACAAGGTCCTGGTCGGGATTTCGGGCGGCGAATTCGGCGTGCAATGCCACGTGACCGCCTACGATCTCAAGACCGGCAAGCGCACGTGGCGGGCCTTCTCGGTTGGGCCCGATGACCAGATTCTGGTCGATCCTGTCAAGACGACGTCGCTCGGCAAGCCCGTCGGCAAGGACTCGAGCCTGAAGACTTGGCAGGGTGATCAGTGGAAGATCGGCGGTGGCTGCACCTGGGGGTGGATTTCCTACGATCCTCAGCTGAACCTCATCTACTACGGCTCCGGCAACCCTTCGACCTGGAATCCGAGCCAGCGTCCCGGCGACAACAAGTGGTCGATGACGATCTTCGCTCGCGATCCGGACACCGGCACGGCCAAGTGGGTCTATCAGATGACCCCCCACGATGAGTGGCACTACGACGGCGTCAACGAAATGATCCTCACCGATCAGCAGATCGGCGGCCAGATGCGCAAACTGCTGACGCACTTCGACAAAAATGGGTTGGGCTACACGCTTGACCGCGACACCGGCGAGTTGCTGGTGGCTGAGAAGTACGACCCGAAGGTCAACTGGACCACCGGCGTCGACATGAACAAGTCATCGCCGACCTACGGCCGACCGAGGATCGTGCCCCAGTACTCGACCGAGAGGCAGGATGTGAACGTCAAAGGCATCTGCCCATCATCGATGGGCACAAAGAACCAGCAGCCCGCGGCATTCTCGCCAGATACCGGGCTGTTCTACGTACCGACCACGCACCTTTGTATGGACTACGAGCCGTTCCGGGTGAGCTACACCGCAGGCCAACCCTATGTGGGAGCGACGTTGTCCATGTACCCGCCTCCCGGCGAATCCAATACGGGTAACTTCATCGCCTGGGACGGCAAGACCGGCAAGATAGTCTGGTCGGTCCCCGAACAGTTCTCGGTCTGGTCAGGCGCTTTGGCGACCGCTGGGGGCGTGGTGTTCTACGGCACGCTCGAAGGCTATCTCAAGGCCGTCGACGCCAAGACCGGCAAGCAGCTCTACAAGTTCAAGGTCCCCTCGGGCATCGTGGGGAACGTGATGACATACGAGCACGGCGGCGAGCAGTATATCGCGGTCCTTTCGGGGGTCGGCGGCTGGGCCGGTATCGGCCTGGCGGCTGGTTTGACGGATCCGACAGCCGGCTTAGGCGCGGTGGGCGCATTCGCAGGGCTGCGTAACTATACGCAGCTCGGCGGTCAGCTCATAGTGTTCGCGCTACCATGAGTAGACTTTCCCCACAAATTTCCGCCTTCAAGAGCGTCAGCTCGATGGGAATCCTGGCGTTTCTTCGTAAGCTAGGCGGGGGCATGAGCGCGCCGTGCCCCTTATGCCTCGCAACCCTGTGACACGCTGTTGGAAGCTCTTCCCATCCAAACGGGTGCCGACCCGCGGCACTGGGGTGTTCGCGTTTGTCGGTCAACCCTCGACGACTCGCAGGGAGGACTCTGATGTGCAATTTCCTGCTCACAACCTGCTTAAGCGCCGTTGCAGCCCTGGCTGCCGGCGCCGCCTATGCCAACGACGAACTGATCAAAATGTCGCAGAACCCGAAGGATTGGGTGATGCCGACAGGAAATTACGCCAACCAACGTTACTCTCAGCTCAAGCAAATCACCGCCGCCAATGTCGGCAAGCTGCAGGTGGCGTGGACGTTTTCGACCGGCGTTCTGCGTGGCCACGAGGGCGGGCCGCTCGTGATCGGCAACGTGATGTACGTGTACGGGCCGTTTCCGAATCCGGTCCTCGCGCTCGACCTGAACAACGACGGTAAGATCCTCTGGAAATACGAGCCGAGGCAGGATCCCAATGTCATTCCGGTGATGTGCTGCGATACGGTCAATCGCGGGCTCTCCTATGCCGACGGCAAGATCTTCCTGCATCAGGCCGACACCACGCTGGTGGCGCTCGACGCCAAGGACGGCAAGGTCGTGTGGCGGGCCAAGAACGGCGATCCAGCAAAGGGTGAGACCGGCACCTCCGCCCCCATGGTGATCAAGGACAAGGTTCTGGTCGGCATTTCAGGCGGCGAATTCGGCGTGCAATGCCACGTGACCGCCTACGACCTGAAGACCGGGCGGCGGGTGTGGCGCGCGTTCTCGGAAGGTCCGGATGACCAGATCCTGTTCGACGACAAGACCACCTCGCTCGGCAAGCCGGTCGGCAAGGACTCGAGTCTGAAGACCTGGCAGGGCGATCAGTGGAAGATCGGTGGCGGCTGCACCTGGGGCTGGATCTCCTACGATCCGCAACTGAACCTGTTCTACTACGGCTCTGGCAACCCCTCGACCTGGAACCCGAGTCAGCGACCGGGCGACAACAAGTGGTCGATGACCATCTTCGCGCGTAGCCCGGACACCGGCGTGGCCAAGTGGGTCTATCAGATGACGCCCCACGACGAGTGGGACTACGACGGCGTCAATGAGATGATCCTCACCGATCAGCAGGTCGGCGGTCAGGCGCGCAAACTGCTGACGCACTTCGACAAAAATGGGTTGGGTTACACCCTCGATCGTGACACCGGCGAGTTGCTCGTGGCCGAGAAGTACGATCCGACGGTCAACTGGACCACCGGCGTCGACATGAACAAGTCATCGCCGACCTACGGCCGACCCAAGGTCGTGCCCCAGTACTCGACCGAGAACAAGCAGGACGTGAACGTCAAGGGCATCTGTCCATCATCGATCGGCGCAAAGAACCAGCAGCCGGCGGCATTCTCGCCAGATACCGGACTATTCTACGTACCGACCGCGCACGTCTGTATGGATTATGAGCCGTTCCGTGTAAGCTACACAGCAGGCCAGCCCTATGTCGGGGCGACGCTCTCGATGTATCCGCCTCCCGGCAAATCCAACCTGGGCAACTTCATCGCCTGGGACGGCAAGACCGGCAAGATCGTCTGGTCGGTCCCCGAACAGTTCTCGGTCTGGTCGGGCGCCTTGGCGACGGCCGGCGGTGTGGTGTTCTACGGCACGCTCGAAGGCTATCTCAAGGCCGTCGACGCCAAGACCGGCAAGCAACTCTACAAGTACAAGACCGTGTCGGGCATCGTCGGGAACGTGATGACATACGAGCATGGCGGCAAGCAGTACATCGCGGTTCTCTCGGGCGTCGGCGGCTGGGCCGGTATCGGCCTCGCTGCGGGCTTGACGGGTCCGACCGAAGGCTTAGGCGCGGTGAGCGGATTCGCAGCGCTGCGCAACTACACGTCGCTCGGCGGTCAGCTCACCGTATTTGCTCTGCCATGAGCAAACGCTCGAACAACGTGGACCTATCATCCTGACGATCTCACGCGCGGGAGCGGTGAGGGAGGGAGTGGCCTCGCTGGGTCGAACACCAGCTTCCGGCCAGCCTGTCGGCATCACTCGGGGAACGATGGGGACCGGGTTATGTTGGTTGCGATAGTGCTAATTTAGAACTCGAAGAGCGGCGCTTCTTTTCTTCACAACGCGCAGAAGCGACAGCCCGTGCCAACAAGCTCAACATAACAACGCCGGCGAAACTATCAATTTCATTTACTTACTGCCCGCATCCTCGGTGATGGGTCGATCGCTCTCGTCGAGCAGCGGCACGCCGAAACTCTGTAGGATCTTGTTGATGGTAGGCCGGTTCTCCGCGATCAGGCGATTGAGCAGACGCTTCCAGTCCTGATCGGCGTAGCGTACGCCCATGGCAATGCGATAGGCGAGGCGTGGGCCGCTCGTCTCCTTGACCAGCGGAACCACGGTCGCCGCGGCATTCAGCTGCCGCGCGTAATAGCCGGCCATCGGTCCCCAGAGGACACCCGCATCGATCTCCCCCGCATCGAGGTCGCGCATCATCGCGACGGCTGAGGAGTCGACGCGGGTATCGACCATGAGCGGATAGGGCTTCGCCCTGGCCATCAGGCCGTTGACGGCCATGTTATTGCCGGGAGGTGTGCCGGCGACGATCCCGATGCGCCTGCCCTTAAGGCGCGGATCCTCCAGGGTTTCGACGCCGTCGAGGCCGTTGCCTCGCTTGAAAACAAGTGCATAGGCCGTGCGGTAATACGGGTTCGTGACCTGCACGAGGTCGTCTCCTTGGGGAGCACCCATGATGACGTCGCACTTGTGGGCGGCAAGCGTGTTGCGCACGAAACCGGTGGCCTGCGGATACCAAGCATAGGCCAGACCCTTACCGAGCTTGTCGGCAAGAAGTTGGGCGACCTTGTTCTCGAAGCCTTCCCCGCCCTCGGTCGAGAACGGCATGTTGTGCGGGTCGGCGCAGACCCTGAGCACCTTGGGATCAACGAGCTCGATCGACCAATCCGGGCGTTCGACGGCTTGCGCGAGCAGTTTTCCGGATAGGAACGTGGCCGCAACCGCCGTGCACGAAACGTACAAGCTCAACCGGAGCCACTCGCCGTTCGCGGAATTCGTCATCGATCTGTTCTCGTCGAGCCTTTGGCTGCGTCGGAACGCGCCGAGGTCCGGCCTGGTGCCCGGTAGCGCTCAGCTCTTGTGCCCGAGGCAGCTGTTCTCCGCTTGGGTCGTCGCCTCGGGCTTGTCTTCGTGCTTTTGCGGTCTTCCGCGCGGAACGGCGTCATTGGCGCGCGCCCGCAAATAGACGAAGATGTCCTCGATGTAGCACATGACGTTCGGATTGGTGCCGAACGACGGCATGACGCTCTCCTGCGCCGTGTTGACGTTCTTGCGCCCGTTGACGACAACGTTGGCGAAGTCGGGATAGTTCATCGTCTTCAAGACATGGCTGAGCGCTGGCGCGTAACTCGATCCTTCGCCGTCGGGACCATGACAGACATGGCAATCGGAGTGGTAGCGGCGGTAGCCTGAATAGGTGAACCAATCCACCGTTCCGTCGCTCTGCACCTTGTAGGTCGGATTGCTCTCCTTGTCGTAGTATTTCCCGTCCTCGTTCTTTACTGCGCCGGGATCGCCACTGGCGTCGGCGAGGGCAGCGCCGCCAAGCGCCACAACGGTAATCGCGGTCAGCACGAAGCTTGCTTGCACTGCTCGATCCTGGACGAGTTCGAGCGCCGCCCAGCCACCAAACCGGCGCGCGGTTTGATTCCGCGCACCGGATCGATCAGGCGTGACGTCTCTCACTGCCGCGGCAGTGCGAAGACAGTGAGTGTTCCGCCAAGCGACGTGTAGTTGCGCAGCCCAGCATAACCCCCGACCGCACCGAGACCGGCCGTTTCAACCATCTGCTCCGAGGAACCAGCTTGTCGCCCCGGATGCACCGCACCATGCCATCCTGCAGCTTCGCCAGGCGCCAACAGACCCGCCGCCAGACCGATACCGGCCCAGCCGCCGACGCCCGACAGGATCGCAATGTACTGCTTGCCGTTATGCTCATAGGTCGTGACGTTTCCGATGATGCCGGACGGGGTCTTGAACTTGTAGAGTTCCTTGCCCGTCTTGGCGTCGACGGCCTTGAGATAGCCTTCGAGCGTGCCGTAGAACACCACGCCGCCGGCCGTCGCCAAGGCGCCCGACCACGCCGAGAACGGCTCCTTCACCGACCAGACGATCTTGCCGGTGCGCGCATCCCAGGCGATGAAGTTGCCCATGTTGCTCTCGCCGGGAGGAGGATACATCGACAGCGTTGCCCCGACGTAGGGCTGGCCCGCCGTGTAGCTTACCCGGAACGGCTCGTAGTCCATGCAGACGTGGTTGGTCGGCACGTAGAACAGACCCGTGTCGGGCGAGAACGCTGCCGGCTGCTGGTCCTTGGTGCCGAGCGCCGCCGGGCAGATGCCCTTGACGTTTACGTCCTGCTTTTTCTCGGTCGAGTATTGCGGCAAGACCTTCGGCCGGCCGTAGTCTGGCGACGATTTGTTCATGTCGACGCCGCTGGTCCAGTTGACCACCAGATCGTATTTCTCGGCCACGAGCAGCTCGCCGGTGTCGCGGTCGAGCGTGTAGCCCAAGCCATTGCGGTCGAAATGCACCAGTAGCTTGCGCGCCTGACCCCCGATCCGCTGATCGGCGAGGATCATCTCGTTGACGCCGTCAAAGTCCCACTCGTCGTGCGGGGTCATCTGATAGACCCACTTGGCCATCCCGGTGTCCGGGTTGCGCGCAAAGATCGTCATCGACCACTTGTTGTCGCCCGGCCGCTGGGTTGGGTTCCAGGTCGAGGGATTGCCAGAGCCGTAATAGACGAGTTGCAGCTGGGGATCGTAGGAGAGCCAACCCCAGGTGCAACCGCCGCCGATCTTCCACTGATCGCCTTCCCAGGTCTTGAGGCTCGAGTCCTTGCCGACCGGCTTGCCGAGCGCGGTCGTCTTCGCCGGGTCGAACAGGATCTGGTCATCCGGCCCCGAAGAGTACGCGCGCCACACCCGCCTACCGGTCTTCAGCTCATAAGCGGTCACGTGGCACGCCACGCCGAACTCGCCGCCCGAAATACCGACCAGCACCTTGTCGTTGACCACCATCGGCGCCGACGTGCCGGTCTCGCCCTTCGCCGGGTCGCCGTTCTTCGCCTGCCACACGACCTTGCCGTCCTTGGCATCGAGCGCAACCAGCGTGGTATCCGCCTGATGCAAAAAGATCTTGCCGTCGCCGTAGGCAACCCCGCGATTGACGCTATCGCAGCACATCACGGGGATGACGTTCGGATCCTGCTTGGGCTCGTATTTCCAGAGGATCTTGGCGTCGTTGTTGAGGTCGAGCGCGTAGACCGGGTTCGGGAACGGCCCATGGACGTACATGACGTTGCCGATCACAAGCGGCCCGCCTTCGTGGCCACGCAGAACGCCGGTCGAAAACGTCCACGCCACCTGCAGTTTGCCGACGTTTCGGGCGGTGATCTGCTTGAGCTGAGAGTAGCGTGTGTTGGCGTAATTTCCTGTCGGCATCACCCAATCTTTTGGGTTCTGCGACATTCTGATGAGTTCATCGTTGGCGTGAGCCGCGCCCGTAGCGAACACCGCTACGGCGCCGAAGCAAGTCGTGAGCAGGAAATTGCGCATCTGTATCCTCCCTGCAACAATGCCGCGGGTGACCGACGCAAGCACACGCATAGTGCCGCGGGTCGGCACCCGTTCGGTGGGAAAAGCGTCCGGCAGCGTGTCACAGCGCAACGAGGCGCAAGGAGCCCGTCACTTTCCAATACTTACGCCCCGCCTGGCTTACGAATACGTCAGGATTCCCGTTGAGCTGACGTCGTTGAAGCCGGAAGCCGCAACAAAATCTATTCCCGGCACTGATCGATCGCAACCAAAAACGTTGGGGCCATCATTTCCCTTGCGCAAGCCACCCATGCGGTGAAATAAATTTGGATTTGAAGCGTACAGGACGATCGGCGTTGGCGTTTTTGCGTCGTGTCGAGGATGGCAGTTTTTGCCCACTCGCAAACGCTCTGCGTTGCCCACTCGCCCCACTCGCGCATGCTTTGGGCTGCCCACTCCCAAGCACTCGGAGGCCATCGGATTTCTACGTGAGGGGTCGAACCAAGCGGACGCGCGTCCACGTGCGCGATCCATAGCAACGCGCGCGCCATTGCCGGCGGCCGAGCCTACTCCACCGACCGCCGTTTTGGTGGGCGGGGAAGCACAGCTTGCAGGCAGCGGTCACCCGCCGGCGCAACCGCATGCTCAGAAGCAGCGCACCTCGCCTTCGGCCTGCGCCCGCCTGAGATCGTTGATCGCGGCTCTTGCCTGTTCAGGCGATTGGAACATGGCTCCGAACCGTCCGGGCACCTGTGAAAGGCTCAGGATCGCTTCTGCTGCGACATAGCGATCGTAAGGCAGGATCGATGCGATCACGTCGATGGAGCAGGAGCACTTCTCCAACGCTGGCCGCGTCTCCCCGTTGGTCTTCATGCAGGCAAACACGTAGTCGGCACGCGCCACCGTCGGATAATCGTTGAGCTCGGCAGCGGCGGCCGGAAACTGCGCCGCAGCGGCCGCCGCCAGCACCAAGCCCAACCATCCTGCGCCTTGCAAAAGCATCATGGTCGTTTTCCTTTGATTGCCAGGCATGCACCTTGCGAGGAATCATGTTATGCGCTTAATCGAACGGCTCAAGTGCCGAGCCCTCGTCCCGAGCAGGCGCGAGAACGTGATCGTGGAGGGCTCGGGTTATAGCCGTCGGGCGATAATTCGTTCGGCTTGCTGCCACGGTGAGCCGGCGGCTCGGGAATGGCAGACACCGAGGTGGAGGAAGACGATGATACGCGCGTCGATCCGGATCGGTGCGATCGGAATGTTCGGCCTCGCGTCCGTCATTCCTGCAGCCTCCCAAAGTATGATGCAGCACGTCGATCTGGCGTCGCCAGAGATGGCATCGGCGGAAATGACGCGCGCAGACGTCGAGGCTGCCATCGCTTCCGCAACATCCCTGAAGCCAGCCGATCTCGCGGGCAAGAAGCTCTCGGGTCTCGATCTCTCCGGCCTCGATTTTTCCGGTGCCATTTTGCGCGGCGCCAGGCTCAACAAGACCAAGCTTCGCGATGCAAAACTCGACCGGGCAATTCTCGATCAAGCTTGGCTCGTGGAGGCCGATCTCAGCCGAGCGAGCCTCACACGCGCCAGCATTTTTGCCGCGCAAATGCAACGCGCAACGCTCGATGGTGCCAATCTCTCAGGCGCGCGCATCACCGCCGATCTAACGGGAGCAAGGCTGGTCGGCGCCGTGCTCACGGGCGCCAACCTCGGCGCCGACATGAAGAATCAGTCCATGGGGCTCATGCGCGCGGTGCTAAAATCGAGCAACCTCGAGCGGGCAATCCTGCGCGATGCGGATCTGTCGCGCGTGGACCTCGAATTCGCATCTCTCAAGAATGCGGATCTCACCAACGCTTCGCTGCGAGGCGCCGCCTTGGGCGGCGCAACGCTCGCCCGCGTCACGGTTAACGGCACTGATTTCAATGGAGCGGACCTCGCTTCAACCAGGCTCATTGAGCCGATCGGACTCGATGCCGCGAAGAATTTCGACAAGGCGCAGAATATCGACCGCCTCTTAAGGGAGTGAGGTCCTTCTCGCTGCGCCAGGCAGTCTATGCATCAAATTGCGGGAGGCAAAAATGCGTGCTGTGCTGCTCGCTTCGATCGCATTCGGGTTCGTGGGTTCTTCCGTGGCGGCGCAGGACCGCAAGGGCATTCGCT
>Ga0306926_10003701_pt1 | contig 15867 bp, 17 predicted proteins | sample flu12Cox44000178_FD_203759 | JGI IMG/M metagenome (GOLD analysis project Ga0306926, IMG submission 203759) | Lab enrichment of tropical soil microbial communities from Luquillo Experimental Forest, Puerto Rico - flux8day.12C.oxic.44.000.178 (v2)... | ecosystem: Environmental > Terrestrial >...
CAGCCACGAAGGATTCGATCGCCGTCGCGAGCATGTGGGGAGGCTCTTATAGAGGCACTGCGTTCAATTTAATCCGAAAATAGTTCGGATGAAATATGGAGTCAAGCTCTCCCGTGCCAAAACTTGTCAAACGCCGTGCCTACGACTCGAGCTCGCGCAAGGCGGCGGCCCAGGAAACGCGCCGATCGATTATCGAAGCCGCCCGACGGCTGTTCCTGGAACGCGGCTATGCGGGTACCACGATGCTTGCCATTGCGCAGGCCACGGGCGTCGCATTGGACACGATCTATGCGACCGTCGGTAAGAAGCCGACCCTGTTCAGATTGCTGGTCGAAACGGCGATCTCTGGTAGCGACGAGGCTATACCTGCGCTGGAGCGAGACTATGTGCGCGCGATTCAAGCGGAACCCGACGCCGCCCAAAAGCTGCGGATGTATGCAGCCGCACTGCGCATCTTTCAGCCGAGACTTGCTCCCCTGTTTCAAGTGCTACAGGCCGCAGCGCCCCTGGAGCCCGAGCTTGGCGCCCTGTGGCAGGAAATTTCGCGGCGCCGGGCCGCGAACATGCGGTTGTTTGCGATGAACCTAGCCGAGACCGGACGCCTCAGGACGGGTCTTTCCGTGCCGATGGCCGCGGACATCATTTGGAGTATGAATTCGCCGGAGTTCTACGTTTTGCTGGCCGTAGAGCGAGGCTGGTCGCCTGAACAATTCGAACATTGGTTGGCGGACGCTTGGATCCGCATGCTGCTGGAGCAGTGAATTTACTGCGCCATGCGTGGCGGTCCCTGATTTTACCGCGGCGGAACTGCCTGCTGCCATCCCTCTTGCAGCGCAAAGCGCGATGACATTGGCAAGACCTGGCACGCCGCGGACCCACCGAACACGGTCTCGGGCTGAGTGGACCAACGGCACTGCCTGATATTGTAGGTGCGATTGTATCTACGTCCATGGAGCAGACCCACTATGATACCGAAGACCTACTGCTCGCTGCCGACCCGAATGTCTTCAGCCGATTCATGATCACCCGCGAAGCGAGATAATAGCGTCGTCGGCGATGCTATTGCGAGCAAATGGTCTTGGAGCGTTCCTGGGTTTTGCGTGCCTGGCATTCATGCGACACGACTACCCGCTTGGCCGCGCTAACTGCCGGAATTCCTATGTTCGAATTTCCTATTGCACGAGGACAACCCGATATTCGAGAGCGATTGGACCTTTGCACATAAAAACAGGGATTGGGCAAAGATGTGAAGGGAAACGCTACCTCCCAATAATCCCTTTGCTGGGTAATGCCAGCATCCCTGATAGCCTTGACCCCTGGCCCCGCCATCTACTCAACCCCACTATCTATGGGATGAGGTTGGAAGACGCTTTCGTAGGATAAGCCGAATTTGAAGGCAGATCTGGAGTTTTACCGACCGCAGTTGCCTTGATCATCGCCCATCTCGGTGAGGGAAAGGTTGGTGACCTTGTCGTCAACGCGATGAACAAGGCCCTCACCGATGCGGGTTTGAATTAAGCAAAGCGATTGCACGTCGATTTACCGAGGCGAGACTCTCAATCAGGAACTACCGCTATGAAGTAGTGCACTCTACACCCGGCAGTGCACCTCGCCGCTGGCATCAGTTTGAGAACGATCGACGCGGTGCTGCGAGCGATGCTGTGTTAAGGAAAGACAGGGTGCAGATATCGGCTGGGGGTTCGAGTCGGCTTGGGTTCGAGTCGACAGCGGCCGATCTCTCACGCAAACCTTTGATACGGGAGGCACTCATGGCTCATTTGGCGGTCGAAGCAGCCCACCCGCAAGGAGCGGCAGATAGGTGGACCGCATACAGCCTAACGGTGTGGGCGATCTGCATGCTGGGTTTTGCCTTCGACATCTACGAGGGCACGATTATGCAGCTGGTGACCCCGATCTTGATCAAGGAATGGAGTATTGTGCCGGCGACGATTGGCTACATCACCACGATTTCTGCCTGGATTGGTCTTATCGGCGTCTTCATCTTCCCGGCGCTGGCCGATGTCTACGGCCGCCGGCCTATTCTCATTCTGACGATCCTCGGCTATTCGTTGTTCACCGGCTTCACCGGCTTCGCGCAAGGCCCGCTGCAGCTGTTGATCTTCACCTCGATCACCCGCATCACCCTTCGGGGCGAGACACCGGTCGGCATGGTCATGGTCAGCGAGACCGCTCCGACGAGATGGCGCGGCACAGCGCTCGGCGGCCTTCTCGGCGGGTACCCATTCGGCTACATGCTGTGCTCTCTGACGGCTCTCGTTGTTGTGCCGCTCTGGGGGTGGCGGGCTCTCTACTGGCTCGGCATCTTGCCGGCGCTGCTGGTCCTGTGGGTCCGTCTTGGTGTTCGCGAAAGCCCGCGCTTCGAGCGAGTCACCGCGGCCATGCTAAGGGAGGGCTTACGAAACCGGCTCGATATCTGGTCGCCGGTGCGGGAGTATCCGCGCGAAATGCTGACGGCGACATTGCTCTACTTCTTTTATCTGTTCACTTGGATCGGCTGGTCGGCATGGATGCCGCAATACCTCGCCAATGAAAAGCATCTCGGCTTCCAAACCGCGGCGAGCTACCTGTCGATCTGGATGTTCTGCGCTATTTTTGCCTATTACCTCTGCGGTTGGCTCAGCGACCTGTTTGGCCGACGCTACGTGATTCCGGCATTCTGCATTCCGGCAGCGATCCTTCTCGTCGCCATGGGGCAGCTCGACAGCGCGACCGACCTGTTCTGGGTAGGGTTGATCTTGAATTTTTTGATAACCGGCAGCTATGGCAGCGGGCTTGGCTATAACACCGAACTGTTCCCGACGCAGATCCGCGGGACTGCCGTCGGCGCAGCCTTCACCTTCGGTAGCGCAGGCGGAGCCCTCGCGCCGGCAATCGTCGGCTGGATTGCGACCTCGCATTCGATTGCGGCGGCACTGCCGCTCCTCGCTGTGTCGTTTTTGTTGATCGCCCCAATGTTCCTGTTCGTGGCTCAGGAAACCACACGTAAGGAGCTCGCCGATTTCGTCCGCCAAAGAGCCTGATCAAGGAGCGGCCCAGACGGCCGCGAGCGAAGGAGTCGCCCAGCTGCGGAAGGGTTTGGCAATGCTTCGCGACCTGCCGGACGGCCGGGAACGCCGGCAGTTGGAATTGGATCTACAGATCGCGCTCCGACCTGCCCTCGCCGCCATCGAAGGTTCCGCAGCAGCGGAAGTGGGCGAGACGATCGCCCGCGCGCGTACACTCGCCGAGCAGGTCGATCGATCAGATTGCCTCGTACCCCTTATGCTGGGCCAATGGGCGTTTCATTTGGTTCGATCCGAGCACAGCCTGGCATTGTCAATTGCCAAGCAGATCGAACAAACCGGTGCTGCGCGGAACGATGTGGCGGCCAAACTGCAAGGTCGCCGCGCCGCCGGGTGGACGCGCTGCTATCTCGGGCAGCTAATTGCGGCACGCAAGCTTCTCGACCAGTCGGGCCGCCATCGCACCTTCACGGCCGGACTGGCGGAGGCACCTTATCCGGCCATGCTCTGTTACCTCGCCGTCACCTTGGTGCACCTCGGATACATCGATCAGGCGAGATCGCAGCTGACTAAAGCATTGGCAGAGTCGCGACGAATGCAGCACGCCTATACGCAGGCGCTCGTTCTGCTTTGGGCGAACTGGACCGCGATGATAATCGGCTTCGCCGAACGGGAGCAGCACGCCGAGGAGCTTCGGGCTGTATCCACGGATGATCTGCCGACCTTCTTGGGCTATGGAACAGCATTTCTTGGATCGTCCCTGACGGCAGTCGGAGAGGCAGAAGAGGAGGCTTTGCTGCTCACGCAGGGGCTCACGATGCTGCGGGCGACGGGTACTGTTCTCAACACGCCGTCTGCTTATGGCCCTTGCGGAGACGCATGCCTTACTTGGCCGGCATGCCGAAGCGCTCAATTGCCTCCGGGAAGCGCAACGGAAAATCGAAACCACCGAGGAGAGAGTGAACGAAGCCCAATTGCGTCAGCTGCACGGCGATCTGATAAGTCGCATAGGTGATCCGAATGGAGCCGAGCAGATGTATCATCAGGCGATGGCAATTGCGCGCAGCCAAAGCGCCAAGCTGTTCGAGCTCCGCGCAGCAACCAGTCTCGCCCCGCTCTGGTGGGAGCAGGGCAAGAAGTCCGCGGCACGTGATCTCCTGAAGCCTGCCTACGGCTGGTTCACCGAGGGGTTGGACACGCCGATCCTCCGGAGCCAAGGTAAGCAGACTGTGCGGGGAAGGCTTGCATCTCTCGCCACCTGCATCCGCCTCGATCCACTCAATCCCCATCTACGAGTAGGTCTGAGCCATACTGATAGTGGGCGCTATCTGTGTGGCGAATACGCCGTTGGGTATCGATCACCAGGCGTTCAATCGGTATCCCGATTATCTGGTATCGTATCCCTGGCTCGTGGCTTCTCTTGGGCAACGTGGAGAGACGGGAAAAGTCAATTGAGGCGCGGTGCAACCGTGGCCCGTAATTCGGAGCTTGGGTCGGCTGCCGCGCGCCTTGGACACACGAGGAAGATCCGAGCATTTGCTCACCAGAGTGCGGAAGGCTGGCTGGAAAGGATGACGGGCCCTGCTGGCAGGCAATCCACCAAAGGGTACCTGATCAGCGCGGTGCTCGCGAAGGTCGCCTTCGGGGCATGAAGACCCCTTCCTGCCGCCAAGGCAGAACGGCCGTTGTGGATTTCAAAAGCGGTCCGTTGCTGGCGATGATTAGGGCGCCTAGAGGCTTTTGGGTCCAGGCTCGTTAGACGGCGGTGATCGCACCACCTGCGACGACGCGGTTGGTTCCGCCTAAGCGTCGATGGGCCCGTCCGGTGTCGCATATTCCAACAATCGAGCCCGGCCAGCACTTTCGCTTGATCCAGCTCATCGGCTTACCAACAAAATCGACGGCACTGCGATGCCAGTGGCGGCTCTCTCAATTTACTCGCCGGGTTCGAGGGGTCTTCGTCAGTGGCCGGGTGCTTGCAGATACGCCACCGGCGGCGCATGCGGCTGTGGCACGATCGGAGCTCGACGCCCATCTGCGGACTCTGAGCTAGCCTGGCTTTGCCTCAAGCGCCCGCCCTACGCCCTCGGGATCTCGGGCGATCACGGTGAGATAGGCGCGCGCCGGCTGGTTGGGCTCGGAGCGCCCCTGCCCCCAATTGCGCAAGGTGCCAAGCGGGATGTGATAGCGCGCCGCGAATTCTTCCTGCGTCAGCCGGAGCGACCGGCGCAATGTCCTGGCGCGCGGAATTCGTTTCGCCTTCGCCAACTCATCCGGCGTGAAGGGAGGCGCGTCGGGATCACGCCACGCCGCTGCCTCGACTTCCGCTTCCGTTAACGGCGCGAGCGGCTCGACCGGCATGACTTCCTCCGTGCCGTCGGGCATCACCCGCACCAACACGCCGTCACGGCGCATTCTGGCGATAGTAGTAGTCTTGCTCATGTCGCGCTGCTCTCCACGCCGAGATGATCCGGATGCGTTCGCCCCGCTCCGTGTAGACAACGGTCAATACCTGACCGGTGACTATGCCGAGCAGGATCGAGCGCTCCTCGCCATAAGCCTCACGGTCGTCGATCCATTCGACTGCAAAGGGCTCATTAAGGCGAACGCGGCTTGCTCAAAGCTGACGCGATGATCCGGAGATTCTCGGCTGCCTTATCGTCATCCCATTCGAACTGCTCATCCTGCATATGTACTGATCATCAGTAGCGGGTTCAAGAGTTTACAATCGGTGCGGTGATGGCAGTTGACGGGGCGGGAGTAGACAACCGGTTAACCGGCAAGCGCGATTGAAGTCGCACTTGGCCTCGGTCGCGTTTTCCAGCGTGGTGTCTCGGCCACCGGCCAAGCCCTGCACATGCTACCTGGTTTGTCGGCTCACTTGATCGAAACGACGCCTCGTCCTCGCCCGCCGCACCCCCGGCACCCGACGCGTCGCTGGAAGCCGAGCACTTTGCGAGCAGGACAAGGTCAACCCGCAAGACGTTTTGTTGACGTTGGCTCGGGCGGCAGATTGACGGGCATTTGATTAAAATCCACCTCAGCTTGATGGCTTCGTAGTCACGGCGCGTCCGCTCCAAGCGAGAGAGGCTCGGCCCGGAGCGCCCCAATTGTCGAGTGGCGAAAATGAACTTTGAAAACGTTAGTCTGCTGATGAATTGGTTGGAACTGGGCGCGCTGTTTGCGATCCTGTCCCGCCTTGCCCGCACCTTTGACCTGATAGCCAGCACCCAGCGCGAGTTGAGGCGAGCCATCCATCACCTCGGCGAGCATCACGGCGTTGAACTTAGCGCCGACAACTCGTTCAGGGAACCGGAGATCGCATCGGTTTCCCATTCCTCACATGCGCGTGGCGATATGGGGAGCGCGGTGGGTCCTGACGATTTGGCCCCTCAATCCCTATGAACCGGGGGCGTACTGGTGGCCTGCAGCGGCTGGGTCGGTGTCTCGCACTCAACTGAGCCGCTGTTTGTCGGCATGGATCGTCTTGAACCGAGCGCCAGCAGAACCGCATCAGCCGTCGTTCCGTCATTGTGAGCATTCCCGGTACCGGGCGCCGGTCCGCTGCCTCGGCCATCAAGGCCTCTTCCAAGTGCGAGCGTGCCTTCACGAGTTCGGCTGAGCGCTTTCGCCGCGATCAGGTGAGATCGCTCTCGGACCATCACAATCCGATAGAAACGTCTTCAGCGGCCCCGACGGTATGACCTGAGACTGCGTGCGACGACCGGTTTCTCAGAATTGCCTGTATACAAATCTGAACGCGAACTTGAACAGGAGGCGGTCGTGCCGAACTCGAGTTTTCTCCATGCACTGACAATGCGTTGTCGCGCTCCGATGGAAATGGCCACCGAGCTAGAAACGATCGACCAGTTGCGGGTCTGGGCGGTCGAATTGGCGGATCAAGCCGCCAAGGCGGGGCGCCGGGCTGTTGAGGAAAATGCTGGAAAAGCAGGGGCTGGGAACACCCGCCCCCATCTGCATCGCTCAAGCTATCAGGAACAGAATACCTAACATAATTCCGAGAAAACAGGCCGTGAATCCGAACGCCGGCATTGGGTTCTGCTCAATGACCGGGCGATATGTGGTTTTAAGCCACGCGGCCACCGCCGCGGCGGTTGATTTCCGCATCCCATTCTGATCTCCGCTTAACGAAGGTCGGTCAACAACCTCGTCGGGCCGCGCCGCGGCATTCGGCGCCGAGGCGCTCATCACAGCTTTCCTTTCCGCCGCTGAGCCCGTGCGCCATTGCGGGCGCCTTTTGGTTCCGGATAGGCGTGGGCCTGGGCGCTGTCGCCGCCGGATTCGAACAGCGCGAACCGCAACGCTTCCTTGCGGGTCAGAAAGGTGCCACCGACGAGGTCGCGGCTGTCGCGAGCGACCCAATAACCTTGCCGGTTGCGTCGGATGTCGAAGTGATAGGATGGACAAACACGTAGAGGAACAAAATCGGGCATGGCGATTTGCTAAGTGGTTTCACGGTCTCCAACAAAAGGTCCCGATTGAATAAAATTTCGAGCCCGATCTAACCTTCGACTCATAAAGATCCCATATCAATGGGGTACCGAAGAGTTCCCGATGCCTGGTGGTTGAGAACTGTTACTCTAACTCTGCGTTCGGACCACTTGAAATCCGCGCCCTGATATGCCCCACGATCGTAAGTACATTATTCGTCGGGTTCGAGGAGGCCCGTGTCAGCGGGCTTGAATCGCCTCGCGCGCGCAATGGCGCAACCCCGAAGATGTGAAAGCCTCACATCCGCGGGCGAGCATTTTGAAGGGCGGCCAGGTCGTGTTCAACATCAAGGGCAATGACTACAGGCTGATCGCGGCGCTACAGTATCAGGTGGGCGTGTTGGTGATCCGGTACTTCGGCAGCCACGGCGAATACAACCGCGTCGATGCTGAGACCGTGTAATGGAAACAACCCTGATCGTGATCGACAGCGACGCGGAATTGCCGCGCGCCCAGGAGCTGGTCGATCGCTTGATGACCTCGGACAAGCCGGCCGATCTTGCCCGGTTGGCGGGGTGCCGTGTTGTTGAAGAAAATGGTGGAAAAGCACCGGGCTGACAGGTGTGCTGCACTCGCGGATGACCTGATTGCATCAGGATGGGCTCGATTAGGCTCGACCCATGTTTACGTTGCCGCACGATCCCTCGAGAATATACCTACTAAGGAGGAGAGGAGCGACAGCCTCCGAAGAGGTACATCGGTGGCATCTAGATAATTTGCCAGGGGATTCATGGTCGTACCCTTTTATCTCTTGCATCCCTCTACGCGTCAATAAATCGTCAATAAGCCCCATAACGATCTGTTTCTTGCAACAATCCACCGAAACGGTGGATAACCCTGTTGAAAAGGCCGATACCGGCCGCAACCCATGAACGATTACTTAGAATTTTAGATAATTGCCTAAAAAATAGGCAGATCGCTAAGGGGCTGATTTATCGAATGATTTTGAGCCTGGTACACATGCCCCGACTAAACGGTTGGCCACCAAGGTGATTTTAGTTCGTGTCGCTTTTCCGACGTATTCGCTGTGAATAGCTCCGGCGAGCTACTGGATTGGTAAGGATCGATATTCGCGCGAGACACGATGAGCTTTGACGCACCGCGGACGGCCTCAAAATCTGCGCCACCAAAAGGGGCTCGGCACAGCAGGGCAGTGGCGATTAGCCAAAAATCGTCAAGGCCGCCTGAAAGAGCCGTTAGGCCGCGCGGTCCTGTGGAACTTGTTCGCTGGGTTCGAGGAGGTCCTCGTCGGCAGGCTGGCGTCGGCGGATCCGCCACGGGCGTCGCATCCACAGCCGGAAGCCGTCGAGGTAGAGATAGATTACGGGCGTCGTGTAGAGGGTCAGCAGCTGGCTGACGAGCAGCCCGCCGACGATCGTCAGCCCGAGCGGGCGGCGCAATTCCGCACCCTCGCCAAAGCCGATCGCGAGCGGTACCGCGCCGAAAATCGCCGCCATTGTCGTCATGACGATCGGCCGGAAGCGTTTGAGGCAGGCCTGATAGATCGCCTCGCGCGAGGTCAAACCCAGGCTGCGCTCGGCATCGAGCGCGAAATCGATCATCATGATCGCATTCTTTTTGACGATGCCGATCAGCAGGATCACGCCCAGCAGCGCCATCAGGTTGAACTCGGTGCCGGTCGCGACCAACGCCAATGCAGCACCCGCCCCGGCCGAGGGCAAGGTCGACAGGATCGTGATCGGGTGGACGTAGCTCTCGTATAGCACGCCGAGCACGATATAGACGGCAAGCAGTGCGGCACCAATCAGCAGAGGCTCGTTGGCCAGCGACTGCTGAAACGCCTTGGCCGTCCCCTGGAAGCTGCCGTGGATCGAGGCAGGCATGTCGAGCCGAGCCATCCGGTCGTCGATCGCTGCGGTCGCCTCGCCGAGCGAGACGCCGGGTGCCAGGCTGAACGAGATCGTCGAGGCGGCGAACAGATTGTCGTGATAGACCGCGATCGGCGTATTGCCGGCGCCAAAACGGGTGAAGGCGGAAAGCGGCACCATTGTTTCCCTGGCGGTGCTGACAGCGGAGCCGGTCGATGTTGCGCCCCGACCGCTATTGGCGAGCGCATTGTTGGCCGCATTGCGAGCCACGTCGCCTGCGCTCTGCACCGTGCCTGCAGCTGCATTGCCGCTCTTCGCGGGCAGCGGCTTGCCCACGACGGTGCCGGAAAACGGTTGGGTTCGCTGCGTGCCGCTGACCGCACCGCCTCCGGTGCTTACATAAATCTCGTTCAATATCTCCGGCGATTGGCGGAACTCGGGCGCCACCTCCATTACGACGTGGTACTGGTTCTGCGCCTTGTAGACCACCGACACCTGCCGCTGTCCAAAGGCGTCGTAGAGCGTGTTGTCGATCTGGCCGACGGTCAGCCCAAGGCGCGCCGCGCTGGCCCGGTCGATGATCAGATTGGCCTCGGGTCCGCCTTGCTGCTGGTCGAAATTGACGTCGGTCAATAGCGGCAGATGTTTGAGCGCGTCTGCGACCTTGGGCGCCCACTCGTAGAGCTCGGCCGAGTCTTCGCCAAGCAATGTATACTGGTATCCGGAGTTGCCGGTCTGCCCCGCGACCCGGACATCCTGATCCGCCCCCAAATAGAGCGCCGCACCGGCGATCTGGTCGAACTTGGGCCGCAGCCGGTCGGCGACCTCTTCCGCCGATGCCCGACGTTCAGACAGCGGCTTCAATACGACAAAGGCGGACCCGTAGCTGCCGCCGCCGTAGTACCCGGCGACCTTCGCTACAGCCGGGTCCTGCCGTATGATGTCCATGAACTGCGCGAGCTTCTTCCTCATCAATTGAAACGAGACGCTCTGGTCGGCCTGGATGCCGCCCCAGATCAGCCCGTTATCCTGGTCGGGCATGTAGCCCTTGGGAAGGCTGATGAAGAGTTGGACGGCACAGCACAATGTCGCCAGCAGGCTGAGCATGACGAGACCCGGCCACCGCAATGCCCGGCGCAACGAGCGGTCGTAGAGATTCAGGGTCACGGCAAAGGCTCGTTCGCCGGCGCGGTACAGGCTTCCCCCACCCGCTCCTTCCCCCGCATCCCCGGGCGACCGAGTGGACCAGCCGCCGCCGGCACTGCTCGGGCTGTCGGTGTGGTCGATAGCCCGGGGAGGGGGAGCCCCCGGACGGCCACCCGCCAGGGCGGGCGTTCCGGGGGTCCGGTGGGGGTGGCGCCGTTGGGCCAGCAAATAGGCGCACATCATCGGCGTTGTGGTCAGCGAAACCGCGAGCGAAATCGTGATCGCCACCGACAAGGTCACTGCGAACTCGCGGAACTGCCGTCCCTCGATGCCCCCCATCAGCAGGATCGGCACGAAGACGGCGACGAGAGCGAGCGTCATCGCCAGCACGGTGAAGGCGACCTCGCGCGAGCCCTGCAATGCCGCGCGCATCCGCGGCGTGCCGGCCTCGATGTGTCTCGTGACGTTTTCGAGCACCACGATCGCATCATCGACGACAAAGCCTGTCGAGATCGTCAGCGCCATCAGCGACAGATTGTCGAGGCTGTAGCCTATCAGGTACATCAACCCAAAGGTGCCGATCAGCGAGACCGGCACCGCGACGGTCGGGATCACGGCGGCGCGCAGACTGCGCAAGAAGGCGAAGACGACCAGAACGACGAGGCAGACCGCGATGACGAGGGTGCTCTCGACCTCGTGCAACGAACTGCGGATCGTCGTCGTCCGATCCAATATCAGCTCGACATCGATGGCTCTCGGGATCGAGGCTTCGAGCTGCGGCAGCACCGCTTTTACGCGCTCGACGGTGTCGATGATGTTGGCACCCGGTTGCCGGCGAAGGATGACCACGACTGCCGGCTTGGCGTTGGCGAGGCCAATGTTGCGCAGGTTTTCGACCGAGTCTTCAACCTCTGCGACATCGCTCAACCGCACCGCCGCGCCGTCGCGGTAGGCGATCACGAGCGGCCGATAATCTTCGGCGTGGTTCGCCTTGTCGTTGGTGTAGATCTGCAGCCGGCGGTCGCCGTCTTCGATGGCGCCCTTGGGGCTGTGCGCGTTGGCCGCGGCGAGCGCAGCGCGAACGTCTTCAAGACCGATGCCGTATTTGAAAAGCGCGAGCGGGTTGAGCTCGACCCGGACTGCCGGCAGTGAGCTGCCGCCGATCTGGACCTGGCCGATGCCTTCAATCTGTGACAATGCCTGCTGCACGACCCTCGAGGCGGCATCGTAGATCTGGCCGCGCGTCAAGGTGTCCGAGGTCATAGCCAGGATCGCGACCGGTGCGGCGGCCGGGTTGACCTTATAATAGGAGGGGTTCTGACGGAGGCTCGTCGGCAGGTCGGCGCGCGCTGCGTTGATCGCCGCCTGCACATCGCGCGCGGCACCGTCGAGGCTGCGGCTGAGGCTGAATTGCAAGGTGATGCGAGTAATGCCGACCGAGCTCTCCGAGCTCATCCCGACGACATTAGCGATGATGCCGAGATGGCGTTCGAGCGGTGTCGCGACGGTCGCCGCCATCGTGGCGGGGCTGGCCCCCGGCATATTGGCACTCACCGTTATGGTCGGGTAATCCACCTGCGGCAACGGCGCCACCGGCAGCTTCAGGAAGGCAAAGAACCCGGCGAGCACCACGGCCAGCGTCAACAGCGTGGTCGCGACCGGCCGGGCGATGAACACCGCCGGCGGGTTCACCCTGCGGCACCCGTGGAATCAGCCCCTCCGTCACCGATCCTGAGGCAGATCGGGCCACGGGAGGGCCTCAGCGCCGTTCTCCGAGTTCGGAGACCATCCACCCCATCCTGGCTGGTGTTTGCGGGCGCTGTCCAATCGGCTTGGCGCCCATCGTGATCGAGATTAGAGACCCACCGCCGTGCGCTGTCCACCGGCGACGAACATAGCGCGTCTCTCTTCCTCGGTCATGCGGCATACACCTTCGGCGCATGAAACGGAGCGCACAACTGCTCTCTTGATAGGTGCCACGTCGCTCAGTGGCCGGTGGCATGCGACCAGGGGGCTTCCCGCCATACCCACTCGGCCGCGCGGAACACCGATGCGACATCGACGTCACCGCGCGCGGGTTACAACGCTGTGAGCGGGGAGCTTTATGAATCGCTGGAAGGTTGCCCTCGCTCCGGCGGAGCCCGCTTACCGGAACGACGCCGGCAGGCGCTTGCCGCCGGGCGCAAAGCCCGGCGTCGTGATCGCGGCATCAGCGTAAGGCTGTTGCAATCAGAGCGATTGGCAGAGACGACCCCTGTTCCGCTGAAGCGAGGACCGTCCCAAAGCTGTCGGGGATGCCTCTTTTGACACTGGTAACTGTGGTGCGCGGCACCTTTCGACTGCGTTACCGGAGTTGAGCCTCACCAGAAGACAGAGGCGCCAGTGGATCCCAGTCGTGTTGCCGCATTATATGGCCCATCAAACGGCAGCTCAGTTAGCTAGACCGATACGATGGTCTCCTCGCTGTCGGCGGCGCACTCCACAGCGGCGGCTTCGTCAGCAAGCTCGACGGACCATAGCCGTAATTGCTCGATCAACTCGGGCTCAACCGCAGTCTTCGCCAAAGTACGGCACTTTTGTGCCTGCTCTCGCAAATGATCGGGGTCTCTCATACTCCGCTCTCCCCAAGGATTTGAGCGTCCTACGCCTTGTAGAACGCCAGGCAGTTTCGGAGGTTCCGTGCCAATAGGGGCCCGCGATGACAAGAAATGAGGCAAGCATGGTCGGGCTAAAGCTCAACTACGCCGAACCACCTCACCACTGTCGGAGTTTTCCCGCTGCGACCGAGATAAATGCACTTTCGCTGGGATTGCGTGTTACGCAGGCTCCCGCCAGTCGGCTGTAACAACGCGGACGTAGAGCAATGCGGCCAGTTTGACGCACTCCTCCACGTCGATCTGATCCCTGCCGCCGGCCTGTGCAGCGATCAATGTGGCAGCGGCCTGAACGCACGCGGCTTTCATGGCGCGTTTCTCTTCTATGGTCATCATGAGGCAATCCTTTTGTTCAGACCCGCGCGGCACGAAACGGAGCGACGACCGCTCTATAAAAGGAGACGGTTGCTCGGTGGTTGGCGGCATGGCGACCAGCCGGATCGGTTCACCTAGAGCCCGGAGAGGGCGATCCCGAGCGTTGGGGCCCCCAACCGGTTCAATAGTAATGATGAACGACGTGATGGTGATAGTATTGGTGATGGGGACGCGGAGGTGTGGTAGCGGCACCCGCTATGGCGCCCACGCCCCCGCCGACAGCCGCACCGATACCAGCACCACGACCGCCTCCCGCGATCGCACCGATTACGGCCCCGGTGCCGGCGCCGACCAGCCCTCCTCCCAGCGCTCGCTCGGCAGGATTGTAGGGGTCCGCGAACGCAGTAGTCGCCAACATCAACGCGGCGCAGATTACGCTGGCGATAGTCGATTGCTTTCTCATTTCTCCAACCCGCTATGCTACAGCAGCGAACAACTCGCACGTGACGTAGTTCCGGGGCCCGGCGCCATGCCTTGCGGTCGGGGCCACCTCAAACGTCAGCCGGGAACTCCCAAGGCCTTTGCTCTGTTTCCACAACACGGTGCAGTACGTGGATGAAGGCCCCAAGTGAATACCGACCAGATGAAGCGAAGCCAGGAACCGCTTGTCGACATAGCCACGGGAAAATGGCGCAAGTTGACGGATAACGATTGCCAGGTTGCTGAGGGAAAGCGCGATCAGCAGGTGGGTAGAATAGAGGAGCGCTATGCAATTGCTCGCGAAGAAGCACAGCGTCAGGTAGCCGATTTCGAGCGGCGCAACGTAAGGTTCTAGAGACGCCCTCCTCTTGCCAAAGGGACGCTGACGGCGCCGGCAGTTGCGCGAGCAATGCACATGGTCTTCTTCTGGATCCTTGTCTTAGGCTGTACAGTGTCCGCCTGGTTGGTCGGATACGGGATGGGATATCTGAGGGGCGCAAGGGACGGCATAAGGGCTTATGTTCCCAACCGCGACTTTGGCTTCAGTAGAGATGGTAGCGGCGAGGAGTAGGAGCTCCCAAGTCCCGCCGACTTACGGTTCGCGGAACCAAACCGGCCGCTGCTCGTTTACGAGATGGAGGCGCAGAGAGGTTGAGCCCGACGAAGCCGGGGGATAGGAATATGGTGCCGCAATACCGCAATGCCGCCGCGTTCCGAGGAGATCACTACGCGCGCCGCGGCCAATTCCAGCGCGAAACCGTCCTCTCCCTGGGCGTCGCACTGATTATTATTCCGCTGGCGTCCCTCGGACTTTGGTGGGCCATCGTGTCGGCAGTTTGGCCATTGGCGTCGGCGTTGCTGAAGTAGGCTGCGCCTAGCGGCACGCCCGGTAGTTACGGTGTCAAAAAAGGGGCTTTCGCACCGGCCCTGGCACCAGCCCCCGCTTCCGACCGTTAGGAAGAAAATTGTTAGGAAGAAAACGTGCCGTCCGATGGAGCGAGGAGGCAGCTTCATGACCGAGGAGAGAGCCCGCCATTACGCTGAAGCGCTTGCACATAGTATGGGAGTAACCTTCTACCTGGTACGCAGCCGAGAAGGCCGCTTCCTGGCAGTGCAAATACCATCGCACGGGTGCGAAGTTCTCGCGATGGCCATGCCATCAAACATTGTGGACGAAGGACCGCGATTCGGCCGCGAACAGGTTGGGAGGGCCGCTTAAGGTCAGCCGAGCGGACAGTCCGGTTCATCGGCACCGCGGCCGAGTTCTCCAAACCTCGCACCCTCGCCTGTCCGTTGGACAGGGCGGTGTTCAACGCATACCCGACGTGGAAGCACTTACGGCTCGAGGATCATAAAGTCGGGAACTCTTAGTCACCCCTGATGTTCTACCGATCAGGGCGATTGGATACCCCCATCCCTGATCGTCCGCTTCTGGACCCCGGCGCAGTCCCCCTCGCCGGGGTACCTTTTCGGCGCCCGCACGGCTCACGCCCGGTGCCTCTGCTCCGGCGTCAGTTACACGCAGCCCTGACCATGCTCAGATGCAGGTACAGCCGGAGTCGGGATTTTCAGTTTGTCGGGCACTGGGTGCCAACCCCAATCACAGCAGCCCCCTCTTGGAGGACGCCCTCACTGGAACGAGTTGCTTCATGCTCGATCCCGGACACTGCCAACCCGATAACCCTCATTTCGCGGTTTCCCGCATTTTTGACTTCAATACTTCAATACATAGAAGGCAACGGGCAAAGGCCGCTCAGCGCGCTGAGGTGCCAAAAACGGTTTATGTGCGTAGCACCGCAGTGCCCGCATTGTAATCGATCATGGATTTGGTGGCGTCGGTTCCCTGTTCTCGATCGGTCGGAACATCTGCCCCTGTTGGGCCGATACCGTTTGGCGGTAAGAACGCGAG
>Ga0306926_10003702_pt1 | contig 15865 bp, 16 predicted proteins | sample flu12Cox44000178_FD_203759 | JGI IMG/M metagenome (GOLD analysis project Ga0306926, IMG submission 203759) | Lab enrichment of tropical soil microbial communities from Luquillo Experimental Forest, Puerto Rico - flux8day.12C.oxic.44.000.178 (v2)... | ecosystem: Environmental > Terrestrial >...
AGGTAATCAATCCGAGTTTCGGTGTCGCTCGTGCGGAAGGGAAGCGCATGCCGATATCAACGCTGCCGAGAATATCCGGCAGGGCCGCCGTAAAGAGGCCGAACGTGACGTGGTCGCGAATCGTCTGTCGCATTCGTTTCGCTTCAGGCGGCTTTCAGCCGTCCTCACAAGCCCTCGCCTTTAGGCGAGGGTGGTTTACCGATGCACTTTCATTCCGTCCCGCACCAGCAAGCCGGCATCTTCGACGATCTCGGGTACCAGTTCTTCCTGCCGGTAGGCCATGATGTGCACGCCGGCCACTCCCTGGATTTCCCGGACCTGCTGGATGATCTCCACGCACAGGCGTTTTCCTTCGCCTTTGCCGCCCCGCTTCATTCGATCGATGATCTCGTCGGGGATCGAGACGCCCGGGACATTGGCGCGCATCCATTCGGCTGCCTTTGCCGTGCGAAGCGGGCCGACGCCCACCAGGATGAAGACTTTTTGGTCGACACCCAGCTCGCGAACCTTGGCCATGAACTCCCGCAACCGCGGGACGTCGTAGCAGTATTGCGTCTGGATAAAGTCCGCGCCGGCGTCTACCTTCTTCTTGAGCCGGTGCGGGCGGAAGTCATAGGGCGGGGCAAAGGGATTCTCGGCCGCGCCCAAGAACAACCTCGGCGGAACCTCCAGTTTGCGCCCGCTCAGAAACTCGCCTTTGTCGCGCAAGATTGACGCCGTGCGCAGCAGGGTCATCGAATCGAGGTCGAAGACGGGCTTGGCCTGCGGTTGGTCGCCCGCCTGCACGCCGTCGCCGGTCAGGCACAACACGTTTCGCACACCCATGGCCGCCGCACCGAGCAGATCGCCTTGGATCGCGATGCGGTTGCGGTCGCGGCAGGAGACCTGCATCACCGGATCGAAGCCCGCGCGTGTAAGCAGAGCGCAGACACCTACGCTCGACATATGGACGTGAGCGCCGGAAGCGTCGGTAGCGTTGATGGCGTCGCACACCGGTGCGATCACGCGGGCCCGTTGGTAGACCGATTCGGGATCGGCGCTGTCGGGCGGGTTCAGTTCCGCTGTCACCGCGAATCGCCCCCCACGCAGCACCTCTTCCAGGTGCGAGCCCGATCTCATGATTCCCATCCGGCCGGGGGCTTCAGCAACTCCGGATGGAGATGATTCACCCAGGCCGAAGTGTCTTTCAGACGGCGGTCGACCGGCGCCAGGACGTGAAGAATCTCTTGCCCGTAGAGCGGCATCTTGCGCGAGCGCTCCCAGGCCTGGGACCACACGCACGGTCGGTCGGGCAGCACCTCACAATATCCGTTGGCTCGGACGCCGCCGCACGGGCCGTTGCGTAGCTCTTTGGGGCAGGTCATCGGGCATGTCATTCCGGTGCTGTGAAGCACGCACTGCCCGCACATGCGGCAATCGAACGTGGCTCCCTTGGTCCATTTCTCAAGATGAATGAACAGGCGCTCCATCCGGCTTCCACGCTTCATGACACGGCGGAACGGGACGAGCATCTTAGACGTCCCGGCATACACCAGTTCCAACGCATGCGGGGAATTTTGGAGAAATCTGAGCATCCGCGCCTCTGAGGTTCCGTCTTCCAGTAAACAGTCTATCCTACCGCGGAGGGAGGACCGTGTCGGTGCGCTCGGCCGGCTGTAAGTCCGGGGCGAGGGGGCATCCCACGGCGTGCGAGAAGATCGCGTGCAGCTGACGAACGCCTTCGGTGAGCGCGGCGGGTCCCGGTTGCAAGATGAAAGTGGATTTCACCTCGTAGACGTGCCGGATGGTCGACCAGCCGGGGCGGCTACGGATCGCCGCCTTGGCCACCTTGCGGCCGCACCACGAGGCGACCACAATTTCGGGGTCGCGCAGGCGCACCTCTCTCGGATCGACAATGCGATCCTTCGCGTCGTGGCGCGAGCGGAGCTCCGGGAAGACCGGCACGCCCCCGGCGATCTCGATCAACTCGTCCACCCAGCGGATGCCGCTAATGAGCGGCTCGTTCCATTCCTCGAAGAAGACGCGCGGACGCCGCGGAAAACGCTCGGCAGATTCGGCAATCGACCGAAGACCCTGGCGCAGTTGCTCGACGAGCGACTGCCCGCGATCCTCCGCCCTCGTCAGACGCGCCACCGCGAGAATCATTTCGAGGATCTCGTCGACGGAACGCTGGTTGAAAACGAGCACGTTGAGACCCCGCGTGATCAACTCGCGCGCGATCGCCGCCTGCAGGTTCGAAAACCCGATCACCAGGTCGGGCGCCAGCTCGAGGATGCGGTCGAATTTCGCCGTGGTAAACGCCGAAACCTTGGGCTTCAGCCGGGCCGCGGGAGGCCGCGTCGTGAAGCCGGAGACGCCCACGATCCGCCAGTCCTCACCGAGCAGGTAGAGGACTTCGGTGGTCTCCTCGGTGAGGCAGACGATCCGTTGTGGAAACTGCGAGCCGTTCATAGTGCTGAGTAGCGCTGCCGGCGATGGAGCAGCCAGAGGAAGACGGGGCCGCCGATGAGAGCCGTAACGGCGCCCACCGGTAGCTCGATCGGGTTGAGGGCGATGTGTGCCACCAGGTCGGCTGCGATCAGGAACGCGGCGCCCATCAACAGCGAACCGGGCAGCACGATCCGCAAGTCTTCGCCGAACAGCAAGCGCACGGCGTGCGGTACGATCAACCCGACGAAGCCGATGGCACCGCCAACCGCCACCGTGACTCCCACCAGCAGCGAGCAGATCAGGTGGATCGCCTTCTCACAACGTTCGACGTGGACGCCCAAAGCGCCAGCGGTTTCCTCGCCCATCGCCAACAGGTGGAGCTCGCGCGACAAAACAAGCAGCGCGATCCAACCCGGTACGAGAAACAGGAGCATACGCCAGATCGTGTCGAAGCCGATCACTTCCAGGCTCCCGATGATCCATCGCAGAATCTCGAGTGCCCGTGCGGAATCCGTCACGTATTGGATGGCAAGCACGGCCGCCGAGGCGATTAGATTGACCACGACTCCCGCCAGAAGCAGAGCCCCGGGCAGCAGCAAACTGCCGCTGCGGGCAATGCGATGCACCAGGCCAACTGCGACCATGGCCCCGCAGAATCCCGCGATGAACACCACGGGAACCCCTGAGAATCGCGTGCCCCATCCCAGGGCGATGGCGACGCTGGCGCCGACGGCCCCGCCGCCGGAGACACCGAGGGTGGCCGGTTCGGCCAGCGGATTGCGGAACAGTGCCTGCAAGGCTGCACCCGCGACCGCCAGCGAGGAGCCGATCAGGGCGGCCATCACCACGCGCGGCAGGCGCAGTCGGAAGAACAACGTCCGCGCCATCGGGTCGCTGCGGAGCTCCGCGAAATTGAGAGGCCGGCCTCCTGCCCACAGCGCCAGCAAGGCTAACAATACTAGAAGCGCGGTCAACAGCGCCAAAGCGCGCCACAGGCGAGTGGTCGTCGCCTCGCCCTGGCCTCGTTTCTGCATCAGTTGGACCAGATCAGCGTGCGGCCGTCCACCCGGCGCGTGCGTACATGCGGGTCTTCGTACACTTCGCCCAGCACCGCGTCGGTGAGCACCTCTTCGGGCCGGCCTTCGGCGAGCAATCGGCCCTGGCGCAGGGCGAACACATGGTCAAACGGCGGGTCGATCAAGTGGAGGTCGTGGGTGACCACCAGTGCGGTGAGACCCTGTTCATCGCGCAAGCGGGTGAGGGTGCGGATCAAAGCCGCCCTGTGCTTCAAATCGAGCGCCGCGGACGGTTCGTCGAGCAGCAGGCACTCCGGTTCCTGCGCTAGCGCCCGCGCCACGGCCACCATCTGGCGCTCTCCTCCAGAGAGTTCGGTGACGCGGCGTGCGGCCAGATGTGCCGCGTCGACGGTTGCCAGCGCCTCCATCGCGCGTTCGCGGTCGCGCGCGTCCTCAAAGCGGAAGCGCGGCGTGTACGGGCTGCGGCCGGTGAGTACGACTTCGAGCACCGTAAACGGAAAGGCGAGCGGGGTGGCTTGCGGCACGTAGGCGATCCGCTTGGCCAGATCCCGCCGCGCGAAGGAGCGCAGGCGGGCGTGTTCGAAGAGGATGGCGCCGCGGACCGGATCGAGGAGGCCGGCGAAAAGCCGGATCAGGGTTGACTTGCAGCAGCCGTTGGCGCCGACGAGTGCGCTCAGTTTTCGACGCTCAACTTGGAGCGATACGCCACGAATCACCGGTGTCGTAGCGGTATACGAAAATTCGACCTCATGCGCTTCCAGGATCGGGCTCAACGGCCCTCCCAGTCGCCGGCCGGCACTTCCGGGTGCAGAATCCGTGCAAACAAGACCGCGGTCTTCGCGATCATCTGCGAATCGTGGGTCACAAATTCCTCGCGCACGACATGCACGTTGTTGCGACGGACCGCGTTCAGCTCCGGCAGTTCCCGCCAGGCGGCCGCCGGGTCCGGTCCAGCTTCATTTTTGGAGGCGGGTATCAGATCCAGAATGAAGTCCGGGTTCGCGGTAAGCACGGTCTCCGAGCTCACCTTGCCGTAGCCGTTGCTGGTCTGGCTGCCCAGGGCCTTGCCGCCGGCAACTTCTACCAGCTCTGCCAAAAAGCTCCCCGGCAGAGCCGCGTACATTTCCCGCAGCGTGCCGGGCGTGCGGTCGACGATGAGCAAAACGGTGGGCCGAGCGAGGCGGGCGGCCCGGCGGCGCACGGTGTCGAGCGTGGCTTCGGTGTGTTGAGCCAGCGCGGCCGCCTGGCGTTGGTGGCCGGTCGCGTTGCCGACGAGGGCGATGGCGGTGAAAGCGTCGCGAATCGTGCGGCCCGGCGCGAGAACGGTCGCAATCCCGAGTCGTTCGAGTGGTTCAGTGAGAAACGGCGCCTGCGCCTCGGCCAGCGCCACCAGCTCCGGGCGAAAACCGGCGACCCTTTCCACACTCGGCGTGCTCCACCCGCCCACTTTGGGCAACGCCTTCGCCTCCGGCGGATACAGGCAATATTCGGTGACCGCCACCACGCGGTCAAACGCTCCTACGCCATACAACATTTCCGTGACGGCTGGAGAGGTCGAAACAATGCGTTCGGGGCCCGCGGCAGCCGATGGAAGTGCCGCGAGCATCACCCACAGAAGGCTTCGGAGGAAAAGGTCAAAATTCAAACTGCAGCCCTCCGGTTCCGGTCGTGCCCGGCGTCCGATACCCGCTCTCCAAATAGTCTTGGCTGAAGACGTTGCTCGCTTTGCCAAACAGGCGCAAAGCCCGGAACTCGCCGAGCGGAATCCGATAGCTGCCACCGAGTTCGGCCAGCCTCTTGCCCGAAAAACGGAACGGCCGGGTGGCGAACGTCGAGGCGTCCGTCAGCGGGGCCAGGTAATTGCTGGTCGCGAGAAGATTGAAGGCCAGGGTGAGGCGCCGCCCCAACCGCTCTGTGGCGGAAACAGAAAACTGGTGATCGGGAATAATGAGTGTACGAATCACGTTCTCGACCAGCGGCGTCTCGTCGCGAGCGCTGGTGTATGTGTACGCTGCCCGCAGGTTGGTCGCCTTAGTCGGCGCGAGCGATGCCGCGAGCTCCACACCGCGCGCCAACCCTCCCTTGGTGTTGAGGTAGCCGCCCGCGCGCCCGAAAGGATCAGTTTGGGGGTTGATCAGTCCCGAGAAGTCGAAGGTGATCACCTCGTCAAGCCGCGTGTAGAAATACGCCGCCGCAAGACGCGCGCGGCCGTTCGCGAGCGTTTGATCGACTCCGCTGTCGAGTGAAATTGAGTGCTCCGGCTTCAACCGTGGATCGCCATAAGCGAGGTACCCGAAGCTGCTGTAGTCGGTTCCGAATCGTTCGTAAAGCGAAGGCGCCCGGTATCCCCTGCCGACGTGCGCACGAATCTTGGTTCCCGATCGGGGAAAGAAATAGGCCAGGGACCCATCGCCGGTCTGTGCCGCGGGCGGAGCTGCGAAGCGCCTTCCCGCGTAAGGGGCGCTCGTGGGGGGAGTGAGCACGGGCTCGTCGAGGGAGAACCACTGCGCGCGGTAGGAGCCGGCCAACTGCAGGCGGTCGCCCAGCAGAGAGACCTGATCCTGCGCGAACAGTGCGTGGCTGCGCTGGCTGACGTCGACCGCCGAATTGTCGACCGGGTTCGGCATCAGAAAACGATTCCCATACCTTTCATATTCGAACTCGTAGCCGGCATCGATCAAGTTGTGCTGGTCCGGGCGCCAGTCGAGGCGGCTCGTGAGAGTGTGAATGTCGCCATCATAGGAGAGCGTCTGGTTTCCGACTGGCTGAAAGAAACCCGTCCCGGCAGGACCATCGCCCAGCCGGCGGCGGCTCACCAGCCCCTGATAACTGAGCGAGAGGCCCATCGATTCGCTCGGGTGTGAGCTTAGCCGCACGGCGCCCGAGAAGATGCGGGCGGCGCGGGTCGAATCTGGGTTGTCTGCGTCGGGAATAAACGTGGCCGCTCCGAACGCCAAAGCGGAAATCGGGGCGCCGGCTTCGTACAGACGCAATTGCGCGGCCGAGAGCGGCACGGCATCAATGATTCCGCTCGGCGGAAGGTTCCCCGCAGCTTCGGGTGGGGAATCCACCTTGGAGAAGGAATCGGCTGCGAAGACCCGCCCGAAGATGCGCGTGCGAGGAGAAACGCCGAAGTCTATCCGGCCCTGCGCGCTACTGATCCGGTCCGGTAGATCGCCGTTCACCCCGGAGAGCACGTCGAAGTGGCCGAGGCCCAGGCTGTATTGCAGCCGGTCCCGACCGAAGCCCCCAGCCAGTTCCACGCGGCCCCGAAACATGGAGAGCGATCCGCCCTCGGCGAGCACGCTTCCTCGCGTGCGGCCGCCCCCGGAACCGGTGATGATGTTGACTACGCCGCCGGTTGCGTCTGTACCGTACAACGAAGAACCGGCGCCACGCATCACTTCGATGCGATCCACATCGGTCACCATCAGATCCTCGACGAGTCCGGTGGCATCTGCTTGGGGAGCCGCCGCGTCCCGCATGCGGAAGCCGTCGATGAGAATCGCGGTGTCCTGGTTTCGCAGGCCGCGTATTTTGATGGAAACCAGCCCGCCGGGCCCGCCCTGCTGCTCCACGCGAAGCCCCGGCTCGTAACGGAGCGCGTCGCTGATCGAGGCTTCGTCACTGAGATCGATGGCCGAGGCCTCCACCGCTGACACCGACTTGGCCAGTTCATCGGTGGTCTGGGCGGTTCCAGAAGCGGTGACTACCACTTGGGTCCGAACCGCGGCGATCCGCAACTGGAAGTCGATCGGAGGCGGGGTCTCGCTGCCCAAGGTAAAGGGCCGAGCCTCAGAACTCTCGAAGCCCGGCGCGGTGGCGGTGATGAGGTAAGCCCCGCGCGCCACGCTCTCGAACCGGTAGCGCCCGGACGAATCGCTGGCGACCGCCGCGTTCACGGTATTGTCGCGGGCGACCAGAGTGATGGAGGCGGCCGCGATGGCGGCCCCCTGGCTGTCCCGGACCGTGCCCGAAACCGAGACGCCGTTTTCACAGAAAACCGCGGGAACGGCCAGGCAGAGGAAAAACAAGCGCAGGAAAAATCCTGCTCGATCAGTGGGGGTGCGGCTCGGCATCTTCGCTCACTTCCTCGCGTGCCGCTTCGCTTTTCAGGGAGAAGAAGAGAGGAACCAGCCCTTGGGCCGGCCCGCCACGTTCACCCTCCGCCTTCACACGAAGCGGGGTTCGTAATCGCCCGAGGCAGGTCTCCTGACTTGCAGGTCATGGCTTCGCGGCTGCCTTCCCGTCCGTGCCAGGACAGTGGCGGAGTTGCCGGAGCTCACTGCATACAGTGGCGGGACCGTGCGGGATTCTCACCCGCTTCCCTTTTCACTCGCCCTTCACGGCGAGCACCTCGAGCCAAAGCAAACCTATCACACCGATCAAGCTGAGGTCAACCGCACCTCGAGGGAAACGGCGTGGAGTGCCGCACAAGGACACAACCACCCTCCCGCGATCTCAATCGGGATCGACGTCGATTCACAACTCTTACACGCGGACGCTATTTGGGAGCTTCTTTGGGAGCTTCGGCTGCCGCGGGAGCCTCGGTCAAAGGCTCTTCCGCGCCGCGATGGCAAGTGTAGCAAGTCACATGCTGTTTGCCATCCGGAAAATTCATGTTGATCTGCCTTGCCATCGTAATCATCATGCGGGCGACGTTTTTCTTCGGGTTGTCGTCGCTGGCAAAATCACCTTGCACGTGACAATAGACGCACTGGACGCCCAGCGCCGCCCGGAATGCTTGCATAGCTTGGCGCGCATTGGCCGGCTGCAACAACTTCAGGTTTTTCGGGTTCTCGAATGGATTCGGACCCTTCTTTGCCTCCTGGGCAAATAACGCAATGGAAAGCAACAGCCACAACGAGACGAATAGACGCATGGGAGCTATGATACACGTCGCGGGTGTCCCGGTAAAGTGCCGTCGAGACAATTCCGAAACCGAACGGAATCTCGGGTCCCCCCCAAGTTCGTAAACGCCCCGGCAAGCGCCACGGCGAGATGGTATACTTTTACGCTGGTGTTGCAGCTTTCCCGGGTTAGGTGACGGTTATGGTTGCGTTTCGTGATCCCGTACTCACCCTGAGGGGGTGCTCAAGTGCTCGATCTCGCTATCGTTCGGTTGATTTTCGTCCTGGTTCTGGCGGTTGCCGCGTACACGCTGCATCCTTTTCAGACCTTGCCTTGGCAGGCCGGAGTGGGCGGCCTGGTGCTGGGCGCATCGATCATCCTCTTTGAAATCCGCCTGGAACGGATCAGTCTGAAGCGCCTGATCGGCGCGGCTTGCGGCAGTATTCTCGGTATTTTTGGCGCCTATCTGATGTCGCTGGTGCTCGCTCGAGCCAGTATCGACGCGCCGTTTCTCCCGATCCTGTTGCTGCTGTGGATGACTTATGTGGGGTTGATTGTGGGCGCCAAGAAGGGCGACCTGCTGAACCTGGCCGCCATGGGCGGCATTTTCGGCGGTGAAAAATCGTCCAAAAAGACCTTCAAGATTCTGGATACCAGCGTCATTATTGACGGGCGCATCGCCGACATTGCCGAAACGGGTTTCCTCGACGGAGTGCTGGTGATTCCCCAATTCGTTCTCCGCGAATTGCAGCTGGTGGCGGACTCGGCTGACTCCATGAAACGCAACCGCGGACGGCGCGGCCTCGACATCCTGCAGCGAATCCAGAAAATGACTCACCTCAACGTGCAGATCGTAGAAGAAGACTTCCCGCAAGTCCGCGACGTGGATATGAAGCTCATCGAACTGGCCAAAATCTACGACTGCAAAATCATCACCAACGACTTCAACCTGAACAAAGTGGCTCAGCTTCACGGCGTCGACGTGCTGAACATCAACGAACTGGCCAACTCGCTCAAGCCGATCGTGCTGCCCGGCGAGACCATGCGCGTTTTCATCCTCAAGGAAGGCAAGGAGTATAACCAGGGAGTGGCCTATCTGGATGACGGCACGATGGTGGTGGTCGACAACGCCAAGAAACTGATCTCCAAGACCGTGGACATTACGGTGACCAGTGTGCTTCAGACCACCGCCGGCAAGATGATTTTCGGCAAGTATGACGAGCGTACCCACGCCGCCGCAGCTGCGGTCGGGGAACGCGCCGACCGCGGTCCGGAGCGCCACGAGCGCTCCGTCCGAAGGACCGAGCCACAGCCAGCCGCCAATCTCGGCCCCGAGAAAACCACGATAGAATCGTAGTTCACCATGAAAATCGCCGTGATCTTGCCCGCGGCGGGTCTAGGAACCCGCATGGGGCGGAGTTCCGCCGAAAGGACCGGCACCAGCCGCAAACAATTCATGCTGCTGGAGGGATCACCCATCCTGATGCACACGGTCCGGAAATTCGCGGCATCGGATCGGGTGCGGGACATCGTAGTGGCGGTGCGGGCGGAGGATCTCGGGTGGGTGCGCGAACTGATGGTGCGCGAATTCCCCGGGCGCCGCGTGCGCGTGGTCGAAGGTGGGAATAGCCGGCAACAGTCAGTCGAAAATGCGCTGGCCTCGCTCGACCGCGACACGGACTTGGTGGCAGTTCACGATGCCGTACGCCCGTTCATCGATCCGGAAATCATCCACAAAGTCCTCGACGCGGCCGCCGAAACCGGCGCGGCGATTGTGGCTGTACCCCCGGTCGATACTGTGAAACAGGTGAATCGGGGTACCGGGCACGTGCGTGTCCGCTCCACGTTGCAGCGCGACCGTCTGGTACTGGCGCAGACTCCGCAGGTTTTCCGCTATGACCTGCTGACGCGCGCCTTTCAATCGGCGCGCGAGGACGGCTTCATCGGCACCGACGAAGCCAGCCTGGTAGAGCGTTTGGATGTCGAGGTGACTGTGGTGCTCGGCAGCGACCGTAATATCAAGATCACCAAGCCCGCCGACATGGACCTGGCCCGCCTCTTTCTGCAGGAACAGGGGGTGCCCACAGGGCCCGGGCAACTGCGCTCTTGAGTGAAGTCCGCATCGGGCAGGGCTGGGACAGCCACCGCCTGGCGCCCGGCCGGCCGCTGATTCTAGGCGGCGTGAGGGTGCCCTCCGAGTTCGGTCTTGAAGGGCACTCTGACGCCGACGTGCTGTCGCACGCGATCACAGACGCTATCCTGGGCGCGGCCGCCCTCGGTGACATCGGGATGCATTTCCCCGACTCCGACCCGAAATGGAAGGGCTCGGACAGCCTGGTCTTTCTCCGGCACGCCCGCGAGCTGGCCGAAGCCCGCGGCTATCGCATCGTCAACGTGGATTCGACGATTATTCTGGAGCGCCCCCGGCTCAGGGATTATCGGGAAGCCATTCGCAACAAGGTCGCCGAGGCGCTGGGGGTGGACCCGAGCCGGGTTTCTCTCAAATTCAAGACCGCCGAAAGGCTCGGGCCAGTCGGCGAGGGCCGCTCCGCCGAATCGCAGGCGATCGTGGCGCTGGAAGCGGCGAGCTAGCGGTCCGGTAACCGAGCGATCGCCGTTTCCGTCAGTGTTACCATTGGCTTAGCCGGTGAAGCCCGTGTCGCGCGAAGACGTGCTTGCCCAGCTGCGTGAAAGGATTGTGCGGTTCGCGGCATCCCATCTATCGAGGGAGACCGCCGAAGACCTGGCGCAGGAGGTGCTCATGCTCCTGCACGAAAAATACACTCACCTCGATCGCCCCGAGGACCTGCTGCCGCTTTCCCTGCAAATTGTCCGGTATAAAATGATGAGCTGGCGGAGAAAGGCAGCCAGGCACGGCGAGTACACTCAGGTGTCGATCGACGACATCCCCTTGCCGGACCTCAACGCCAGTCCTGCGGACTGGGTCGAGCGCAAGGAGATGCTCGAGCGGCTGACGGCCGCGATCGGACAGTTGGGCGGGCGCTGCCGCGAGTTGTTCCGACTGAAGCTGGAAGGCCGGACGTTTCCCGAGATTCAGAAGATCCTGGGGGTGGGCGCCATCAATACCGTCTACACCTGGGATCACCGGTGCCGCAAGCACCTGTTGGAGTTGATGGGCGGGGATTGGGAGCAGGGAAAGCGATGAGCCGCGAAGAGATCGAAAAACTTCTGGGCGGCTATGCCACCGGGACCCTGACTGGGGAGGAACGGGATGCGCTGTTCGCTGCCGCGCTCGAAGATCAAGTCCTGTTCGATCTGCTGGCCCGCGAGGAACCCTTGCGGGAACTGCTCGAGGACCCCCTCGCCAAGGCCCGCTTGCGGCGAGCGCTCGAAGAATCGGCGGTACCGTGGTATCGGGCGTGGTTGCGGCCGGCGCTGCTGGGGGCTCTGGTGACGGGGATGGCGGTCGTGGCGGTGGTGGTCGAACGCCAGGCGGCGCGAAGGCCTGGGGTGGCTATCCTCGCCCGCGCGCCGCGGCCCGTGTTGCCCGTGCCCGTGCCTTCGCCGCTCCCACAAGCTTTGGAGAAACGGGAAGTTCCGCAGCCCGGCCGGCCGGGCGAGGCCAAACCCGCCGACCTTCAGGCGGTCCCGACGAGCGTGGCTCCCGATCGACCGCTGTCGGTCCCGGCGCCCCCGGCGGCCGTGGCCGGACAGTCTGCGAGTGCGGGTCCCGCGCAGGCCTTGGAGGGCCGGATCGGTCGCACAGTTGGTGTCAGCCTGCCTTCGCTCCAGGATGCGTACGAGCTTTTCTATGGGTCTCGCCTTCAGCCCGCGTTAGGGCCAAACTTGTTCCGTTCGGGCCAGCAGAGCGGTTCACCGGCCGCGGCCGGCGCTCGGGTGAGCGGACGGGCGCCACTGGCGCTCCACTTGGGCGTGCGTTACCAGGTGTTGCGGCGGCTTCCCGATCGCTCGTTTGCCGAAGTCAGCTCAGACCAGGAACTGGACGCCAAAGACGAAGTGACCGTGGTTATCGAAAGCAACGACGACGGTTACTTGTCCGTGATCGAGCGGACGCCGGACCGGACATGGCGGGGGGTCGTGTTGGACCGCATCGCGCGCATGCAGCCTTACACCGTGCCAGCGACAGGAGTCTTGACGTTCGAAGCGGCGCGACCGATCGAGCTGTTCATCCAGGTTTCGCGCCAGCCGCTCACCACCGAAGATCGCGCACCGGCGGAGGGAAGCGATCAGGTCTTCTCCAACCGGGGAACGGAGAGGCGGACCTACGTGGTGAGCACCGCGAGCGATGTTATGGCGCAGAGAGTCGGGTTCGCCATCACCCTGCGGCACAAATAGCGTCCACAAACAGCTGGGCCACTCGCGGGGCATCGAACTGTTCCACCCAGCGTGCGCCGGAGCTGGCTTGAGCCGCTCCGACATCCGGCGACCGGTAGAGAAGTTCGATGCCTGCGGCCAGTGCTTCGGCGCTCTCGGGCTCGACCAGTACGGCTTGGGGCGCCACTTCCGGGATGGCGGCAGCCCGCGAGGCGACCAGCGGCTTCGCCGCGGCCATAGCCTCCAGCAACACGATGCCGAAGCCTTCCTGCACGCTCGGCAGACAGAAGACGGCACATCGGTTGTACTCGGAGGCGAGTTCGCGCCGCGAAACGTCGCCGAGCCAGCTGAGGGAGCCTTCGAGTCCGAGATCGCGCGTCAAGGCTCGCAGCCAGGCGGCACACGGGCCGTTTCCCACCACGCGAACCTCCAGATCGGGAATGCGGCCACGAAGCGCGGCAGCCGCTCGCACAAGCACGTCGACCCGTTTGCGCCGGTAGAGACGCCCAACGAACAGGACCGTGAATCGAGAACAAGCCGCCGCGGGATTCAGTTCGAGTGTGCTCCGCCAGCGGGCGAGATCGATCAGCTCCGGTACGATGGTGGGGAGTCGGGGGAGCCCGTAGAGCTCGCGCGCGCGTTCGGCCGAGTAACGGCTGGTGGTGACGACCGAGCGCGCCCGCTCGACATGCAGCCGTTCGCAGCGCGCCTGGACTCCCATGGTGAAACGCGTCAGGCCCGTTTCGAAGCGTGCCTCATCGGCGATCACGCCCTTGAGCGCCGCCAGGTCCGCGATTCGATAACCGTCCATGTCGAAACCGACGGTCACGTCGAAGTCCGGCTCGCGACGCAGCCGGCGGTTGAACCACAGCCGCTCTGCAGTGTAGACGGGCAGGTGCACGCGAGGCGTGGTGAATTCCACCGAATGCCCCAGAGCTGTGAGCGCACGGGCCAGCACCTCGATTCCGACGTAGGTGCCGCTGCCGCGCTGAATGTCAAGCGGCGTGGAGGTAACAAACCGGATGCGCACCGAAGCTACCATAATAAGTGGTGATAAAAGCGATCTGTTTGCTGAGCGGTGGCCTCGATTCGGCGACCTGTCTGGCCCTGGCGCGCCGCGAGGGCTACGCCTGCTACGCACTTTCGTTCGACTACGGCCAGCGTCACAAGGTGGAACTCGAGGCCGCGGCACGCGTCGCGCAATTGCTCGGCGCGGAGCGGCACCAGGTGGTCGAGATCGGCCTGGGTCAGTTCGGCGGCTCGGCGCTCACGGCAGATATCGCTGTGCCGAAGGCCCGCTCGCTCGAAGCCATGAGCGAGGGGATTCCGCTCACCTACGTGCCGGCGCGTAACACCATCTTTCTTTCTCTGGCGCTGGCCTGGGCGGAAGTGCTGGTAAGCTCCGACATTTTCATCGGCGTCAACGCGCTCGATTACTCGGGCTATCCCGATTGCCGTCCCGAGTTCATCGAGGCCTATGAGCGCATGGCAAACCTGGCCACCAGGGCCGGTGTCGAGGGCCGCACGCGTCTGCGCGTCCATACCCCGTTGATCCGGCTCAGCAAGGCGGAAATCATACGTCTTGCCGCCGAGTTGGGGGTGCCGTTCGCCTTGACGCACAGTTGTTACGACCCGCGTCCCGATGGCAGTCCGTGCGGCGAGTGCGACGCCTGCCTGTTGCGCCGGAAGGGCTTTGCGGAGGTCGGCATTGAAGATCGCTGAGCTGTTTTATTCGCTGCAAGGGGAAGGGACGCTGGTGGGTATGCCCTCGGTGTTCATCCGCACGAGCGGGTGCAACCTCCGCTGCGCCTGGTGCGACACGCCATATACTTCGTGGGCTCCGGAGGGGACCGACCTTTCCCTGGACCAGATCCTCAACCAGGTGAAGGCTCACCCGGCCCGCCATGTGGTGGTCACGGGCGGCGAGCCGATGATCGCGCCTGAGATCGTGCCGCTCACCGAACGGCTGCGTCGCCTCGGTTTGCACGTTACCGTGGAAACCGCCGGCACGGTCTTTGAGCCCGTGGCCTGCGATCTGATGAGCATCAGCCCCAAGCTAGCGAACTCCACGCCGCGCGGCAGCCACGCGGCGCAGCACGACCGGCTTCGCATCCAACCGAACGTCCTCGGCACCCTGATGACGCGGTACGATTATCAACTGAAGTTTGTCATCGAGAAGCCCGGCGATCTGGAAGAGGTGCGGGTGCTAGCGGCCTCGCTTGCGGCCGACCCGCGCCGCGTGGTCCTGATGCCGGAGGGCACCGATCGCGACGTGCTACGCGAACGTAGTATCTGGCTGGCCGAGATCGCCAAAGCCGAAGGCTTCCGCCTCACTCCGCGCCTGCACGTCGAGCTCTGGGGCAACCGGCGAGGCGTATAGAATAGGGGAAACGTGGAACCGAAGACTGCCCTGCTGGCCGATCCGATTTATCGTGAACACCTGGTGGGCCGGAATCACCCCGAGCGGCCCGAGCGCTTCGACGCGGTGATGGACGGGTTTCGCAAGGCCGGTCTCCTCGACCGCGTCCTGCGCGTGGAGTCTCGCCGAGTTACTGAAGAAGAGATGTTACTGTGCCACTCGCTCGAGTATCTGCGCACCGCGCAGCATGACGTCGAGGCCGGTTATCCGTCCCTGACCACGGGCGATACCGAGATTACCGCCAACTCCTGGGAGATCGCCTGCAAGGCCGCCGGTGGCGTGCTGAACGTCGTGGACCTGGTGGCGACCGGCAAGGTCCGCAATGCGTTCTGCGCGACGCGTCCGCCCGGCCATCACGCCACACCCCACCGTGGAATGGGGTTCTGCCTGCTGAACAACGTCGCCATCGGCGCGCGCTACGCCCAGCGCAAGCACGCGGTCGAGCGGGTTCTGATCGTGGATTGGGACGTGCACCATGGCAATGGCACGCAGGAGATTTTCTACAGCGATCCGACGGTCTTCTTCTTCAGCACCCACCAGTGGCCGCTCTACCCGGGAACCGGGCGGGCCAATGAAACCGGGGCAGGCGCCGCTAAGGGCACCAAAATGAATTTTCCCTTTCCGGCGGGCTCCGGCCGCAAAGAGATCCTGGGGGCAGTGGAACAGTCGCTGGCGCCGGCTGCTACCCGCTTCCAACCGGACCTCATCATGATTTCCTGCGGCTTCGATTCGCGAACCGGCGATCTGCTCGGCGGCTTCACCCTTACCGACCGCGACTTCACCGATTTGACGCGTGCGGTGATGGCGATGGCCGCGCAGCACGCGGGCGGTC
>Ga0306926_10003704_pt1 | contig 15863 bp, 25 predicted proteins | sample flu12Cox44000178_FD_203759 | JGI IMG/M metagenome (GOLD analysis project Ga0306926, IMG submission 203759) | Lab enrichment of tropical soil microbial communities from Luquillo Experimental Forest, Puerto Rico - flux8day.12C.oxic.44.000.178 (v2)... | ecosystem: Environmental > Terrestrial >...
GTCGACAGGCCACCCGGAGGTTAAATCCGACGAAGGCACCCACAGAAACCAGAAGCGTGAGGAAGATCCCGGTGCGAATTCCGAGTGCCAACCAGTAACGGTAGCGCTGGCCAAGTTCGCCGAACCAGTAATTTTGTAGGGAAATCGTCAATGCCATTTCGAAACCGATGATTGCGACAACGGCCGCAGTGATGTAGGCCAAGTCGCGATACAGGCGACGCAGGAAGATCCCTCCCGAACGCCCGCCTCGTCCGGTTAGAAGTGTGCGAGCAAGCGGAAGCGACGCAAAAAGAACCAAAGCGACGTAGGCGGCCAGGAACATCGAAGTGCCCCTTTCTGAACGAAATTCCTTCCGGCAGTTTGCATGGCACATCAACCTCACAGGCGCATCTGGCCACCGCCTTGAGCTGGATCAACGCGTCGGTAAAAAAGGACGCATTGGATACGAGAACAATGTCTGCTTCCGTAGAACCACTCGTATCTGCTCAGAGGTCGGGGCGTGTCACCGCGGTCCACGGCTCGGTCGTCGACCTCTCCTTCGGCGGTGCCGTGCTGCCGGCGATCAATGAGGCCGTCGCGATCGAATGGGATCTTGGACCACCGCTGGTCGCCGAAGTGCAGCAGCACCTTGGTCCGGCGATGGTGCGGGCGGTGGCGCTTGGCGGCACCGCGGGCTTGCAGCGCGGCACGGCTGCACATGCTCTCGGCACGCCAATCTGCGCACCGGTTGGCGATGCGGTGCTTGGGCGGCTGCTCGGCGTAGTCGGCGAGCCGAGCGATCGGGGTCCACCTCTCCCGGAGGGGATCGAGCATCGACCCATCCATGGCCCCGCGCCGGGGCTCGAACGCCAGAGCGGCACTCGTGAGATCTTTCACACCGGCATCAAAGTCATCGACCTGCTGGCACCACTGATCGCTGGCGGGAAGGCGGCGATGTTCGGCGGCGCCGGGGTGGGCAAGACCGTGCTGATCATGGAGCTGATCCGCACCACGGTCGAGCGTCACTCGGGCATTTCGGTGTTCGCCGGGATCGGAGAGCGCTCGCGCGAGGGGCATGAGCTGTTGCTCGAACTCGGCCAATCCGGCGTGCTCGCGCGCACCGCTCTGGTCTTCGGCCAGATGAATGAGCCGCCTGGCGCGCGGTGGCGGTCGGGGCTGACGGCACTCGCCATCGCCGAGCATTTCCGCGATCGGGCTCACGAAAACGTTCTGCTGCTGATCGATAACGTCTATCGCCTCGTCCAGGCTGGCGGCGAGGTTTCGGGGCTACTCGGCCGGCTGCCATCGCGGCTGGGCTACCAGCCGACACTGGCTAGCGAGATTGCCGAATTCGAGGAGCGTATCGCTTCGGTCGCCGGGGCTGCGATCACTTCGATCCAGGCGGTCTATGTACCGGCCGACGACTTCACCGACCCGGCCGTTGCCGAGATATTCAGCCACCTCGACTCGTCGATCGTGCTGTCGCGCCGCATGGCCAGCGAGGGTATGTATCCAGCAATCGATCCGCTCGCCTCGACCTCGAGCCTGCTCGACCCTCGGCTAGTCGGCGAGCCACATTACAGGGCTGCGCAAGACGTCCGCAGGACCATCGCTCATTACCGCGAGCTGCAGGAGATCATTGCTCTGCTCGGGATCGAGGAGCTGAGCGCGGCCGATCGCACCACGGTCAAGCGCGCACGGCTTTTGACGCGCTTTCTGACTCAACCTTTCATGGTGACAGTTGCGTTCACCGGAAAACCCGGTCGGGCTGTCGGACTGGACGCCACGCTCGCCGGCTGTAGAGCGATCCTCGATGGTGAGGCTGACAATTGGGCGGAGAGCTCGCTTTACATGGTCGGCGATCTGGATGAAGCGCAGGAGAGAGAGACTTTAGCGAAAGGGGAGGCGCTATGAGACTGAGCGTTGCTACCCCACTCGCCATCGTCATCGAGGTCAGCGATGTCGCGCACCTCCGTGCGGAAGATGATACCGGTGCTTTCGGCATCTTACCTGGCCACGCCGATTTCCTGACGGCGCTCGCGGTGTCGGTGGTGACCTGGCGCGACGAGAGCGGGATCGAGCACCATGTTGCGTTACGCGGGGGCATGCTCGAAGTGCGCGACGGCGACACCATAGCGATCGCAACGCCGGAGGCGGTTACTAGTGAGGACCTGCACCGTCTCGAGGTCGAGGTGCTCGACACGTTCCGCCGCGAGCTCCTTGAAGAGCAGGCGGCCCGCACCGACGCGCGGCGTCTCTACCTCGCAGCGATCCGCCAGATCGCGCGCTTTCTCCGAGGCGGAGAAACCCCGACAATGCCCGCATCGCCTGCGGTCGGCGACAGCGACGGGTTTGGGCCATGACACCGCCGCCGACAAAGGACGGCTTAGATCACCCCGAGGGCCTTGACGAGGCGGTCAGGCTCCGGCGCGGCCGGCGGGAGGGTTGGAAGCGCGAAGGCGAGCGGTCGGTCGGACAGAACCTGGCGATGATCGGAGCGCTCGGCTGGACCATCGTGACACCGACCTTGATTGGTATTTTTGCCGGTCGCTGGCTCGACCGTGCATTCGGGTCTGGGATCTTTTGGACTTTGGGATTGCTCGTCGCCGGCCTCGCCCTGGGCTGTACATTCGCGTGGAAGAGGATACATCGGGAATGACTGGCGTCTCATTTGTGTTCGCCGCGGCGTTCGCTGGGGTGGTTGTAGGCCTCGTTCATTTCGCGGCGTTGTGGCGGAGCATAGAGCTTTACAGCGCGGGCCGGGGTCAGCTCGCGGCGGCGGCACTCACTCTCGGCCGCATTGCCGGCACAATCGTATTCCTCGTCCTGGTGGTGAGACTCGGGGCGCTGCCGCTGCTATCGTCGTTTCTCGGCTTTCTATTGGCACGCACGCTTGCACTGCATGCGGCACGTAAGACCGCGTGATGGCCCCATCGCCACTCGCCAGCACAATCCTGTTTCATCTCGGCCCGGTCGCCATCACCCGGCCGGTGGTGACGACCTGGGCAATCCTTGCGGTATTGATCCTGGTTTCCTGGCTCGTGACGCGGCGGCTGAAGCTGCACACGGACCGGCGCCAGACGGTGCTGGAACTGATTGTTACCGGGATTATGGCTCAGATCGACCAGGTGATCCGCAAAAACCCGCGTCCGTTTCTGCCGTTGCTCGGCACGCTGTTTATCTTTCTCGTTGCTGCCAATCTTTCCGGCATATTGCCGGGGGTTGAGGCGCCAACCGGCAAGCTCGAGACTCCGGCCGCCCTCGCGCTGATTGTTTTTGTAGCAGTGCATTATTTCGGCGTGCGCGCCCGTGGGTTCCTTGGCTATCTCGCGAGCTTCGCAAAACCTAAGCTGATCATGTTGCCTCTAAACATCGTCTCCGAAGTGACGCGCACCTTCTCGCTGATGGTCCGCTTATTCGGCAATGTGATGAGCGGGGAGTTCGTCATCGCACTAGTCGTGGCGCTTGCCGGCCTATTTGTGCCCATCCCGCTGATGGCCCTCGAGATCCTCGTCGGCTTGGTGCAGGCCTACATCTTCACCGTTCTGGCCACGGTGTTCATTGGCGCCGCAGTCGATACCGCCGGGCCTGAGTGAGGGATCATGGATGTCAAGCTGATCAGCATCGCCGCCGCAGCGCTCGCCGTCTCGATCGGATCGATCGGCCCCGCCTTGGCCGAAGGGCGCTCGGTCGCCGCCGCAATGGACGCGATCGCCCGGCAACCGGAGGCAGTGGGAACGATTTCACGCACCTTGTTCGTCGGTCTCGCGATGATCGAAACGATGGCGATTTATTGCTTAGTTGTCGCTCTCTTGCTGCTCTTTGCCAATCCCTATGCCGGGTGACCATGCGCTTCGACTGGTCCACCTTTGCGCTGCAGACGGTCAATTTCGCCATCCTTGTTTGGCTACTGCACCGGTTTCTGTACCGGCCGGTATTGCGCCTGCTCGATGATCGCCGCGCGGAAATCGACAAGCAATATGCCGATGCGCGCACGGCCGAGACCAAGGCGAAGGACGAGCTCGCCGCCATCGAGGCCGAGCGCAGCGGCATTGCAGCCGAGCGGGCGGCGGCGCTCGAACAGGCGTCTTCGCAGGCGGCAGAAATCGCAGCGACGCGGCGCACTCAGGCCGAGCGCGAGGCCGCAGAATTGCTCGACAACGCGCGCAAGGCGCTCGCCGCAGAACGCGGGCTGGCCCTGGCGGAGGCGAAACGTGCCGCCCTCGATCTCGGTACTGACATCGCCGGACGGTTGCTTGCGGAGGTGCCGGTGGAGCTGCGCGCCGAGGCCTGGCTCGCGCGCATCGAGGAGCACCTGGCCACCCTGCCGCAGGCAGAAAAGGACGCCCTCGCACAGCAGCTTGTCGACGGTGCTCAGCTCACGGTGGTGACAGCATCCGCGCTACCCGCTGAAACCGCTGAGGCTTGGCGTGCGCGGCTCAATAGGACGCTCAGCGACCGGGCCGCCATTGGTTTTGACACTGACCGGCAGCTTGTCGCCGGCGCAGAGCTACATTTCCCCAATGCCGTTCTGCGTTTTTCTTGGCAGAGCGCCCTCGCTACGATGCGGGCGAAGATCGCGGGCAATGGCGACTCTCGCTGAGGATCTTCAGGCTTGGCTCGACGAGAGCCGGCAGCGCATAGGGAATTTGGCGCTCGAACCACGACTGGAGCAAGTCGGCCATGTCGCCCAGATTGGCGACGGGGTAGCAACGGTCACCGGCCTACCCGAGACACGGCTCGACGAGCTCCTCATCTTCGATGGAGGGGTGCGCGGTCTCGCGGTCGATCTCGATGAAGAAACGATCGGCTGCGTGCTGCTCGGCGACACTGCTGGAATCGCCGCCGGCAGCATAGTCCGCGGCACAGGCGAGGTGGCGCGAGTACCGGTCGGTGACGCTCTGCTTGGGCGTGCAGTTGACGCGCTGGGGGTGCCACTAGACGGCGGCTCATCGGTCGCGGCCGAGAACCTGGCGGCGGTCGAGCAGCCGGCCCCGGCGATCGTCGACCGGGCATTGGTGACACGTCCGCTCGCGACCGGGCTTCTCGTCATCGACGCCATGATCCCGCTCGGTCGCGGGCAGCGCGAACTGATTATCGGCGACCGCAGTACCGGCAAGACGGCAATCGCCGTCGATGCCATCATCAACCAGCGTTCGACCGACGTGATTTGTGTCTATGCTGCGATTGGGCAAAAGGCGTCGTCGGTTGCCCAGGTCATCGAGGCGGTGCGGCGGTACGGCGCGCCGGAACGGTGCCTGTTTGTCATCGGTGAGGCCGACGCGGCGCCGGGGTTGCAGTGGCTGACACCCTATAGCGCCTGTAGCATGGCGGAGCATTTCATGGCAGGAGGCCGTGATGTGCTTTTGGTCATCGACGACCTCACCAAGCACGCGGCTGCGTACCGCCAGATCTCACTGCTGCTGCGGCGCCCGCCGGGGCGGGAAGCTTACCCCGGCGACATCTTTTATATTCATTCGCGCCTTCTCGAGCGTGCGGCGAAGCTTGCGCCCGAGCGTGGCAGCGGCTCGCTAACGGCACTGCCGATCGCCGAGACCCAGGCCGGCAACATCAGCGCCTACATCCCGACCAATCTGATCTCGATCACCGACGGCCAGATCTATCTCGACCCGCGTCTCTTCTACGAGGATCAGAAGCCGGCGGTCGATGTCGGCAAGAGCGTCTCGCGCGTCGGCGGCAAGACCCAGGCCCCGGTTCTCCAGGCGCTTTCCGAGAGTCTGCGTCTCGAGTATGCGCAGTTTCTCGAGCTCGAAGTGTTTACCCGCTTCGACACGATGGTAGACGAGCGCACGCGTAAGCTGATCGGGCATGGGCGCCGCATTCGCGCGGTGCTGCGTCAGCCCCAGTTCGCGCCCCTTGCACTCGGCGAACAGGTAGCGCTGCTGCTCGCCGCGGCCGAAGGTGTCCTCGACGACATTCCGCTCGACCGGGTTGCTGCCTTTCGCGCCGGTCTCGACACCTGGCTCGCTCAGCACTGCCGCGAGGTTTTGGCGGTTGATGATCGGACAACGAGGCTTTCCGAGGATCTGCAAGGGCGCCTGAAGGCGGCTCTCAAGGAACTCGCGCGCTCGGTCGCAGGACTTCCGGCGGGAGACCAGTCATGATTCGACTCGCCGAGATCGAAAGCCAAATCGCCGGGATCAGTGAGTTGCTCGACATTGTCGGTGCCATGCGATCGCTCGCCAGTATGCGTCTGCAAGAGGCTCACCGTGCCCTTCTGGGTATCCGCCGCTATGCCGAGACGATGGCCGAAGCGATCGGTAGCGCTCTTCTTCTGATGCCCGAGCCGAGCTTAGCCGGGGGCGCGTCACGTGGCTCACGCGCGTTCATACTTTGCACGGCCGAACACGGCTTTGTCGGCGGCTTTAATGTACGTGTCATCGATGCGGCGGAGGAAGTACTCGGTCGTGATGACACCCTTTTTGTCCTTGGCAGCCGCGGTGCGGCGTTGGTCCGCGAACGAGGCGGGACGACCGCCTGGACACACCCGACGGCGACGAGTCCGGAAGGCGTGCCCGCGACCATCCGTCCGCTGACGGCGCGGCTGTACCGCCTAATTGTGCACGACCATGTTGCTCGCGTTGACCTTATGTTTGCGCGACACCGCCAAGGCACCGGCACAACGATCGAGCGTCGGCAATTGCTTCCACTCGATCTCGCGTCCTTCTCGTTGAAGCAACCCCGACTACCGCCACTTCACAATCTCCAGCCGAACTTTTTGCTCGAAAAGCTCATTGGCGACTATGTCTTTGCGTTGCTGACCGAAGCAGTCGTCGAATCGCTCGCCGCCGAAAACGCGGCCCGCTTTGCCGCGATGGGGTCCGCATATGACAACGTGTCGAAGAAGCTGGACGAACTGCGCCAGGACGCGCGTCAGGCTCGGCAGAGCGAGATCACAACCGAGCTATTGGACCTCGTTACCGGTGCAGAAGCGATGCGGAGCCCCGGATGCCACTCTTGAGCCTGACTCCAGCCGTCGGCCGCTACATTCGACCGATCTCGAAATCCTCCAGCGAGTAACCCAGCTGCGACAGCCCTTCCTCGAGGTAATCGGCAAGCAGCGGGGTGCCGACGAGGTACTGGGTCTCACTTGCATCATGGACGCGGCGCGCTTCCTCGAGCACCTCGGTCCATTCTTCCTTGGTGTAATCGCCGCGGCCGAGCCAAGTGAGCGCCAACAGCTCGACGCGCTCCCAGTCGCTCAACGAATCGATCGCGTCTGTCAGTTCCTGGTAGGTCGGATTGTTGGCGCCGAACTCCAGCACATCTCGCTCGGCGTCGTCCGAGGGGTTGGAGCCCGAATCTTCGTCGACCAGCGGCACCTCGGCGTCGAACTCTCGCGTCTTGGTGACGATGTAAGCCAGTTTCTCCAGTGGGATGGTCGGCATGAAAGCTCCTAAGCTTCATTAGCAAACATATACCGTACAAGGCAGATCGGCGTTGATCCGGATCAAGGAACGCCCTCCGAGCCCGAAAGGTGCACAGATCGACCCCAGTCAACGGCGGCTTCGAATTTCTCGCTCAACGCCTGATACTCGAATGATCGACACCGAAACTTGCATAGTGACTTGACAAGCGGGGAAGGCCGTGGAGCACGACGCCGAAGTGCTTAGCGGAGGGGTCTGGCGCCAACAAATCCCTAGTTGGCGGGACGTAGTGGCGACCCTGCTAGTGCTGGGTATGGTGATCCTGACGGGCATTGGCGCATACCAGATGGTGGCACCGTTCGTCGCCGCTCGCCAGACTGAGATCTCGCTCTCACCCTCGGCGCTGCGTTTTATACGCTCCGCACAGTCATGCGGATGCTGGCGGCATTAATTCTATCGCTAGTTTTTACCCTCACCTACGCGACGTTGGCCGGCAAAAGCCGTCGCGCCGAGATGGTGTTGATACCGCTCCTTGACGTTCTTCAATCGGTGCCGATCCTCGGTTACCTCTCCTTTACGGTCGTATTCTTCATCTCGCTATTTCCTGGCAACACGCTGGGGCCAGAGCTTGCCGCAATCTTCGCCATCTTCACGAGCCAGGCGTGGAACATGGCCTTCAGCTTTTATCAGGCGCTGCGCACCGTCCCGCACGATCTCGACGAGGCGAGCCGTAGCTTTCGGTCCTCCGCTTGGCAGCGTTTCTGGCGGCTCGAAGTACCGTTCGCCATGCCCGGTCTCGTCTGGAATATGATGATGTCGATGTCCGCGGATGGTTCTTTGTCGTCGCCTCCGAGGCGATCTCAGTCGGTGAAGTTCAGATAGCATTGCTTGGCGTCGGCTCTTATGTCGCAAGAGCGATCCAAGAACGCGATCTTGCAGCCGTCGGATGGGCGATCGTCGCGATGACAGTTGCCATCATCATTTATGATCAGCTCCTGTTCCGTCCGATGGTGGTCTGGGCGGACAAGTTCCGATTTGAGCAGACGGCGGCGCAAATCGTGCCAAAGAGCGCGGCGCTCGAACTGTTTCGCAGGTCACGACTGCTGAGGCGGCTCGAAATGCCCATCGGAGCGGCGTTGCACAAGGTCGGACGGTCGCGACTATCCCGGCCTCGGCGCTTTCATGGCGCAACCAGTTGGTCCCCACCCCGCCGCATCGTCGATTTCGTCTGGTACGGCCTTCTCACCACGGCCCTCGGCTATGTCTTGTGGGAACTGGGGCGATATGCTCGTTGGACGACTTAAGGATCGCCGCGGATAATGGCGCTCTGACGCTCCTGCGCGTCGCTGTTTTGATTACGCTTGCCTCCGGGATCTGGGTTCCGATCGGGGTTGCCGTGGGGTTACGGCCGAAAGTGGCGGAGAGAGTGCAGCAAATTGCCCAGTTCCTCGCCGCCTTCCCAGCGAACCTGCTTTTTCCGGTCGCCGTCTTTCTGATCGTGCACTTCGAGCTTGCTCCAAAAATATGGCTCAGTCCTCTGACGATACTCGGGACGCAGTGGTACATCCTGTTCAATGTGATTGCCGGCGCCAGCGCATTCCCGAGTGACTTTAGAGAGCCGCCTCGAGCTTTCGGGCTCGCTCCTGGCGCTGGTGGCGCGAAGTTATGCTTCCCGGGATTTTCCCCCTATTACGTCACCGGTGCCATCACTGCCGCCGGCGGCGCATGGAATGCGAGTATCGTGGCGGAGGCCGTGAGTTGGCGCTCAGAGAGGCTCGGCGCGTCGGGTTTGGGCGCCTACTCGCGCAGATGACCCCTCGAATCGCGCTCGGCATCGCCGTCATGTCGCTGCTTGTGATCTCAACCAATCGGTTGCTCTGGCGACCCCTTTATGCCCTCGCTGAACGCCGAACACGGCTCGATTAAAAGCATGGCATGCCGGCTACTGCGCCGCTATCGGTGATTGATATTCGCAAGGTCGGCATGGCCTTTGCCAAACCATCCGGTCAACCGCTGCCCGTACTCGCGGATATCGACATCACAGTAGCTGAAGGTGAAATTCTCGGCCTTCTCGGCCGCTCGGGGTCAGGCAAATCGACATTGCTTCGCATAGCCGGCGGGCTAATCAAGCCGAGCTCGGGCGAGGCGCTGCACCGAGGAGAGCCGCTCGGCGGACCGGCCGAGGGGATCGCCATGGTTTTCCAGACTTTCGCACTCTATCCGTGGCTCACCGTCCTCGAGAATGTCGAACTCGGACTCGATGCGCTCCAGCTGCCGCTCGACGACGCAACCCGCGGTGCTATGTCGGCGATCGATCTCATTGGCCTCGATGGCATTCAGTCCGCTTGCCCCCCGCGAGCTTTCGGGCGGCATGCGACAATGGGTGGGCTTCGCGAGGGCGATCGTTAGCGATCCCATCTTGCTGCTGATGGACGAGTGATTTTCGGCGCTAGACATTCTGACGGCCGAGACCCTGAGGACCGACTTCCTCGATCTCTGGGTTGAGCATCAGCTGCCGACCAAAGCCGTGCTGATCGTCACACACAACATCGAGGAGGCGGTTCTGATGTGCGACCGAATTCTCGTCCTCGGCTCGAACCCGGGGCATATTGCTGCTCAGATCCCAGTCGCATTGCCGCAACCGCGCAACCGGCTCGATGCCGCTTTCCGTGACATCGTGGACGAAATCTATTCGATCCTGACCTCGCGCATGACCGAGTCGATCGGCCTGCAAGCCCGGATCCAAGGAGGTTTGGTCCACATCCTACCCCTGGTCTCGCCCAATCGCATCGGCGGGTTCCTCGAAACTTTGGTCGCGACCGCCTATGGAGGTCGTGCCGCTCTGCCCGATATCGCTCGGCCGCTCGCCCTGGAAATCAATGACCTGTTTCCGATCGCCGAGGCATTGCACATTCTGGAGTTTGCGGAGCTCAAAGACGGCGCGATTAAGCTGACTGCCGCGGCTCGCGTGTTTGCGCAAAGTGGCACCGGGGAGCGCAAGCGGCTTTTTCGCGAACATCTGATCCGATTCGTGTCGCTCACGGCCCGCATCCGGCGTGTGCTGGACGAACGAGAGGAGCACCGCGCACCGCGCGAGCGGTTCGAGTTCGAGCTCCAGGACCATCTGCACCAGGCCGACGCCGAGAAAACCCTGCGGGCTGCAATCGATTGGGGGCGCTATGCCGAGCTTTTCAGCTATGACGACCAGACGCGAATGTTCGGCCTCGATCATGCTGCGGGATGATGAATCGAGTTGCTGAACTCTGTCGGCAGCCCGCTCACGACGCAGAATATTCCCTTTACGCCGCAGGATGACGAGCCTGCTCCAGCTGCTTATATAGCCACCGCTTTGCGCCGTTGGCTGAAACTTGTTTTACGACGCTAGCAAACTGTGTATCGCCATCGCCGCGGCGATAACCGCTCCAAACAGAGCGCAGCAAGCCAATAGGGCAAAAGCATCGCCCATAAGTGTTTCGCTCCGCGCGAGCGCTGTGGCTTTTCTGACCGGCAAATTCTTCATCGGCTCTCACCGCCCCTCCTACTCCTCGCTGATCGCCTCCAGCGTGAAACGGTCGAGCAGTGTGATTGACTGCGGAGAGACCTCGATCACTCCGCGTCGCTTCAGGTCCGACAATACCCGGCATACCGTCTCGACGGTGAGACCGAGATAATCGGCGATGTCGCAACGGCCCATCACAAGCTCGACATGTTTCTCATCGTCGTTGCGTTCAGATAACTCGAGAAGAAAGGAAACGACCCGCTCGCACGCGGTCATCCGCCCCAGGAGGGCTAACCGGCCTTGCGCCGCCGCAAGCGTTTTCATCGTCATGTCTCGGATCAGCCGAGCAACCGCGGGGTTGGCATCGATAAGTTTCTCGGTAGCCGATCGCGGATACCGCATCACCGTCGCATCCTCGACTGCTTCGGCTGAGAAGTCGCGCTCCGCGGCGCCGTCGAGACCAAACGCGTCGCCGCTGAAGCAAAACTCGGCGATATGCCGGCGACCATCCGACCGCAATTTGGTGATCCGCACAGTGCCGGCGATCACCTTATACCAAGAGCCAACTCCCTCACCCTGGGCATAGATCTCCTGATTGCGCGAAAACTGCAATCGACTACCAATTGCTTCGAGTGCGATAAGCGCGTCGAGCTGCCCCGATCGAACCGTGTCCGGGATGCTCCACCCATTATGCTGGGATGCGGACGAGTGTGCCAGCCGCCTATACATTTCGTCCTCCTTGGCTTTGCCTGTGCCAAGAATGGCGCGCCGTCTGGAGTAGGGAATCCGGAATTATCCGTACGGAATAATACGTACGTAGAAATACTTATGTGCGAGGCGGGGTGTCGCGTGAAGGGTTGAGGCCGGCTGTGCCGAAAATTGATCCAGATCATCAACCTCCGTCGAACCTGAAGCGATGATAATGTCGCTAACAGGAATGGGAGGGCGACAGATGCCGAGCTACCGTGTCTGTTTCATGAATGAAATTCCAAGAAACGATAGGCTTTTCCGCTGCTGCCAACGCTCGATACTCGTTCGCTTCGCACCCAACATCGAACGGGCCCTCGAAGCGGCGAAGCAAGAATTCGCCGAACTCGAGGGCATCAGCGACTGGAAAATTCATGCCACCCTGATCGAAATAGAGCCCGTGGACCTCAGGACAGAACCGGAGAAGCTGCCGCGTAAGACAACGCCGACATCCTCCGTAAGCGATAAGGCTTGCTCTCAGTATAGAAGTTGCCCATGAGAAAGATGTCAGACATCGTAAGGAATCAGGTCCCGTTAACACTCCCGCCGGATGCCACGGTAAGAGCTGCCTGCCAGTGCATGCGCGACCGTCGGGTCGGCGCGGTCTTGGTGACCGAGGCCGATGAGCGCCTATTAGGCATCTTCACGGGGCGTGATGCCGTCCACCGCGTTCTGGCCGAAGGAAAAAGTGCGGCCCGGACGAAGCTGGCCGCGGTCATGACACGCGATCCCGACACGATGCCGCCGGGCAAGACCGCGATAGACGCGCTACGGCTGATGGAGTATGGACGTTATCGCCATGTGCCGATCGTCGACGGTGGCAAAGTGGTGGGTATCGTCTCGCGCTTCGATTTTAGTGGGATCGAACTCGATCGCCTCGATGAGGAAACGGGTCTCTGGGAGCGGATCTGATTGCTGAAATCAACGTACGAGGATGGTAGGCACGGCGCGAGGCTGATCACCTTATGTGCGATGCTGCCCAGGGGGAGGTCGGCGAGCCCACTATAGTCACCACTGCCGATGATAATGAGATCGGCCCGGCGGGGCCCGGCGGTCCAGGGTTCTACGATGACCCGGGGGGTTACCGAAAAATCGTCGGTCGCGATCAATGTTGCGTACTTCGCCGGAGCTGCCCTCGGCGTAACTTCTCGAACACGCTCGCAGTAGACCCCCGGCAGAAGCGGCCCGCCGACTTCTCTTTGGGGAGGCACGGGGTGAGCCAACGTAGGTGGGGGCGGGAAGGATCGCCGCTGGGTCACGGTCGCGGCGCCAAGCCGCACCGGCTCTCCGGCAAGTCTCGGAAACCCACTATTTACGACGCGCCATCAGAGTATGACAAGGTCGGTGTGCCCAAATCCTTTGCGGTAATCGAGAAGAGAAATGACCTCGGGGGTAATCCGGACCAGGAATAGACCTTTCTTTCCAGCCAGCGCGTATTCCAGGATTTGCGGAAATTTCCGTAGCATCAGCTCGCTCACGCGGTTGATCTCATTCGGGTCCGTCACCGGTGTCGCCGTGCCACCCATGGACAGGCCGCGGATTTCCTCCCAGTTGAAATAAGGCAGCGTAACTGTGAGCGAGACCTTGTCGTTGTGCGCTATGTTCTGCGCCTTCTGGGATTCAGCTGCGCACCCGAAATACGTGGTCAGGCCATCGCTCACTTAGCTGACTGTAGTCGCTTGTGGATAGCCATCCGGGCGGATAGTCGCGATGGTCATATCGGTTGCAGCTTTGAGGACCGAGAGGATCTCCTCTCTCAAAGCGGGGTCCATTTTTCATCTCCGAAGCGAGTTCCTAGGGCATACACAATTGAGCGTGCCGACGCCGACGGGGTGATGGGGGCGCCGGCATACAGAAAGCCACGCCGAGTTCCGACCGGATGCGACCGCACTCGCCGTTTCCTTGGCAGCTCACGCGATGGATCCATTGTCGGCGCGGAGGGGCCTAGGCGCCCCTCGCGCGCGATCAGTTAACCGGGATCCGCCTTAGGAGGGCTTCCTTTGCCTTCTTCAGGGTAAGTGTCAATACACCCTCGTCGAGTTCCGCGCTGATCTGCTGCTGGTCGATTTTACTTGATAAGGTGAAAGACCGCGCGAAGTAGCCGATATTGTATTCGGTATAAAGCGGCTCGAGCCCTACGTACTTGGAAAAGTCGATGCGCGCCTCCACTCGCAGGACGTCGTTCTCGACATTGACGTCGATCGCCTGTTTACCGACCCCGGGCATCTCCATGACGAGCGTCAACGCGTCTTCGGTCTCGTAGATATCGGTAGTCGGGACGTAGTAACGGGCCGGAACCGTTTTCTCGTCCTTGGACATTAATTCCTTCTTCTCCTGCACCTCAAGCGCTTGCGATCTTGCCATCATATCCTCCGTCTATGCATCGCTGAGTTTGGCGACGGTATCATCTCACCGTAATCGATTTCGGTTTGTCGCGCTCCGCGCGCGGGAGAAACAGCGCCAGCATCCCGTCGTGGCATTCGGCCGTGACCCGGTCCACATCGATTTCGACGGGAACGGTGATCGCTCGGTCGAAGCTGCCGGCCCGGCGCTCGCGGCGATGCAGGGCGGCGTTGTCGCCATACTGGACCGATTTGGCTCCGGCGATCCGGATTGTGTTGTCCTTGACCTGGATCTGAAGGTCCGCTTTGCGAACGCCGGGCACTTCGATGATGACCACGATGTCGTCGCCCTTGCGAAAGACATTGAGCGGCGGATAGGCGCCGCCGCTGCTCAGGCCCGAACCTAGCCAACTGCTGGTTCGATAGGTATCAAGCGCTTGTTGGAACTGAAGCAAGGCCTCAAACGGATCGGACAATATTGCCATAATGAGCCTCCTGCGGTTGTCATCGCTAAATAGGTCATCGGCACGAAGGTCGCATTGATGTAAGTCAATCAGCGCTGGCGCCTGCGCAGGTGATCGAGGTCAGGCGGCCGATCTGACAGTGACGACGAAAGAATAACTTTGCCGCGCTCGAGGCGCTTTTGGGGCCGGAAACAAGGCCGCATTCGTCGTCCCGGTGACCGGCATTGACCCAGGTCAATGGGCGGACCGGCTCCCGCTTGGCACAGTGCCCAGACCGCATTCCGGAGAGGATCCGGGATGTTTGCCTGGATTTCGACGAGTGCAACCGAACGCCGGGTGTGTTGCGCTTAGAGATCAGAATAAATTGGTTCCGTAATCCGCAAAAACTCAGAGCCTCCAACGGTATTCAAGAACACGTTGAAGCCGAAGAACGTCTGGACAATTCGTGTACGCCTGCAGCTTGAGGGCCGTAAGCGCGATCTTGCGATGTTCAATCTGGCCATCGACAGCAAGCTCCGGGGCTGCGGCCTTATTCGGGTGAGCATCGATGATGTGTGCGCCGGCGGCAGGGTTCGCGATCGAGCGACGGTGGTCCAGAAGAAGACCGGTCAGCCCGTCCAATTCGAGATCACCGAGCAGACCGGGGCCAGCGGCTCCGGGTGGGCTGAGCGGAGCACCGCAGCCGGTAGGTCCCGCGGGTCGCCCCAGTGCAAGGGAGAGGCCCTGGCAACAAATTGTTTAGGCACCCGTGCGAGATCCCGATCAGCCGGCACACGTGAAGGTTCGCGGAGTAGTATCGCTCCGGGTTGTAATTGTGGCCTCCTGCGCATGCGGTGCGGAGCTGTGTGGGATGTCTCGCGTTGCACTGGAGTGAAAAGTGCATTAACTAATAGATTGGGGTGCGAGTAACTGTCCTGCATTGGCGAGGCCAATGCCGGAGCTGCGTCGCCGGAAGGTTAAAGTGAAAGCGCCGCGCTCGGTCCGCACCGCCGAGGATTTCGGCCGAGTGCGGTTGTCGCCATCGTTCTATATGCGTGATTTCCTGCATTCGGAGATCGGCGACATCCACGGCATCTCCAACCTGCCCGACGATCCGGACCTAGCGATCATGGCCGGCAAGCTGTTGTGCGAGCACCTGCTTGAGCCGCTGCAGGCGACCTTTGGCCGGATCGCGGTGCGCTCCGCCTACCGGTCGTCGGCGGTCAACTCCCTCGGCAACGCACGGTACAAGAGTTGCGGCTCGAACGAACGCAACGCCGCCCGCCATATCTGGGACCGTCGCGACCGCCATGGCTTTATCGGCGCGATGGCCTCGATCGTCGTGCCGTGGTTTGCCGACCGCCATGCCGCCGGTGCCGCGTGGCAGGCGATGGCATGGTGGATCCACGACCATCTGCCGTACAGCGAGCTGCAGTTCTTCCCGAAGCTCGCCGCCTTCAATATC
>Ga0306926_10003710_pt1 | contig 15859 bp, 17 predicted proteins | sample flu12Cox44000178_FD_203759 | JGI IMG/M metagenome (GOLD analysis project Ga0306926, IMG submission 203759) | Lab enrichment of tropical soil microbial communities from Luquillo Experimental Forest, Puerto Rico - flux8day.12C.oxic.44.000.178 (v2)... | ecosystem: Environmental > Terrestrial >...
AATGTTGGAATCGGACCACTAGCCCGACCTGGCGCCAATGCGGCCGCGTTACACGGGCAGGTCGAGCGCAATTTCTTATGTTATCGCCGTTGTACCGAATTTCGTGCAGTTCGGCGCGCGGTTGGAGCGAAAATGACGAATCGGGATTCGAAGCGGCGCGTTGCGCTGATTACCGGCGTGACCGGGCAGGACGGCGCCTATCTCGCCGAATACCTGCTCGGGCTCGGCTACACCGTGCATGGCATCAAGCGTCGCTCATCCTCCTTCAACACGCAACGCGTCGATCACCTCTATGAGGACCCGCACACAGGCAACGTGCCGTTCCTGATGCATTACGGCGACATGACGGATTCGACCAATCTGATCCGCCTGATGCAGCAGATCCGCCCCACCGAGATCTACAATCTCGCCGCCCAGAGCCATGTCGCGGTCAGTTTCGAAAGCCCCGAATATACGGCAAACGCCGATGCGATCGGGGTGCTGCGGCTCCTGGAAGCGATCCGGATTCTCGGGATGGAGAAGGAAACGCGCTTCTACCAGGCCTCGACCTCGGAACTGTATGGCCTGGTGCAGGAGGTGCCGCAGAAGGAAACCACACCCTTCTATCCGCGCTCGCCCTATGGCGTCGCCAAGCTTTACGGCTACTGGATCACGGTGAACTACCGCGAGGCTTACGGCATGTTCGCCTCGAACGGTATCCTGTTCAATCACGAGAGCCCGATCCGCGGCGAGACCTTCGTGACCCGCAAGATCACGCGCGGCGTTGCCCGCATCGAGGCGGGCCTCGAAAGCACGCTTTATCTCGGCAATCTCGACGCCAAGCGCGACTGGGGTCACGCCAGGGATTATGTCGTCGGCATGCACAGGATTTTGCAGGCCGATCAGGCGGACGATTTCGTGCTGTCGACGGGCGAGACGCGTTCGGTGCGCGAGTTCGTCGAGCTTGCGTTCGCCGAGGTGGGGCGCGCCATCGTCTGGCGCGGCAAGGGCGTGGAGGAGACCGGCGTCGACAAAAAGTCCGGCAAGATTGTTGTCCGCATCGATCCCATCTATTTCCGACCGACCGAAGTCGATCTTTTGATCGGCGATTCCAGCAAGGCGCGGCAAAAGCTCGGGTGGGCGCCGAAGACGAGCTTTGCGGAGCTCGTGAAGGAGATGGTGGCCGCGGATCTGGCGATTGCGCAGCGCGAGGCTGTCAATGGCAAAAACCCCGTTTGACCTGAAAGGCAGGCGTGTCTTCGTTGCCGGACACCAGGGGATGGTCGGCTCCGCGCTGGCGCGCCGTCTCGCCCGCGAAGACGTCGAATTGTTGACGGTCGGCCGCAGCGAGGTCGATCTGCGCGATCAGGCTGCGGTGTTCGGTTGGTTTGCCAAAAACCGGCCGCAGGCGGTGTTCATGGCGGCCGCCAAGGTCGGCGGCATCCTCGCCAACGACACGCTCCGCGCCGAATTCCTCTACGACAATCTGATCATTGCCGCCAATGTGATCCACGCCGCGCATGTCAACGGCACCGAGAAGCTGATGTTTCTCGGCTCGTCCTGCATCTACCCCAGGCTCGCAGCGCAGCCGCTGCGCGAAGATTCCATGTTGAGCGGGCCGCTCGAGCCCACCAACGAGCCCTACGCGATCGCCAAGATCGCAGGTATCAAGATGGTCGAGGCCTACCGCAGTCAGTACGGCGCCGATTTCATCAGCGTGATGCCGACCAATCTTTTTGGACCGGGCGACAATTATCATCCCGAGCACAGCCACGTCGTCGCCGCGTTGATCCGCAGGTTTCACGAGGCAAAACTTTCCGGCGCCGCCAACGTCGTGGTGTGGGGTACCGGCATGCCGCGGCGGGAATTTCTTTACGTCGACGATCTTGCCGATGCCTGCGTCCATTTGATGAAGATCTATTCCAGCGGCGAACTGATCAACGTCGGCACCGGCGAGGACATCACCATTGCCGATTTCGCGCGCCTGGTCGCCGGAGTGGTCGATTATACCGGGACGATCAGCTTCGATGCCTCGCGGCCCGACGGCACGCCACGCAAACTGCTCGACGTCAGCCGCCTTGCGAGCCTCGGCTGGCGCGCGCGCACTTCGCTCAAGGAAGGGATCAAGCTCGCTTACCAGGCTTACTTGAGCGAATCGAAGCAGGCAGTGGAGTGATACCTGGATGGCCTTTCATCGTTATCGCGAGCAGCGACAGCGATGAGGCGATTCAGATTACCAAGCCGTCATTGCGAGGAGCGTGAGCTCCGAAGCAATCCAGAATCGACCCGCAGCGACAGGTCTGGATTGCTTCTCGGGGCCTGTCATCGGGTGCGCATTCGCGCGGCCCGTTGGCTCGCAATGACGGCAGTCACCCTCCCGCCCGCGGCCGTTTTTCCGCAAGCACGGTCGCCATCGCCGAGATCAGGGGCTTCATGAAGAAGGCGTCGTTGGCCGGGTAAATATCCGTGCGCAGGCCGTGCGACTTGAGCTCCTCGGACACGGCCGGCCCGACGGAAGCGATCAGGGTCTTGTCGAGGCCTTCGCGCAGGCGCGCCTCGCAGCCCTTCGCCCGCGCGGTCTCGACCAGGCGGCGAACCTGGCCGAGATTCGTCAGCGCAATCGCATCGATCCGCCCCTCCACCATCTCATCGATCGCGGCGACGATATTGGCATCCGCCGTCTTGGCATCGTAGACGTAGGGCAGCACGGTATCGACCGCGGCACCTTGTGCCGCGATCGCGCCGATCAGAGCGCTGTGGTCCTTGTCCGGGTAAAGCTGCAGGCCGACGCGATGGCTTTTGAGATCGACGCGGGACAGCATCTCGGCGATGCCTTCCGACGTCGGCTTCTCCGTCGTGACTTCCGCTTCAAGGCCGATTTCGCGCAAAGCCCGTCCCGGCTTCGGGCCGCGGGCAAATTTTCGCGCTTTGCCGATCGCTCTGACAAAATCCGCCTCGATGCGGGCGTTGCGGGCAACCTTGATGAGGCGGCGCAGGCCTTCACCCGTCATCAGCACCAGATCGTCGAAAGGATTTGCGATGCAACGGCCAATCCAGGCCTCGATGCTTGCGGAATCCGGCGCGTCGTGGATTTCGAACATCGGGCATTGCAGCACGTCGGCGCCCTGCTCGGCGAGCAGGCGGGAAAATTGCGCTTCCTCGCGCGTTTCCAGGATCAGGATGCGGTAGCCGTTCAGTCGTTCAGCCATGATTTTTCAGCCGTGTTTTGCTCTAACGTCGCCTGACGCTAGTTTGTTCATTTTTGTCCTCGGAGCGGGATTGGCGCAAGGCTATTGGCGATGATAGAGCAGGGCGCGACGGCCGTTCCTCCCGAGTTGTAATCAAGCCCTTCATCATGCCCGATCATCACTTCGTCATGACTCTCTCCTGTCCGGACCGTCCCGGAATCGTGTCCGCGGTATCGACGTTCCTGGCCCATAACGGGCAGAACATCCTCGATGCCCAGCAGTTCAACGACGTCGAGACCGGGCACTTCTTCATGCGGGTAGTGTTCAACGCCGCCGATCTCGCCGTCGATCTGGCGGCGCTGCAAACCGGATTCAGGGCGATTGCGGACCGCTTCGGCATGGAGTGGCAAATGCGCGACCGCGCCAGCCGCCGACGCGTGATGCTCCTGGTGTCGAAATCCGATCATTGCCTGGCCGACATCCTCTATCGCTGGCGCACTGGCGAGCTGGAAATGATCCCGACCGCTGTTGTCTCCAACCATCCGCGCGAGGCTTTCGCCAATCTCGATTTCGGCGAAATTGCGTTTCACTACCTGCCTGTGACCAAACAGACCAGGCACGAGCAGGAAGCCGCGATCTCTGATCTGGTCGACCAGACCCGGACCGATCTTGTCGTGCTGGCGCGCTACATGCAGATCCTGTCGGACGAAATGTCCGCAAAATTCGCCGGCCGCTGCATCAACATCCATCATTCGTTCCTGCCGGGCTTCAAGGGCGCGCGGCCCTATCATCAGGCTCATGAGCGCGGCGTCAAACTGATCGGCGCCACCGCCCATTATGTGACGAGCGATCTCGATGAGGGGCCGATCATCGACCAGGACGTCGAGCGCATCAGTCACCGCGACACACCTGACGATCTCGTGCGCAAGGGCCGCGACATCGAGCGGCGGGTGCTGGCACGCGCGATCCGCTATCACCTCGAGGATCGCGTGATCCTCAACGGCCGCAAGACCGTGGTGTTCATGGATTGAGCGCGGCGGCTTGCGCCAACGGGAGCGGTCTGGATTGCTTCGCTTCGCTCGCAATGACGGAACGGGCTGCGCCGCATTACCGTCATTGCGAGGAGCGTGAGCTCCGAAGCAATCCAGATTCTTTCGTTACCTAGTGCACCGGATCGAGCGGCTGCGCTGATTTTGCCGACGCCGGCTGCGCCGATCCGGGCGCGGCCGCATTCGCGTTGTTAGTGGCCGGCTCGAGACGCCTGCGTTCCCGTTCCTTCATATATTCCTCATATTCCGGCGTGCCGCGTCGCGGCGGCACGTCCGGCGGCAAGCCACCCGCCCACTGCGGAAGGGCATCGCCCACGCCGGCTCCGATCCTCTCATTGACCGAGCTGCAACCTGCAAGCGTGAAGCCCGCGAACACGAGCGCGAGGAGGCGAAGGGTATGGTGAACGCGGAACGGCATTTTCAGGATGCGAGAAGCAATCGCCTTCAAAAGAGATGGATTTAGGGCTGCGAGATGCCCTCGTTCTTCGACGACCCGAAGCTCGAGGTTCAACTCTCCGGTATCAGCAGAGATTTCCCAGGGTCGTGTCGGGAGAGCCTCCTTAAACCACGCCTCGCCGATCAAGGGCCATGCGGCAGGATAAGTTTTCGCGGCGCTCCTTCTTTGTTGACAGGACCATGTGATTTGTACATTCGTACAAATGGGGCCGGCCCCGGCGACGCAAAATCCGCAAATCGCGGATGCGATCGCGGGCAATCGCTGCTTCAAGGGGAGATGCCAGCGCTTGTAAAGGCCAGCGGACACGATCTGCAGTTTTTGGGTATCAATGCACCGGGATTCCTTGCCAGTGGGCCGCTTTGGCGGGGGCCGGGGACGAATGCGCAAACCTCGTTGCATCGACAAAGGGCCAATCATCGGCTGCGGAAATCCGGGCTATGGTGAGGCGTGATCTTCGGTTCGAGCCGCAAACAATACCGATACGGGAGGAGAGTTTATGTTTCTTCGCAATAAAATACTGCAGGCCGCGGGCGCCGCAACTTTCGCGAGCGCGCTTGCGCTGACGCCGGCGCGAGCCGAAGACACCGTCAAGATCGGACTGATCTTGCCGATGACCGGCGGGCAGGCGTCGACCGGCAAGCAGATCGATAACGCGGTCAAGCTGTACATGCAGCAGCACGGCGACACCGTTGCCGGCAAGAAGATCGAAGTCATTCTCAAGGATGACGCAACGCTCCCGGACAACACCAAACGCCTGGCGCAGGAATTGATCGTCAACGACAAGGTCAAGGTCATTGCCGGTTTCGGCATCACGCCCTCGGCGCTCGCCGCAGCCCCGCTTGCCACCCAGGCGAAGGTACCGGAAGTCGTGATGGCGGCGGGCACCTCGATCATCACCGAGCGTTCGCCCTATATCGTGCGCACCAGCTTCACGCTTGCGCAATCATGCACCATCATCGCCGACTGGGCGGTCAAGAACGGCATCAAGAAGGTCGCCACGCTGACCTCGGACTATGCGCCCGGCAACGACGCGCTGAATTTCTTCAAGCAGAACTTCACCGCCGGCGGCGGAGAAATCGTCGAAGAGGTCAAGGTGCCGCTCCAAAATCCGGACTTCGCGCCGTTCCTGCAGCGCATGAAGGACGCCAAGCCCGACGCCGTGTTCGTGTTCGTGCCGGCCGGACAGGGCGGCAACTTCATGAAGCAATATGCCGAACGCGGCCTCGACAAGGCCGGCATCAAGATGATCGGCCCCGGCGATGTCACGGACGACGATCTGTTGGGCGGCATGGGCGATGCCGTACTGGGCACGGTCACCGCGCACCTCTATTCTGCGGTTCATCCGTCGGCGATGAACAAGGAGTTTGTCGCCGCCTACAAGAAGGCGTTCGGCCAGCGCCCCGGCTTCATGGCGGTCGGCGGCTATGACGGCATTCACCTGATCTATGATGCGCTGAAGAAGACAAGCGGCAAAGCCGACGGCGACGCGCTGATCGAGGCCATGAAGGGCATGAAGTGGGAAAGTCCGCGCGGGCCGATTTCGATCGATCCGGAAACCCGGGACATCGTGCAGAACATCTATATCCGCAAGGTAGAGAAGGTCGACGGCGAACTCTACAACGTCGAATTCGCGACCTTCGAAGGCGTCAAGGATTCCGGCAAGACCAAGAAGTGATGCGGAACGCGTCATCCCGAGGCGCCATCCTCCCCTTGCCGGGAGGGTCGGCCAAGCGAAAGTAAGGCCGGGGTGGGGGTCCACATCGGCGGTGTTCGTGATCAACCCCCATCCGGCACGTTGTTCGCTTCGCTCTCAACGCGCCACCTCGAGAGCGAGCTTTGCTCGCCTCGGACCCCGCAAGGGGGAGGCAGAAGCAACGATGTGGTATGTTCTTTCCCGATGACCTCCATTCTCACCAATCTGTTCGACGGTGTCGCCTACGGCATGTTGCTGTTCGTTCTCGCCTGCGGTCTTGCCGTGACGCTCGGGTTGATGAACTTCGTCAATCTCGCGCACGGCGCCTTCGCGATGGCCGGCGGCTATGTCTGCGCGGTGCTGGTCAATCAATCCGGCTGGCCGTTCTTCGCCGCCCTGCCGCTGGCGTTCGTCTCGAGCGCCATCATCGGCGCGGCATTGGAACGTACGCTCTATCGCCACCTCTACACGCGAAGCCATCTCGACCAGGTGCTGTTCTCGATCGGGCTCGTCTTCATGTCGGTGGCAGCCGTCGACTACATCATGGGATCGTCGCGCGTCTACATCAAGCTTCCCGCAGCCCTCGAAGGGCAGTTCGACTTCTTCGGCGTCGGCATCGGCCGTTACCGGCTGATGATCGTCGTGATCTGCGGCCTTCTGACCCTTGCCCTGCAACTCGTCCTGGCGCGCACACGTTTCGGCAGCCGCTTGCGCGCCGCGGTCGATGACGCGCGCGCGGCGAGCGGGCTTGGCATCAATGTACCGCAAGTATTTGCCTTCACCTTCGCGTTCGGCTGCGGCCTTGCCGGGCTCGGCGGCGCGCTGAGTGCGGAAATCCTCGGCCTCGATCCGTATTTTCCACTGAAGTTCATGATCTACTTCCTGATCGTGGTGACGGTCGGCGGCTCCTCCAGCATCACCGGCCCGTTCCTGGCCTCGCTCTTGCTCGGCATCGGCGATGTCGCCGGCAAATATTACGTGCCGAAGATGGGGCCGTTCGTGATCTATACCATCATGATCGTGATCCTGATCTGGCGTCCGAACGGCCTGTTCGGCCGCACCGCAGCGCGTTGAGGAAAATGATGGCTGCGCAAGAGGACGTCGGACGTTTTGCGAGACAGCACGCTCAGTGGCACTGGAGCGAGATCGCGTTCTGGTGCTTTCTGCTTGGTTGCGGTTTCCTGTTTACATCGCGCTTTCTGATCATGACCGAGATCTTGCGGCTGGCGCTGTTTGCGCTGTCGCTTGATCTGATCCTGGGTTATGCCGGCATCGTTTCGCTCGGTCACGCCGCTTTCTTCGGCGTCGGCGCCTATGGCGCAGGCCTGCTCGCGCTGCACGGCATCATCAACGAGCCCGTGATCGCGCTCCTCGCCGCGGGCCTTCTCGCCAGCCTCGTCGGCTTTCTCACCAGCTTTTTGGTAATCCGGGGCGTCGACTTGACGCGGCTGATGGTGACGCTCGGCATCGCCCTGTTGCTGGAGGCGCTCGCCGAACGTTATTCGAACATCACCGGGGGCACCGACGGTCTGCAGGGCATCGAGATGGCTCCGGTGCTCGGCCTGTTCTCCTTTGACATGTTCGGCAAGGTCGGCTTCTTTTACTCGCTTGCCGTGCTGTTTGTCCTGTTTCTTCTGGCACGGCGGATCGTACACTCGCCGTTCGGTCTGTCGCTGCGCGCGATCAAGAACAATCCGCTGCGCGCCGCCGCCGTCGGCGTCCCTGTCAACCGCCGTCTGATCGCGGTCTATACGCTCGCCGCCTTCTATGCCGGGATCGCGGGCGCGCTGTTCACGCAGACCACGGCGCTCGCCTCTCTCGACGTGTTCGCCTTCGAGCGTTCGGCGGATTTGATGCTGGTTCTGGTGATCGGCGGCACCGGTTATCTCTATGGCGGGCTGATCGGCGCGGTGATCTTCAAGATCCTGCAGGAGTTCTTTTCCACCATCACGCCGCAATATTGGCAGTTCTGGATCGGGCTGGTGTTTGTCGTGATCGTGCTGGTGGGGCGCGCGCGGCTGCATCGCTGGGTCCTGTTCGTGCCCAACCTGATCATCGCCCAGCTCAGGGGAAGCCAAGCCGTCGTCACCGTTCCGGAGAGCGACGCGTCATGAGCATCGCGCTTGAAACACAGGGGCTGCAAAAGCAGTTCGGCGGGCTGAAGGTGACGCGCGACCTGTCGCTGAAAATCGAACAGGGTGCCCGCCACGCACTGATCGGCCCGAACGGCGCCGGCAAGACCACCGTCATCAATCTTTTGACCGGCGTGCTCAGGCCCAATGGCGGACGCATCCTGCTCGAAGGAAACGACATCACGGATCTGCCGGTGCATGTGCGGGTGCTGCGCGGCCTGTCGCGCACCTTCCAGATCAACCAGCTCTATCCCGACCTGACGCCGATCGAGACGGTCGGGCTTGCGGTCTCCGAGCGTCTCGGCCGCGGCGGCGACTGGTGGCGGGTCATGGGTACGCGCGAGGACGTCAACGGCGAGATCACAGAGAACCTGGCGCGTTTCCACCTTCTCGACGTGATGCACGAGCCGACCGCGGCCTTGCCTTACGGAAAACAGCGCCTGCTGGAGATCGCGGTCGCCCTTGCCGCCAAACCGCGCGTGCTCTTGCTCGACGAGCCGGCCGCCGGCGTTCCCGAAAGCGAACGCCACGACATTCTCGCCGCCGTGGCCGCACTCCCGCGCGAGGTTACGGTGCTTTTGATCGAGCACGACATGGACCTGGTGTTTTCGTTCGCCGACTGGATTTCGGTGCTGGTCAATGGCGCGCTGTTCGTCGAGGGCGCGCCGGACGAGGTCGCGCGCGATCCAAGGGTGAAGGCGGTTTATCTGGGCGAGGCTGCCGATGGCTGAACTCCTCGCCATCGAAAACCTGCGCGCAGGCTACGGCGAAGCGGTAGTCTTGCCCGACATGTCACTGCGCCTGCCGGAAGGTCAGGTGCTGGCGCTACTGGGCCGCAACGGCACCGGCAAGACCACGCTGATCAATTCGATCGTCGGCGTCACCCGCCGTCTCAGTGGCACGATCAATCTTTCCGGCCGCGACATCACGCCGATGCGGCCCGACCAGCGGGCGCGGACGGGCATCGGCTGGGTGCCGCAGGAGCGCAACATTTTCCGCTCGCTGACAGTGGAAGAAAACATGACGGCGGTGGCGCAAGCCGGGCCATGGACGGTAGAAAAAGTCTACGAGATGTTTCCGCGCCTGAAAGAGCGGCGCAACAACTTCGGCAACCAGCTCTCCGGCGGCGAGCAGCAGATGCTGGCGATCAGCCGCGCGCTTACCCTCAACCCGAAAGTCCTGCTGCTGGACGAGCCGACGGAGGGCCTGGCTCCAATCATCGTCGAGGAGCTGTTGCGGGCGCTTGGCACCATCACGCGGGAGGGCGGCATCTGTTCCATCATCGTCGAGCAGAATGCGCAAAAGATTCTGGAGCTTGCCGATCGCGCCGTGATACTGGAACGCGGCACGATCGTGCATGATGCGGCGAGCAGTGCGCTCAAGGCCGATCCCACGGTGCTCGAACGGCATCTGGGAGTGGCGGGCAGGGCAGGCGACAAGGCCAGGCATTAAGGTCAGGGGCTGGGGGGGCTGTGATGAGAGTTCGATTGATCCGGGTCATTTTGATTGTGGCGGGATTCGCTTCTGCGATGGAAACAAAAGCGGCTCAGGGACCGGCTTCCCCCACAACCGAGATCAACATCACGAGTGATTCAGCCCCGCGCTGGCTGCCGTCCGAGAGCCAGCAGCGCACGGTTATCAAGGCGGAAGGGGACTTCTTTTCGAGCCTTGATAAAGGCGAGCCTGAACAGGCCTACACGATGATGGCCGAACCGACCAAGCGCTTGCTGCCATTGCAACAGTTCATCAGTCAGAACCAGACGTTTCGAGCCCTGTCCGGCGCGCTAAAGCGCCGCACGATCCTGAAAGTCACCTGGACCAAGGATCCGCCGCGCGGTCCGTTTCCGGGTATTTTTGCGGCGATCGATATTGCGAGCCAATACACTAATGTGGATCGGCATTGCGGGTATGTCATACTCTACCAAAGATCGGCTGACGACCAGTTCGAGATCATGCGGCAAGAGGCCAACTTCATTGCCAATGCTACCGCACAAAGCATCGAACAGCAGAAATCTCGTGCGGAGCTCGACAAATTATGGGCCAGGCTCGCCGCGAACTGTCCGAACTACAATATGAGTTCGCCAACATCCCAATGAGGTCACTTTTGCCGGTGCCCATTGGGAGCTTAGAATTCCTGGAGTAACCACCATGCAAAGAACAAGACCGCCCTTCCGCGCCGACGAGGTCGGCAGCCTGTTGCGGCCGCCGCGCATCAAGGAGGCGCGCGCCAAACTGGAAAAGGGCGAGATAGGTCTCGAGGAGTTGCGCAAGATCGAAGACAGCGAGATCGAAAAGGTCGTGCACAGACAGGCCTCGACCGGTTTGAGGCTCGCAACCGACGGCGAATTCCGTCGCTCCTGGTGGCACTTCGATTTCCTCTCGAAATTAACCGGTTGCGAATTGTTTCATCCCGAGGAGGGCATCCAGTTCGCCGGCGTCCAGACCCGGCATGAGGCGGTGCGCGTGATCGGCAAGCTCGATTTTCCGGACGATCATCCGATGCTTGAGCATTTCAGATTCCTCAAGAAGAAATGCGAGGTCGCCCATGTGTCGGCGAAGATGACGATCCCGTCGCCTTCGGTGCTGCATTTCCGCGGCGGCCGCAAGTCGATCTCGAAGGAAGTCTATCCCGATATCGAGGTGTTCTTTCAGGATCTTGCAAGGACCTACCGCAAGGCGGTGAAGGCATTTTATGACGCCGGCTGCCGCTATCTGCAGCTCGACGACACCGTGTGGGCCTATCTCTGCTCGCAGGACGAACTTGCCAAACTGCGCGAGCGCGGCGAAGCGCCCGACAATCTGCAGGAGATTTACGCCCGCGTCATCAATTACGCGATCGCCGAGCGCCCGTCCGACATGACCATCACCACGCATGTCTGCCGCGGCAATTTCCGCTCCACCTGGATTTCATCCGGCGGCTATGAGCCGGTGGCCGAGAGGCTGCTCGCGGACACCAACTACGACGGCTATTTTCTCGAATACGATTCCGAGCGAGCCGGCGGCTTCGAGCCGCTGCGCTATCTGCCCAAGGGCAACAAGATCGTGGTGGTCGGCGTGATCACGTCCAAGAGCGGTGAGCTCGAGAACAGAGACGCCATCAAGCGACGGCTGGAGGAGGCGTCCAGATATGCTCCGCTCGACCAGCTCGCGCTGTCGCCGCAATGCGGATTTGCCTCAACGGAAGAGGGCAACATCCTGACCGAGGAAGAGCAATGGGCCAAGCTGCGGCTTGCGGTCGAAGTGGCGCAGGAGGTGTGGGGAAAATAGGGTGAGGGGATCGCCATCTCCGGAGGCGATCGTGGTGGGAGCGGGCCCGGCAGGGCTCGCATGCGCCGCGACCATGCGCGCGAAAGGTGTTTCCGTCACCGTGGTCGAGAAGGCCGATCGTGTCGGCTCGGCCTGGCGACGCCACTTGCAGTTGACGCCGAATTGGCGCCCTCGGGCGATGCGTAAATAGCAGTCCAACGACCTCGAAAACCCAACGTGCGCGCTACCTTGTGGACCGTTGCGGGGACTGCAAGGTCGATAGCGGTCCCAGGGCCGTGTTCGCAGCGAATCGAGGAAGACCTGAGAGCGCGGATGGCTGGCCCGGTGCAGCGGGTCGAGTAGTCACCCGCCGGCTACCCACATAACTCCGCCCGCCAGGAGCACTACTCCAGTGATGAACATCACCGTCTCGACCTTGGTCATCAGCCAATTGTTACGCATGGCGCGCCTCAATTGTTAGACTGTCCCGGAGCAGGATGGTTCAAATCATTAAACCAATTCCCAATTGCTTCCGAAGGTTTCTTCTGGGCGGGTTCATGGCGAAGCTCGCACACGCTCGCAGGCCCGGCCGCTAGTTCGTCAGCCTTTTCCTCATATCCTTGAAGAACCGCTCAATGATTTGCAGGCGTAAGTCCTCGTCATCAATGAGGGCAGTAATGAACAGGCAGTGGATCTCCTCGTCAGACGCACGACGATTTTGGTCTACGATGCGTTGCCATAGTCGCTCCGGCGTGTCGTCCATATTGCGCCTGCTTTCGGGCTGGGCCCAAATAAACTATCGCGCCGCCTTGTCACTGCACGCCAACACTTTGGATTTTTGTGCACCACAATTGGCCGCTGGTAAGTCTTTTTCGGAGCGTTAGGTGGGTAACGGCGGCAGATTTGCGTGAGTGAATGCGGCACCGGGTTAGCCGGGATGGCGCGTTAGGGACCGCTGCACCCCTGGCGATCTGTCGAGACTCGATAGTCGACGGAGAAAATGAGCATGCGCTGTGTTTTGGTCATTGCGATGTTGCTTTGGTCGATGCTTCTCGCCCACGCGGAGCCTCCCGATCGAGAAAAGTGGATCCAGCAGACTGCAAGAGCGAGCAAATCCTGTCTCGCCAAATTTCGTCAGAAATTCGGGAATGTTCGGGGCCACAACTACGCTGATTGCGTAACAGATCAAACCAACAAAGAGATCGATAGTTGCGTCGGCGACAGTGAGTTTTCTAACTGCGTATTCCGACGATCCTTGAGAGTATTGGAGGTGTGCGACCTGTCGAAATGCTGAGATATCCGCGCCGCGCGCGGCGAAGACTTGTATCGGCGGGCAGCCGGCGATGTGGATAGAATACCAAAAGGCGAGCGCGGGCCATGCGCAGAAATACCCGGCTGGAGATTCGTTTTTTATCGGCGCCGAACAGCTCGATGGCGTCGGAGTAGTCGGCAAGCGCAAAGCTTATAGCCGCCGGTTACGGATGCCCGCGATGCCCCATTATTTCATTGCCGCGCGGTAAGTACGTCGCTTTAGGAGCGAAGCGGATCGACGCCGCTTGCACGATTCGAAGTGTAGGCTCGCTTCCCCCTTCGGCGTTTCCATCAAAAGGAGCGCGCGCCAAAAAACGAATTTACCTTGTCGCCTCAGGCTGATTTGCCCTGTCCAGTCTTAGTTGCAAAAAAATTCCGCTTCGCGGCCACCCCGAAACAGCCTTACGATTCGCAGTGTCCCGCTCCAATCGAAGGGGCGCTTCGCGATCGTCACGGACGTGGGTAGCGGGATGCGATGGACGCGCGTGGTGCGCCAGACGAACGCACCAGCCGCGGACGACAAAGCCGCGTGGTCTTAACGCCTCGACGCTGGCGTGAAGTTGGCGACGATGCTTCCCGCATCGCGGCCAGCGACGGTGACAAAAAGCCCGATCGCCGGAGAGAGCGCGGAATAAGTCGTAAAACATCGCGCAGGGAGTGCCGGTGAATCGGCCTGACCTGTGGTGACTAAAGCTCATGTGCCTTTTCCTTTGCACATGAGGCCGCGGGTGCGGCTGTGCATCCGGCATTCCCTGCGCCCTTTGGTTTCGTAAGGGTGGAAATTCCTGTGCAAAACCCGCGTTGGCGAAACGGCGGGAACGCAGAAGTGTGGCCGGCCGCGAGCGGACGGTAGGGCCCGTCGTCCCTGCGCAAGCAGGGACCCATAGCCACAGGATCATGTTGGAGGGAAGGCATCGCCCATTGTGCCAAGGCAGCCAAGTTTCGGCCTATGGGTCCCCGCGTTCGCGGGGACGAAGCCGAGGGGATTACGCCGAGTGGGCAGATGATGCTAGGACACGTCCTTGTAAGCTCCTGCCCACCCAAGCGTCCCAAACCCGCTGTGAAGAACGACCAGATCCTGAGCCAGATTTCCGAATTCTGCCGCCAGGTGGACATGGCGGAATCGACCTTTGGACGCCGCGCCGTCAATGACGGCAAGCTGGTGCACCGCCTGCGCGAGGGCAAAAGGATCACCATCGATACGCTGGAGCGGATTCAGGCCTACATCGCCGCCTCCATGCCGGGCGGAATACCGCCGCCGCGGGGGCTCGACGTGCCGCCCGAAAAGCGCGATCCGAGAGGCAATTTCCGCTTCTTCGAGAACCGCCAGAAATACCTGTTGTTCGTGCATACCTGCAGCGAAAAGCGGGTAACCGCATCGCGCGTGGCCCTGGAGCTGTCTGCCATCCATCCCCGACCGCCGGCGCTGCGGGTATTCGATGCCGGGGTAGGGGACGGCACCGTGCTGGCGCGGGTGCTGCGGGCGATGCACAATCGCTTTCCCCATATGCCGTTCTACGTCGCGGGCAAGGAACTGAGCCTTGAGGATGTCCGCTTGACCCTGGAAAAGGTGCCCGACCGGCTGTTTGAGCACCCCGCTACCGTCTTTGTGCTGACCAACATGTACTACGCCGAGGCGCCTTGGCTCACGCCCGCCTCTCCAGCCGCGGCCGCCGGCATGATCTGGCACGAATTGCCCTTGAGGGGGGCTTCTTCGGGGGATTTCGAGGCCCAGATCGCAGACCTGGACCCGTTTCTGGAGCAAAACTGGCGCGCCAGCGTCAGCCCGCGCTCGGGCATGCCGGTCTACGAGCGGCCGGTCGCCATCGTGCTGTACCGGGAAGATCACCGCTTCCTGCTCGATTCGATCATCCCGCGCGCCGGCCGTACCGAGGCCAATTTCGACCTCGTCATCGCTTCCCAGCCCTACCGGGCCAAATCGAGCGTGAATTTTCGTGCAAAACGCATCATTGCACCGCTGGCACGCTCGCTCCGGGCCGGCGGGCGGTTGATCGGAATCCATTCCCACGGCGAGGATCCGGGATTGGAGATCATTCAGGCGGTATGGCCCGGAGAAAATCCTTTCGCGGTGAGCCGTCATGAGCTATTGCGCGCGGTGAAATACGAGCTGGGCTCGACTGGGCGCGATCTTAATTTTAACGCTAATGCCGATAACCGCTCGATCTTCCGTTATGATATGGAAGCGCTGCCAAATGAGGTCACCGGCTCGATCGGAACCTCGACGGCCTTTGCAGCTTGGAACGCGGCGGTGTATGTCGCACAGATTGAAGACGACCGGTTGACGGAAATGACCCAGAGTGGCCGTTATCTCGACGCCGTCAGAGAGGTTTTGCGCAAGCACAACGGACTCTGGTTCTACGACGAATCCTACGTCATCTCGCGCCGCCGCGACTGACAATCAGGACATATACATCTCGAGAAAGGACCGCCGGAGAAGGCGGAAAAGGGGCTAGCTTGATGCGCGCGTCTTATCTATTCACCTCAGAGTCGGTTTCCGAAGGCCATCCGGACAAGGTGTCGGATCAGATCTCGGATGCCATCCTCGACGCCTTCATCGAGAAGGACGTCAAGCTCGGTATTGCCGACGACAGCCTGATCAACACCAGGCTCGGCTGCGAGACGCTGTGCACGACCAACAAGATCGTGATCGCCGGCGAAGGCCGCGGCCAGCTCTTCCGCACCATCAACGGCGTATCGGTGGTCGATCGCGAGCTGATCAGCTACATCGCCCGCGGCGTGGTCAAGGATATCGGCTACGACCAGAACGGCTTCTCCTATCACGG
>Ga0306926_10003715_pt1 | contig 15853 bp, 13 predicted proteins | sample flu12Cox44000178_FD_203759 | JGI IMG/M metagenome (GOLD analysis project Ga0306926, IMG submission 203759) | Lab enrichment of tropical soil microbial communities from Luquillo Experimental Forest, Puerto Rico - flux8day.12C.oxic.44.000.178 (v2)... | ecosystem: Environmental > Terrestrial >...
CGCTTCCGCGATGTTGCACTTCGCGTGGCTTCGTGGATAACCGACGTATTATGGCCTGGCTTATCGATGGCGGGGTGATTCTCGCGTATTTCGTCAGCGTAATTGGCATCGGCCTCTACAAGGGCCGGGGCGACAGAACGATGGAAGGTTTCGCTGTCGGGAACCGGAGCATCCCGTGGTGGGCGGTCCTGGCGTCGATCCTTGCGGCGGAGATCAGCGCCGCCACGTTCCTTGGTGCTCCTGATGAGGGGTATGCCTCACGGAACTACACCTACGCACAACTTGCCATTGGCACGGTGCTGGCGCGTGTGGTCGTCGCCTTCGTCTTCATCAAGCCCTACTACGACTTTCGGGTTGTCTCGATTTATGAGTTTCTGCGGGTCCGTTTTGGCGAGCGGACGAAAAACGGGGCCTCCGCAGTATTTTTGATTACGCGCGCGCTGGCGAGCGGCACCCGGCTCTACGTGGCGGCTGTCGTGCTAGTTCTCGGCTACGAAATGTTCTCAGGCGTGGCGCTCGCGCCGTTACAGCAGGTCTGGATCTATATCGGCTCGCTGGTGTTTCTGACCGCCGCGACCGCGATATATACCGCGCTCGGGGGCATCAAGGCGGTCGTCTGGACGGACGTCATCCAAGCAACGGTCATGTTCGGTTCGCTCGCATTTGCGATTTGGTCGCTGCTTCACGCGATCCCGGACGGCTGGCAGGGCGCGATGGCCTTACTCGACGCTCCCAAAGACTTGATTTTTTTCGATTCGGGTACGGAGCCGCATGCCTCCTTTTGGGAAAATGTCCGCAAGGTATTGGGAACGGAATACACCATCTGGGCTGCCCTCTTCGGCGCCACTTTCATCACGATGGCCACGCACGGCACCGATCAGGACATGGTGCAGCGGATGTTGACGGCCAAAAATGCCGCCAAGAGCCGTCTGGCATTGATCCTTTCCGGCCTGGCCGATCTCCCCATCGTCCTCGGTTTCCTCACCATCGGCATTCTGCTCTGGGCGTTTTATCAGAAACAAGAGATGCCCCATCCCTTCGCATATTACATCTTGCATGAAATGCCGTCGGGCATGCGCGGGCTGATGATAGCGGGAGTCTTCGCCACGGCGATGGGGTCGCTTTCCACGGCCCTCAACGCGCTGGCCACCAGCTTTACGGAAGACTGGTATCTCCCTTATATCCGTCCGGAAGCGACTCCCCAGCAGGTTGTTGCCGCCGCGCGCACGACCACGGTTGTCTTTTCGGCGATCCTGGTTGTCATCGGGTCGGCCACTGCTTATGCAGCCATCGTTTTGCATTCGAGGGTGATTCCCATTGTGCTCGGCATCTTTGGATACACCTACGGCTCGCTTCTGGGTGTTTTCCTGGTGGGGATGCTCACCAAGACGCGCGGCAGCGAGAGAGGCAATCTCGTGGCGATGGTGTGCGGATTCATCGCCGTGGCGTTCCTGAGCGGGCTGCACAATGACATCTGGAATCTGCTGCATCCTTCGGACCCCGAGTTCCTCGCCTGGATGGCTGGGCATCCGAAAGGCCCGACTTTCCAGCATTGGCATTGGGACTGGCTGCCCACCATCGATTTCCCATGGCGGATCACCGCCGGGACGTTGGTGACAGCCGCCGTGGTTTTGATCTTCCGCACCCCGCCCCGAGCGTGTGAAAGCAAGCACGGGACCTCATGCGGGGCATCTCCGCAGCCGAAAGCGAGGTCATTAGAAAGGCCGAACCTTTTACCGTGAGACGGCATAGAGGTCCCCAAAGCGTTTGCTTTCGCTCGAAGGGTGACCCATCGTCGTCGGCTGTCGGGGCACCCGCAGCGGATTGACGACGCTCGCCGGCCTAGCCGCGTTTGTGCAGCTGTTCGTTTCACGTCCTTTTACGAGTCAATTCCGGATCACTGATGGGTCGACGATAGGTCTCGACACGACGTAACCAGCCTGCCTCCCAGATACGGTTGGCGGGGATATTGCGTATCCTTTGCAACAATACAAATTGCGCTGAGTCGGCGAATTCCGCGAGCACGGCCATCGGCTCGTTGGCGGCGCCGTTCATTTTGAGAAGCACCTGTTTGAGCCCCCATCCCTGCCGTTCTCCTGTCTCCTTGTCGAGGGCTGTCTCGGCTGGGTCGGTACCTTCTCCCTTGAAGTTTACATAGTCGATCAGCGGATACAGGTCTTTGGAAGCTTGCACAATGCGGGTAAACTGCGTGATTATGTGTTCGCGTTCATTGCTTTCCGGCGTACTGTCGAGGATCTTATCTATAGCGCTTTGGGCACGCATCACGAGGAATTGTGTTTGTTCCGCCACAGTGTCGAGCAGAAATTTCCGCAGTTGTGTCATCTGTGGTGAGTTAAAGTTTTTTATGAAGTCTGTTCTGCTTACCCAAGGACATGGGGGAATTGGCGTCCGGTCGAGCCAGGAGGGTAAACGCGCATTTTGCTGACGCAGGAACTCGAGCATACGCGGAAAACTTTCATCAAAAGGGGCTTTCTTACCGGCTGGAAACCAAATGAAATGACCTATGCCGAGCGAGGCAAATTCCTCGTTCGCGTTCCACGAGGTTATCGCATTACGATCGCCACGCGTTTCGTTTATCCAAATCTTATGACCGACCTTATTTGCCACATCGGCAGGCAGCACGAGTTGTGGCAGGGCAGATCGCATGGTGCCGACGGCGTCAACGTTTGCGTCGCGTCCCGATTTCTGCGCCTCGGGCAGCGGCACGACCGTTTCCGGTCCCGATTTCTGCGCCTCGGACACCGTCGATGCTGTTTGGCTTATCAGGACAACCATGCCACATACGACCAGCAGTGAGATGGAAATAGGCACCAACCAGCTGTACCACCTCGGTCCTTTCGCTTGCAGCCGCCCTGTCGTCAGACCGCTACCCGAGCGCCGGTAGCCGATAAAATCCCCTGCCATGTAAACATTGCTCCAAAAGGTGTGGTTGCCTACAGAGCTGAAATCTGCGCTAACGGCGCGCAACACGTCGATCTGCTGCGCGACTATACGCGGCCCTTGGCGTCGATCCTTATGGTGTGCACGACCCTGAAGGTGCCGTACTCTTCCCTTCCGTTAGATCTGCGCTTGTAGGAATCGAGTTGCTGCGTGAGCACGCATTGTCCTCGAACCATCGCTGCTGAAGATGCTTGTGCGGTATACTTTCGCCTTCCAGGTCTATGGTCCTCTAATTATGAGTTAGGAGGCCGTGGATATGGGACACGAGCATTTCTGTTCCAACTGGCGGACACTGACAAGAACTTTACACAAAGCTTATGAGTGATCGGCAGATTCGGGTTCGAATCCTCCCACCCTGACGATGCAATCAGCTGCGAACCAGTCTCCGCACCAAATTCCCTGCTAACAGGGAAATTAACAGGGAATTTCGCAAAATCCGGCCATCCACCGCGATTTCCGTGTCGGATTAACGCACAGATTCAATAGCTTACAGGCGAATTCCTTTCGCGACGAACAGGGAATTTTCAAACGCGTATCAGGGAATTTTTTTCGAGGAACAGGGAAAGTTTAGTTGATCAACAGCGAAGCCGCTGAACCACGGCCCGACGCCACTTTGTGTCTCCATCCAGGACCTAACGCTTTAAGCGTCGTTAGCCGCCACATACGAAGACGTAGAACTGCGCACGTCACGGGCCGATCTTTAGGACAGGCCTCGGCCCGGGGCCTTTTTAGCGCTTTCGGTTGTCCAACTCTGGCAGGGAAAAGCTTTCCCAGCCCGGCACATCGGCCTCTTCCGGCCAGGTCTGGTCAAGCGGATACGTAGCGTCGATGCCGACAGCCGACGAAGTCAGGTGATGAGTCGGCACTCCCGGCGGCACCGGAATGGACGGATCGCAGCCGCCGCGCGGTAATTCATCCATCACGAAGACGTCGCGCTCCGGCTGGACGCGGAACGACATTGCCCATTCCACTTCGGCCGAATCATTCACGTCCACATCGGGGTCGACAGCGATGACCCATTTCGGCCGGATGTTGCTCGACATGGCGGCAAGGATCGCTTGACGCGCCTCGCCGGCAAAGCGCGGCTTCATCGCGATGACGACGTAATAGGACACACTGCTTGCGGCGCGCAGCGACACCCGCGTCACCGTTGGGAATTGCCGCTTGATCATCGCGTAGAAGGACGCTTCGAACGGGATCTGCTTGAGGATGTGATTCTCGGTCACCGGCTTCCCGGTGAGCAGGCCCTGGAAGATTGGATTGCGGCGATGGGTGATCGCGGTGATGCGCGCCGCCGGCTGGTCCTTCGCGGTGCCGTCGTAATAGCCGGTATGCTCGCCTAGGGGCCCTTCAGGATAAAGTTTGTCCTGATCGACTTCGAATTCGATCACCACCTCGGCGGTTGCTGGCACTTCGAGATCGACGGTCTTGCACTTGGCCAGATCGACCGACGCGTTGCGCAAGCCTCCCGCCACATGCCAATCGTCGGTGTCGTCCGAGACCTGTGCTTGGCAGGCATAGGCGATGACCGGATCGACGCCGATCACCAACGCGCCCTTGGCCGGCAATCCCAGCCGTTTGTGCTTGGCGAGATTCTTGCCCAGGCGGTGATGCGGTTCGGTGAGGAAGGACATCAGTTTGCCGTCTAGCACCATGAAACGGTAATGGCCGATATCGGTCACGCCGTTCTCGGGATCCTTCGACACGACGATGCCGGGCGTGATATAGGCGCCGCCGTCCTTCGGGCTGTAGACCGGCACGGGAAAGCGACGGATGTCGATGGCGTCGCCCGTGATGACATGTTCCTGGCAGGGCGCCTGGCCGCTGACGACCGAGGGCGGGACGCGCCGGCTTAAGCCGGCTACGACCTTGTCGAAGATGTTGTCGTTCGTCGCCTCGAAAGCTAGCAGCGCCTTGCCGCGCGTTGAATAGACGCCGCCGACCAGCGGAAATTCACTGCCGTTCTGCTTGAACATCAGCGCTGGACCCTGGCGCATGTTGCTTTGCTTCAGCGCCTTGCCCACATCGCTCAACGCGACCGGGCGGTCGATGTCGATCAGCTCGCCATGGCGTCGGAGCACGTCGAGAAATTCCCGGAAGTCCTGATATGCCATTCGCTTCCCCCTCCGTGGATAGGCTTGTTGCGGCTGCACAGCCGTTTGGCCTAAGGTCTACTCAAATACAAACAATAGCTTGGGAGGAAAAGGGGCTCGATCGATGACGATATGGAAGGTCGTTTTTCTCGGCGCTGTCTTGGCCTGCGCGGCGGGCGCCGGCGTGGCCGCCGCTGAGATGGAGAAGCTCAAGGTCGCCATCTCCTTCGCGGGTCTCTGGACTTCGTCGCAGCCGATCTTCTGCAAAGACCGCGGCGAATTTTCCAAGGCTGGACTCGTTGTGGACATAGTCGCGACGCGCGGGGGATCCGAGAACGTGCAGGCGGTTATCACCCGCGCCGTCGACATTGGCTATGGCGCGGGTTTGAGTGCGGTTCTGGCAGCGCAGATGCAGGGCGCCGATATCAAAATCATCGGCTCGGGCTTCATCGGCAACAGCGATTCATTCTTTTATGTGCCTGCCGATAGTCCGATCAAGACGATCGACGACTTGAAGGGCAAAAGCATCGCCTATTCGCGTCCAGGTGCGGTGTCCGAGGTATTGTTGCGCGATCTCAGCACCGAAAAGCATATCGAGTTCAAGACCGTCTCGGGCGGCGCGCTTGATGCGATCTTCACCATGACCATGACCCGGCAGATCGATGTCGGCATGGCGGTACCGCCGACGGCGGTGGATGCTCTGCGCAAGGGTGAGATTCGCATCGTCTTCGACGGCAATGCCGTCGAATCCCAGCGCGACGTCGTCAACCGCGTCACCATCGCCAACGGCGATTTCGTCAAGAACCGGCGCGCCGTCGGCACCAAATTTCTGACGGTGCTGCATGACTGCATCGATTGGATGTATGCCCATCAGGATGAGGCCGTAAAAATGTACGCGACACTGAATCATATCGACTCCGACATCGCCGCACGCTCCTTGGCCTTCTATCCGCGGGACAAGATGGAATTGTCGAAACTGACTGGCTTCCATGCGGCCGTCGAGCAGGCAGTTACCGACAGGTTCATCGAGCAGAAGCCGACCGATGCGCAGCTCAAGACCTTCGTCGACGTGCTCTGGACCGGTCCGGGCCAGCGAGGGGCGAACTGATCAAGTGGGAATGAACGGCATGGTCAGCGGTGATTCCGTTCTGACGCCGGACTTCAAAACGACGCCCTATTGGTGGGAGGAATCGCCGCGCCCGCCCGCCGCGCCAGACCCGTTGCCGGCGCAGGCCGATGTTGTGGTGGTCGGCTCGGGTTATACCGGCTTGTCTGCGTCGCTGACCTTGCTGCAGGCGGGCCGTCAGGTATTGGTTCTCGACGCCGAGAATCTCGGCGCGGGCGCCAGCTCCCGCAACGCCGGCTCGATGGGCCGCACCTTCCGGCACAATTTCTCCGAGCTGGCCGAAACGCGCGGCATTGACTTCGCGACTCGGGTCTACCGCGAGGTTCACGGCGCGTTCGACTTCGCTTATAGCCGGATCGAGAGCGAGGGCATCAAGTGCCATCTCGCACGACGCGGCCGCTTCACTGCGTTTATCGGTCCTACGCAATATGACGAGTCGGCGCGCGAGCTGGAGCTTCGGCAGAAGTATGTTTTCGGTCAGGACTACATGGTGCCGCGCGAGGCGCAGCGGCAGGAGATCGGCTTCGGTAACTATTTCGGCGGCATCGTCATTCCCGACGTCGCCTCGATCCATCCCGGCCTGTATCAGCTGGGCCTGCTGTCGTGCGTGAAGGCTGCCGGCGGCAACGCCATCGGCGGCACGCAGGTCCTGAACATCATCCACGAGGGCAAGGAATTTGCGGTCGTCACGCTGCGCGGCAGCGTGAAGGCGCGCGACGTGATCGTGGCGACCAACGGCTATACCGGCGGGCTAATGCGCTATCTCCAGCGGCGCGTCTTCCCGTTTCCGGCCTATATCATGGCGACGGAGCCTATCGGCGAAGAGCGCATCAAGCGGCTGCTGCCGACCCTGCGCGTGTTCCAGGAAAAGGCGGAGAACCCGTTCTTCCTGCGCCCGTCGCCGGATCTGACGCGGCTGGTCGTCGGCGGCCGCGCCGGCACCATCGTCACCAGCCTGACTCGCTTCGCCAAGACGTTGCACCGGCTGCTGGCCGCGCGGATTCCCGATCTCGCCGCGACGCGCATCTCGCACCTTTGGACCGGCAAGTGCTCCGGCACCTTCAGCATTTTCCCCGGCATCGGCGTCCATGACGGCGTGCATTACGCTATGGGCTATTGCTTCGCTGGCATCTCGATGGGCACCTATCTCGGCCATAAGATCGGCCTGCGCGTCGCCGGCAAGCCCGAGGCGGCGACGGTGTTCGACAATATCGAATTCGAGACGCGCTTCTGGCACCAGGGCTATCCCTGGTTCGTGCCCTTCGCCGCCGAGATGATGCTGGCGCAGGACCGCAAGGTCAGTCAGGGGTTCCCGATCTGATCAGGCGGCGCGGCGGTTTTGAAATGAGGAGGGAAAGGCGGCCATGGCGGTTGAGATCACCGAGGAGCAGATTCGTCCGCTGCTAGACCTCGATGAGGTGCGCGGCGCGGTGGAAGACGCGCTGCGGCTTTTTTCCCAAGGCAAGGCTACCCAACCGGTGCGCACAATGGTCAATGTGCAGGATCATGGCGGCTTTCTCGGCGCCACGCCGAGCTACGCCGGCGCGCTGGGGCTGAAAATCATCACCTTCTATCCGAACAACGCCAATAGCCGGCCCTATACCGGCATCCTCATGTTCAATCCGCGCGACGGAAAGCTACGCGCAACGCTCGAGGCCTCGTTCCTTTCTTCCGTCCGGACAGCTGCGGTGTCGGCATCGGCGGTGAATCTGCTGGCGCGCCGGAATGCTTCCGTGCTGGCGATGATCGGTGCCGGCGCATTGGCCCAGACGCATTTGCCGGCATTCAAACGAGTCAGGAACATCAAGGAGGTTCGCGTCTTCAGCAAGCAAGGCGGGCCTGAATTCGCGAAACAGCACGGCGTCACGCTCGCGCCTTCCGCTCAGCAGGCCATTGTAGGCGCCGACATCGTGCTGGCGGCGACGGATTCCCAAACCCCCGTGCTGGACGGCAAATGGCTCGCGCCGGGCGCGCTCGTCTGCAGTGTCGGCGCGCCGCGGCCGACCATGCGCGAGCTGGACGACGCGACCATCGCGCGGGCGGGGCGTCACATTTACGTCGAATCGCGCGAGGCCGCGCTCAAGGAATCCGGCGACGTCATCGAGGCCGGTCAGGTCGGAGCCGAGCTGGGCGAGGTTCTGAACGGCGTCCATCCGGGCCGCCAATCCGACGATGACATCATCATCTTTAAGTCGCTGGGAATGGCGGTCCAGGACGTAGCGGCGGCCGATCTGGTGTGCCGCAAGCTGGGAATTTAGCCTTAGGGATCGGCTAGTCGGTCCAAATTGACGAGAGCCGTCCTGATTACTATTATTTCAAGTAATAGCGATGGAGCGTGAGATGAAGGTTTCACAAGGCCACGAACGTCCCGTCGTGCGTGCCCTGCAGTTTCGCGCCGGAACCACCCATCTTCGCCATTTGCTGGATGGCGAGGTCGGCACGCGCGGGAATTTCATGCTCGGGATTTGGAAATCCGAGGGCGATTTCTTCTCGCCCCGCCATCGCCATAACTTCGAGCAATATCGCTACGTGCTCGATGGCGAGCTCAACTACAACCGCAACGGCAAGCTGACCAAGGGAATGCTCGGCTATTTCCCCGAAGGCGTGATGTACGGCCCACAATCGCAGGATCCGGACAAGTTCTCGCTCGCCCTGATCCTTCAGTTTGGTGGCACCAGCGGCAGCGGCTTCCTCTCGCAGCCCGAAGTCGACGCCGCGGAAGCGGAACTGAAGAAAGTCGGCGAGTTCGAGAAGGGCGTGTTCCGTCGTACGTCCGGAACCGGCAAGAAGAACATGGACGGCATGCAGGCGATCTGGGAGCACGTTAACGGGCGCCCGATGGTCTATCCGAAGCCGCACCTCATCAATCCGGCCTTCATGGACCCCGCCCATTACGAGTGGAGCAAGGTCGATGGCGCGTCGAACGTCGCCGAGAAATTGTTCGCCGTGTCTTCCGACCGTGGCGCTGAGTCCCGCATCGTCAAGTTCGAGGCAGGCGCCAGCCACGCCCTTCGCGGTCGCGCCGTTTACTACACGCTCTCGGGCAATGGCACGGTAGGCAGCGAGCCTCTCCGCGCCATGACCTCGTTTTATCTCGATACCGGCGAGTCCGTGGAGATCACCGCGCAGGAAACGGTGGAAATCCTGCAGCTCGGCATGCCGAAGCTCAGCGGGATGACGGCTTCGGTTGGCCAGGCCGCCGCTTAGCGATTGACCTCGACCGCGATAAAAAGGGGCGCCTCGTGGCGCCCCTTTTTGCTTGATCGGCAGGAAAGCCTTCTGGTCGTTATTTTCCCGTTGTATAGACGATGTCGACCAGATCCTTGACCTGATCCGGCGTCGGCGGTGCGCTGATGAATTTTGCATCGAGTGATTGCTTGACGACCTCGTCCCATCCAGCCATCGGGCCGAATGCCAGTGTCGAGCGCTTATAGAACGCCAAGGCTTTGGTTGCGGTCGGCGCGTCTACCTTATTCAGCATCCCGTACATCTTCGACGATTCATCCTCACGGGCGTAGGCCCAATCGATGCACCCATCAAGCACACGCATGAATTTTTCCAAAGTGGCTCTGTGATTCTTCACGAAATCGGCACTGGCGATAATGGTGCGCCCTGAGATGTTCCGTTGCGATTTCACGTCGTCGCCGGAGAATAGAACGCGGATGTCGCCTTTTGCCACCGAATCGAGCTGGTTCGGCAAGATCGAATAGCCGACATCGATCTGCTTGGTCATGACCATGGTGAAGGTCGCGTCCATAGCGCCGGTGGCGACGGCGTTGAAATCGATATGGCGCTCCGCCTTCAGGCCGAGCAGGACGCCTTCGCTGGCGCCGCCCGGACGCGGATACGCAACCGACTTTCCTTTTATGTCATCGATCGTCTTCAAGGGGCTATCGGCGCGGACATAGAAATACGTATCGTTCTGCCCGATAAATTCTGTGCTGACGATCTTTATCTTGGCGCCTTGCACGTAGGCAGCCAGAACCGAGTTCGTGCCCGGGGAATATCCGATGTCCATGCCCCCCGCCGTGACGGCCTGGACGTTTTCGGAGCCGCCGCGCGTGGAGATGACATCGACGTCAAGGCCGGCTTTGGAGAATTCGCCGCGATCCTTGCAGAAGGTCGGCTGCGACGTATCCCAAAGGCCGAGGAAGGTGGTCGCGACCTTGACCTTTTCCGTCGCTTGCGCATGAACCGCCGATCCACAGGCCGTGGCGGCGGCAAGGGCCACCAAGAACGAATAGCGTAGGTGTGGCATGATGTTCGCCCTGTGATTTATTGGCATCGTTTATGATCAGCATGACAAAAGCGCAAACAACAACCTACACAAACAAGTGAGTTTCGGGAAGTGGTTGCCCAGTTTGGCTGAAGATTCAAGCCGATAGTGTATTGGGCGCAGCGCGGCCCTGACTCTGGTTGGTCAAGGACAATGTCGTTCATCATCGGCTTCCGGCTGCACCAGGAATGGGAGGATCGGATGAGCAAGCAGGCGGCTATCGCGCGCATCGGCGGCGTGGAATTATCGCGCGCGATCAGTGAGACCGAGCGCCGCCAGCGCCGTGAATTATCGGCCGCGTTTCGGGTCGCCGCGTATCTCGGCTGGAATGGTGACACGCTCAATCACAGACTGAGCACAGGCTTACGCGGCTCGCCGGCTTTTCCCGATCGACAATTTCCACAAGGAGCGAGTAGGACACATCATGCTATCCCATGCTTAAGACTCCGACCGCGAGGCTATCGGAATATTCCCTTAGCGCGGGGTGCGGCATGATCGGCCATAGTCTCAGCCTTCAGAACGTGACCAAGCGTTTCGGCCATCTGACGGCGATCGACGGTATTTCCTTCGACGTGCGCCCGCGCGAATTCATCTCGGTGATCGGGCCCAGCGGCTGCGGCAAGTCGACCCTGTTCAACATCATCGGCGGCTTTCTCGGCGGTTACGAGGGCACGCTGCTGCTCGACGGGAAGGCCAAGGTCCCGCGCCGCTCCATCGGCATGGTGTTCCAGGAGGAATCGACCTTTCCCTGGCGCACCACGCTGCAGAACGTGGCTTTCCCGCTCGAGGTCGCCGGCGTGCCCAAGAAGGAGCGCGAAGCACGCGCGCGGGAGCTAATCAGCCTGGTCGGCCTGACCGGCTTCGAGAATAGTTATCCCGCCGAGATGTCGGGCGGCATGCGTCAGCGCACCGCCATCGCCCGGACCTTGGCTTTCGATCCGCAGGTCCTCCTAATGGACGAGCCTTTTGCCGCGCTGGACGACCAGACACGGCTGCTGGTGGGCGACAAGGTTCTGCAGATCCATCAGCAGCTCAACCAGACCTCGCTGCTCATCACCCACAACATCACCGAGGCCGTGCAGCTCAGCGACCGCGTGATCGTGATGACCTATCGCCCTGGCCGGGTGAAGCGCATCGTCGATATCGACCTGCCGCGGCCGCGCACCTCCGAGATCGTGGGCAGCGCGCGCTTCGGCGCACTGGTCGGCTCGATCTGGAACGACCTGCGCAAGGAAGCCAGCCGCGGCATGAGCGAGGCCGAGCAGCAAGGCAAGAGGGAAGCATAGTCATGAAACCGGATTCGGCACAGCCGAGCCAGAACAAGGTCATGGGCTGGGGCAGCGACGTCGTCGCCGAGATGCTGCGGCGGCTCGGAATCAAATATGTCTGCGTCAATCCGGGCTCGAGCTTCCGCGGCCTGCATGACAGCCTGGTCAACTATCTCGGCAATGACGATCCCAAGCTGATGCTGGCGCTTCACGAGCAAAGCGTCGTCGCCATCGCCCATGGCTATGCCAAGGTGGCAGGCGAGCCCATGGCCGTGGTCGTGCACAGCAATGTCGGGCTGATGTGCGGCTTGATGTCGGTGTTCAACGCCTGGTGCGACCGCGTGCCCATCCTGATGCTGGGCGCAACGGGCGCGGTGGACTCCGCCGTGCGGCGAAGCTGGATCGATTGGTCCCATACCTTCCGCGACCAGGGTGCGCTGGTGCGCCACTACGTCAAATGGGACGAGCAGCCGGCCTCGCCGCAAGCTGTGGTGGACAGCATGTTGCGCGCCTATCAGGCCGCCTGCACCGCGCCTTACGGCCCGTCTTATGTGATCCTTGACCGCCGACTGCAGGAAGATGTGTTGGCCAAACAGATTGTCATTCCCGATGTCGCGCGCTATGCGCCGCCGCTGCCGGGCGCGCCTTCCGAGGCCGCGGTGAGCCAGGCCGCGGCATGGCTTCATGCCGCCAAAAACCCCACCATCATGCTGGGCCGCGTCTCGACCAAGAGCGCGGATTGGGACGCGCGCATCCGCATGGCCGAGCTGCTCAACGCCCGTGTCATCACCGATATGCGCTCCGGCGCGTCCTTCCCGACAGCGCATCCGCTGCATGGCGGGCCGCACGACCTGTTCCTGTCGCCCAACGACAAGGAGATCCTCGCCAAATCCGACGTGGTGCTGAGCCTTGACTGGCCCGATCTGCAGGATTGCATGATCCAGGCGCGCGGCCCGGCGGTCGGTGGCGTGAAGATAATCCAGGTTTCGGTCGATGCTCGGGGACAAAACGGCTATAGCGGCGACCATCAGCGCCTTGCGGCGGTCGATCTCAACATCGCGGTGCCGCCCGACGCCATCCTCGCGCCGCTCATCGCCAAGCTCGAAGGCGAGCATCGCCGCCAGGCCAAGCCGTCGCCCAAGCTGACCGCTCCCACGGCGCCGAAGCCCGAATTGACGGACCAGTTGCCGACGCTCACCGATATCGGCCGCGCCTTCGCCTATCTGCGCAACGGGCGCAAGCTGACCCTGACTCGCGTGCCGCTTAACTGGCCGGCCGGCGCATATCAGCTTTTCGAGCCGCTGGATTATCTCGGTTATGACGGCGGCGGCGGGGTCGGCTCCGGCCCCGGCATGGCGGTGGGCGCGGCTCTCGCGCTTCAGGACGGGGGCAGCGACCGCATCGCCGTCGGCATTATGGGCGACGGCGAATTCCTAGGATCGGCCTCAGCGCTCTGGACCGCGGCGCATTACCAGATCCCGGTGCTGATCGTCGTTGGCAATAACCGCTCTTACTTCACCGACGAGATTCAGCAGGAGCTGGTGGCGAAGGAACGCAAGCGGCCGCCCGAAAACCGCTGGATCGGCCAGCGCATCGACGATCCGCCGGTCGACCTCGCCGGTTTGGCGCACGATTACGGCGTCGCGGCGGAAGGTCCGATTGAAAAGGCCAGCGATCTGTTCGCGGCGCTGGAGCGCGGCATTAAGGTGGTCGAAAGCGGCGAGCCCTATTTGGTCGATGTGCTGATCGACCCCACGCGCGGCGCCGCCTTCGACTGGCTGTCAGGTGCTTAGGCTTGGCGCGCGCATTCAACAGCGCGGTTAAAAGCCGCCGCCCGCTCGTTCCGCCGGCACTCGCCGGATTGCTCTTCCTCGCCTTGCTGCTCGCGCTAGTCGAGTTCGCCGTGCGCGCCGACATCATTCCGCGCTTGGTGGTGGCACGGCCGAGCGACGCCATCGCTGGGTTGGTGACGCTGCAGAACCGCGCCGATCTGCGCGACGGTTTCCTAATCACCTTCCGCATGACGGCGATCGCCATGGTGCTGGAGCTGCTGGTGGCGTTGCCCCTGGGCTATTTCCTGTTCCGGCGGCGGGATTTCGCTCTGGCTTATTCGGGCTGGCTGGCGGCGCTGTTCGCCGCGCCGGTCTTCCTGCTGTATCCGCTTTTCCTGGTAATCTTTGGCCGCAGCGAGATCACGCTGATCATCATGGGCTTCTTGCCCGGTGTGATTCCGTTAATTATCCAGGTTGAGCAAGGATTCCACGGCGTCTCCTCAACCCTGATCAATGTCGGGCGCAGCGTCGGCGTCACGGCCTGGCAGAATTTCTGGAAGATCATGATTCCGGCGGCCGCGCCGAGCATTTTCACGGGATTCCGCCTAGCGTTGATCTACACGCTGATCAACATCATCGCTATCGAATATCTGGTCGATATCGGCGGGCTTGGCCGCATCGTCGCCGACCGCTATTTCCGCTTCGACATTTCCGGCACCTACACCGCGATCACCGCCGTCGCGGCGATCAGCATACTGTTCAACTGGCTGATCGGCCGGCTCGAGCGCTGGGTGCGGCCGACATGAACCTCGCGCGCCGCGTTTTCTGGATCAAGCTGCTGACCATCCTGGTCCTGATGGGCCTGTGGGAAGGGCTATCGCGGTCGGGGCTGTTCTATAAAGGTGTTCTGCCCTCGACATGGATGGTGGTGCAGGCGATCGCGGGCGAGTTGGCCGACAGCGGTTTTTATCATGATCTCGGCATCACTCTGCTCGAGACCAGCGTCGGCTTCGTCGCCGGCGCGATTATCGCGTTGCTGTTCGCGTTGGTTCTCGGCACCAATGCCTATATCCGCAAGATGATCGAGCCCTATATCATCGCGATCGGCGGCACGCCGAAGATCATCTTCCTGCCGATCCTGTTCCTTATCTTCGGCTTGGGCATCGAATCCAAGATGGCCAAGGCGGCCCTATCGGCGTTTTTCCCCATCGTGCTGAGCGTCACCAGCGGCATCGTGCAGATTCCGCCGGTTCTGCTGCGCGTCGGCCGGGGGTTCGACCTGTCGCGCTGGCAAATGCTGACGAAGATCTATCTTCCAGCCGTGACCAATTCGCTTTTGACGGGTCTACAGCTCGGCATCGCCATGGCGATCATCGGCGTGCTATCGGCGGAAATAAGCTATGCCAATGCCGGTCTGGGCTACCGTCTCATCCGCGACGCCGACCAGTTCAAGATCTCGTCGGTCTATGCCATCATCATCCTGATCTTCACGGTGTCGGCGACCATCAATTTCGCCATTATCCGGCTGCAGCAGCGGTTAAACCGGCATGAACGAAGTCGCGAGGCGGCGGACGTGGTGCTGGTGCCCGTTGAATTAAAAAGGGATGCCTCCACTAGCGCCCTTCAATCCTGATGCGGCGAAGCTTACTTATTCGACATCGTGTAGATAACGTCCACCATGTCCTTGATCTGGTCTGCGGATTCTTTCCCGGTTAGCCATTGAAATCGACAATAATCTTGATTGGTCTGTCCGCCAGCAAATCCATAGAACGTGTTGACCTCTCCGGTGAATTCGAGCCGACTGATCTTGATGTAGGCTTTCCGCGTCACTTTTTTCCAAACTGAGTCCACCACCAACAATGGATTAGCGAGGAAGTAGCCATGACGATTGAACACAGTAACCCGACAGACCTGAGTCCGCCGCCGACCGGCGTCTATTCGCACATGGTCGCGGCCAGCGGCAAGCAGCTTTTCATTGCCGGCCAGCTGCCGCGCGATAAGGCCGGCAAATTGGTTGGTCCTGACGATATCGCGGCACAGTATCGCCAAGCCTGGGGGAATATGCTGACTGCGCTGCGCGCCGCCGGTCTCGGCCCCGAGCATCTGGTCAAAACCACCATGTTCGTCGTTGGCGAAAGCAGCCTCTCTGGCATCCGTACCGTGCGGCAAGAGTTCCTGCTTCCGAACCCACCGGCCACCACGATGGTAGTGGTCGCGGCACTCGCCCAACCCGGCGCGCTAATTGAGATTGAGGGCATTGCCGTTTTTCCCGATCGTGGTTAGGCAGATATGCCTTTAGCCTCACATGCGACATTTTTCCGCTGGCTTGGCCGTGGTATAACAGTCGCGAATAGTGC
>Ga0306926_10003717_pt1 | contig 15852 bp, 13 predicted proteins | sample flu12Cox44000178_FD_203759 | JGI IMG/M metagenome (GOLD analysis project Ga0306926, IMG submission 203759) | Lab enrichment of tropical soil microbial communities from Luquillo Experimental Forest, Puerto Rico - flux8day.12C.oxic.44.000.178 (v2)... | ecosystem: Environmental > Terrestrial >...
GGGTGAGCCGCAGGGCCCGGCGCACAATCAATCCGCCAAGTATCAAGCGTGCACCATGTGCCACACGCAAATTCACGGATCCAACTTCAGTCCGGTGTTCTTCCGGTAAGCGGGGCGTGACATGGACATCCGAATCAATGGCGCGTAGTTTGAGACTCGGCGTCGCGGTGGCGGCTCTGTTATTGGCCTGCAGTTCACTGGCCCAGAATCCGCCGGCTGCGCCTCCTCCTGATACTACGCAGTCCCCTCCTGCCGCCGAAGGCAAGGACATTGGCGGATATCACGTGACACAGTCCATCGAGATTGGCGGTCGCATCTCGGACGTGAACGGCAGTCAGGCGATGTACGACACGCTGGTTAACTACCAGACGGGGCGCACGCATTCTCGAGCAATCGCTCACGATGCAGTCGTTATCGCACCAGGACATTTTCGGATCGGCGGATAAGGATAGACCGGCGGACCGTAGACGACGGTCGGGTTGTAACTGGGAACGTAGACGACCTGCGGGTTCGCTTGCTCGATAACAATGACCTGCTTGGTCTCCACAGTTTTGGTCTCCACCTTCATCTGCTCGTTGGACTTGAGATTGCCCTTGTCCTGCGCCATCTTGCGCATGCGCTGCACCGCGGCCATGACGTCATCTTGCTGCGCGAGAAAGGCGTTACCGAGGTCGGTGGTCCACTTGATGTTTTCGGAGAGTTGCTTGACGACGTCAGGCAAGCCGCGAGTGAGGGAATGCTCGGGTCCCAGTCTTGCTTCTGGACAGCGTCTGCCAACTGTTTTTCGTTCAGACCCTTCTTTGGGCCAGCCACTGTTGGAGCTGGATGACCTCCGGATATGTGGACGCCATAAGAACAATGCTGAGCAACGGATCGGGATAAAGCGCGATCGGAGCTACCAGGGAATCGAGTTGATCGGCGGGCAGCTTGGGCGCGGCCTGATCAGACGATGCTGGAGCAGCTTGTTGTGGCGGCGCGGCCCACATGGCATTGCGGAGGCAAGCCGCTGCGATACAAATGATTGCGGTGAATTCCTTCCCGAACTGAACAAGCCGAGTTGCGAACAGTCGCGTTGATTTCATATGGACCGTCTCTAAGTGAACTACGAGGGAGACGATTCTCAGCCTCGCGGTGTTAAGTCTTGCGTTGTGCGCTTCAGCACAGCTCCGCGCGTCGGATAACAGTGCGCAAGTTGCCATGCGGTATGTGAAAACCCTTTCGACGTCATCGTTTGACAGCCGATTGCCGCGCATTTCTCTTGCTGACTTTCTTTCCTATGAAACCGGCAGCCTACAAGGGAAGTGGGCGATTGTTGAATGCGAAAAGCAGACCGTTCCTGCGCGTAACTACGCAAACCAAGACTTTCCGACTTGTGTACAGGCTTACCAACAGGCCGTCTTCAAGATGACCGAAGTGGTGACCTGCGGCTCCAGCAGGTGCTGGTGCTTGCCCAAAAGCGCGGATAGCAAAGAGCGCTAGCCGGATTGCTTGCGCTATGGCGACAACCTCGCTCACTTAAGGAGGTCGTGACCGCTCTCCTGGAAAGAGATCACAGCGATCTCCGCTTGACGATCAGAGCCGTGGCGTCATCCGTCAGCATGCCAGGAGATGCGAACGCCTGGGCGGCCGCAATCACAGTATCGTCTGCAAGGTCCTTTGCTGCAAACGACTGCTTCAGTCGCTCCATTCCGAATTCTTCGCCTTGCGGACTCGAGGCTTCGATAATCCCGTCGGAGTAAAGCAGCACCGAATCCCCAGGCGCAAGATTGATCACGCTCTCCCCAAATCTGGAGGCCTGAATCCCGAGAGGTAAACCACCCGGGATCTCTAGATCGTTTACTCCATTCCGCGTAGCCACCAGCGGCTGAGGATGGCCGGCGCTGGACAAGATCAAGGTTTCTCGGCGGGTGTCCAAGGTTCCATAGATCATCGTCACGAAGCTCCCCTGGGGGAAGTCGTCACACAAGATATCATTCAGGTGAGTCAAAATTTGGGCTGGGGATGCGTTTTTCTTTGCATGCTGGCGAAGAATACTCCGGGTGGACGCCATCAACAGCGCCGCCGGCATTCCCTTGCCTGCCACATCGCCGAGCGCCAGCCCTACGAGACCGTCACCTACGGGGAAATAATCAAACCAATCGCCCCCGACTGCGCTTACCGGCAGGCACATCCCACTTACGGAAAAGGAACCAATTTCATGAGCGTTCCGCGGCAACAAACTAACCTGTACCCGACGGGCATCCGCCTGCTCTTTTTCCAGTCGTTCTCTCGCCTGGCGTTCTTGCCGAAACAGCTTGGCGTTTTCAATGGCAATCGCCAAATGTTCCGCAAGAGCCTCGAGCAGATCACGCTGGGCCTCGGGAAAAGCGTCGAGTTCGGGATGTTGGGCGTTGAATACCCCCAAAACACGTCCTCGAGTTTTCAGCGGAATATCCAGTTCGGACTGAGTTGTTTCTTCGCTTATCAAGTAATGAGGGCTCTTGCTGACATCTGGTGTGTAGAGCGGCTTTTCGCTAAGAGCCGCTTGTCCAACCAAGCCTTCCCGGCCAATCTTGAACCTAAAGCCCTTGGGATGCACATGAGTTGTCCAGCCCCGCACAGCAACCAGTTCGAGTTCATTCGAAGCCTCATCAATGAGAAGAACTGCGGAGCGGCTGCAACCGAACGTTTGCGCCACGTCGCCAACGATCGCGTCAAGGAGCGTATCGAGGTCCAAGATTGAATTGATCTTGTGCGCTGCGTCTTGCAAAAGCATCATCTGACGCAAACGCCCTTGCAATAACTCGACTTCGGATTGTGTCTTGGCCGGTCGCATTCCTGAATCCTTTTATAATGAATCACTAGATGTGGTTCATTCTACTTATCAGGCCGCCGAACCATTGCACCCATTGACCCGTGTTCGAGTCTTGTTTACGCTATCGGCCTGTTGTCATCAATGACCACCGTAGCCGTGCCGTGGCACCCGACACGTACAGCTATCATTCATCAGTGTTTATGCTGGACTTACACGACTCAACCGATATTGCTTAAGAGCGCAGCATGCCGCCGCGCAGAAGCATCTGCAACGCTTCCTCAATGCGCCGGTCGTCCGCAGTTTCCATGGCCTCCAGCAATTGCCGGCGGTCACGGGTGCCGTCGAGCAGAGTCAGCAGATGGCGCGTCAAGGGGTCCGGCAGCGCGTGACTGGTGAGCGCAAGCGAGACAATATTTATCTCGTCCGCGGCTGCCATCCGTGCCACCGCGCTGGCGCACGGCCTGTCGCTGAGCGTGGTGGCGAACCCGGGGTGGAAAGTGCGCAGTTCGATGGCTCCGTGCTGGTTTGTACGGAGTGGGATTAGCCAGTATTCATGCGGGTTTCTCACCCATCCTATGCAAGCGAAAATCGAAAGCATGCTTTTGCTGGGGCCCCTTCGAGGCTGCCCCCTGGGAGCACCCTCCCCGTTCTCAATGGTGGCTGCATGGAGTGCTTCTTTGCTTCAACGACGGCGACTTCCTCCTGGAGGACTCGATCCGGAGCCTCTTTAAACAGAATGATCACGCCATTGCCTGTGACCCTGGTCTACCGGGAGAAACCGACTTACCCTTCCAGCGGTTTGGGCACGAATTATTGGAAACTCGATTCCACGAGAGAATTTGAGTTTTATGAACTTATTCGAGTTATTCGGCTATGTCCCTCCACCTTTTGAAATGTTATGTTGCGAGTTATGATTGGCTTTTCTGGTGGGTCTAGTGGGGCCGCCTCGCTCGGCAAGCTATTGCGAGTCGCTCCAAGAATGCTTCGGTTCACTCTGCAACTGAATAGATACCTGAAGTGAGACCGAATCTACTTTCGAAACACGCTCTAAGAATGAGTTATTGGTTGGAGCAGGCAAATGGGTTTTTCAACAGGCGGATGCGATTTGTCGGTGATGGGCGAGCGGGTTCTGTCCGGGAGGACGCCACAATTACTAGTCCTTGAGCATCTTGTTCGCTACCGCTTCGCTGCGCGATTTGCTGGCACCTGCAAGGTTTTGGACGTTGGGTGCGGCAGCGGACATGGCGCTTCATTGCTGGCTCAAGAGGCCAACCGAGTTGTGGGCATTGACAGCGCTCCGGAGGCGATTTTTTATGCACAGAAGAACTACCTTCGCGCCAACTTGACTTTTGCTTTGGGGGATTGTCGATCTCTGCCATTCCGAGACCGGATCTTTGACCTGGTTGTAATGTTTGAAGTGATCGAGCATGTTGCGGAACAGAAACAATCCTTGAGCGAAATCCAGAGGGTGCTTACGCCTGACGGCATGTTGATCCTATCCACTCCCAATGTTGCGGATCCTGCTAAAGGCATCGAAGACGTAAACCCCGTCAATTGCACGGAGCTGACGGAACATAACTTGTTAGAACTTCTGCGCCCCTGCTTCGCTCATGTGCGGCTGCTCTATCAGCACGAACTTAGCGGGTCGAGTATTCAAGCTCCAGCAGCCGCGAAAGTTGTACCTGTTGAGGTAGCGGACGACTTTCCTCCTTCTTCTGCCGCCAATTACTTCATTGCCGTGTGCAGCGCCCGAGTGTCCAGCGTTATAGCCGGCACGACTTTAGGAGTGGTTGGAATTGACCAGCAGGTAGGCGTTCGCAAAGACCTGCGAAACTCCCCAAAAGAGATCGAAGTTCTAGACCAACAATTAAAGGAGAACGAACGCGAATACGCCCAAATTCTGGCCGCGCATCAACAGGGTATCGAAGCCAAGCAGGTGGCGATTGGTGCGCTGCTGCGTCATAAGGAGGAGAGGGAACGTGATTATGCCAAGAGTCTGGCCGCCCATGCAGAAGTAATCCGAGACAGAGAACAACGAATTGCCGAGCTGGAAGCTCAAAATACCGCACGCCGGCTAGAGCTGGAATGGCTTTATCGCTGGCTCCCTACGAACAGGCTCGCGCGCAGGCTTCTGTTCGGAAGGAACCTGCGCAGGCGATCGATGGCCAGACTTCATTCTCCAGCAAAAGCCGGTTTCCCCAATTCCTCAATGAGCTCCGTTGATCAAGAAAGTGAAGCTCGAGATGCGCTCGAAGGAAGGCCCTTGAAATTCGAGACGCCTGTTGTTCCCAAGGTCTCAATCATTATTCCCGTCCACAACGAGTGTATCCCCACCTATCAATGTTTGAAGTCAATACTCATGCACACGACTGACGTCAGCCATGAAGTGCTGGTCATCGACGATGGCTCCCGGGACGCAACGCCGCAGATGCTTTCCCGCACTAAAGGCTTGCGCCTGTTTCGTAACGAAGAAAGCCGGGGATACATTTACTCGTGTAACCGAGGTGCCAAGGAAGCCAGGGGCAAGTATCTCCTCCTCCTGAATAACAATAGGTCGGTTGCGCCGCACTGGTTGAAGGAGTTGGTGAAGACTTTTGAATCGGAACCCGGGGCTGGAGCGGTCGGTGCCAAGCAGGTTTACCTCGACGGCCGGCTGCAGGAAGCAGGGTCCATCCTGTGGCGCGACGGTTATGCCTTGGGATACGGTGAGGGGGATGATCCTTTTAAACCAGAGTATTCGCGGCTCAGGGAAGTCGATTTTTGTTCTGCCTGCCTGCTTGTTCGCAAAGACATTTTTCAGGAGCTGGGTGGATTTGATACTCGTTATATGCCTGGCGGTTACGAAGATGCCGACTTGTGTATGGGGGTCAGGACAAAGGGCTACAAGGTGTTGTATCAACCCGAAGCCGTGGTCTATCAGCATGGATATTCCAGCAGCTCACCGGACCGCTCAAAGAACTTGATGGAGCGTAATCGCTCGAGATTTGCTCGGAAATGGAGCGAGCAACTACAAGCTCACGACGAAAATGTCCCTCATCTGGGGAACGACAGAACTGCCTATGTCATTGGACTGTTCGGCAGCGGACGCGGTTATGTCAATGAACTGATACTGCAGAATATTGGAGAAAGGGCTAAGTATTTCAGGGATGAGATACGCTTGCATCCAGCTCCGACGTCTATGATCTACAGCGGCCATGCCACAATGAAGTATGTTTCTAGCGGGCAGGCGTTGCCAGCGGTAACAAGCAGTATTTTGGAAGGAGTCAGACTGGGATTTGCCGACTTGATTTTTATCTATCGTCATCCCCTCGATTCGTTGCTGACAAATTGGATTTGGTGGCGGCAAACCAGTCAAGAGAACAGCGAGTTTCATAATATCTCGCAGATTTATAAGAGCACAGACGATCTATGTGCCGATTTAGAAGAGAATTTTACTGAATTTAATGATTTTGCCCAAGGCGACCGTGACTGTATCGCGGCCGTAGGCGGCCAGCGGTTCTTGTCTTTCCCAGAATTTGTCGAAGAAACTGAACTTTTTCTCCAGTTCGCCACGCTAACGTTGCGGATTGAGGAGTGCATGATCGATCCTTTCAAGGAGTTTTCTAAGATCGTTGAAGTCATGTCGGTTAACGTTGATTTGAGCCGTTCATGCGTCGCCCCTCCAAGGACCGAGGCTTATCGCTATTTGGCTGTTAAGGAAAGAGTGCCTCGATTCCGAAACTTTATCAATGGGCTGAATGCGGAGACGAAAAGACGGATTGAGAAATTTGACTATAATGTGACGGCATAAGTTGACCATATTGTGGAGTGCTGTCCTATCTGGCGCCGGAGTCAGCCGGCACGCACGATTATCATGGGCACACTAAGAACATTTGTTGCACAACCCTTCAAGCGATCATGTTCCGATTCCAGGAGCATGTAGTTCATCCAGAGTGGCTATCCTCAACCAAACCTGATCACTGACAGAGCTTGGACAGATGGTAACTCAATTGTCCGCTTGAGGGAGGGTAATAGTGAGGGAGCTGGAGTACGCAATCAAGCACGGGGGACTGACGCCTAAGCAACTGCTAAAAAAAGTCACCAGGCGTGGGTTCGGGGCATCCATCTTACGCGGTCTTATCGGTGTGTCAGCATCACCCTTTCTAGGTAACCCCTCGGTAGCGGTAGCGTCACACCTCATGAGTACAGCTTCGCAAGCGGTACCCGACACTGATTTCACTATTGCCATTATTCCCGATCCGCAGTATCGGGCTGAATCGTGTCCGGATAGGGGCGGTAGATACTACGCTGCAATGATGAAGTGGATCGTCGACAACAGGAATATCGTTTTCACATCCAGTACAGCGTCCTTTGCCGCTAACATCAAGGCCGTAGTGGGCGTCGGCGATGGTGTGAACTCGACCGCTGATAACAACGAGTACAGCAACGCAGAGACTGCTTGGAAGATTCTTGACGCGAATGGCATTGCATTCACTACGCCTCCGGGGAACCACGACTATGCAGGCGACATTTCTTCCCGGCATGGCCTCGGAGCGCAATTCAAAAAGGGCTATTTTCTATATCACGACTCATGCGTGGCTGACCATGCATGGGACGCAGTACCAGAGAGCAGATAGTTACGGACCAGACTTTTATTCAATGGCGGGCCCACCCTACTCAAATTCTGCCGCGGAAGCGTGGAGCTCTGTAGGAGTTAACACCTGGTCAAACCTGTTCGGCGTTTTCAGTGGCCACGATATTTTCGCAGGTACGCCGTCTCCAGGATGGTATTGGCAGCAGGTTCCGGTTAAGAGCGACAGTTGGCGCCGGCAGCACTGTACATCAGGTGTTTACCAACTCTCAGCAAATTGACCTGACTTGTAGTATGCCTGTAAGTCAAGCAAGTGGAGCGGGACAAACTGCAAGCATTTTCCTGCTCAGTCGCCGGCCCGCTTTGGGATTACTCGAAGGCCGCATGATCTCCACGCAATCGGGTGACTGGTTTAAGTCGAGATCCGCATCCTTCCCGGGCGGAACAAGCTGGAGCGCTTCTGAGACTCTCCTGTTCTCGGTTCCGTTTACCGGACTCCAGAAAGAACGAGCTTTGAATCCGACACAAAGACGTTGAGTAGCCAACGGGTCGTGGGAATTGTCCAATCCGGGTCCCGGCGAGGCGAGTGGTATCGAAACACTGCGCTACAAATTCTGGTATCCGCTGCACGAAAAGCCGGGCGAACTAGATGTCCTACTATAGCTTCCGTCGCGATGTGCCTATGCGCGCCGCGTCACCCAGGCGCGAGTCACATAGGTTGTCTCAATCGTCGTCAGACCCGCGATGCGCTTCTCCGTGAAATCCAGGAACTTCCGGAATAGTTCCTGACCCAATTGCACCTGCAGATCATTCACCGAGCGCCACGCGCCGATGTACTGCTTTGGCGTTTGGCGCAGGGAATGCCTGGCTTCGAGGTACAGCACCTCACCGAATTGCGGCTTGGCACTTAACATGTCGGTCAGCCGCTCGGTGATGCCAGAGCGTCCGGACGATATGCGCCGGACGTCAGGCTTGAGCCGCGTGATCTGCGCCTCGATTTCGACGAGCAGTGGGTTCGCCTCGATGAAGCGCGGATTCCACAAGGCAACGAAGACGCCGCCCGGCCGCAGGATGCGGTGGAACTCGTCGCACGCTTTGTCGAAGTCGGCCCAGTGGAGTGAAGAGGCCATGCTGACGAGATCGACTGAGCCGTCCGGCAATCCGGTGGCTTCGGCCGAACCTTTGCGCCACACGATGGCCGTGCCGCGCGAGGTCTCGATTCCTTGCCCGCGCATCTCGTCATTGGGTTCCACGGCGACAACGGAGCGTAGTCCGCGGGCCGCGAGCGTGCGTGTCCAAATGCCAGTACCGGCGCCGATGTCGGCGGCATCGACGATGGCCGCATCGTGTCCTACATAGCTGAGGATCGCGGTCGCAACCTGGGGCGCGTAGCCCGGTCGGAACCTGGCGTAGTCGCTAGCCAACCCCGTAAAGTCTCCGTGTTTCATCATGACCGACTGACCGACAGCCTGCGGTCCCCCATCGCGGTTTCTATAAGGTAAGGTTCAGAATGACCGCAGTCGCCGCGCACATCGAATCGCCTTCATCCCGCAGTCGGCTTTCTGCCGGATCAGGCATCCTCGAGAAGGAGCTCCCCCTCTCGTATCATATTCTGGTACAGCGCCACGTCTTCCGGATTGTCGATTTCGCCCCATTGCCCACTGGTGGCAAACGTGCCGATCGGGAGATCCTTTCCGGCTAACAGCCGGCGCAGCAATCCGGTCACGTCGAGGCGATCGCGGATCGGTGCTTCGAGTCCACTGAGCAGCGCCTCGACGGCACTCCATGCCGGTGGCGTGAATTTCAAGAGGCCCATATATTGCCCCTCGATATCTTCGATCCGTGTCGTCTTGCCGCCGATCTCCAGCAATTGACCCGCAGCATCGATCCGAAAGGTTTCGGCGTCGGCCAAAGGATCGATGAAACGCCGGGTCCATAAGCGGTGCCAGGTCCGATCGTAGCTGATGACCAACTGGCCGGGAGCACCGGACAGATCGCGCACCAACTCGCGGCGATAGAAGATGTCGGCATAGCTGACGATGACCGGCCCGGAACGCAGCCAAGCAGCGGCAGCGGCGAGCGACATCACCATATTGGTTTCGGACCAACGTTCGTTGGCAAAATAGGAAAGGCCGGGAAAATCGATCATCTCGGCGCGATAGCCTCGGACGACTCCGATCTCGTCCACCCCACCACGCCGGAGCGCCGCGATCTGGCGTTCGATCAACGGCTTGCCTTCGAGCTCGACCAAACATTTCGGGCGGTCGTCGCCTAAAGGCCCCAAGCGGCTGCCGCGACCGGCGGCGAGAATTATCGCGCGCATCATTCGACCCCGAACACCTGGCGGAACAGTACCACGTCGGCAGGGGAGAATGGGGAGGACCGCTCTGGGTGCCACATAATCCCCGTTATAGGCTGGGCCGAATGGCGAATCGCTTTGACGACGCCGTCGTCGGCGACTGCCCAGACATCGAGCGGCGGCCGCGAGTCGAAAGCGGCGAAGTGATGATAGCTGTTGACCTCTCTTGGCTCGCCGTCCACCCGGATCAATTGACGTTGCGCCACATGGCCCTCGACGCGGCGTAACGGGACAGCGAAACGCTGCTGAATCACTTGCATGCCGCGACAAACACCCAGAACCGGCAACCCGCGACGCTCCGCCAAATCGAGCATGGCATTTTCGACGGCGTCGCGTTCCGGGGCATCGCCGCCCAACACCACAAGATCGTTACCGCCGGTCAACACCAAACCGGCTATGCGGGCGTCCCCGCATATGGCAAGAGCCGCCTCGGCGACGTTGGGGAGCAACACGGGAAGCAGCCCGCAGGCTGCCAGGAACTTAGTCCATGCTTGATCCAAGCAGTCACGGCGCTCGCCATAGGCTGGAACGATCGATACCCGCTGGGTGATGGCGACCGCTTTCATGCGATGAGCAGCACCTTCTGGTTCGTGCAGTCGAGGCACAGCTCGCGCGCCGTCTGCCATCGCCGGTACAGAGCTTCACCGGCGCCGATTACAGCGGGTATACCGAGCTCGCCGGCGCGGATCGCCATGTGCGAATTTGCGCCGCCGAACTGGGTGACGAATCCGCCGATACCACGAGTGAAGATCCAGTCGAACCCAGGGTCCGCGCTTGGTACGAAAAGAATACGTCCCTCGAAACTCGCCGGAGGGTCGCTGATTGAGGCGACCGGCGCTGTGACGCTTTTTCGCGTAATGAAATTAGGCTGGCTCGGGGGAAGGTGAAATGCGAACACGTCGTCGGGCGCTGCGATGATCGGCGGAAGCACGAGATTGCGTGTGAGCGCGTGACGCTCCCTGCCGAGCGCAACACTCTCTAGCAACCTCTCGCGCACCGAACTGCTCTCGCTATAGAGCGAGCGGATGGCGCCGTAGTTCAGAAATGCACAATCCTCCGCCGAAAGACCGTGATCCTCGCCCAGCCGACGGATCAACGACAGGGCGTCGCTCAGGCTTCGCGTAAACACGAACTTCGCGTATTCGCGGCCCTCAATACCCGCCTTTATGAACTCGATCAAACTCAGCACGTCGATCTCGAGCTCATGTTCCTTGAGGAGTTGTTCGATACGGCGCAACTGCTCGATCGAGAGCGCTAAGCGCGGCGGGGCGGACGTCATCGGTCGTGCACTCGACCAGTCGAAATAAAGATCGGGCGCTTCGTCGTAGCGTGGCGACAGAATGTCGTAGGTCCCCGGTCGGAGATGGCCGTAGCGCGCCAGAAAGTCTGCCTTCGGAAGCCGCGCGAAATCTTGCCCAATGCGCGACCCGATGGTATCGACGCTCGCCATGAATGTCGCAACCTCCTGGGCATGGAGAACGCCCACGTCGACGAAAGACTGCAACATCTGTATCGCTATGAAGCCTGCCCGAGCGAGACCCGCGAACGGCAGCGTGCCGTATCGCTTGCAGTCCTCGATCAGCCAGTAAATACGGCTGATCTTGTCGATCCCGGCGTTGCAGATTGTCGGCAACCGCTGCGCCAACATGTCGATCTTCGCGCGGTCGCGCCGCCACAACGCGGTCTCGCCATGCATGATGCGATTGGTGAGGTGTCGCAACGCGACTGAAAGTTCGGCAAGGTCGTCTGGAGAGAATCCGTGCTCGGCAAGCCTGCCGATCCGCTTCGGCAAATCCAGGGTGTAGCAGGAGAAGACGATCTCGAATTCGACCTTGTCATGGAGGTGGGGCTCGGAGAGGAGGCGATCGATGTAGTAGTTCACGACGCGCCCGGCGAGATCGTCGGGGACGTCGCGTGGTATGAAGGAGTTGAAGCTGACACGCACGTCGATGTAGGGCAGTCCGTGAAAGCTGACCATGAGCGGGAAACTGCGAAGGTTCTGGTAGCCGTAATTGTCTCGTTGATAGGCCCAGATCGCGTCGGTGATGAGTTCGCGATAGAGCGACAGCGAGAGGGGCCAGGGCCGCACCCCGATGATTTCGGCCGGGTTCCAGTCCGGCATGACGCCGAATATCGCCCGGCTGCCGTGCAGGTAGGGATGCGGGCGGCTGAGCAGCTCGACCTTGCGTGCGACATCGGCGAGCGTGGCGTCGACCTTCGCGTCCGCTGGCTGCCCGTGGCGGTCAACGGCGAGCGCGCGGACCTGCAGAAGGTAGAGCTGTCGGTCGTCGTCGACGGCGAATTCAACGTCGATGGCATCACACGCAAGAAGAGTCTCGAGCTCGCTGACGAGAGCGATGACTGGCGCCACTGACGGTGGACAGGCATCAGGCCGCGACCTGAGACAAAGAAAAGTCGCGAGATTGTCGCCAACACCGGCGGTCACGCGATCGGTTAGGCCGGAACGGTCGTCGTAGTTGACAACGAAATAGGGGCCGCCGCTGGGATCGCGCGAGAAGGCCACCCCGGCCATCGCCACCCGGTCAAGCATGGGTTGCACAAAGATCTGGTCGTCGTCGCTTTCTTCATTGGCAAACGAGTCAATCACCCGATCGATTGCCTGTGCCACTGCTGCGGTGCCGACCACACCGAGTACGGAATCGTATTTCCCAGCCTGGGAGCCGGCGGCGCTATCCTCGCACCGTGCACTGCTTCGCACGATGACGCGATCTGAACCCCAGGGCGTAGCGGTGACAGCAGCGAGCACGCCACCGGCGTCCGAGCGCCAATCACCGACCGAGAATCGAACCTGCGGCAGGACGCGCCCATTGCGCAGCAGCGGCGCCAGCGCTTCTAGAGATTCCGCCTTCGTCTTGAAGGCGACGAGGCGCGCCGGCGGCGCCGCACCCGCGCCATCGGGCCGGGCGCATACCGCCAAGATGCGGTCGACCGCCGTCGCAACGTCGAGCGCGCCATAATTGTCGATTACCAGGTCCGGAGCCTCGGGAGCCTCCTCCGGCACGTCAAGGCCAACGACGTCGCGCGCTTCGCCGCCGTGAGCCCGCACGTAGATGCCCTTGTTATCCCGACGCCGTAGCTCATCTATCGGGACCCGAAGGTAGATCTCGCGATAACCGGGGATGTTCTCGCGGTTCCATCGCTGCACCTCGTGAAACAGCGAGATAGTCGCGCAGACGACATCGGCGCCCTGCTCTGCTAGCAACCGACACAGCCGCGCATTGCGCATCGCCGATCGGCGCCGATCGCCTGCGCTGTGACCGAGATCTTCAGCGATCGCAGCACGGAGCCCGTCGCCATCGAGGAAGGTGACCGGGCGACCGCCGGCACGCAGCCGCCTCCATAATTCTCGCCCCAAGGTTGTCTTCCCGGCGCCGGATAACCCGGTAATCCAGAAGACGCGCCCCGGTGAAGCTTCCTGTTCGGCTCCAGGCTGGCCTCCGGCCTTTCTTATGTTTGTCAGCATAGTGAAGTCCTATCGTTCCTGTACCCATGCCCGTTGGGAGGGGCTGAGGTAGACCTCCTCGCTCAAGACAAGCAGCAGGCGCTCCTCATCATGGTAACGCATCGTTTGATCAAGAAAGACGACTCCCAACCCACCGGATTATCACAGTAGATTCACTAAATCTGAGTGGGTAGTTCCCCAATCAAAAGTGAATTGAGGAAACTGCCAAGTTTGATCAAACCTCAGTGTCTTCCTGCGTACACGGTCGAAGATCAGTTGCACACGGTCCGGGCGTCCCAAGTCTAGATTGTCGCGGATGAGTTCTTCGAAGAATTCCCGTCCACGCAATGGACGGTCGAGATCTACTGCAGCTTCTGCGGCTAAGCACAAGAAAGGAAGCCCTCATCCAGGGTCTCGTAGCCGCGCTTCTCTAATTGTCGTGACCCACTCATGACCGTTCAAGCACAGCTTGATGCCCCAGGGCGCATAACTGCACACCTTGATAAACAGTGGACCGAGGTCGGCATCATCCATCTAGAAGTAATAGTGATTCACGTACAAGGTCTTGTCGCGCTTAAACTCGAACCGCCCGTTGACCTTCTTGCCCCGGAAAGCTGTCGCCTTCTCTTGCGCCGCACCGCGTCATCATGGCGTCGCGTCCGAAAAAGCACTAACGTTATCGGGGAGTGAGCACGGCGCAGTTTCGAGCCAATCGGGAATCGGCTACTGTAGTTTCGCGTACTCTGCTTTGGCTTGCTTGAGAATCCGCACATCGGGGTCGGCATCTTTCCAGAGCGTCAGAAAATCCTCGTACGCGGCCCTCGCCTCAGCCAAGTCTCCCTGCATCGCGTCCGCGCGTCCGAGTTGCAGACGGGCCAGCGCGCCGATCGTGTCGCTCCCCACAATGCCGCGATGATCGATGATCTTCTGGAATTCCGCCGCAGCTTCCGCCCCCTTGTGGGCAGCAAGAAAGGCTTCTCCGCGCGTATACACCGGATACAACGCCCCAAAGTTCGCATGGAGATCGATACGCGGCGAGCCCAGCTCATTGGGCACGGCTACGGTGAGCAGTTCGATCGCCTTCTCCGGGTTACCGTGATTCAATGCCAGTCGCGCACGAAGCACAGGAAGGTAGCTGAACCGCACAGATGTATCTTCGGGAAAGCGCCATTCCAGATCGTCAGCGAGTTTCTGCGCGCGTGCCGAGTCGCCCGACAAAGCGAAAGCCAGCGCGGCGCCGTACTCCACTCCACGGTTGTTCGAGAGCGTTAGTGCTGCCTCGGCCAATTGCTTTGCCAGACTAGCATTTCCGTAGAATGCTTCCCAAACCGCCTCGCCCGTCTTATACAGAGCGGCGGTCTCGCGATGCCCACCTAGCTGCGCCAGATCTATCGCGTGCTGCTTTATTGTTCTCGCTTCCTGCACGTGCCCGGAATATGCCAGCACAAAAGACCTGGGATCCGAGACCCATTCATCCGCGGCGGCGTTCTCGCGCGACAACGCAACCACCTTGTCCATCTCCGCCTCGTCGCCCGTGGCGAAGGCAAGATTGTAACGGCCCAGCAGCAGATGCGGGAGATTCAACCTTCCTTCTCCATCGCGTAATGTCTTTCGCGCATCCTCAAACCGATTGAGATCTTGGTATCTCCAGGCGAGAATGTAGGAAGCGATCCCATAGTTCGGATCAAGGTCAATCGCCGTCCCGGCCTGGACCACTGCCTGTTGGTACTTTCCGAAGACGGGATAAATAATGCCAGCGAGGAAGGTATGCGGAGTCACTTCCCCAGGATAGGTTTGCGCCCACACTTCGCAGGTCTGCTGCGCTTTCTCAAGGTTCTCGGTCACTTGCGTATCGTAAGCGGTGGTAATCCAGAATCGTTCCTGGTCGCTGATGCGCTTGCGCAAGGCATAGGCTTTGCTGGTGCTCTCCGCTGACAGGGCGGCTTCGCCGAGATCGCCGTAGATGCGGCCCATAAACGCATATGCCATCGCAAAGTTCGAGTCGATTGCGACGGCGCGCTGAAATAACGGGAGGGCGGCGGCGTCACCGGTTGAGAAGAGGACCCTCAACCCGTTGCTGTAAGCCTGCAGCGCCTCGAGTGACGAGGTCGTCGCCATTTCCAGCGGTACATTGTGCTGCTTCACGGTTGCCAGCGACTCGCCCAAGCGGCTCCTGACGTTCGCGGCCATTCCGCCCAGCGCCTTTAGCACGTCTTCCTTCTGTGCGGCTTGCGCCTGCTCGTCCGCAAGAGTATCTCCCGTCCGACAACTCTTGGCGCGCAGCCCGAGCACGTACTGACTACCCAGATTCGTAATCGAACCCTCGAGGACCGCGGCGCTGTTCGTGCGCTCGCAAACCTCCCTTGCCAGTGCAGGAGTGAGCGGTGCATCTCGCGGCTGGCCCATAAGAGCCAATGTCTGCTGGATGCGGTCCTCAGACACCAGTCGAAGAAACGGCGATTGCTCAAGCTGTACCGCAAGCCCCTGGCGCAGGGTGTCGTTGAAGAGCGGGTCGCCGGTGGTGTTCGTGAAATCGGCGAGCAGGATCCAGTCCTTTTCTGCCAGTACCGTCGCAGCGCGGGGCCGGAGCAGCCAGATTGTGCCGCCGATGAGCAGGGCAACGCCCAATCCAGCAGCCGCTAAAAAGCCCCACCGGACGCGACGAA
>Ga0306926_10003718_pt1 | contig 15851 bp, 14 predicted proteins | sample flu12Cox44000178_FD_203759 | JGI IMG/M metagenome (GOLD analysis project Ga0306926, IMG submission 203759) | Lab enrichment of tropical soil microbial communities from Luquillo Experimental Forest, Puerto Rico - flux8day.12C.oxic.44.000.178 (v2)... | ecosystem: Environmental > Terrestrial >...
GTCGGGGGAGCCAAGCTGCGCGGCCTTCGCGTACCAGCTGCGCGCCATCGCAAGGTCCGGATTGATGTTGCGGACATCCTGCGTTCCCAGCATGTCCGGATCGTAGGACTGTGCCAGCATCAGCGCAGCGAGCGGCTCCTGCGCGTCGGCGGCCCGGCGCAGCAACAGCCTGGCGGCCGGAATGTCGCCCGTTGAAAGCAGATCCTTCGCCCGCTTCATCAGCAGCGCGACTTCGTCCGGATCGAGGCGCCTCACCGGCGGCGCATCGGCCTGGGGCGCGGCGGCGGGCGGCGGCGCGGCAACGGCAGCCGCCGGAGCCGTGGCACGGCTTTGTAGCGCGCTCTGGTAGGCGGTCGAGATGTCCTCGCGGGTTGGGGCCATCGCGACCACCGGACCGCTCTGCGCATTGGCTGGCGGCGCAATTGCCGCGGGACCATTTGCTGCTTGCGCACTCGCCTGAACATCGCTGGCGCCTGGAGTCGACCAGCGCGCAGGATCCTTCAACTGGATGTCATGCGCGGTCAGCTGCGCCGGTGCCTGGGGTGAGGCCGCAACTTCGGGCTGAGCGGCGGCCGAGGGAATCGGCAGTATCGTCGAGATCGACGCCTTCGCGCTGATGAGGACATCGCGCGTCGCGTCCGAGGTGAACCACGCAAACAACACCGCAACGGCGGAGGCTGCCACGGTGCCCATCAGGATGCGCAGCGAGATCGACGCTCCGCCATGTCGCCGCAGGGGATTGGCGTATTCGCCGGGGTCCGGTTCGCCATCCGGATCGGAGAGAAAGAGCGGGACGGATTCGCCGGAGCCATACCCGTTGAAGGCGGAGCGTCCGAATGCGTAAGGTCTGGGGTTGGCGAAGTCCTGATCGTAACTCTCGCTGTCAGGTACGTCGGATCGAAAGTGTTTCTGTTCCACCATGGTGATCTTCCCCACTCAATTTGACGCAACATGCGGGACCGACCTTGCACCTTCGTGCTTGCTTTTTTCCGGTCGGAAACGCCCCGTTACTAGTGTCATAATTCGCCGTTCGAATCAGCCCAAAAGACGGCCCATCCCGGCCCGAATTAGGAGATATTTTGATTTCATTGCGGCACGGCGTGGCAATTCGCTGGCGCAATTGAATCGTAGGGATTTCGAATTTGTGTATCGATCGCGGCGAAAAAGCGCCCAACGGCCGTTGTTGGGTGCGGGAACCGCAATAATATTCTCACACCCGCGTGGCGAGTGTTTCAAATCGTAACATCTGGTCCATCCCCCGGTTGCGGCGGGCGCCTTTTGGCCACTTTTTCGGGCGCTCCGGTTCCCGCAACCGGCGGTTTCAGGGATGCAGGATGACCTTGCCCATGGCCTGGCGGCCGGCCAGGACCTTGAGCGCTTCGGCGGTCTTGGCGAGCGGGAAGGTGCGGTCGACGTGCGAGGAAATCTTGCCCTCGGCAGTCCACTGCACGAGCTTCTCGAGGTTGACGCGGTTCTTGGCAGGGTTGAGGCGGGCCCAATTGCCCCAGAACACGCCGCGGATGTCGCAGCCCTTCAGCAATGCGAGATTGAGCGGCATTTTCGGAATGTCGCCGGCTGCAAAGCCGATCACCAGAAAACGCCCCTCCCAGGCGATCGAGCGCAACGCCGCTTCGGCATAGGCGCCGCCGACGGGGTCGAAGATGATATCGACGCCCTTGCCGGCAGTGAGCCGCCGCAGCCCTTCCTTCAAGTCTTCCTTGGCGTAGTTGAGCGTTAGCTCGGCGCCATGAGCCTTGGCGAATTCGAGTTTTTCTTCCGACGAGGCGCAGGCGATCACCTTCAACCCCATCAGCTTGCCGAGCTCGCAGGCGGCCAGGCCCGTGCCGCCGGCCGCGCCCAGCACGGCAAGCGTCTCTCCGCGCTTGGGGCTCGCGCGATCCTCAAGGGCATGCAGCGCCGTGCCGTAGATGATGATGATGCCGGCGGCGCGATCGAACTCCAGATTGTCGGGAATCCTCACGACGGCGCTAACCGGAAGCGCGATCTTCTCGCGTGCGCCGTTGTGGCCGCAGGAGGCCACCACGCGATCGCCGACCTTCAACTCGGTGACGCCGTTGCCGATGCTTTCAACGACGCCAGCGACCTCGGCGGCCGGCGAGAATGGAAACGGCGGCTTGATCTGGTACTTGCCCTGAATCATCAGGATGTCGAAGAAATTCAGTGCCGCCGCCTTGATGGCGATCACGACATGTCCCGGCTCGGCCACCGGATCCGGCACGTCGGCCAGCACGAGATCGTCGGGTTGGCAATATTGCGAGCAGAGAATGGCTTTCATGGACGCACCTGGCTGTCGGATCGTGGATTGCTGGCTGTTTCATGCCGGATTTGAGGCTCCGCGACAATCCGCTTTCTCCTCATCGGAAGGCTTGCGCCGCATCGAACCGTGAGGCCTCATTCAGCCCTCAAGACGCGGACCGCCGGGGAGGAACCAGACGATGTTTGAGAAGGGCCTGCTGGGAGGCAAGCGCATTTTGATAACCGGCGGCGGAAGCGGCCTGGGAGCCGCGATGGGGCGCCGCTTTCTGCAACTCGGCGCCGAGCTGATCATCTGCGGGCGCAGGCTCGAGCTTCTGGAGCGGAGTGCCATGGAAATGCGCGAAGCGAGCGGCGGGCAGGTGAGCGTGCATCGTTGTGATGTTCGCGATGGCGGCGCGGTGGAGGCCATGATGGACGAGGTCTGGCGCGCCTCGCCGATCGATGTGCTGGTCAATAACGCGGCCGCGACGTTTATCGCGCAGACGGAGCATCTTTCGTTTCGAGCAGCCGATGCGATCCTCGCGCCGACGCTGCACGGCGCGATGTACTGCACACTTGCCGCCGGCAGGCGCTGGATCGAGGCCGCACACAGGGGCGTGGTGTTGAGCATTCTTTCGACCTCGACCATCACGGGCCGCGCCTTCACCGTGCCTTCCGCGATGGCGAAGTCGGCGCTGCTGGCAATGACGAGGAGTCTTGCCGTCGAATGGGGGCCGAAAGGCATCCGACTGGTGGCGATCGCGCCTGGCGCATTTCCGACGCCGGGTGCGACCGGACAGCTCCGCCCCGATGGCCGCGACCAGGGCTGGGCGTCGCGCAATCCGCTCGGCCGGGCGGGTGAGCATCGCGAACTCGCCGATCTCGCCGCTTTCCTGATCTCGGATGGCGCTGCCTACATCAATGGCGAGATGGTTGTCGTGGATGGCGGCGCGCACTTGCGCTCATCGGGCGCCGAGGATCTGTTGCAATGGACCGAAGCGCAGTGGGAGCAGCATCGCGCGTCCCGGTCCGGAAGCTGAATGCCGGCATATCGATACCTGCTCTTCCCTGCTCTTGCTTCGGACGTTGGTGGTCGAACCCGCCCGAGTCAAAACCGACCGGAGCGGGCCATCTTGCAGTCACAATAATGGGGAACCAGATTCCAACCATGTTTCAGCCGATTCTGACAGCGATTGTGGCGGGCACGCTTGTGTGCGGGGTGGCAAACCTCGCGCAAGCGCAAAGCGCCTCACCCAAGCCTGCCAAGGGTGCGGCCAAGCAGGAGGCCAAGCCCGCGACCGCGGCGACAGGTGGCGCCGAACCGACCTTGATGGGCCAGTTCGGCACCTGGGGTGCCTATGCGGCGACGCCGAACGGCAAACGCGTATGCTTTGCGCTGGCCAAACCAACCTCCTCCAAAACCAATCCGCCGAACCGTCCGCGCGATCCCGCCTATGCCTTCGTTTCGACGCGCCCCGCCGAAAAGGTGTTCAACGAAGTCTCCGTGATGATCGGCTACACGTTGAAGCCGGGTTCGGAGTCCACGCTGGAGGTCGGCGGCGCGAGCTATGCGATGTATACGCAAGGCGACGGGCTCTGGATCAAGAATGCCGCGGAGGAGGAACAGATGGTGCAGGCCATGCGTCGCGCCGGGGATATCGTAGTCAAGGGCGTCTCGGCAAAGGGCACCGAGACCACGGACACCTTCTCGCTGAAGGGCCTAGCGCAAGCACTCGATCGGATCGCGCAGGACTGCAAGCGTTAGCGCATGATCGGGAAGAGTGGATACGATTCACCCTTCTGACGTAGTCGCAATCCCCCTTCCGGTTGCTATATAAGCTGGTCAAAGTCGTGGCCGCGACAAGCGCGCCCATGACACGATCCGGACCGGCACCAGTCAGGCCAGGCACATGCAATCGACAGTCGAGCAAACCTCGGCGCCCTTGGAAAAAACACCGCTGGAGCGCTACGTGCCGCCGGCCCGTCCGTCGCTGATCGGGTTGTCGCGCGCCGAGCTTGCCGAACGTCTGGCAGACATCGGCGTGCTGCCTTCGCAGCGCAAGATGCGCGTTCAGCAATTGTGGCACTGGATTTATTTCCGCGGGGCCGAGAGCTTTGAGGAGATGACCTCGATCTCCAGAGAGACGCGCGCGCAACTTGCCGCGCATTTCACCGTCGATCGTCCGCAAGTGGTTGCCGAGCAAGTTTCCAGCGACGGCACGCGCAAATGGCTGCTGCGGCTGCCAAGCGGCGATGCGGTCGAAAGGCCGCACGAGGTCGAATGCGTCTACATTCCCGAAACCGATCGCGGCACGCTCTGCATCTCCTCGCAGGTCGGTTGCACCCTGAATTGCTCATTCTGCCATACCGGCACGCAGCGGCTGGTGCGCAATCTGACCTCCGGCGAAATCGCGGGCCAGGTGATGGTCGCGCGCGACCGTCTGAACGACTGGGCCGATCGGGAGAGCGGCGGCAGACTTGTCACCAACGTCGTCATGATGGGCATGGGCGAGCCGCTCTATAATTTCGAGGCGGTGCGCGATGCGCTGCTGATCGTGGCCGACAATGAGGGCATCGGCATCTCCCGCCGCCGCATCACGCTGTCGACATCGGGCGTGGTGCCGAACATCGTCCGGGCCGGCGAGGAAATCGGCGTCATGCTGGCGGTTTCGCTGCACGCGGTGCGCGACGAATTGCGCAACGAGCTGGTGCCGTTGAACCGCAAATATCCGATTGCCGAGCTGCTGCAGGCCTGCCGCGACTATCCTGGCTCCTCCAACGCACGCCGCATCACCTTCGAATATGTGATGCTCAAGGGCGTCAACGATTCGCTCGAGGATGCGAGGCTCCTGGTCAAGCTGCTCAAGGGGATTCCGGCAAAAATCAATCTCATTCCCTTCAATCCGTGGCCGGGCACGCGCTACGAGTGCTCGGACTGGGAGCAGATCGAGAAGTTCTCCGAATATATCTTCAACGCGGGCTATTCATCGCCGGTGCGCACGCCGCGCGGCCGCGACATCCTCGCCGCCTGCGGACAGCTTAAATCGGAAACGGAAAAATTGTCGGTTCGCGAACGGCAGGCGCTGCGCGCCATGGCGATGACGGACTGAAGCACCGACAAGGCACAATGTCGTCATGGCCTGTCGGTTGCATGAGAGATTGGCGCTATGGCCCTGATCGGTCGTCTGTTCGTGATCCTGTTCGCTTTCCTCGCCGCCTGCTTTGCGGCGGGCCTCGTCGTGGTCGGCGCGGTACTGTTCCCGGAGTTTGGCGATCTCGGCGCGGGTCCGGTCGACGAACGCGCGTTCGACGTGATGATCGGTGTCGGCTTCATCTTCATCTCCGGCTTTGCGCTGTTGCCGGCGATGATCATTGCGGCAGTCACGGAAGCCTTCAGCATTCGCAGCGCGCTTGCCTACGCGGTCGGCGGTGCGCTGGTCGGGCTTGCCTGCTATCTGGGCCTGGTGCCGTTCGATCCCGAAACCCTGCGTTTCGAGGGAATCGTGCGCCGCCACCTCGAAATCATGACCGGCGCCGGTATCGTCGCGGGCCTTGTGTACTGGATGATTGCGGGCCGCACTGCCGGCGCCTGGCGACAACCGCGGCGCCCGAGCCCGTCTCCGCCGCCATTGCCCGCAGACACGCGGCCGCCCGCGCCGTGAGGTGCTCTTTCCATCGGGGCTCGCTTCCGCTAAAGCGCAGCCCATGAATCGCACCGGGCTCTTCATCGCGTTGTCGCTGGCGCTCGTGATCGGGATCGTGTTCGCCATCTATCCCGAACTCGATCTGAAATTGTCTGCGCTGTTCTATAATGCGTCCGCCAGGTCGTTTCCGCTCAAGGACGACGCCGTGGCCGCGTTCGCGCGCGACGGCGCGATGTGGATCGTCTGGGGGATTGCACTACCGAGCATCCTGGCACTGCTGTTCAAGCTGGTGCGGCCGGTCCGGCCGCTGTTGCTCTCCGGGCGCGCGATCGTGTTTCTTTTGGTCACGTTTGCCCTGTCGAGCGGCGTCCTCGCCAACCTCGCCTTCAAGAGCCACTGGGGCCGGCCGCGCCCGGTGGTCGTCAGGCAATTCGACAACGGCAAATTCACGCCATTGGACTTCATGCCGTGGTGGGATCCGCGCGGGGAATGCGCCCACAACTGCTCGTTCTTTTCCGGCGAGGGAAGTGCGGCCTTCTGGACCATGGCGCCGGCTGCACTGACGCCGCCTGCCTGGCGGCCGCTCGCCTTTGGTGCGGCAGCCCTGTTCGGCCTTTTGACCAGCGTGCTGCGCATGGCCTTCGGCGGGCACTTCTTCACGGACATCGCGGCAGCCGGCGTGGTGACGTTTCTGGTGATCTGGCTCGTGCACGGCCTGATCTATCGGTGGGCCAAGACCCGCCTGTCGGATGAACAGATCGACGCCGCGCTGACGCGGCTGTTCTGGCCGCCCTACCGCCTCCGCCTGCGCTGGTTAGGCCAGGAAGCGGGCCCGGCGCCGGTGTGAGCGAGTTCACCAGGGAAGAGCGCCATTAAACGCGTGCCCAGGGCTGCGAAATTTGATATTCGCGCACTCAAACCGCAAAAGAATCAACTATTTCGACCCGATTGGAAGCTCCATGAGCACGATTTTGAAAGACCTGCCCAAGGGGGAAAAAGTCGGCATCGCCTTCTCGGGCGGTCTCGATACCAGCGCGGCGCTGCTGTGGATGAAGCAAAAGGGTGCCCGCGTTTTTGCCTATACCGCAAACCTCGGCCAACCTGACGAGGCCGACTACGACGAGATTCCGCGCAAGGCGCTGGAGTTCGGCGCCGAAAAAGCCCGACTGGTGGATTGCCGCACGCAGCTGGTCCATGAAGGTATCGCCGCCATCCAATCCGGGGCCTTCCACATTTCAACCGGCGGCATTCCGTACTTCAACACGACGCCGCTCGGTCGCGCCGTGACGGGCACGATGCTGGTGGCGGCAATGAAGGAGGACGGCGTCAACGTCTGGGGTGATGGTTCCACCTTCAAAGGCAACGATATCGAGCGGTTCTATCGCTACGGCCTGCTGACCAATCCGAACCTGCGGATCTACAAACCTTGGCTCGACCAGCGCTTCATCGACGAGCTGGGTGGCCGCGCGGAAATGTCGGCGTACCTCGCTGCGAACGGATTCGCTTACAAGATGAGCGCCGAAAAGGCCTATTCGACCGACAGCAACATCCTCGGTGCAACCCACGAGGCCAAGGATCTCGAGCGCCTGGATAGCGGGATTGCGATCGTCAATCCCATCATGGGCGTGCCGTTTTGGCGCAACGACTGTGTCGTCAAGGCCGAAAAGGTCGTCGTGCGTTTTGTCGAAGGCCAGCCCGTCGCGCTGAACGGCAAGACGTTCGCCGACCCGGTCGCGCTGTTCCGCGAGGCCAACACCATCGGCGGTCGACATGGCCTTGGCATGAGCGACCAGATCGAGAACCGGATCATCGAGGCAAAGAGCCGCGGCATCTACGAAGCACCGGGGATGGCGCTGCTGCACATCGCCTACGAACGGCTGGTTACCGGCATCCACAACGAAGACACCATTGAGCAATACCGGATCGGCGGCCTGCGCCTTGGCCGATTGCTCTACCAGGGTCGGTGGCTTGATTCTCAGGCCCTGATGTTGCGCGAAACCGCCCAGCGTTGGGTGGCCCGCGCGGTTACCGGCGAGGTGACGTTCGAACTGCGCCGTGGCAATGACTACTCGATCTTGAATACCGAGAGCCCCAACCTGACCTATCGGCCGGAGCGGCTGAGCATGGAGAAGGTAGGCGATGCGGCGTTCACGCCGGCGGACCGTATCGGTCAGCTGACGATGCGCAACCTCGATATCGCCGATACCCGCGACAAGCTCAATCTCTACGCCGAGACCGGCTTGCCGTCGATCGGTGAAGGCTCCCACATCTTCAAGCTCGATAGCGACAAGGGCTGACAAAATGGCCGGGATCGCTCCCGGCCGTTTCCTTTTAGGTGGTCCTGCCTCTTAACGAGGGGCTACGCCCGGCGGAGGCGGCGGCAGCGAAGCCACGCCGCCGTTCAACAGCGGCGTGATGCGGCGGACGGTGACGCGGCGGTTGATGCGGCTCGGACCAGGCGTCTGTTCCTTGAGGTATTGCGCGCCGTAACCCTGCGAGGTCAGGTTTTCGGCGGGCACGCCGAATTGCTGGGTCAGCAGCTCGGCCGCCGCCTGCGCACGGCGGTCCGACAGGGACAGGTTGTCGGTGTCGTTGCCGACCGCGTCGGTATGGCCCTCGATCAGGAACACCTCGCGCGGATTGCGCGTGATCGCTCGGTTCAGCCCATCCGCGATCACCTGCAGCCTGGCGGCCTGATCCGGCGAAATCTCCCAGGAGCCGGTGTCGAAGTTGATGGTGTTGACGTCGATGCTCGGCATCAACATTCGCACGCCCGGACTGTAGCGGATTTCGTCAAGCGTATAGCGTCGCTCGATCCGGTCGACCGGTGGCGCTTCCATCGTTTCGTAGATCAGCTCCGGCGCTGCGACTGCGGCATCCACGATATAGCGGTCGTAGGGAATGCGAATCACCGGCGGAGGCAGGTCGACATAGAAGCCGGCCGCCGGACCCCGGAAACTGTTGTCGATGATGATGAGCTCGCGGCCCTCCCGGTCCCGCCGCAGCCTTCGCAGCAGCTGGCCGTCGGGGCCTACCACCGTGATGATCTCCGAGCCGTCCGGGCGTATCACGACGGTACGGGTCTCGCCGCCGGTCTGCTGCACGCGGATATCGCGCGCGCCGTAGCGGAAGCGATCCATCTCGTCATGACGGACGAATGCAATTCCACTGGGATCGCGGATGATGATGCGCCCGGGTTCGGTGATGACGGTGCGGCCGCCTTCCTGGACCTCGCGCCGTTCGGCGCGGAAGTCCTCCAGGCGCCGTGGACCCGGAGGCGGCGCACCCTGTGGAATCGGTGTCAGAGCCTGCGCCGTTGGCGGCGGTGGCGCCGGAATCGGCGCGGTCACGGTGGGTGGAGCGTGATGCGTGAAGGTCGCGGCATTTGGCGGTGGCGCGGCATTTTGCGGTGGCGCGGCTTGGCTGCTGGAGCCGCCCGCGGGTGGGGTTCCACCCTGTGGCGGCGGAGGCGTTGGCAAGGCTTGACCTTGAGGCGGCGCAGCGGGCGGCGGGCCTGGCGGAGGCGCGGCCGGCTTCGGTGTGATAGGCGAGACAGTTGCCGGAGCGGGCGAGGTCGCAGGGTGGGGAAGCGGTGTTGCCAAAGGTGCTGGTGTTGCGGGTGATGGTGTCGCCGCAGGATGGGGGGTTGTTGCCGCGGCCGGAGGGGGCGGCGGTGGAGGTGGAGGTGCAGCGCGAGTTGGCGGTGGAACCGGACGGGGCTGTTGCGCTGGCGGCGCCGTCTGGTGCGAGGGAGCCGCAGGCGGTGGCGGCGCCGTCGGACGTTGCGGTGGCGGCGGGGCGGCGGATTTGGGCGGCGCGACTGCCGGCTGCTTTGGCGGCGCGGGAGGTTGCTGGGCTCCCTTCGGCGGACCTTTTTTTTCCTTCTCGGTTTCGCCCTGCGCCTGCGCCACTCTCTCGGGCGCGTTCTGTGCATGCGTTGCGAAGCTTGCGAATTGCATCGTCGAAAGCGCTGATGTCGCAAGCAGCACGAGACGAAGTCTGGTCATGGCAATCTCGATCCCCGGAATGATCTATGGTTTCAAGGCGCGGCGATCAACGAACAGGCATGAGGCCGCAATGTGGCAGCGCATTCGCGCCGATCAGGATTTAATTCGTGGCACGCAGGTTCCTCTTTCATTGCCCATTCAGACGAGTAAAGGCGACCCATCGCGGCCGTCCTGCGGCAATTCGGCGCCGTCTCCGGAACACGGCTCAGGCCCCAAACACCAGGAAACCGGCGCGCGGAAAATGCACGACCACCTCGCCGGCGCGCGGGTCATGGCGGCGGATTGCGATATGCTGGGGCGAGAGCGCGACGATTTCGCCGCTCACGCGGATCTTGCCGTAGTCGTCGGGCATGACCTCCACCTTGTCGCCGGGCTTGCGGCCGTTGGGATCGTTGGGATCGGACAGCTCCTCGGTCTGCGGCATCGCGCGCGCGGCGATCTCGAGGGCTTCCGCGCTCGACAGTTCACTGCGTTGACCGTGGCCCAGACCGCGCATACGCGCGGCCCAGGCCCGCGCGTGGTCGAACTCCGCAAGCATATCGTCGGCATTGGCGAGGTTGGAGCGCACGTACCAGATGTTCATATACGCGTTGATATCGCAAAGCGCGGGCTTTTCACCCTCCATCCACCGCCGGCCATCACCGAGCTGCACGTCGATCCATTGCAGATGGGCGCGAAACTGATCGCGCATCTGCGGAATGGCCGCGGTCATGGCCGCGACATCGAATTTGGCGCCGCGCAGCTTTTCCCTGTCGGCGATGAAGTCGGCGGGCACCTTGTCCGCAAGCGAGCCGAACACGAGGTTGACTGTGTTCTGGAAAAAGGTGCGGTCGGTCCACATCGCGCTGCTCCAGGCGAACCCCTCAGATCCCTTCGGCACCAGGCTCGGCTCCGGAAAGCGCCGCTCCAGTTCGCGCATGATGCACTGCGTGTCGCAATAGATGTCGGCGCCGATCTGCATCACTGGAGTGCGACGATAACCGCCGGTCAGCGGCATCAGGTCCGGCCGCGGCATGATTCGCGAAATCCGCACCGAGGTCCATGCGATGTTTTTCGCTCCGAAAACGACCCGGATTTTTTCCGAGAACGGCGACTGGTCGAAGTGATGCAGGATGATGGGCGCAGTGGTCATCGGGCCGATCTCTTCATTTCAGTCTCGACCAGCCTCGCGCCGCACTGCGTCCGAGGCACGGCGGCCGTTGCCATGGATTCAGGCTAAACCTGCCGTTCGACCAGCTTCAGCTTGAGTTTTGCGATCGCTTCCGACGGATTGAGATTTTTCGGGCACGCCTTGGCGCAATTCATGATGGTGTGGCAGCGATAGAGGCGGAACGGGTCCTCGAGATTGTCGAGGCGCTCGCCGGTGGCTTCGTCGCGGGAATCCGTGACCCAGCGCGCTGCCTGAAGCAGCGCGGCCGGCCCCAGGAAGCGCTCGCTGTTCCACCAATAGCTCGGGCAGGAGGTCGAGCAGCACGCGCACAGAATGCACTCATAGAGGCCGTCAAGCTTCTCGCGGTCCTCGTGGCTCTGCTTCCACTCCTTCTGCGGCGTCGGCGAGTTCGTCTTCAGCCACGGCTCGATCGAGGCATATTGCGCGTAGAAGTTGGTGAGATCAGGCACCAGGTCCTTGACCACGGGCTGATGCGGCAGCGGGTTGACCTTCACCGGCCCGTCCTTGACGTCATGCATCGACTTGGTGCAGGCCAGCGTATTCTGGCCGTCGATATTCATGGCGCACGAGCCGCAAACGCCCTCGCGGCAGGAGCGGCGGAACGTCAGCGTCGGATCGATGTGGTTTTTGATCCAGATCAGGCCGTCGAGCACCATCGGGCCGCAGTCGTTGATGTCGATGTAATAGGTGTCGACGCTCGGATTTTTGCCGTCGTCCGGATTCCAGCGATAAACCTTGAACTCGCGCGTTTCGGTCGCTCCCGGCGGCTTCGGCCACGTCTTGCCGCCGCTGATCCTCGAATTTTTCGGAAGTGCAATTTCGACCATTTCGTTCAAGCCTCGCTGTCGCCGCTCTAGTGCCGCCTATTTGAAGTTCCTGCGCCGCAAGCGGCGAACTCTGTTCAGGAACTTCAAATAGAAAAGCGGCACTAGAACCATAGATTTGCTAGTGCCCATAACTTTCCGAAGTTCGTGAAAGGTGGCTGCCGATATGTAGCACGAACTTCGGGAAGTGGGCACTAGTAGACGCGCGCCTTTGGCGGAATGTACTGCACGTCGTTGGTCATGGTGTAGTCATGCACGGGGCGATAATCGATCGTGGTCTTGCCGCCCGCGTCGAGCCAGGCCAGCGTGTGCTTCATCCAGTTCTTGTCGTCACGCTGGGGAAAATCCTCGCGCGCATGGGCGCCGCGGCTCTCGGTGCGGTTGGCGGCGGAATCCATGGTAACGACCGCCTGGGCGATTAGATTCGAAAACTCCAGCGTCTCGACAAGGTCGGAGTTCCAGACCAGGGAACGGTCGGACACTGCAATATCGGAGATCCCACCCAGCACCTTGTGGATCAGGTTCTGGCCCTCCTGGAGCACCTGGCCGGTCCGGAACACCGCGCAATTGTTCTGCATCACGTGCTGCATGCTGTCGCGCAGTTTCGCCGTCGGCGTGCCGCCGGAAGCGTGGCGGAAACGGTCGAGGCGGCCGAGCGCCATTTCGGCGGAATCCTTCGGCAGTTCCGGCTGCTTGCCGTTCGCGGTCAGCTTCTCGCCGCAGCGCAGCGCGGCAGCGCGCCCGAACACCACAAGATCGATCAACGAGTTGGAGCCGAGGCGGTTGGCGCCATGCACCGAAACGCAAGCCGCCTCGCCCACCGCCATCAGACCCGGCACAACGGAGTTGTCGTCGCCATTTTTCTTGGTCAGCGCTTCGCCGTGAAAGTTGGTCGGGATCCCGCCCATGTTGTAGTGCGCCGTCGGCACGATCGGAATCGGCTCGCGCGTCACATCGACATTGGCAAAAATCCGCGCCGATTCGGAAATGCCGGGCAGCCGCTCGTGCAGCACCTTGGGATCGAGATGGTCGAGGTGCAGGAAGATGTGATCCTTTTTCTTGCCGACACCGCGGCCCTCGCGGATTTCGACCGTCATCGCACGCGACACCACATCGCGCGAGGCCAGATCCTTGGCGGACGGGGCATAACGCTCCATAAAGCGCTCGCCTTCCGAATTGACGAGATAGCCGCCTTCGCCGCGCGCGCCTTCGGTGACGAGGCAGCCGGCGCCGTAAATCCCCGTGGGGTGGAACTGCACGAATTCCATGTCCTGCAGCGGCAAGCCGGCGCGCAGCACCATGCCGCTGCCATCGCCGGTTTGCGTGTGGGCGCCAGTGCAGGAATAGTAGATGCGGCCGTAGCCGCCGGTCGCGAGAATAGTTGTCTGCGCACGGAAGCGATGCAGCGTGCCGTCGTCGAGGTTTAGCGCGACCACGCCGCGGCAGGCGCCCTGGTCGTCCATGATCAGGTCGATGGCAAAAAACTCGATGTAGAATTCTGCCGAATGGCGCAGCGCCTGGCCGTACATCGTGTGCAGCATGGCATGGCCGGTGCGGTCGGCCGCGGCGCAGGTGCGCTGCGCCTGGCCCTTGCCGTAGTCCAGCGTCATGCCGCCGAACGGACGCTGATAAATCTTGCCGTCGTCGGTGCGCGAGAACGGTACGCCCCAATGTTCGAGTTCGTAAACCGCCTCGGGTGCCTGGCGCACCATGTATTCGATCGCGTCCTGGTCGCCGAGCCAGTCCGACCCCTTGACGGTGTCGTACATGTGCCAGCGCCAGTCGTCCGGGTGCATGTTGCCGAGCGCGGCGGAAATGCCGCCTTGTGCCGCTACCGTGTGCGAGCGGGTCGGAAACACCTTCGTGATGCAGGCCGTGCGCAGGCCAGCCTCGCTGCAGCCGACCACCGCGCGCAAGCCGGCGCCGCCGGCACCCACCACCACGACGTCGTAGGTGTGATCCTCGATCGGGTAAGTTTTTCCGTTGGTGGCAGGACCACTAACGCCGTTACCGGCCTTGTCGTTGCCGTCGCTGGCCATGGCCTACACTCCCGATGACAGTTTAAGGATGGCGTAGATCGAGGCCAGCGCCACCGCAAAGCAGAAGAAATTGTTGGCCATGATCGCAGCGAGCTTCAGCTTCTCGCTGCGGACATAGTCCTCGATCACTTCCTGCATGCCGATCTTCATGTGCCAGGTACTGGCGACGATGAACAGCAGCAGGATGACCGCAATCGGCAGCGAGCCCAGGATCTGCGCGGCTCCGGCCTGATTGCGGCCGAGCAGCATCATCACGATAACGAGCACGGGGATAATCAGCAGCGTCATCGCCACCGCGGTCAGTCGCTGACGCCAGAAATCGCCGGTTCCGGAATGTGAGGCGCCGAGGTTGCGGACCTTGCCCAGCGGCGTTCGCATCGATGGTGCATCCTGCGAATCGTGCGCACTCATCGTCCGCCTCCGATCATGTAGGCCGCGATCCACACCAGGACCGTAAGTGAAATGCCGCCGATCAGCGCGCCCCAGGCCAAGGTTTCCCGCTCGTTGGCCTTGAAGCCATAGCCAAGGTCCCACACGAAATGGCGGATGCCGCTGAGCAGGTGATGCAGTAGAGCCCAAGTATAGGCAAATACGATCAACCGCCCGATGAAGCTCGAGGTGAACGCCTGTACATTGGCATAGGCGGCCGGTCCCGAGGCGGCCGAAATCAGCCACCAGGCGAGCAGAAGGGTGCCGAAATACAATGCGATGCCGGTGGCGCGATGGACGATGGAAAGCATCATCGTCAGCGTCCAGCGGTAGATTTGCAAATGCGGCGATAGCGGTCGTTCGATCCTGGCGGTCATTGGCGCCTTTGGCGATGTTGCGGCCCCGCGTCAGGTCCCTTGGGGGATCGCGGCGGATGACCTTATTTACGAAGTCGAAACAGCCAACGCAATGATGAATATCGCCGGTTTCGAACGTGCGCTCGAATGCGGCCCGAGCAGTGCTGCTCTTGCAATTCGAAAGGCTCGGCACGCTCGACGCGCGATGATCGCTGGTATACCTGAAGCGCGCCGGTAGGGATGGCAGTGACGACCGTGGGGTTTGACCTCTCCGAACTGATGGAGCTTGCGTTCTTGCTGGTTGCCGCAGGCGGGCCGGCGGGATTTCTGGCCTACGTGTTCGGAATTGGCGGCGGTGCGGTGCTGGTGCCCGTCTTCTACGAGCGTTTTCGCCGGGCCGGCGTTCCGCTCGAGGTGCGGATGCCGCTGCGCGACGTGGCGGCGCTGCAATTGCCGTTCGCGGTCGGTTACGTCTCCCTGATCGGTGCCGCCTTGATGATGCCGACCAGCCTCTTGACCGCCCCGCCCGGCGTGAGGGCCGCCCACGCGATGTCGAAACGTGCCCTGAAGGTCGCCTTCGGCTGCTATCTGTTTATCGTTGGCGGCCGCTTTGTGATAAGCTTGATGTCCGGACAATAGCCAGCTTGCGTGGGGTCGCATGAAGCGGCGCGCCTTCATAAGGCTAGTCGGATCAGCCATGGCGGGCCTGCCCTTCGCAGCGTTGGCCGAGCAAGCCGTGCGCATTCGCCGCCTCGGCGTGCTCATGGCCACCGGTGCGGATGATCCGTTGGCGCAAGGCCGCGTCGCGGCGTTCCGCGAAGGCCTCAACCAGCTCGGATGGAACGAAGGCCGCAACCTCTCCATCGATTGGCGCTGGAGCGGCGGCGACATCACGCAAACCAACCAATATGCGGAAGAACTGGTGCGTCTTGCGCCCGACGTGCTGCTGGCGAACGGAACGCCGGCAACCGCTGCGCTGAAGCAGGCGACGTCGACCATTCCGATCGTCTTTGCGGTGGTCAACGATCCGGTCGCACAAGGCTTCATCCCTAACATGGGTCATCCCGGCGGCAACCTCACCGGTTTTTCCTTCCTGGAATATTCGGTAGTCGGCAAATCGCTGGA
>Ga0306926_10003719_pt1 | contig 15847 bp, 15 predicted proteins | sample flu12Cox44000178_FD_203759 | JGI IMG/M metagenome (GOLD analysis project Ga0306926, IMG submission 203759) | Lab enrichment of tropical soil microbial communities from Luquillo Experimental Forest, Puerto Rico - flux8day.12C.oxic.44.000.178 (v2)... | ecosystem: Environmental > Terrestrial >...
TCACGCGGCGCCACCGAAGGCGCCGCAAGGAAACGCGCGGACGCCGGACGGAATTTCGCCAGGGCAGTGCGCGGACTTGTCGAATCCTCCGCTTAGCTTGCTGCCTGGGCAAGGGGCGGAGTGCGCGCTTAACTTGTCGGGCACTCAGGACACCAGCGTAGGCGAGGCGGAGTCGCTCTGCCCAGAGCTGAGCGCAGATCCGACCGGGCCGTATCCTGACAACTGTGCCAGCTTCGACCAGCTGGGATTCCGTGTTCCCTTGATGGTGGTTTCGCCATTTGCGAAGCCGCACTACGTGTCGCACACGGTGGCGGATCACACTTCCCTCTTGGGGTTCATCGAGAAACGGTTTTTGAGTTTAGACAATCCAGATGAGCGTCTGCACCTGACAAAGCGCGACCTGCATGCCGACGCGCTCGAAGATATGTTCGACTTCACGAGTTCACCATCGCTGAACACGGCGGTCGGCCTAGCATTGCCACCAGCAAGCGACTGCACGCCTCACTGAGGGTGCACGCGCACTCGCGAGTCGCCGGATGCGGCAAGTAGCGATGCTGGGGTTTGGACTCGTGCTAAGGTACGAGGCAAAGGCAACTCGCAAGTAATTCCGCTCGTCCGGTAGCACCGTTTGTCAAGCATCGGCCCGAAATGGCCACGTCAGTTTCCGGATCGCCGACCATCGTCCAATTGAGCGACAACTCAGCTTGCGTGTTGACGATCGGGGATGCAAGATCGAACACGGATCCCAAAGGCGCATATCGGATCGCGATGGGAGGAAGACCTATGAAAGCTGCAGTCGTACCCGCTATGAGTAGTTCTTGGCTGATCAAAGACGTTCCCCAGCCTCAACCTGGTCCTGGTCAAGTGCTAGTGAAGATGCACGCAAGCGGCATCTGCTATACCGATGTGCACCAAACGCTCGGACACCTTCCAGGACCATTTCCCCGAATCCTCGGCCACGAGCCGGTCGGCGAGATCGTTGCCACGGCTCCTGACGTGACCGCACGGAAGGTAGGCGACCGCGTGGGCTCCGCTTGGATTCAATCCACCTGCGGACGCTGCGAATGGTGCCAGCGCGGCCGCAGGCTGTTCTGCCCCTATCTGAAGGGCACGGGGGGCGAAGTGCAAGGCGGTCACGCCGAGTACATGCTGATGAACGCCGACGCTACGTACCTGATTCCCGACAAGGTTTCCTACGAGCAAGCCGCACCGATCTTCTGCGCCGGATATACCGTTTATAGCGGGCTCCGCTGGGCCGATCCGCAGCCGCACGAGCGCGTAGCTGTACTTGGAATCGGCGGGCTTGGGCATCTGGCGGTACAATACGCGAAGGCTGCGGGATTCGAGACCATCGCGATTTCCCACTCCCCCGATAAGGACAAGATGATTCGCGAGCTGGGCGCGGATGAAATTGTCCGCGACGGAAAGGGGCTTACCGCAGCGGGCGGCGCCGACATCATCCTCAGCACCTCCAACTCGACCAAATCCATGGCGGACAGCATTCAGGGTCTGCGCCCAGACGGAAGGTTCATCGTTATGGGTGCTGACGCGGAACCGCTTTCAATCTCGCTGATCGAGCTGCTCTTCAAGCGCATCAAAATCATCGGCAGCCAGCAAAATGGCCCTGAATACCTTTATGAAGCCCTGGATTACGTAGCCCAAGGAAAAGTTAAATCGATAGTCGAGGCCTACCCGTTGGCCGAAGCTGCGAAAGCTTATCAACGCGTTTTCGAGGGAGCAACGCGGTTCCGCGCGGTCCTCACAATGTAATAGCCGAACCGAGCACTCACCGCCGGTTTCGGGCGAATCACGAGCCATCCGGAAGCCATCGGAAGGTATTGCCAGCTTCTTGTTTGCCGGCCAATCGCCGAGAACCCGCTATTTATATTTCAGAACTCCATCGGCGCAGGTATCGTAGGTGAACTCGCACAAATTCTCGTTAGGAGGATGGAATGAGCTTTGAAAGGCGCCAGCTACTTCAAATCCTGTCGTATGCTTTCGGGTCAAGCTTCATTCTGCCCCGGAATGAATTCGCCATGGCGGCACAGAACCCCGCACAGCCAGCGAGTCCTGCTCCGCCTGCGGAGGCAGCTGCTAAACATGAATCGAGAGGAACGGAAATGGAAAAAGTAGCTGGAATCGGAGGGTTGTTCTTCCGAGCTCATGATCCCAAAGCGTTGGGGAACTGGTACCGGCAATACTTGGGGATCGCGCTCGAACCAACGAGCGAGGGCGGACCCGTTTGGCAGCAAGAGGCCGGACCGACCGTCTTCAGTCCCTTTCCCGAAACGACCAAGTATTTCGGGGACCCTCAAAAGGTCTGGATGGTGAACTTTCGAGTGCATGACCTCGACAAAATGGTAGCCCAGCTACGGACGGCAGGAATTGAGGTTAAAGACCCGGAATCCTATCCCAACATCGGGCGCTTCGCTCGTTTGCATGACCCTGAGGGAAATCCCATCGAATTGTGGCAACCTTCCTAATTCGGCGCTCCACATTAGGTGGCTTTCCAATGCAGGATTCTTGGCAGGCAATCCGGAAGTTGAGGCCTTAGTGTTGACCGATCAGCTCCGACCAGCAAAGCGTCCGACGTTCAAACAAGCTCCAAGATTTCGTGGATGCACGCCTGCCGAAAGTACACAATTGTCCCGTCTCGAGGTTGTACCACAAGAGTGCACTACAAAGCGACGTCGTGATGTGTTATGACAGCGAGAATTAAATTGATGGGCGTTAGGCGATTCGAAGCCCTGACCCCCTGCTTGCAAAGCAGTGAATCTAATTTTCTAAATCTGCCGGAGCCGACGCGAACCCGCTAAAAAGCTGCAAGTTGTGACAAAACGCAGCAAGGCATCTTGCTTCTTTTTAATCGCTTTCCATTCGCAGTTTGCCCGGATTTGTCGCGACTTGTACTACGTTTTTACTACGGATGGATTTTACTTGCCCGTGGCAGCCTCCCCTGAGGTTTTTCGGGTGGACACGCTGATTTCAAAAATAAACTCCTCTCTATTTGCTGGCCACATCGGCGGACAGCGCAGCAGACTGTCTCTCTGCCGGGCGAGGTGTCACGTCCGCATTCACCAGACCCATCGCCCACTTGATCGCTTCGACATACATCTTCTGGATGCGCGGATCGTCCCAGTTCTGTTCGACGTGGCCGAGCGTGGAATAGAATACGCGACCCTTGCCATACATCTTGGCCCACGTCACGGCAAAATCGAGATCCTGCCGGTGCACACGGGGATTGTTGAGATCGAGCTTGCTTGCATCCAAGCGCATGAGGACGCGAACTCTGTCCCGGGAGAAGTCCTTGATTTGGTAGATCTCGTCCTTCAGTATGACGGACTTCGGAAACTCCTGCATGCCCGGGAAGTTCGGATCTTCGACAAGAATCGGAGCCTCAAACGTGCCCCAGGGATGCTCGTCGAAATAACCGCCGATCATCTCGCCGTACTCGGGCCAGGACGTAAAGGTAATTGTCGCGCTGTGAACGCCGACAAAGCCTTTGCCGTCATCGTGCACGAAGGAGAGGAGTGCTGCCTTTTGTTCCGTATTCATCTCCAGGTCGCCGGCGGTGTAGAAAAGGACGGCATCAAAATCGTTGAGATTTTTCGCGTTGTACTCGAGCTTTTGTTTCGTTAGGGCTTCCGTGTCAGTACGAATCGTGGTGGTCCACAAGCCGGCTTCGCGGCCAAGCCGCTCGATCGTCGCGGCTGCATGCGAGACGGCTTCGTGGCGGTAACCCTTCTCCTCTGCGAGGACGAGGAGATGTCTCATGTGCGGTGCAGCCGTTTGCGCGTAGCAGTTGCCGGCGAGCGAGAAACAGAACACGAGCAATATGGCACGAAGCATCTTCACGTGTGATCCTCCCTTCTTCGCGAGGAGACTACCGCTTTGTGCCAAGCCAGAGAATCGCGTTGGCGAAGAGCTTGTCCTGGATCGAAGTAGATCTTCTCGCCGTCCTTACCTTGCCCCATGTTCATGTAGATCATGCAGTATTTCGTGTTCGTCCAGACGACCGGCTGATCGCCGCTGGGAATCACATCCTTTTGCTGTTTTCACGTGATCCGATTCGACATTGGTCGAGTAAAAGGCCAGGAAATTTAATGCCGGTTCAGCAGCGAGCGCGACGGAACCGCAAAGAACCGCGAATATAATAGCCTCAACGAAGATTCGGAGGAACATTCTCCGAGTCAGTGGTCTACAGGAGAACATTTCACTTCTCGTCCTTCTCTAGGCCTGAGGCCCAGAAGATGGAGTTCTCAAAGAGCTGTGTGAACGCTTTGTTGTCGAAGTGCTCCGGGCGATGACCCATGAAGATGTAAATGTTTCGGGCTTTCTTGTGCTCGTTGGTCCAGACGACCGGATGGTCGCCCATCTTTATGCCGGTGTTGGGCGAGTACGTCTTTTCGTCTACGCTGGCAAGCACGTGGACATTTGCACGCGGCGACTTGTCGTAGGTATAAAACTCCTCGTCCTTGATCGTGAACGGCGAGGCAATCCCCTCCATCGCGGGGTGCTTTTTTTCTTCGATCGTGACCGTACCGGTGACGAATGTCGCGATGTAGTTCTTGAAGCGGATCCCGCCCATGAAATCATAGAACCATGGCCACATCTGGAAGCCATCGAATTCGCCGAGCAGCGTGGCGTGGTGAAAGCCGATCCAACCGCCTTTGCCTTCGTCGATGTACTTGATGAATGCTGCCTGCGCTTTGTCCGTCCAGCCGTACGGCGGGTAGTTCAACTGAAGGAAGAGTTTGTATTTTGCAAGGAAGGCGTCGTCGATCTTTCCCGTGTCCTCGATGTAGTCCACGGCGAAGTTGTTGTAGGCGGCGAGCTGGTCGAGCCAGATCTTGGCGCGATCGACAAAGGGCTTATGGATTCCGCCGTGCTCCGCGATGGCGATGATGCGGAACATGGTCGTTTTCTGCTGTCCGCTGAGGAGCGCAGCAGACAAGCCGGCACTGGCGACAAGCAGCAGGAGCCGCAGAAATACACGGCGCAGCGACTTTCTCGCGGGTCGGAACATATCAGTGCGTGTGAATCGCTCCTTGCTGAGCGGTCAGTTCTCTCGGAGACATGTTCGCGTCGACCTTGAGATTGAAAAAGCCGACCATCATTTCGTCCCAGCTTTGCTGGCCCCAGATGACGGCTTTCGTGGGATCAGGATTTTCCGGGTTGTTCGGTGAATTATCGAAATGCGCGGTGCATTCGATTCTCGTGCCCTGCGGCAAATCCATCGGCTCGGCCAGGTCATACCAAAGCTGCCAGTGCCAGTTGTAGACCGGCACGTTCAAGATGGTTTCGCTTTTGCCCTCAGGGAAAATGATCCGGTATTCGAATGATTTGCCACGTGCATGCATATGGGGATGCAGTGCGACGAGTTTCACATCTCTGCGAACGTCGAATGAAGCATCCACGCGATAGTTCGGGTCGCCGGGAGGAATCTTGAAGGTGCCGTTCGACGCGGAAAGCGTGAGAACGCGCTCTTTCGGTGGTGTTTTCGCAAAAACAAGACCGAGTTTTGTTTGATCGGTTGTGGCTTTTCCGTTTGGCGTGTAGTGCACTTCAAAGACGATGTCCGAGCCGGCTTTGATCAGCTTGCCTTCCCCGGGATGAAGAATTTCCGCTGGCTGGCCTGGCGCATAACCGACGAGAAAATCGCTGGGCAGGGCGCTCGTGTCCGTCTTCTCATCTGTCTTTGCCGGAGGCGCGACAAAAAATACGCCAGGCTTCTGATCCTTGAAGTAATTCGATCCGGGCTCGCGGAGGTACGCGATGATGTGATGCACCACGGAGCGGTCGGTCGGCCGCACTTCGAGCATCTGCACCCACTTGTCTTCCTTGAAGCCAGTCGGAACGATGACGTATTGATAGTCGATCACGCCGGCGGCAGGAACGGAAAACGGTTTTGGCAGTTGAAAAACCATATCCGGCTGGGGAATGCCCCACCCCTCGACAAAGTCGTTCACCGGCGGTGGCAGATCCTTCGGATCGCCTTCCTGCGCGCCACCGTTCACCCAAGTGACAAGCGTGCGGATCTCCGCCGGCGTGAGTGACCGCTCATTGGAGAAGTGCCCGTACTGCGAATCGGCGTACCACGGCGGCATGATTTTTTGCGTGACGGCAATTTTGATCACGGAGGCCCATGGCTTGGTGTCTTTATAGGTCAGCATCGAGAAAGGCGCAGCCTCGCCTGGCCGATGACACGTCTGACAATGCTTCTGCAGAATAGGCGCCACTTCTTTGGAAAATGTGGGAGGCGGGTTGTTCGGTTCTTGGGCGCGCACATTGAGCAAGCGGCAAACCGCAAAGGCGAGCAGAATCGCGAAACACATAACAGCGCGGCGGGTCACTTCCATTTGTGTCCACCTTCCACGATGGTAATGTAGCGGTCGAGCGGAAAATTCGCAAAGCGCCGGATTGCACCGTTCGGCCGGGCCATTTTACCCCAAGACAAGCAAACGGGCTCGGCGCGCCCACGTTGGGCAACCGTCCATCGTCATCGAATCGCCTTTTCACGGTCCGAGGCTCGAAGGCACTAGATCTCACGACGTTGAGGCCATGCGCGCTGCCGGAATTTGTCTCAACCTTACTGGAGGAAACCTGCCTTTGCCACAGGGCCCTCGCATCGCGGAAAAGTTCGCGGTTCCGGTCGCGGGGTGGCAAGTTCATTCTACGGCGTGGCGTTTGTATCAGCATGCGAATGAAAGCGGCAAACCTGAAATTCATCGCGCATGCTCTGAGCAATCGATTCCTAAAATTGCGAATTCCTTTGCAAACGAGAAGTCTTTGAGCGCGACGTTTCTCTCCGCCAAACCCGTGGCCGAGATTCTCGGAGCTGGTACAGCTCAACGCTCCGGACAGGCAAAGAAACAAGCAGGCGTCACAGGGCGTTCATGAACTCTGTTGCGAACATCGCATCGGCGCGGCCATACCGGCGGCTGCTGCATTGGCTGCGAGCGGCATCGCCCGCCGCGAGGCCAAGCCTTTTTGCAGCCGTATTGATGCTCGACTCCTTCGACGTGATGATCTACTCGATGGTACCGATGTCCATCCTGCCGGATTTCGGCATCTCGAATACAGTCGGCGGACCAGCCTCGGTCCGGGCCACCGCACAAAGGTCCGCCTTCTAACGCGGGGTGCGCCGGGAGCGCGCTGGCGCCCTTCCTGGTGGCATCGCTCGCCCAGAACCATGGATTCGGCGCAGCCTAACTTGCTTCCTTCAGCTCACGCTCGCGGGGAGGAATACAGCCGACGGCGTGAGGAACTTTGTGTTCGGAAGCTCGGTAGTCACATGGAAACGATCGAACCGGCCTTTTCTTTTCCCACCGCCGTTGCCACCGTCGAACGTCAGGAGATATTGGTTGTTGAGATGCATCTGGATTTCGTCAAAGTATGGCTTGAGATTGATGGGTTCGCCGAAACCAAGGTAGTACGACTTGGCGCCGGTTTCTTCCGAAAGCCGGGTCAGGTTGGATTGGGCATTGAAAGTGCGGAACGAACCGCGCCCACTTCCGGCATCGCGGGCATAGATCGTCCAGATATTGATGTTTTCTTTCTGGGCGCGTTCAATGGTCGAATCTAGGTCAGGATCCGCGATACCGGAGCCTCCGCGAAAATAGTTAATGCCCGAGGAAAAAAGGAGAATCGATTTGCGTTCCCGGGACTCGGGCCAGCGCTTCATCCAGTCCTGGAGGGCGAGGTAAGGGCTCGCGAATGCCCCGCCACTGCCCAATGGCAGGCGCAGAGCCTTTGCGGCGAGCGCATGATCCTGGGTGAAATCCTGAGCCACCATAGCCGTTCCGTTGCGTGCGTACGCGACGGCAATGTAAGTGGTGGGCGGCTGAGCCATAACAAACGCTCTCAGATCATTCCATTGATTGGCGATGCTGCTGCTCAGTGAATCGTCGATCAGCACCGCCAGGAAGAGCGTTTCGTCGCGCCTCCAGTCCGCCACCTGCTTGCGTTCCTTGCCTTGATACGGCTGCACATCGTCTTTCTTAACTGCACGCGCGGGAGCGCCTTTCTTGCCCGCTGCGGTCACTGTAACGGTGACGGCGCTGGGCACCGGCGGAGCGCTCCGCGCTGCCATGGGGGTCAAAGCGGATGCAGCCATTCCGGCCAGCAGCAGAGCCCCCTGGAAATACATTTTCCTGTCCATTGAAAACTCCTTTTGCTCAGACAAACCTCATTTACGACCTACGGTCGAAGAAACACTGCCCAGCCCGAAAAGTTGCCCCTGAAACAAACAAAAGTGGATTTGCAGAGGCACGAGAACTTGTGGGGATGGTTTTCGGCGCACTCCACTTCGCAAACTCGCGAAGAACAACTGTGATTTGGAGATGGGGAAAGTCACTTTGACTCCGCTCGGACTAGCGTCATCAGCGCCGTGATGTCGAGGCTGACAAGATCCACTGGCGCCCTGAGTCACCGTGCGAACAACGGCATCCTCAATTTTCCCGTGATGAAGGTTGACGCAGTTTTTTCACCGACCTCAAACTCGCGCTCTGGGTTCTTGGGCAGTGGTCCTCACTCCACCACGTCGATTTGCAGGGTCATCGATCCATGCCCCTTGCCGCAGAAATGCGCGCATTTTCCAACAAAGTGTCCTACTTGCGTCGGAGTGAAAGACACCTCCGAATCTTTTCCCTTTGTGATCTCGTCGGACTTAATGTTCATCTCTGAAAGCTTGAACCCGTGAGTTCCGTCTTCGCTATGGAACACCAGTACCACTGGTTCATCTTTCTTCAGCGTAATCTCGTTTGGGCTATACGAAAATTTCTTCGCGCTAATTTCGATCCTCCGCGGTCTTTCGGGGAAAGCCAGCACTGCGCTGGCGGTGATCAACAATCCTCCAATCGAGGTGATGAACTTCTTGGAAAACATTCGGTAGTCTCCTATAGAAAGAATCTGTTCAGGGCTAGTCCACTTACCCGGATCTATGCGGCAAGCCAGTGCTAAGACCCATTCAGCTGCGCGCTCGCCAGCCCACAAAACTTCGATGAAGATTAAGGTGTCTTACGTCGTCACCGTGAGGTCACAAGAATGTCATTTTTCGCCCCGCGCTTGCGCTTCAATGGCGCTCTGCCGTTCTAGGTGATTCGCAGATCGTCACCATCCAAAATGAAGCTTCCCGTCAGAAGCGTGTCAACTTTGAGATCCGCAGGGACCGTCTGAATATCAATGGCCTTGCCTCGATACTTCTCGACTACAGAGGAAGGTCTGACGGTCAGTGAGCTTACGTAGTCGAGCTTGGTAATCTATCGCAGTTGGTCCTATTCTCTGTCGGCAACGAAGTGTATTCTCCATCCGACGGCTCGACGCCGTCGATCCGAGGAATCAGGTCGAGGATACTTTATCCGTTCCGGTGATTCAGCTCGAGCGAACGGTTGGCCTCTCTGCGGTCCGCTCGGCTCTCCGTTGTGCTGAGCCCTCTCAGAAACTCGCGTATCTGCTTGCGGGCCTTATGCAGCTGAGATTTGGAGGTTCCGACCGAGCATCCAAGAATTTCGGCAATCTCTGTATGGTCGTAACCGTGCACATCGTGGAGAATAAATGTCGCTTTGTAACATGCTGCTAGTTGATTGACGGCTCGCCGCAGGTTGAAGCGGTCGAATATTCCGCTAAGCCGCAAGTCCGGGCCGCCGGCCTCATAGCGAGTCCTATCTTCTCCATCATCACCAGCAAAAACTTGTTCGAGCGACGTTGGCACTGGCTTCTTCCTGCGCAGGTGCATTAGAACAATGTTTGTTGTTATCCGATGCAACCAGGATGAAAAAGCCGATTCCCCTCGAAAAGTATGAATCTTCCGAAACAGCTGCATGAATGCTTCCTGAGTCAGGTCTTCGGCGTCGCTTGAGTTCGTCGCCATGCGTAAGCAAAGGTTGTAGACACGCCGGGAATGCTGTCGATAAATCAATTCGAATGCCTCGGGATCACCTCGCTGAGCAAGTTGAATGACATCGCTAAGGGACTCGTTGTCGGGATTGTGTGGCTTTTCTTCTCTCACGCTGGGTACCTGGACTTCGCCAAGAATGACGACCGCCTTCGGAATCCTGGGATTCGCCGAGACTTGCAAATTTGTTACTGTGATCATAGCTGTCCTCTAAGTGGCGTTCACGAAGGCTCGACCAATTTCCACTTCCATTTGGTGCTTTTCCCAACAGCTTCCTTCCTGCCCGGCGAAGGGCTCCGCATGGTAGCGATGGTAGCTTGGATCGCGGCCATTGCGCCCTGGGTCGTAGATCTTCTCCCGTACCCATCTTTGCCCTGACGCGATTGGCGATCGGCAGTACGCGCATTGTTTCGTGGTGTCGACGATCACTTTTTCCTCCTGTTGCGTGGATGCAAAGGGGCGACCCGTAAGAGCCCGCGGCGCCCCTCTACATGGATTAATGGTCTATTTGCTTCCGGAACTTCCTGAAGCAGACCTGCTGAGGTACGCTGCGGCTTGCATGATCGCTGAACGGGGCACTGCAACAGTGAATACGTTGTCGGCGGTCACAATTTTGCTGAGGAAGTACTGGCCACCAACTCGCTCGAAATTGACATGAACTTTGTTGGCGGAGCCGTTTTCGATTCGAGTCGGAAGGACAATCAAGCCCGTACGATTTTCGAAGCTACGAAGGATTAGGGTTTGGGGGTTGGTATCGGTCACGCGATTTACGCTATATGTGCCCGCAGGAAGCGTCTTGCCATCGACCACAAACTCGAAGGGTATCGTTACGACGATTTGGTCTGGAACTTGGCCTCTAGCGGCCACACCTAACCCAGCAAAACTGAAAAGGGCAATCAGAATACGTAAGCAATGCTTTCTCATCATTTCTCCTTTTAACGTTTAGAGCGTCGTTGCAGGTAACTGCCGCCTCGAAGCTTTAAATTCCGAGGGACGGCGTTTAGCACAATCATTCTCAAAACGCGTACAGATGATGAGACGCGAGCTTAGGCCCGAAGTAATGGAAGCGCGTGTAAAAGGTATGTCTCTTGTTCGTCACTTGATTTGTCTGGACCCAAGTGCACCACGGAGGAACGTTTTGCGACGACGATCCAGCCTACTGCGAAAAGGATAGATCGAAAGTGTCTGGATAACGTGCAGGAGGATTAGCGCTCAGTACGGTTAAATAGCACGCGATTGCGAACCGATTAAGAATAAGAAATCACGCGGCCCGGACCTGAATTGTCAGAAAGATGTCATTTAAAGGCAACGGAATTGTCTCACGGTTTCGAGCTAATTACGCCTCTCTACTGATACTTTTGGTAGTAAGCTACTGTTTTGATTCAAGCGGTCCAGTTCAGGGAACCCCCGAGCAGTCGATTTTTTTGGAAAAGAGAACAAGACCATGGACACTGTGCTTGTCGTAGAAGATAGCCGCGCGATGCAGCGGACCTTGCAACGTTTGTTCGAGTCGGATTCTCTGCATGTACAGATTGCTTCGGACGGTGTGAGCGGCCTCGATTCTTTTCGGAAGGAACTTCCGTCCGTTGTGGTGCTCGATCTCAAGCTTCCCGGCATATCCGGGAAAGAACTCTGCAGAGAATTTAAGGCCCTGGCCACCTCAGTTCCGATCGTCGTTTTAAGCGCTAATTCCGAGGTCGAGGACAAAGTCCTTCTCTTGGAGCTAGGGGCCGACGATTACGTCACAAAGCCATTCAGTCCTAAAGAGCTTCTCGCGCGTGTCCGTCGCGCCATGCGGCGGGCTAGTTCAAACGCGCGGCCAACGTCGCAAGTTTCTTCAAAACCAATCCACCACGAAGTGCTAACCTTTGGAGATGCGCGGATAGATTTCACCAGTATGGAAGCAACACGAGCCGAGAAGCCTGTGATACTGACAAGCCAGGAGTTCAAACTGCTGAAGTATCTCGCCGCCTTTGCCGGAAGGGTTGTTTCACGTGAGGAATTGTTGAACGAGGTGTGGGGATATCAAAATTATCCATCAACGAGGACCGTCGATAACCATATTCTTCGTCTTCGCCAGAAGCTCGAAACAAACCCCGCCGAACCTCGTTTCCTCCTGACCATGCACGGCGCGGGATATAAATTTGTGCAAGGGGGAGTGAACTCAGGCTCAAATACCTGAGCGTTGGTATTTGTCATGACCCCTTTTCGACTTCGCTCACAGCTCTTTACGGCAGCTCTGTTGATCATTCTTGGCTTAGCGGGATCTGTCCTTTTGACGCTTCGATACGCGATGAAAGCGGAGATCCAAAAGCAAGTTCGAGAAGGCACGAAGGAGTCTATCCGCGCCTTTGAAACCGTTCAGCGAGAGCGCGAACTCCAATTATCACGCACTGCCGCCATGCTAGCCGAACTTCCTACGCTCAAAGCGCAGATGTCCACGGCACACGCCCCGACGATCCAGGATGCGTCGGAGTCATTCTGGAAACTCGCCGGAAGCGATCTTTTCGTTCTAGCCAAGCCGGACGGAGAAGTTCTTGCCTTACACACGACCAAGCCGGGTTGGTCCAGTGCCTCTACTCAGCGGGATCTCAAGAGATCAATCGATTTGGGTGAAGACTCCTCGTGGTGGTACGAGGGCGGCCGGCTTTATTGGGTTTTCTTGCACCCTATCATTTCTGGAGCGGGGAACACGATGCAACAGCTCGGCTTCCTCGCTGTCGGCTATCAAGTTGACTCAGCAGTCGCGCATGAACTTGCCATTGAAGCTGGCAATCAAATCACATTGATCACCGACGAGGCTATAATTGCCTCAACTCTTCCGCCAGCTGACGAAGCCGAATTGCAAAGTCGAATTGTCGCGGGCATTCTCCCGCTGCAACCGGCTTCCGGAGAGATGTCGCTCAAAACCGATCAATACGCTTTTTCTTCTGTATTGCTCCGTGGTTCTCCCTCTCCACCGGTCTACTGCTACGTTCTGATACCGCTTGCGTCCTTCAATACCTTCATCAAGCACTTGGACAACGCCATCTATTTGACGGGAGGAATTTCCGTAGTGTTTGGGGCACTGTTGTTCGGCTTTGTGGCCCGGACAATTACCCGGCCCCTTGACAATCTGGTTGCCGGCGTAAAGGCGCTTGCCGCAGGGGATTTTACCTACTCGATCACACCTCGTGGCGCGGCAGAATTAGTCGAGCTCAGCAGTTCATTCGCCCGGATGCGCGGGCAATTGCTCGCTCTTCAACAGCAGCGCCTTGAAACTGAACGTGTTGCCGCTTTGGCTCGTGCAGCGAGTTCCATCTCACATGATCTGCGTCATTACCTGGCAGCCGTTGTCGCGAACGCCGAGTTCCTCTACGAGGCCGACCGACTGAAGCTACAGAAGGACGAAATTTACGAGGAAATCAAAACTGCTGCCAACCAGATGACTGACCTCATCGATTCCCTGCGTGAACTATCTTATCAGCGGAATGCCATTACTCTCACTCGCACTAGATTGATTCAGGTGATTCGTCGCGCCATCGAGGCCATCCACTCAAAACCTGAGTTTCGCAGTTGTTCAATCATGCTAAATGCTTCTGAGGATCTAGAGGGAATGGTCGACGGCCGGAAACTCGAGCGGGCCTTCTTCAATTTAATTCTGAACGCCTGCGAGTCCACTGCGGGAAGAGAAGCTTCGATCTCGATTGAGGCGAGGAACACCGAAAACACGATTGAGATTCGTATTCACGACAATGGACCTGGTATCCCTCCGAGCGTCCGCGAAACGCTGTTTGAGCCGTTCGTTAGTTTTGGAAAGCCCAACGGGACGGGATTAGGTCTTGCCATCGTCAGCAAGGTTGTCCATGACCACGCCGGCACAGTCTGCATCGAACATACTTCCGAAACCGGGACGAGCGTTCTAGTTCGTCTTCCGGCAGGCGTGGAGTTGTTAACCCACGAACAAAAATTCACTGCTCCATAAGCTGCCCCAAAGACAAGATCTTATAACTTAAGCTCATGGATGAGAGTACGGTGCGGCCGGGGGTGGGGCGTAGTCCTGTCCATATTTGTTCTTGTGCGTTGGAGAAAAGCTTGGATTCTCCGGAACAGAGATGGTACCGGCATCTGTCGTTGTCGGAGATACGCTGATAGTTTTCGCGAGGCTCTTCATCTCGTCGGGCAGCCCACGCTCGTACCAAACATGCAATCGATACTTTCCGTCCGGCACGTTGGTAATCGAAACTTTGCCAGAACGGTCAGACACTCCAAAATACGGAGTGTCAATCGCCACCACGACGGCGCTCATCTCCGGGTGGATATTGCAGAAGAGATAGCTGACTCCGACTCGATCGAATCGCACCGAATTCGTCGCTCCAGATTCATACAATCCCAAGTCAAAGCGCTTCCCATCGAATAATGAAAATACATTGTGAAAGAACGGGTCACGGTTTGGAAAATCAACCACCGAGCCCAAGGGTACGACAAGAAGGTGCGGCTGAAAACTCTTATTCTTCTGAACCAGCTGCGGCCTTTTTTGCGAGGGTTGCGCTGAAACAACTGCTTCACCCCAATGCTCAACCGGCTCAAGCCATACCACTACCTCAGAAAAATCGTTCGTGGCATTGGCTTCTCTTTCCGGGTTAGCGACGGGCTTTCTCCGAATCTCGACGCGTGCAGTTACCATATTTTGCTGTGCGTTGCTCGAACCGCTCAGCAATAGAAAGAACAAAAACGAGGCTCGTGTTACGAATCCCATAAAGAGATTACCAACTAAAAGGTAAAACCCATGCTGACATTCAACAAATTTGCCGTGTTTGCGCTGCTATCCAATGTGTAGGTCTTCAGCCACCTGTACTCAAATGACAGCACCACGGGCGAGCGCGGCTGATATATGAAATTCACAAATGCACTCTGATTCTTTGCGATAGGGTTGCGGTAGTAAATTGGGTTGCTGGCGAATTTTCGCAGCTCAGAAGCAAAGGGATTGTCTTGCCCAAAAGCGCCGTTGAACTGAAGTTTAGGTGTCGCTTTTAGCTTTAGTTGAGCCCATCCACCGATTGAATTTAAGCCATAAATTTCTGTCCTCGGATCACTCAGCGAGCCGTTCCAGAGGACACTCTGTCTAATTCCACCCCCTAACCCACCAAGCGCTCGCCCACGGTAGAACTCTCCGGTGAAAGCGAGCATCTTGCCGAGCGGCAAAGTCACGTCCATGGTGCTCGCCCACGCGTCGATTGCTCGCCCATATCCCCAGACTTGGCGGGCGTAATAGCCTCCAATACCCACGGTCATCCGTTGGCCCGACCGGTCCCTGTTCCAAGCGATCCTCGCAGCGTACGCAGGCTGGCCGGAGTATTCCCCAAAACTCGGGTAGCGATAATACCCTGAGGGCGGCACATCTCCCGAGAGGGAGTCCAGTATTCCGGCTTGTAACTGAAAGTTCGTAAAATCGGTCAATTTGAATCGATGCTCGGCGCGCACTTGTGGCGTCCAGCTCCACAAATTTCCCGAATATGCCAACGCAGGAACCGCTAAGGTCGCCAGAGATGTTGGACTCAAGGGTACAAAGAAAAGCGAGTCCTGACCTGCGACAAGGGAAGTTTCCGCCCAATCGAACCGGATCGTACCAGTTCGCAAGCGCATAATACCAAATGAAACTCCGTTGGACACTTCCGGAAAACCACCTGCAAAATCAAACTGCACGTCAGCGCTTGTATGTGCGCCTGCGATGGTCGGGCCAAATGCTTGAATTCCAATTTGAGATTGACGCAGCGAGGCACCCAAAGACCGGTCAGTGGAGACGATCCTGGGTGCAATGGCCAATTGCGGATAATCCAGATTATCGACCTGCCCAGCATTCCCAAACAGATTGAACAGCACAATTCCAGATAGCCGAACGCGGTACTTTGAACCACTTTCCACTTTTGTCTGGTTCTGCTCCGCGATCTTTGCGTCTGCTAGTTGCTGATT
>Ga0306926_10003720_pt1 | contig 15846 bp, 20 predicted proteins | sample flu12Cox44000178_FD_203759 | JGI IMG/M metagenome (GOLD analysis project Ga0306926, IMG submission 203759) | Lab enrichment of tropical soil microbial communities from Luquillo Experimental Forest, Puerto Rico - flux8day.12C.oxic.44.000.178 (v2)... | ecosystem: Environmental > Terrestrial >...
GCGCTCAATTCGTCGGATCAGGCTGCCAGGAAAGCGCGCCAGGGCGTCGCTTATCCCGTGCTTGAAGCGCTCGATGTGCTCGATCCGGAGACCATGCGGGTGGTGCCGCGCGACGGCGAGACTTTGGGCGAGGTCATGTTTCGCGGCAATGTGGTGATGAAGGGCTATCTGAAGAACAAGTTGGCGACCGAGGCGGCGTTCGCCGGCGGCTGGTTTCATTCCGGCGATCTCGGCGTCATGCATCCGGACGGTTATATCCAGCTCAAGGATCGCTCGAAGGACATCATCATTTCCGGCGGCGAAAACATTTCCTCCATCGAAGTGGAGGACGCGCTCTACAAACATCCAGCGGTCCAGGTCGTTGCCGTGGTCGCCAAGCCAGACGAAAAATGGGGCGAAACGCCTTGTGCCGTCATCGAACTCAAGCCGGACACTACCGCGACAGCAGAGGAGCTGATCGCCTGGTGCAGGAAAAATCTCGCGGCCTACAAATGTCCGCGCTACATCCTGTTCGCCGAAATTCCGAAGACCTCGACCGGCAAGCTGCAAAAATTCAAGCTGCGGGAGATGGTAAAGGCGATGTGAGGCGTGTCGTACAAGCTAAATGCGCGCGTCATGGCCGGGCTAAACACTTGTTCCGGCCATTTTCGTTTTGCTTGGTGATACCGACTTAGTGGACGAGCGTTTCTTGCCGTAGCCGCGCAATCTCGTCTTTGACGTGCAATTTCTTGCGTTTTAATTCAGCAATGTGGAGGTTGTCGATCGAGGGGTGGGTGAGCGCTTCTGCGAGTTCATGTTCGAGCGCCTGATGTCGTTTTTCGAGTTCCGCAAGATGCGATTCAATCGCCATGTGGCATGCCTCCTTGCAGATGGCCGGACTAGATCATTCTACACCCTGACAATCCTGTTTGACGATACTCCGCTTTTGCGCTGGCGAAAATCCCCGCCGGCACAGTTGCGGTAGGCTTGTGGGCGATTGACCAAAACGCGATAATCGACCGTCACTTACGTGCAGTCAGGTGCTTGACCCGGCGCTTTTCGGCAAAAAACCGCGCTCGCGGGCTCAAATCTGGCGCGACCAGGGTGGCGATGACACAAGAGGAAGAACGTGAGCTTCGGGCGCAACTGGCGCGCCTGCAGCAGGAGCATCGCGACCTCGACGCCGCGATTGCGGCATTGCAGGATTCGCCCGGCTCCGATCTCATCCAGGTTCAGCGCTTGAAAAAGCGCAAATTGCAGCTGCGCGACCGCATCACTTTTATCGAAGATCAGCTCACACCGGATATCATTGCGTGAGCGCTGCTATTGTGATCGGCGCGTCAATTTCGCCTCTATGAAATCGTAGCAGAATCAATGAGAAGCGCCTTCCAGCAGGTGACGCCTGCAACGGGCGCTTCGCCTTGGCATTCGCTGCAGTGCGAGAGCCGCGTATGCTGCACCTCAACCCGTGCGTTTCGCCCCCCATGACAAAATTTTGATCGGAGTAGGAATCCCGCAGAGGCCGAACTGCGGCTGTCGCGGAAAGGCCCGTCACCAGCCACCAAATTGACGGCAAGGGACAGAGCTTAGCGCCGAAGTTTCAAACATGGCTGCATTCAGGCACGGCCATTCAGTCTGCATTCACTAATAAATGGGAATTTAGGCGAACATAGTTGCGGCTTTTATTTGCGATTGAAACTCCCAACGTTGAGGTGAGGTCATGAAAAGAATGCTGACTGCCCTCGTTGCTGCGACGACCGTCGCCGGCGCAGCGTTGGCGACTTCGGCGCCAGCGGAGGCGCGCTGGGGCTGGGGCTGGGGTTGGGGCCTGGGCGGCTTCGCGGCGGGCGCTGTCATCGGCAGTGCCATAGCGTCGTCGTACTACTATCCTTACGGCTCCTACGGTTATTACGCGCCGTATCCGTATTACGGGCCGCCACCGTGTGTGTGGCGCAATGTATGGAACGGCTACGCCTGGGTTCGCGCCTGCGTCTGAACCATGCGATTCCGCAAAATGCGAGGCCTTTCCTTCAAGGAATCGCCTCTACTTGCGAATGGCGGAAATCTTCGGCACCTAATTTCCGCCAAAGAGTGGCTCTTTTGTTCCGGCGGGTTTGACGCCAACTCGGGGGTTTCGGGGACTTCCGCCCATCCATAATCCAGATCGGCGCCCGGCCGATCACATGAGGAAAGCACATGCACAAGTCACTTGTGGGCCTCGCTGCGGCTGCGGCGCTCGGCTTCGCCGCGGTGGCCGCGCCGGCGCCGGCAAAGGCGGATTGCGTCGGTTGCGCCGTGGGCGCGGGCATTCTCGGCGGTGTCGCCGCGGGTGCCATTATCGGCAGCGCAATCGCCAATAGCCCGCCGCCACCACCGCCATATTACGGACCGCCTCCGCCGGCGCCCGCTTACTACGGGCCGCCTCCCGGCTATGGTCCGGGCTATGCGGAACTCGCGCCGGGCTGTTATTGGGCGAAACGGCAAGTCTGGGTCGAGGGCTTTGGTTATCGCTGGCGGACCGTTCAAGTCTGTCGGTAATCGGTTAGCCGGCAACAAGCCGGCAGGGGCAGGGCATGCTTGATGGGGCGGCCGGCTTTAAATAAGCCGGCCACCTTTGCTCTGTGAATGCCAGCGTGCAGCTTTACGGCGCCGAACAGATCGGCAGTCCGGGTTCTGCCGTGCAACAATGCCGATAGACGCCACGACAAAGGTAAGTTTACCGCTGCGCTTACGCGCATTGGCGCTACCGAAGAGCGTGCTGCAACGCCTCGGGCAGAAAAAACGGCGCACCGGATCCGGCTCGCGCACAATGCTGGTAGTTGGTTGGATCGCCGTCGTCGCATTGTGTTGTTACGTCGCCCTGGCGACGATCATTTATCTCGCGCAGCGCTCGTTGATGTATTTTCCCGACACGGTGCATGTCGCGCCGGCGGGAGCGGGACTGCGCGAAGCTGCCGAAGTGCCGCTCACCGCAGCAGATGGCGTTGGCATCATCGCTTGGCACGTTCCGCCGCGCGACGCCAAGCCGGTGATCTTGTACTTCCATGGTAACGGTGGCGCACTGCGCTTCCGCGTCGAGCGTTTCCGCAGGCTCATCGCCGATGGGATCGGCCTCGTCGCTCTTGAATATCGCGGCTATGGCGGTCTTGGCGGCAGCCCGACTGAGCAAGGGCTCATTGCCGACGGCGAGGCCGCGTATCGTTTCGCCGCAGCGCACTATCCGACGCAACAGCTCGTCCTGTGGGGCGAGTCGCTCGGCTCCGGCGTCGCGATTGCGGTTGCCGCAGAACTGCCGGTCGCCCGCGTCATTCTCGAGGCGCCGTTCACCTCGGCGGTCGCGGTCGGCGCGCGACACTATTGGTATCTGCCGGTATCGCTATTGATGAAGGATCAGTTTCGGTCCGACACGCGCATCGGCAAAGTCACAGCGCCGGTAATGATCATGCACGGCGTGCACGATCGTGTCGTTCCTTATGCGATGGGCGAGCAGCTGTTTGATCTCGCCAATAAGCCGAAGCGCCTCGTGCGCTTTCTGGACGGCGGCCACGAAGACCTCGACGCCAACGGCGCGCTCGACGCGGTGGCCCGTTTTCTCGCCGGCGATCTCGATTAGAGCATGATCCCGAAAGCGGATCCGGTTTCCCGCCTGCGCAAACCGTGCTGGCCCCCAGTATTTCGCGTTTCACGCTTCGGCGGGCGAAGCCAGGTCGGAAAAGATCATGCCGAAACAACAGCCTAAAGCGAAATAACGATTCAGCTTGAAATTATTCGCTTTAGACGCCGCCCTCGTCGACGGAAGCCTCACTGCGCGACGGTCATCAATTCGAGCACGTGGCCGTTCGGATCGCGAAAATAGAAGCCCCGGCCACCGCCCCAATTGTTGAGCTTGCCGTCTTCGAGGCTCCACGGCGCGCTGCCGAACACGATCTTGGCACGCTTGACCCGTCGCAAAATGGCGTCGAATTCGCGATCGTTGACGTGGAAGGCCAGATGATGGCTGTCGAAATCGGCTTCGTCGTCGAACAGCAAAGTCAGCTGCTTGTTGACCCTTACCGGCGCGAAATGCCCGGTGCGTGAGCGCTTGAGGCCGAAAATCCCGGCAAAGAATTTCGCCGCAGCGGCCTTGTCGCGCGCTGGAACGATGGTGTGGTTTAGCATGATGGTCATGGCGGCTCCTTTCGGCGGCTGAGAGCATGATCCGGAAAGGAGGGAACTGGTTTTCCGAAAAGATCATGCTCCACCAAAAACTCGAGCGACATCAATTCAACCCGAACCGATGACGCACTAATAAACGCTCAGAACGTCGGATAGGTCTGTCCGATCTTGCCGCCGACCCGTGCGAAGCCCTCTTTGGCCGGCTGGTACTTGTCGCTGAGGTTGAGCGCCTTGGCATATGAGCCCGCGGCTTCGTCCTTCTGGCCCAAACGCTCATAGGCGAGGCCGCGGCTGGTCCAGGCGCGCAGGTTTCCCGGGTCCAACTGCACCGCCTCGTCGAGATCCTCGGCGGCCGATTTGGCATTAGCGAGCGCCAGATAGCTGAGAGCGCGGGCGACGTAGGGGTCGGACTGTTTGCTGGCAAATCCAATTGCCGTGGAGAAATCGTCAATCGCAAACGCATGCTGGCGCTGGCTTTGAAATAGGAGCCCGCGATTGTAATAAGCTTCCGCATCCTCAGGCCGTAGCCCGATCGCCTTGTTGAAATCCTCCAGCGCTTGATTGCTGCGGCCTTGTTCGCGGTAGACGATGCCGCGGCCGACATAAGCCGGCACGTAGGACGGGTCGGTTGTCAGCGCCTTGTTGTCATCAGCAAGCGCCTGATCAAGCTTGTTCATCTTGCGATAGACAAATGCGCGATTGGCATAGGCCTGCGCGTAGTTCGGGTCGAGACTAATCGCCTTGTTGAAGTCGGCGAGAGCCTGCTCGGTCCGGCCGGCATCGCCGTAGACCGAGCCGCGCATATTGTAGGCCTGCGGATCGTCGGGATGTGCCGCGATAATTTCGCTAAGCGAAGCGAGGTTGGATTGCGGGCCGGGATAGAGCGGCTTGTCCTGGTCAGAGGCGCCGAGATTGCCGGGTGTGGCGCAGCGCGCAAGTGCAAAAACAAGCGCAAAAACGACTGCGGCGGGCCCGCCCAGCCGTGCCATTGCGTTCGACTTCGACGCCTCACCCGTCATAGCGGGCCGACGATAGCAGTCCGCTCCGGTAAAAACCCGCACAGTGGGACGATCGCTAGAGCCGTTTTCCGCGGCCGCATCAGAACATGACAAGGGACATGCCAAAAAGGGACATGCCAAAAAGCCAGAGCCTTATCGACACTGATTGAAATCAGGATCGATAAGGCCCTGCCGCAGTGACGCTTAAGTCCGTGGCCGGTTAGCCAAACCGTGGCGCGCGGGGTGGACCCGATCTTCCGGCCCCGGCACCAGGGGCCGGCTTCGGCTTCATCGGAAGCAGTCCTTCGCGCTGCAATCGCTTGCGCGCCAGCTTACGGGCTCGGCGGATTGCCTCGGCCTTCTCCCGCGCCTTTCTTTCCGATGGCTTCTCGTAATGGCCGCGCAGCTTCATTTCGCGGAAAATACCCTCGCGCTGCATCTTCTTTTTCAGCGCCTTGAGGGCCTGGTCGACGTTATTGTCACGGACAAGAACCTGCACGCGTGCTCCTTTGCAGTCGGTTCTGGGATTGCTTGATGGCTCAAGGCTAAAAGCCAACGCCACCTTGGCGCGCCCTGTAGCAGAACGGCACCAAAAAGTCCACCACGAGCGGTTCAATCGTCAAAGACACGCGTGACGTGACCCATCTTGCGGCCGGGGCGTGTCACCGCTTTGCCGTAGAGATGAACGGCGACGCCGGGCAAGTTGAGATAGCGCCGGTAATCATCGACTTCATGGCCGATCAGGTTGGTCATCTCGACGCGACCGTGCCGAACCGGCTTAGCCAGCGGCCAACCAGCCACCGCTCTGATGTGTTGCTCAAATTGCGATACCGAGGCGCCGTCAAGCGTCCAATGTCCGGAATTGTGGACGCGCGGCGCGATTTCGTTGACCAAAAGCTCGCCGTCACGCAGCAGGAACATTTCCACCGCCAGGACGCCGACATAGCCGAATTTCTGCGCAATGATTTCGGCGATGCGCCGCGCTTGCGCGGCATCCTGCTCAGACATCCTCGCCGGGACCCGCGATGTCTTTAAGATGTGGTCGCGATGCTCATTCTCGGTCACGTCGAAACATTCGACGGCGCCGTTATGCCCGCGGGCCGCTACGACGGAGACTTCGCGCTCAAAGGCAATGAACGCTTCCAGGATGCAGGGCTGGCCGCCAGCTTCGCGCCATGCGGCATCGGCGTCCGTGCCGTTTTTGATCATGACTTGGCCTTTGCCGTCATAGCCGAAGCGGCGTGTCTTGAGCACCGCTGGCCGGCCGACGCGCTCGACTGCGATCTTGAGGTCGCCGGGTGAAGAGACTTCGGCGAAGATGGGAGTGCCGATGCCGAGCCCGGAGACAAAGGTTTTTTCGACGAGCCGGTCTTGCGTCGTCGCCAGGATTGCGGGGTCCGGCAAAACCGGAACGCGCGCGGCGAGAAAGGCAGCTGTCTCGGCGGGGACGTTTTCGAACTCGTAGGTGACGACATCGACGTCCTCGGCAAAACGATCAAGGGCTTCGGTGTCGCCGTAGTCCGCGCAAGTCACGCGATGCACGACGTCGAAGGCGGGAGAATCCGGATTCGGTGCAAACACATGGCACTTAAAGCCGAGCCGCGCGGCAGCAAGCGCCAGCATGCGGCCGAGCTGTCCGCCGCCGAGGATGCCGATAGTCGCCTCGGGCTCGAGCGCGGGCGAAACTGCGGTCACGCGCTGTCCTTGGGCATATCTTTGGGTGCTTCGGCAACGGCTGCAGTCTGTGCCGACCGCCAGCTGTCGAGCCGATTGGCGAGCGCTGCATCGTTCAACGCCAGCACGCTGGCGGCGAGCAGCGCCGCGTTGATCGCGCCCGCCCGTCCGATGGCGAGCGTACCGACCGGCACGCCGGGCGGCATTTGCACGATCGAGTAGAGCGAGTCCTGCCCGGAGAGCGCCTTGGATTCGATTGGTACGCCGAATACCGGCAGGCTGGTCAGCGAAGCGGTCATGCCGGGCAGATGCGCAGCGCCGCCGGCGCCGGCGATGATGACCTTGAAACCCTCGGCCTTGGCACCTTTGGCAAAAGCGTAGAGCCGCTCGGGCGTGCGATGGGCCGATACGATGCGCGTCTGATAGCCGACCTTGAGCGCGTCGAGCGTCTCGGCCGTATGCCGCATGGTCTGCCAGTCAGACTGGCTGCCCATGATAATGGCGATTGATTTTGCCTCCGAAGGCGCCACAGAAAAAACCCTGCGCGAAGGAAGCGCCGGATTATAGGCACGCGCGTTGGACTAGCAAGGCGGCCGACCTTATCTAGGTCCCAGAACCCGTGCAATTTCGAGCACGGATTGCGCTCTAGGTTAACCGTTTCGGCCAGAGGAAATCGCGAATATAGGGCGGCTACACCAATGCAGATGAGCCAATATCATTACCTGCCGATGGCGCCGAGCTTCTTCGCCATCCTGATCGGCATCTTTATTGGCGTTCTAATCCTGCAATCGCTGCGCTACGCCTATATGAGCCTTGGCGTCGGTCCTGGGACCGCCCTGTTTTTGTTGTTCGCTTCGCTGATCGGCAGCATTTTCAACATTCCGATCGTTCAATTGGAGCCGGAGCCCGTGGTGTCCGACCGCATCATCGATTTCTACGGCATGCAATATATCGTGCCGACGGTCACCCATTGGCGCGGCACCGTGATCGCGGTCAACGTTGGGGGCGCAGTGATTCCAACGCTGCTCTCGCTCTATCTGCTCTTCACGCGGCATTTGTGGATTAAGGGCACGATTGCGACCGCGATCGTGGCGCTGGTTCTGCACTGGCTCGCCAATCCGGTCCCCGGGCTTGGCATCGCAGTGCCGGTATTCGTGCCGGTGGTCGTCACTGCGGCGGTAGCGCTGATATTGTCGCGCGAGGACGCCGCGCCGCTCGCTTATATTGCAGGCGCGCTTGGCACCTTGATCGGCGCCGATCTGACCAATCTCGATAAAGTGGGCGGGCTTGGCGCGCCGGTCGCTTCGATCGGCGGTGCCGGCACGTTCGACGGCATTTTTCTTACCGGAATTCTCGCCGTCATCCTCGCCAATCTTTTCCCGCATCGCCACGCGCGCGACCCGCAGCCGTGGGCGACCTGATGGGACCGTCTTGATGGGGGCCTTCTGATGGAGGCTACCGCTGATTGGGCCTGTCTAACCTTGCCAACACTTCCGAAAAGGTGCGCAATGCGTTCACAACTTTTGGTCAGCAAGCTATGAACCGGCCAGCGATCACGCATTATCACGCCCATATTTATTACAATCCGGCGCGGACTCGCGGCCGTGCCGAGCGGCTCCGCGTACGGGTCGCCGAAGACTTCCCGCAAGCCAAGCTTGGCCGCTGGCATGACGAGCTCGTCGGCCCACATCCGCAATCCATGTTTCAGATCGCTTTTCCGGCTGACATGTTTGGCGCGTTCGTGCCGTGGCTGATGCTTAATCGCGATGACCTGGTCGTACTCATCCATCCGGAGACCGGCGACGACTTGACCGATCACACCGCACATGCCGCCTGGTTCGGCGCAGTCTTGCCGTTACGGCTTGAGGCCTTTGGCAGCCGTAAATCCGCAAACAAATAATGTGGGCATTTTGCGCGGCCGATTGTCGAAGCATGTGCGACGGGCGTAATTTTCGTTTCGGCAATAGCCTGGAGGAAATCATGCGAACGACGCTAGCTGCGTTGAGTCTCGCCGCCGGTCTCGGGCTGATCGCGTGTCAAAACGCGGCCGCATTCCCCGTCGCCGCCGGAGCAATTGAGCAGTCGGCAACGGCCGCTACCGTCGTGCAGCAGACGCAATACGTCCACCGCCGCGGCCGCATCACCAAGTGCTATCGCGATTTCGTAATCGGCAGATACCGCTGTCACACTTATCGGAGCTGGTAGCCCCGTTATGATTGCTGAGAGAATGCAATTGCCGCGACATCCGCCGCGGCAATGCGCGGCATCGCGCCACCTAGAACATTCATCGCCATCCGGCCTTTAGACCAAGCGAAGCGCACTCGTAGCAGGCGCCGCAAAATCGATCGGCGAAACGACGCAAAACTACTCACGCCGCTTCTTTTGATGGCACTCGTGATCGCGGCGGGCGTCTTGTTTGCGGTGCTGACCGACCATGCATTGGCGGCCAATTTGATAACGCGAAGTCGTTGTATCGCCCCCAAACCGTCTCCCCAAAATTCTGAGCAAAGAGCGTTTTTACGCATCGAAACAATGTTATTCCAGTACCGACGCAACGTGGCGCCGCTCGCGCCGTGGCGCGCCATTTGACTTTCTTCTGATCCGCTCGACCAATGCCGGCCATGGAACCGGGGGCGCATCCAAGTCGATTGAGCATCGCGGTGGTCGGGCTGGGCAGCATCGGCGGCGCCGCCGCTGGCAGTCTGGCTGCCGCCGGGCGGCATAACATTGTTGCTTGCACGCGCCGGCCCGTCGCGCGGTTTACGCTTGAACGTGCGGAGGGGACGGTCGAACTGCCGCTTCGCGCCTTGACGGATCCCACGCAAGCCAAGCCGGTCGACTGGGTGCTGCTGTGCACCAAGACTCATCAGACCGCAGGTGCCGCTCCCTGGCTCGCGCAGCTGTGCAGTCCGGCCACGCGCGTCGCCGTCCTCCAAAACGGCATCGATCATGTGGCGCGCGCGGCGCCGCTCGCCCGCGGCGCCACCATCGTGCCGGTGCTGGTCTATTATAACGGTGAGCGTCTGGGAGGCGACCGCGTGCGGCTTCGCCATGCCGGCTCCTATGACGCGGTGGTGGCCGATGACGCGCCCGGCCGCGCTTTCGTGGAATTATTCGAGGGCACGCCGCTGCGCATCATTCGCAGTGGCGATTTCTCGACACTCGCTTGGCGCAAGCTTCTCATTAATGCGGTCGCCAATCCGATCACTGCGCTGACTCTACAGCGTCAGGCAGTGTTGCGCCGGTCCGACGTACAGGAATTGTGCCGCGCTATCCTCAATGAAGCCGTCGCCGCAGCGCGGGCCGAGGGCGTCACGCTCGCCGAGGACGAAGTCGATCGCACCATCGCGACATTGCATAATTTTTCCGGTGAGCTCGGCACCTCGATGTATTTCGATCGGCTCGCCGGACGCCCGCTCGAGGTCGAGGCTTTGACTGGCGCAATCGTTGCCGCCGGTGGACGGCATGGTATTGCGATGCCGCTCAATCGCGCGCTGCTAACACTGTTGCGAGCAATCAATGACGGGATAACGGGATAAATGGCTAAAACAGCTTTTACGCTCGCAAATGGCTAACTGTCCACGGTCGTTCCCGCGGTAAAAGCAACGACGACTTTGCATTGAACGGCTTGGCGCGCCATTATCGAGCGATGCCGCGAGACGATTCGAGAGACCGGCCAAGAGAGGGTTGGCGAGACACCCCGCGAACAAGGCGCGAGCCTGATGCGCGCGCCGCCGCCGAGAAAGCCTTCAAGGCGGTGACCACCAAGCCGGTGGACGGTCCGCCCAAAACGCCGCAGTCCTTGCCGGGTGGGAAAGAAACGGTGACGCTGCGAATCGACCGCGATGTCCTCGATTATTTCCAGCAAGATGGCCCTGGCTGGCAGGACCGCATGAATGCGGCGCTGCGCAAGGCAGCGGGGAAGTAGGACTTCATCATTGCGCGGTGCGTAAGCGATGAAGCAATCTAGGCATTGAGTCGGCTTGGATTGCTTCGCGGAGCTTATCATCGGGCCGGCCACTTCGAGCCGGACCCGTTGGCTCGCAATGACGAAAGAAATTGAACGAGTCGGAGGGTGTATTACCGCGCCGCGGCAACAGCCGCGTGCGGATTCTCCATATGCGCGATGTTGCTCTTCACCGCCTTCTGGATTTTCTCGAACGCTCGTACTTCGATCTGGCGGACGCGCTCGCGCGACACTCCGAACTCGTCTGCAAGTTCTTCGAGGGTTATCGGCTCATCAGCTAGGCGGCGCGCTTCAAAAATCCGGCGCTCGCGATCGTTGAGCACAGTCAGCGCTTCGCCGAGCGCCTTATGCCGGTTCTCCGATTGTTCGGATTCGGCGAGCCGGCTCTCCTGGCTAGCGCTGTCATCGACCAGCCAATCCATCCACTCACCGGAATCGCCTTCCTCGCGGATCGGAGCGTTGAGCGATGCGTCGCCGCCAAGCCGGCGATTCATGTCGATGACGTCCTGCTCGGTCACGCCGAGCCGCTTGGCGATGAGCTTGACCTGATCCGGCCGCATGTCGCCCTCGTCGAGCGCCGAAATCCGGCTCTTCGCCTTGCGCAAATTGAAGAACAGCTTCTTCTGATTGGCGGTGGTGCCCATCTTCACCAGCGACCAAGAGCGCAGGATATATTCCTGAATCGCGGCCTTGATCCACCACATCGCGTAGGTGGCCAGCCGGAATCCCTTGTCGGGCTCGAAGCGCTTGACCGCTTGCATCAGCCCGACATTGCCTTCGGAGATGACTTCCGAGATCGGCAGGCCATAGCCGCGATAGCCCATGGCGATCTTGGCCACGAGCCGCAAATGGCTGGTGACGAGCTTATGGGCCGCTTCGCGGTCGCCATGCTCGCGCCAGCGCTTGGCCAGCATGAATTCTTCCTGCGGTTCCAGCATCGGAAACCGCCGGATTTCTTCCAAATACCGGGTGAGGCCGGTTTCGCCCGATAATACGGGCAATGCAGCAGTTTGGGCCATGACAGCGCCCTCCATATTCTTGCCCCCGCGAAGCGGCGGGCGGACGGTACCGTCGCTCTTCGAGCCGACGGCGCCGGTTCCATCATCTCGCACCCGCAACATACACGGTCGAATCGGCGAAGCGGAAGGGAAGCGGCATCACTTCGCCGCGATGCCGGTTTGATTTTCGCTCAAATGGCGCTGAAACCTGCAGGATCCTCACTACCGCCGGACTACTCACCGCCAGTGCCGGCCCGACTCCCGGCCAGCGCATGATGCAAACGGACGAGATCGGGCGGCAGTTCCGATCGGAACTCGACGATTTCGTTGGTTAACGGATGCTTGAGACGCAATATATGGGCATGGAGAGCCTGTCTGCCAAGAGCGGCGAGGGCGGCTCGTGCGGGCTGCGGCAAAAGCGCCGCTTTAGTGCGAAATCCACCCCCGTAGACCTGATCCCCTAAAAGTGGATGGCCAATCGAGGCCAGATGAACCCGAATCTGGTGGGTCCGGCCGGTTTCGAGGCGGGCGGCGAGGAGACTAGCTACGTTTCCCGGCGCGTTACCGGCCTTCTGCCTTGCATGTGGTCGCGCGGGTTTTGCTGCGGCGTAGCGCTCCAGTATTTGCCAGTGGGTCACCGCTGCGCGACCACTCTCTCGGACCGCCATGCGGTCCCGGGCCCGAGGGTCGCGATCGATCGCCCGGTCAATCTTGCCATGCGGGCGGTCGGGGGCACCCCAGACAAAGGCGAGGTAACCGCGCTCGAACGGCGCGCCGCTGCGGCCGTGATCGGCAAATTGCGCCGCTAGTGCCGCATGTGCGCGATCGTTCTTCGCCACCACCATCAAGCCGGTCGTATCCTTGTCGAGCCGGTGGACAATGCCGGGCCGGCGCTCGCCGCCGATACCCGAGAGGCTGTCGCCGCAATGGGCGATCAAGGCGTTGACCAGCGTTCCGGTCCAGTTGCCGGCGGCCGGATGAACGACCAGACCGGCCGGCTTGTCGATGACGATAATGTCGTCGTCTTCGTAAACGACCTTAAGCGGGATGGGCTCTGGGCCGGGCCGTGCCGAGCGCGGCGGCGGTACGTCAACCTTGATGGCAGAACCGGAATTGACGCGATGACTGGGATTGCGGATCGTATGGCCGTTAAGTTCGACCATGCCGGCTTCGATCAGCGTCTTCAGGCGCGAACGGGACACACCGGGGAGGTGGCGGGCCAGCAAGCGATCGAGCCTTTCGCCGGCCTCATCGGGGGCCACCGAGACGGATGTCGATGTGGGCGCAGGTAATGCCGAGGGGGATGCCATGAATGTTTCCGGCGCGCGGCGACGCGTCAATCTATCAATCGCCGGCGAGCCCGCCGAGTCGTCGGCGGCTAAAGTCGTCGCTCGTGCGCGCCTGATCATGCTGATCTCGGCGCTTACCACCGCGCTCGCCATTGCCGCGGTGGTTGCTGCGATCGGTTATCGGTTGTTCGGCAACGGCGTCGTGACGGCCGCAAGTGAGGAAGTTATCCCGCTGCCCAAAGGCGCGCGTTTGATCTCGACTTCCGCGTCAGCGGGCCGACTTGCCGTGCTGATCGAACTCGACGGCACCAGTGAATTGCGGACCTTCGATATCAAGACGCTCAAGCAAACTGGCCGGCTGCGCTTTACCCGCGAGCCTTGACCGCACCGAGCACCCCAAACCTCTCGGCTTGCGCCGCCGCAACATCGCGGCTATTTGCAAAGCACGGCTCCCTTCGTCTAGCGGCCCAGGACGTCGCCCTCTCACGGCGAAAACAGGGGTTCGAGTCCCCTAGGGAGCGCCATGGGGTCTCGTAACTCATAGTTTTTCCTTTTCTTTCTGAATTTTTCCCAAACTATCCGGTGAAGTTTGGGAATTGGTTCGCGATTTCAGTTTGGCGATGCCTTGATGGCCGCCACGTCGCCGATCAGCATCCCGCGTATATCGCTCCGCCTCAGCGAGCGTCGTGTGGCCGAGCACGGCCATAATCTGATGCGCCGTGCAGCCGTCATCGGCCATTCGACGACCGAGAGTTTTCCGCAAGCCGTGGGGCTTGCAATCGATCGGCAATCCGGCGGCTTTGATCGCATGCCGCATGAACTGCGAAAAACCGGCTGCAGTGAACGGCCGTCCGAACGCAGTGTTGATGATGGTGACGTGATCTCGCGCGGCATGGTCGAGAGCGTGACGCAGGTCGGGATGAAGATCGGTTTCGACATCAACGCCAGTCTTGCTCCGCGTGTAAATGACGCCCGATGTGGCCTCGTCGATCTGGCGCCAAGTCATCCGGTGAACATCAGCACGCGCGGCACCAACGTACAGCATCAGGCTGTAGGCGGTGCGCTCCTTCGAGCCCGGCGGCCAGTAACTCTCAAAAGCCGCGGTCTCGGCATCGGTCCAGGAGCGAATTGCCCCGCTTTTCGGGCGCTTTATTCCGACAGAGGGATCATGTCGAAGCTTGAGTGGATTGCGGTCATCAAGACCCATCGCGTGGTGGATCAGGATGCGTAGCATCTTCAGGACCGAGAGCGCCGCTCCAGGACGGCCGTCATACGGCGCAAGGATTCCGGCTTCTATTCTCTCTCTGGTTAGACCTGCAACAGCGCGATGGCCGTGGTCGGTGCGCAGCGCCTCGATGCGCGATGCGTACCCTCGTTTGGTCGTTGCTCGCAGGTCGCGGTAGGCTCTGCTTTTCATATAGGAGACGATCAACGCGGCGATCGTCCCCGGAGCGGGCGGAAGCTTGCGCTGGCGGTCGGGTGACATCTGCCCGAGCAGAGCAGCGCGGTACGCCTCCTGAAATTCTTCCGACCGTGGGTCGTTAGGCAACCGGATCCGCGGCCCCTTACCGATCCGAAAGGACAGGTAAGTTTTCCCCTTGACGTGATTTCGCTCAACGTGCGGCGGAAGTTTATACGGCATCAACATCGCCCCAGGAGTTGTCGGCCTCTACTGACATACCGTCACTCGGGAGTGAATCAATCGCGGCATCCAACGCTCGAACATCCCACGCAACACGACCTTCGCTCAGGCGTTTCGCGCGCGGCATACGACCGTCCGCCACCATTTTATCGAAAGTGCCCGCGGCCACACTGATGTATGCTGCGGCCGCCTCTCGGCAGATGAGCCGGGGTGGCAAAGTGGGCGGTAATGCAGCGTGCCGAGCCATTTTCAATCTTCAGTTTTCTCGGTCCGTTGGTGGTCAGCGGCTATCACTTTGGGTCGGCGTGGATTGCTCATTGGCCAATTGCCTTCCCACATCCGGCTGATTCCGCGCGACGCAGGCGCGTCTTGGCCCATTCCAAAGCGCGCACTGGCGAGTGCATCGGCCGTGCCCCCCAGTAAGCTTCAACTGGCGGTCCAATGTTGATCGCTGGCGAGCAGTACTTCGTCAGAGTCGAGTAACTAATCGGGAAGCCGCATTCGCTTAGGTATTCAGCGAGCTGCGGACGAGTCAGGAGTTTTTCTTGATCCATAGCGGCGCATCCGAATCATGCGCTCGGCCAATCCCGGCGCACCTCTAATATTCTGACAGAAAATTTTGGGATTAAGAGACGGGGGTTAATCCGAGGACAATTCGCTTTGCCTCTGACGGGCTGGCCCGAGAACAATGTGCATTGCCATTGAAAGGCTTAAACGAGCGACCTTCGTGAAATCTGATGATGAGGAAAGTGTTTTCAGGTGCTCATGACCGGCTTCAAACACCTTTTGGGCAACATCGTTTTTGATTCGATTCTGACGGAATCGGTAACGCCATTCGAGTCCAGCGGTCCATAGGTTATCGGCTTTCTTTGTCGCTAGTGCAGAAAGTGGGGAATATTCTCTTGCCTGGATGAAGAGTTTCGCTTCGTCGGTCTTATTCCCGGCCTTAATGAGTGCCTCTATCGCGATGGCCACATATGCGCGTCCCACCTGCACCTCAATAGGATCGGCTATCCGGTTCGCAACGGGTTCGGGTTTAAGCACCGGCCGAACGATGCCATTATCGAGATCATCTAATGCAGCCGCTAAAGTTATAAATTTCTCCGCATAAGTATCGAACGGCCCGAGACCATCAAAGAATTTT
>Ga0306926_10003721_pt1 | contig 15844 bp, 11 predicted proteins | sample flu12Cox44000178_FD_203759 | JGI IMG/M metagenome (GOLD analysis project Ga0306926, IMG submission 203759) | Lab enrichment of tropical soil microbial communities from Luquillo Experimental Forest, Puerto Rico - flux8day.12C.oxic.44.000.178 (v2)... | ecosystem: Environmental > Terrestrial >...
GCGGCCCGATGCGGCGGTTGGGGTAGGGGGCGAAGGGGGGCTGGGGGTCCATGTCGACGATCAGCATCTGGGTGTCGCTGGCGATGGCGACGTAGCGGCCGTCGTTGGAGGGGTTGCCCTCGCCCGAGCCGATGCCGTAGTTCGACGTGATGGGCAGGGGCCAGGAGCGTGTCTGGGCGCAGGCCACCACGTCGAACCACTGGAGCCGCGTCCCCGAGGCGTCCACGTCGATGAGCTCGTGCGCATGGGCCGTGGAGGGGTGCCAGCGATAGTCGTAGATCGAGCCCGAGCACGGCCCGGGCACCGGGCGGTACGTGTTGCCGTCGAGGAAGATCGGATCCGGCGAACCACTGCGGTTCTCGATCACGATCAGCGTGCCATCGGCGTTCCACGGTTGCTGCTTCTGGTAGGTGTGCCGGGAGTCGTTGCCCCAGGTGCCGGAGACCGGAGTGGTGGGCGCGCCGATGTCGCCGGCGATGCGCGTCACCTGGGTGTGGAACGTGGGGTCGCTGAACGGCGAGAGATAGGCCGGCTTCGGCACCTGGGGCTCGGTGAAGACCAGCGAAGGGTCGGTGATGATCTGATTCGAGCTCGTGACGGTCACGTTCACCGGGGTGGCGGTGCCGGTGTTGCCGGCGGCGTCGCGCGCGACCGCCGAGAGCGCGTGGGTGCCGGGCGTGGCGGCGGAAGCATTCCAGTTCGTGGTCCACGGGGCGCTCGTGTCCTCGGCGTTGAGATTGGCCCCGTCCAGCCAGAACTGAACGCCCGTCACGCCCACGTTGTCCGACGCGTTGGCCGACACCGTGACGTTGCCGGAGACGCTGGCGCCCGGCGCGGGAGCGGTGATCGAGACGGTGGGCGGCGTCGTGTCGCCGGGAGGTGCGCCGATGGTGAACTGGTCCACGATGCTGCCCTGTGTGCAGTTGACGTCGTCGGTGCCGCCGCCCGCCGGGCCGCACAGGAACTGCCCCTGGATGCTGGTGGCCGTGAAGTTGAGCACCAGCGGCCCATGGCGCATGGCGCGGAACGCGGACCACGAGGGCTGCTGGCACTGGAGCCACAGGCACGAGCCGTCCTGCTCGAGCGCCGCGCCGCCGGTGCCCACCGTGAGGTGCACGACCCCGTGCTGCGGGAAGCTGCGCTCGTAGTCGTGGCTGTGCCCGTTCAGGTTCAGCACGTACTTGCTGTGCGTGTCACCGAGCCCGTTCATGATGGCCTGAAGCTGGGGGTCACCTGGGTGGTGGCCCGAGGAGTAGGCGGGCTGATGCCCGTAGGTGACGATGAACTTGATCGCCGGATCGGCCTGGGCCTGGTCCATGATCGCGCCCGCCCGCGTCTGCCAGTCCGTCCACGTGCCGCTGGTCCACGGCTCGGGATAGGCGATGAACCGCACATTGCCGTAGTCGAACCACGACCAGTCCTCGCCGCAGCAGCTCACCGCCGGGGAGCCCGGTGAGGTCTGCGGGTTCGGAAGGTCGAACCGGCCTTTGTAGTTGCGCAGGTCGTCGTTGGCGGGAACGTCCCATTCGTGGTTGCCCCAGGCCGGCATGTAGGCGGCGTCCTGCGACCAGACCATCACGTCGTTGAAGTGATTGTCCACGACCGCCTGCCCGTTGACGTTGCCATAGGTGAGGTCGCCCACGGCCAGCACGAATCTCGGGCTCTGGCCGGCGATGAGGCTCTGCACCCCCGCCACCTGCGAGTAGCTGGCGGCGTCGCCGATGTCGCCCTCGGCACACACCGTGAATCCCGATGTGCCGCGCGCCGGCGGCGTGCGGAAGGTGTGGTCCGGCCCGGTGCCGACCGAGTAGTGGTAGACCGTGTTGGCCTGGAGTCCGGTGATGCGCGCCTGACGGAACGGCCCGGCGGACGAGAACGGCAGCGGCGTCGGAGCGGCGGCCGTGGCGGTCCGGCCGTACGAGCTGGTGAGGCCGTAACGGACCGAGGTCTCGGCGCCGCGCCAGTCGAACGTGATGGAGGTGGGGCCGAGGAGCGTCCAGTGGATCTCGTCGGCGCACCAGGCAGGGGCGGCCCACGCGAGCGTCGCGGCGAGGGCGAGGATTGGGCGTTTGCGCAGGAGGTTCATCGTTCGTCCCTCGGTGCGATGGCCGTCGAACCGCGGCGCTTCCCGGCGGGTTCGGATGCGAACGCGCGAACGTCAGGAAAGCCGCCGAGAGCAAGTTCGGTGCCCGCGGGAGGGCAAGCTGCGGTGCCCTAGGGATGTGGCGGGGCCGCGGTCAAAGCGGCGCAAGTCCGCTTGTTTTCTCGCGGGGCCTGGCCCTAGAGCGTGCGAAGTGCACGCGGGAACGCTGCGTTTCGCAAGTGGGATCCCGAGACCGGGTGGGGCGCGGGCTCCAGCCCTTGTAGATCAGGATCACGGCGGTGACGTCGAAAGCCGCGTGGGTGACCATGGGCAGCGCGAGGTCGCCGGAGAGAAGATAGAGAGCCCCGAACCTGAGTCCGGTCATGACCGCCTGGACCGCACCTGGAATCCCCTGGTCCCCGAGGTGCGCGAGCCCGAACAGGATCGAGCTGAGAACGAGCACGAGCAGCTTCGAGCCGCGCGATGCCTGCAGCCAGGTGCCGAGTCGTTCGAAGGGGAAGCCTCGACACAGAATCTCCTCTCCGATCCCGGCTCCCACGATCACCGTCAGGAGCATTCCCGGCAGTGCCCGCGAGTTTCCCGCCAGAAACGCGTACGCGGTGTTGGTCGGAGGGAATCCGAGGGCCGGCAGCACCAGTGCCTTCATGGCCAGCTTGAGGAGGACGCCGCAAACGACGCCGGCTAGCAGGGTTCGAGGGGGCGGGCCGGGCGCCGCAGTCCGATCTTCTACCACGGCGTTTGTGAGAGCCCGCACCACACCAGGACCAGCGCCGCGCCCAGATAATGGCCGGTGAGCAGAATGATCACGAAGCTCAGCAGCGCGAGCGGGCCGCTGCCGCGCAGTGCTGAGGCGACGTCGGCATTCATCACGGCATCGCCGCGGATCTAACGCGCCTGATTCGCCGCCATCGTCGCCTGCAGCTTGCGCCAGCGGGCGAGCAGGCCGTCTACGAGCTGCGCGCAGTCCTTGAGCGCGGCCTTCTCGCCCTGGGTGGGGGCGGCGTCGGCACTCTGCATATCGTCCACCAGACCCGAGAGCCTTCGCGCCGCGCCGCGCAGGCCGGGATCGTCCGCCCCCGCGAGCCGCGCCAGGGAGTCGGCGAGAGCGAAGGGGAGGCTGGGGCCGCGCGCGCCGCGCACGCTCTCGATTTCGCGCAGCGCGCCGACGCAGCGTTCGAGCAGGGCGATCGCGGCGCGGGTCTGCTCCAGTTGCTCGCGCAGATCGCGCTCGGGGACGCGGACGCGCGGATCGAGGCGCACGCTGAGCGGGCGCGAGACGGTCGCCCCGCCGGCCGCGAGCGTCACCGTGTAGGCGCCGGGGAGGACCAGCGGTCCCTCCGGGCGCGCCGGGGTGCCGGCGGTTCGCACCGCGGCGATCGCGTAGCCGTACTCGGGCGCCGCCGGCCGCCGCTCGCGCAGATCCCAGACGAATCGGTGCATCCCGGCGGAGGTCCGTAGCGTGCGCGGCGCGGCCAGCCAGGCGGCCTCGAAGTAACGGCGGGCCGCCAGTGACTCGGGGCGGTCCTGGCTCGAGAAGCGCCGCACCAGTGCGCCCGAGGGGTCGGTGATCGTGAGCGTCACGCTGTCGGGCACCGCGCGCTCGAGCCAGTAGTCCAGCACCGCCCCGGTCGGCGGGTTCTCGCCCAGCGGCGTCTCGGGCGGCCACGGCGTGTCGTGGTTCTCGCTCGCCCGCAGCCGGACCGCCGGAGCGGGCGCGAACAGATGGGCCGGCGCGGTGACGGCGCCCGCGGCCAGCTCGCGCAGTGGCGCCACGTCATCGAGCACCCAGATGCCCCGACCCTGCGTCGCCAGGATCAGATCGTCGTCGTGAACGAGCAGATCGCGCATCCACGTGGTCGGCAGGTTGAGGGCGAGCGGTTGCCAGGCCTCACCGTCGTCGAACGAGACGTACACGGCGCGACTGGTTCCGGCGTAGAGGAGTCCCGCGCGCCGCGGATCGGCGCGCACGACCGAGGTGAACTCGTCGGCGGGAATCCCCTGCACGATCGCGCGCCAGGTGCGGCCGGAGTCCCGGGTGCGATACAACAGGGGCTCGTGACGGTCGAGGCGGTGGAGGTCGACCGCCAGGTACGCCACGGCGGGATCGAGCGACGACGCGGCGATCGCGGCGATCCGGCCCCAGGCTGAAAGCCCGGGCGGCGTCACGTCGCGCCAGGTCCGGCCGTCGGCGGCCAGGTGCACGAGGCCGTCGTCGGTGCCCACCCACAGCAGGTCCTTCGCGATCGGCGAGGGCGCGATGGCCGAGATCACGCCGAACCCGCAGGCGCGCGCCCCCCCCGGATCGGGATTCACGCACGGCCCGGCGCCCTCGCGCCTTCCGCTCAGGTCGGGACTCACCGCTTCCCAGTGGTCGCCGCGGTCGAGCGAGCGGAACAGCACCTGCGCGCCCAGATAGATCGCGTGCGGCGGGAAGGCCGAGATCTCGAGCGGCGTCATCCAGCCATAGCGATAGCGCACCGTCGTGGGATTCGCCCCGTAGCTGCCGATCGGCCACGGCGACACGTTGGCGCTCTGCCTGGTCGCCTCGTCGAACCGGGTCACCCGGCCGCCCAGCCCGCTTCCGAACACCGTCGCGGGGTCGCCGGGCATCGGCACCATGTCGTCGCGTTCATCCCCGCCGACCGCGTGCCAGTCGCGCTCCTCGATCACCCCGTAGGGCCCGCGGCTCGCGATCTCGACCGTGCCGTTGTCCTGCTGGCCGCTGTAGACGTGGTAGGGGAAGCGGTCGTCGGCCGCCAGATAGTAGAACTGCCCGGTGGGCTGGTTGTACCAGCTCGACCAGGTGGCGCCTCCGTTCACGCTCACCGCGGCGCCCTGGTCGGAGCTCGAGATCATGGCGCTCGGATCGCGCGGATTGATCCACAGCTGGTGATAGTCGTCGCCGCCGGGCGATCCGCGTATCACTTCGAAGTGGCGGCCGCCGTCGCGCGAGCGCCGGATCGATTGTCCCATCACATAGACGGTGTTGGGGTCGTCGGGCGCCACGGTGAGGTGGCCGAAGTAGCCGCTCCCGAGCGACGGATCGCGATCGACGCACGTCCAGTGCGCGCCGCGATCGCTCGTTCGGTACAGACCGGCTGGTGAGGCGGAGTCCGCCGGGGCTCCACGGCCGCGGGGCACGTCGATCACGGCGTAAGCGATGCGCCCCGCGCTGCCGCGTGCGACCGCGAGGCCGATGCGCCCCACCCGTCCGCGCGGCAGTCCGGCTCCCAGCGCCACCCAGTGGCGCCCGCCATCGTCGCTGCGGTAGATGCCGGAGCCGGACCCGGCCTGCGGCTGGAAGTAGTCCAGCCAGGGATGCATCCGCATCTGCCACATCGCGGCGTAGACCACGCTCGGCGCGGTGGGATCCCACGCCAGATCGACCGCTCCCACCGAATCCCCAGCCTGCAGCACCGGCGCCCAGTGCCGCCCGCCGTCCGTGCTTCGGTAGACGCCGCGCTCCGGGTTGGGACCGAACGCGTGACCGATGGCCGCGACCAGCACACGCACGGGGTCGTGCGGATCGACCAGGATCGCCCCGATGTGGCGCGTGGCCGCGAGGCCGACGTGGCTCCACGTCTCGCCGCCGTCGTCGGAGCGGAACACGCCCTCGCCCGGCATCAGGTCGTAGCGTGATCCTTCCTGGCCCGTCCCGACGTAGAGGACGCGCGGGTCGGAGGGGGCAATCGCGATCGCGCCCACCGAGGCCGCGCTCTCGTGCTGCATGAGCGGCTCCCACGTGCGCCCGGCGTCCCGGGTGCGCCAGACGCCGCCGCCCGCGCTCCCGAAGTAGTAGACGCGCGGGTCGCCCGGCACGCCCGCCACGCTGGTAGCCCAGCCGGCGCGAAACGGGCCCAACGCGCGCCAGCGCAGCTCAGCGAACGCGGCCGGCGGCACCACCGGCGCCGGGGAAGGGCTCGGCGCCGCGTGCGTGCCGGGCGCGAGCAGCGCGAGCGGCAGCAAGGGCAGCAGGAGGGTCGCGGCGATCGGCCTGGGGCGAACCGGGGTGCGCATCGTAGCCCGGCATGCTACGCGAGGATCGTCGCGGAAGGCGAATGACCTCAAGGGGGGAAGGAGGCGCGCTGGCCACGCCCGTGCAGATTCTTGCCACTGGCTCTTGAGCGAGACGGCGTTGCGAGCGTAGCGTTACGCTCCCTCATCGCAAACGCCTTGGCGATCGCTGTCGGCGGGAGACCCGATCATGACGTGGACGCGTTTCGCATTTCTGACCGCCCTGTGCCTCCTGCCCGGCGGCTCCGCGCCTGCGGGCGGGCCCACTGCCTCCGCGCCCGACCCGTTGATCGGGTTGTGGGCGACGCGGCTCGACCTGGGGACCCAGGTTAGAGGTGATCTACGAATCGTATCGACTCGCGGAGCATTCGAGGCCACGATCGCGGGGATCAACGTGCGTTTCGAGCCGCGCGGAGATTCCATCCAGTTCGCGCTCCCCGGGCCGCGCGGCCGTTTCCGCGGCGCATGGGTCCGAGGTCACGAGGCGATCGAGGGATTCTGGGTCCAGCCAGGCAGCGAACTCGGAGACGCGGGGCAGTCGTATGGCTCGCCGCTGACCCTCCGGTCCGACAGCCCGCACTCGTGGCATGGCACGGTCGTGCCGCTCGAGGACCGCTTCACCCTCCACCTGTCGATCACGCAGGGGCCGGACGACTCGCTCATCGCCGCGTTTCGAAATCCCGAGCGCAACTCGATCGGAGGGGCGACACGATTCCGGATCGCCCGTGACGCGGACTCGCTGCGCTTCTACACGCGCGCGGACACGACGCATCCTCAAGTCCGGCTGACCGGCGCGATGGTTGGCGACCCGCCTCGCCTGCGGGTCCGATGGCCCGATCTCGGCCGCGTCGTCGAGCTGGCGCGGCCCGACCCCGCCCTGGCCGCCGCCTTTCGCCCGCGGCCGCCGGGCTCGGCCGCCTACCGCTATCAGGCTCCGGCCCGGACCGGCGACGGCTGGCCGACCGCGCGCGCCACGGAGGTCGGGATGAGCGAGGACTCGCTGGCGCGCCTGGTCGGGCGCCTGATCGACGTCGATCCCAATGCAAGCCGCCCGGCCCTGATCCATGCCCTCTTGATCGCGAGAAAGGGGAAGCTCGTGCTCGAGGAGTACTTCTTCGGGTTCGGTCGCGATCTTGTCCACGACACTCGATCGGCGGCCAAGACCTTCGCCTCGGTCATGCTGGGCGCGGCGATGCGACGGGGGGCGGCCATCGCCCCGGAGACGCCGGTCTATCCGCTGTTCGCTTCGCTGGGTCCCTTCGATCATCCCGACCCGCGCAAGCCGCGAATCACCCTTGCCCAGCTCATGACGCACACTTCGGGCCTCGCCTGCGACGAGAACGACGACTCGTCGCCCGGGAACGAGGACCTCATGCAAAGCCAGCATCGCCAGCCCGACTGGCGGAGGTACACGCTCGACCTGCCGATGGCGCACGATCCCGGCACCACCTATGCCTACTGCTCGGCCGGCATGAATCTCGTCGGTGCCGCGCTCGCGGCCTCGACCGGGCGCTGGATCCCGGAGCTGTTCGATCAGGCGATCGCGCGGCCGCTGGGATTTGGCGTCTACTATTGGAACCTGACCCCGACGCTGGACGGATACACCGGCGGCGGCGTGCGGATGCTCCCCAGGGATCTGCTGAAGCTCGGGCAGGCGTACCTCGACGGAGGGGTCTGGGAGGGGCGTCGGATCGTGGACTCCTCGTGGGTGCGGCGCTCGACCACCGCCCAGTTCCAGACCGGGCCCCAAACCGCGGACGGCTACGCGTGGCACCTGAACACGTTCGAATCGGGGGAGCACCGGTATCAGGAATACGAGGCCAACGGGAACGGCGGGCAGTTCCTGATCGTCGTCCCGGAACTCGAGCTGGCGGTGGTGATCTTCGCCGGGAACTACGGACAGTACGGGATCTGGCGGCACTTCCGCGATGACTTCGTGGCCCGCGACATCGTCGCGGCGATCCGGGAGCCTTAGACGTGCGGGGGCGAGGGTGCCCCGGGCCGACTCGCGGTGCAGATTCTTCCCGTTGGCTCTTGAGCGATGCGTCGTTGCGAGCGTAGCATCGATCTCGAAGGACCCGAGGTGACGTCATGATCCCGACGGCTTCGGGTCGGCCCGGCCACGCGACCACCCCATCTCGATAAGGAGCCACGCTCATGCTCCTGCGGCGGACCGCCTCATGCGCATTCGCGGTCGCGGCGATCTCCTTCGCGGCCCGGGCGGCACACGCGATCTCGGTCGACGGCAAGCTGGACGCGGGCTATACGCAGTTGTCCGTCCAGACGACGAAGACCAGTCCCGGGCCAGACGCGACCACGGGCCAGCCAGACTTTTCGGTCGGCAGTGAGCTCGACGGCGCCTGGGCGGCCGTCGATCAGGGCATGCTCTACCTGTTCTTCGCCGGCAACCTCATGGACACGGTTTGCGGCTTTCAGGCCTGCACCCAGGCCGACGCGCTCGAAATCTTCATTGATTCACAGCCGGGGGGGCAGAACCAGCTCCTGGGCGATTCGCCCGCGGGCTTCCCATTGGCGGGTCTGACCTTCGACTCCGGATTCGTGCCCGACTACTTCCTGGAGTTCTTCGCCGCCGGCGCGCTCGATCACGCGTTCACCCGCAACGCCTACTACGGTTCGCTGCCGACCGGCGGCGGGGGCTCGGCGATCTATCTCGGGTCGGGGACGAATCCCGGGGCTCCGGCAACACTGAGCGGAGGCACGAACCCCTTCGGGATCCTGGCCACCATCGACAACGAGAACACAGCGGGCGTATCGGCCGGATGCGGACCTGCCAGCGGCGCTGGGGTGACCACCGGGGTCGAGCTGGCGATTCCATTGGCCGCCATCGGAAACCCGGCCGGCTGCTTCACGGTGAGCGCATTCATCCTCGAGCCGCCCTACGCGGTGACCAACCAGGCGGCCGGCCCGCTCCCGCCCGGCACCTGCTTCCTCGGCCCCGCGGCGGGGGTGAACTTCGCGAGCATTCCGGGGGATCAGTTCCTCACCGTGTGTCCGGCCGCGACATCGGCTCGCCGTGCGACCTGGGGCCGCCTGAAGGCGATCTACCGATAGCGCGCCCGATGCCGGTCGAGATCGGACAGATCGAGGCCCTGTTCCGCTATCCGGTGAAATCGATGCGGGGCGAGCCGCGCGACGCCGCTGCGCTGGGCTGGCAGGGCCTCGAAGGCGATCGTCGCCTCGCGCTTCGGCGGCTCGAGGAACGGGGCGGGTCCCCGTGGCTGACCGCGACCAGGCTCCCCGAGCTCATCCTCTTCACTCCGCAGCGACGTGAAGAGGGGAGCGGCGAGGCGCTGCCGACCCACGTTCTCACCCCGGAGGGGGAGGCGATGCCGGTGTTCGGGGAGGCTCTCGCGGCCGAAGTTGCGCGCCGCCATGGAGCCCCGGTGCAGATGATGCAGCTGAAGCACGGCATCTTCGATGAAGCGACCATCTCCGTGATCACGTCCGAAACCGCCCGGGAGATCTGCCGACTCGCGGAGCAGAGCGCGGACATCCGGCGATTCCGTCCCAACATCGTGGTCCGATCCACGCGCGCCGTCCCGTTCGAAGAGGACGAGTGGGTGGGTGGCGTCCTCACCTTCGGCGCGGCGGCTGATGCCCCCGCGGTCGCGGTCACGATGCGCGACCTCCGCTGCGCGATGGTGAACTTCGATCCCGGCGGTGCGGCCGGTGCCCCCGAGGTGCTGAAAGCGGTGGTTCGTGTGCACCAGAACACGGCGGGCGTCTACGGCACGGTCACGCGCATCGGACGACTGGCCGTCGGGCAGACCATCCTTCTACACCGGTAGGCGGCCATACGCCTTTCGCGGGCCGGGCGAGACCGGGTCCTCAGGACTTGAGGTCGGCGAACGAAAAGCTCAGCGCCACTCCGGTAAAGACCGCGCCATCCACTTCCACGCGGGGATAGACCAGGAAGTTGAGGCGCTCGGACGCCGGCGGATCGACCTCGAGGTCGCGGCCGCGCGTGAACGCCACCCGGTCGGCGTCGAGACCGCCGAAGAACAGGTCGCGCTTCTCCGGGTGCCGGCTGGCCTCGGAACTGTCGACCGGCAGCCAACCCACGCCCTCAACGTACATCTCCGCCCAGCAGTGGTAACCCGGGATCACGCCCTCGCTCTGGTGCTCCGGGAGCGGGAAGCCGATCACGAACCGCGCGGGGATGCCGCAGGAGCGCGCCATGCCGATGATGAGCGAGTGGAAGTCGGTGCAGTTGCCGCGCCGCACGTCGCAGGCGCGGATCGCGTCGCCGCGGCCCCACCCCTCGCCGCTCTTGTCGTAGTGCATGCTCAAGGTGACGTAGTCGTAGATGGCCCGCGCCTTCTCGAGCGGAGTGTGGGCGTTCGCGGTCGCCTGGCGCGCCGCGGCCGCGATCTCGCCGTCGATCGGCACCAGGGCGTCGGGGCCGAGATCCTTGAGCGTCGGCGCGTCGGCCCGCGACCGTGTCTCCGTGCCCAGCACCCGGTACGCCTGCCTCGCGACCACGACCTCGAGCTTGAGATCGATGCTGTCCGGCAGCGGAGCCGCCGCCGCCACGTGCAGCACCCGGTTGCCGTAACGCTGCTCCCGGGTGAAGGAGTAGTGGAGCGGCGACCGAACGAGGACATCGAGCACCTGCTGGTGCGAGTCGCTCTGCGGCACCGGGACCCAGATCGAGACGCGGCGCGCTCCGGCCGGGATGTGTCGGACCGCGACCGCATAGGAGAAGCGGAAGGTCCGGGTCGCCCCGGCGCCGGCCCCAGTGCCGGCCCCATGCGCCCCGGCCCAGGCGACCATCAGGGCCGCGAGCGCCGCGCCGCCCGCCGCAAGCGTCCGGCGCGTGGCGGCCGCGATCCCGCCGCGCGGGCGCGCGAACGCCGGGCTGGCGCCGGGAGCGTGCCGGATCTGCTCCGTCCTCAGGCCTTCACCTTCTTCCAGACGCCGTCCTCTTCCTTCCATCCGTAACGGGGCTTACCGGCCTTCTTGTGGATCGACACCTCGGTGGTCTCGATGCCGTGGGGCGTCCGCTTCATGAAGAAGTCGAGATCGTAGACCATCCCGTCGTCGGTCTTCATGTCGGTGCAGGCGAAGTAGACGCCCCCGCCCAGGCTCGACAGCCGCTCGCGATGGACCTTGTCGAGCTTGAGCACCAGCGGCTTCTTGTCCTCGGTGTCGTACACCAGGAAGTAGCCGCCCTTGAGCTTCGAGTCCTGGCTGATGTAGAGCGTGATGGCGTCCGCGAGCTGATCGAGCGTCATCGTGTCGGCCTTCTCGGCGCTCGGTTTCTCGCCCTGGCTGGGATGCTCGGGGTGCTCCTGGGCCAGAACGACGGTTCCGAGCATGAGGAGCACGATCGTCACGATCGCTGCCATCGGCTTCATGATTCCCTCCAGGGTGGGTGGCTGCACGGTCCGGCCCGCCCCCAATCTAGCACGCACGCGATGAAGCGCCGACACCTCGTTGGGACCCCTTGCCAGCGATGGGCGTTGGCCGGATGCTGGGGCGATGAGAGGCTTGCTCCTGATCGCGCTGCTCGTGGTGGCCGTCGCCGTCGCGTCCGCGGCGCAGGACTTCTACGACACCCGCCCCGCGCACGAGCGCCCGCTCCCGGCGCAGCGCATCCCGGCGGGCCTCCACAGCCTGTCGTCGCGCGAGTGCGGGACCTGCCACGTGGCCATCTACCGCGAATGGCAGCAATCCGTTCATGCCCAGGCGTGGCGGGATCCCCAGTTCCAGGCCGAGCTGAAGAAGGAGCCGCCGGTCTCCTGGCTGTGCGTGAACTGCCACACGCCGCTCAGGGACCAGCTGGATTCGCTGGTCGTGGATCTGGCGGCCGGGGACGTCGCCAAGGCCCGCCGGGTCGCGAATCCGGACTTCGTGCCGGCGCTCCGCGTGGAGGGAGTCGGCTGCGCCTCGTGTCACGTGCGCGACGGAGCGGTCGAGGGCCCGTATCGCGACGTGAAAGCGCGGCACGCGGTCCGCTTCAGCGCCGCGTTGCGGGGCGCGGAGGTATGCCTCAGGTGCCACCAGGCGGTGCAGGCCTACCCGGGCAAGAACTTCGTCTGCACCTTCCAGACCGGCGACGAGTGGCGATCCAGCTCCTACGCCGCGCGCGGCGTGGCCTGCCAGCACTGTCACATGCCACAGGTGACGCGCCCCCTGGTCGCGGGCGGCCCGGCGCGGGCGGGCAGGCTCCACGGCTGGATCGGGAGCCATCTGCGAAAGGGCCTCGAGACCGACCCGGCGCTGTGGGACTCGCTCGCGGGCCGCCTCCGTCCCGGCGTCGAACTCGACCCCGATCCCGTGCCGCACGCGGCGCCCGGCACGGAGGCGACATGGAACGTGCGCGTGGTGAATGCCCATGCCGGCCACGACCTCCCGACCGAGGACCCGGAGCGCGCGCTGCGCATCGGGCTGGCGGCGCTCTCCAGCGCCGGCGACACGCTCGCACGCTCCGAGCACGTGATCGCCCAGCGCTATCGCTGGTACCCGACGGTGGAGAAGCTGTCGGACAACCGCCTCGCTCCCGGTGCGCACGTGGCCGTGACCCTGCGATTCCGCGTGCCGCCCGGCGCCTACCGGCTGGAGGCGTGGGCGCTCAACGAGCGCATCAGCGACGCCAACGCCGACTATCACCACCTCCCGCCCTGGTACCCGCGGCGCGCCGAGGTCGCCCGCGTCGAGCTCGGCGCTCCCGGGCGCTACCCCAGATGCCCGCGATCGTCCAGGGAGCACCGGCATGAATGAACTCACCCCGCTGTGTCGGGGGGTCGTGGTGCTGGCGTTGTGCTGGCCGGGCGCGTCGCGGGCACAGATGCACCATCACCCACCCGCGGACAGCACGTCGCATGGCGGGGCGCCGCCGGCCTTACATCAGCATGGAGCGTCGGAACACGGGAGCACCAACGGCACGGCCATGGCCGGCATGGACATGTCAGGGATGGGCATGGCCGTGGCGCCGATGAGCGGCATGTACGGCCCCTACGCGATCACTCGTGAAGCGTCGGGCACTTCGTGGCAACCGGAGGCCGCCCGGCACGAGGGCGTGCATCGGATGAGGGGCGCGTGGATGGTCATGCTCCATGGCTTCGCCGACGGGGTCTACGACGCCCAGGGCGGGCCCCGCGGCGACACCAGAGGTTTCAGCAACAACATGGGCATGGCGTTGGCCCAGCGGCCGCTGGGGCCGGGAACGCTGGGGCTGCGTACCATGCTGTCCCTCGAGCCGGCCACCATCGGCAAGGAGGGCTATCCGTTGCTGCTCCAGACCGGCGAGACCGCCGACGGCAAGACTCCCCTGATCGATCGGCAGCATCCCCACGATCTGTTCATGGAGCTTGCCGCCGCCTATAGCGTCTCCAGCGGCAACCGCTCGGTGTTCGTCTATGGCGGGCTGCCCGGCGAGCCGGCGCTCGGACCTCCGGCGTTCATGCACCGCTTCTCGGGGGTCAACATCCCGGTGGCGCCCATCACCCATCACTGGCTCGATTCGACGCACATCACCTATGGCGTGCTCACCGGCGGTGCGGTCGTCGATCGCGTGAAGGTCGAGGCCTGCGCGTTCCGCGGCAGGGAGCCGGACGAGAACCGCTGGAACATCGAGGCTCCAAAGCTCGACTCCTACTCCTTTCGCCTCTCGGTGAATCCGACCGACCGCTGGGCGCTGCAGGCGAGCTACGGGCGCCTTCACAGCCCCGAGCAGCTCGAGCCCGACGTCGATCAGGATCGGATCACCGCGTCGGCGATGGTCGACGGAAGCTGGGCTGATACCGGACGGTGGGAGGGCACGCTGGCCTGGGGTCAGGATCGCAACCAGCCCGGCCACACCCTGAACGGGTTCACCGCGGAGGGAGCGTTCCAGAGCGGTGACCGCCACACGTTCTTCGCCCGCGCCGAGGGCGTCGAGAAGGACGAGCTGTTCATTGCGCCCGACCGTCGTGCCGGTCAGGTCTTCGACGTCGGCGAGCTGACGGGCGGTTATCGTTACGACTTCTTCCGAGGCGAGCACACGGCCGCCGGGATCGGCGGCGCCGGCACGTTGTCGTTGGTGCCGAGCGAGCTTCGAGGCGACTATGGCGACTGGCCCGCGTCCGTGCTGCTGTTCGTCCACCTCGCGCTGCGCTCGGGGACGGCCTCGACGCCGGGCGTGAGGGCCCTCGCCGATCGATCGGCGGGGGTCAGAAATACATGCGCATCGAAAACGCGGCGCCTCCAGCCCATATCGCCGAGGCCTGGGCGTTGTGCCGGTTGAACACGCCAAGGATGTCCACGGCGACCAGGTCATGCTTGCCGGTGTAGGCGAGGCGCAGAGCGGTCTGTGAGCTGTTCCCGTTGTCGGAGGCGGTCACCCCCGGCAGCGACGTCAGGCGGTAGGCCAGGGCGGTTCCCACCGGGATCCCGTGGGTCGGCCCGGCGTCGTAATCCACGCTCGCGCCCAGGTCCCACCCCCAGGAGGTGGTCTCGTGGCGCCGTGGCGCATCCCCGTACGAACCCTCTCCGAGCAAGGTGACGCCGAAGCTGCGGCTGGCCGCCCACGCGAATCGCAGGCCGGCGTTGGACCGCACGGTCGGCACATTGTCGATCAGCCTCGCATTGGGCACTCCGTTGGCCACATCCTCCGCGAACTGCTTCACGTCGACGACCGTCACGCTCTGGTTCGTCACCCCGATCGAGCCGCACAGCATGCTCTTCGGAGTCTCGCGCAGCCTGGCCAGGAACCCGAAGTCGTATCCCTGGGTGACGGTCACGCCCTCGTAGGCCAGCGAGGATCCCTGCGTGCCCAGGCTCGAGACCAGTCCGGCCGCGATCCGGGCGGCGATCCAGCTCCGCAGCGCGGCCTGGTACTCGAGTGCGAGCGTGGCGTAGGCCAGGCCGCCGTTCAGCACTTCGAGGGTGTCGCCGCGGATGATGAGCGGCGGGTAGTCGATGCTTTGCGCCTGCGCGTAGCCGAGCGAGGTCCGCACGTAGGTGCGAACGAACGCATCGGGGACGAGGTCGGTGGGCACGAAGGTGTGTCCGGCGAGCGCAGGCCGCGGATTTTCCTGCGCCTGCGCCCGCGGCGGCGCGCCCAGGGCCAGCAGGGCCACGGCGATCATCGCGGCGCTCCGCACCGCCGACCCACCCGGCCGACGGTCCGAGAGGCGCATCATCGCTTCCCGACCGGCAGCAGGTCCCCGATGATCAGCTCCAATCCGCTGGAGTGCAGGCGGGGCGCCAGCGCGCCGGCCGCCTCGGCCGCGGTGCCCGTGGTCATGTTGGAGATGCCCTGGAACAGGCGCAGCTCGGCGTTGAGGCGCGTGCGTCCGGCCGGGAACACGACGCCGAAGCCGAGCAGGGCGCCGAGGCCGCTGCTGCTGTACGCCGACGTCACATCCCGGTCGGACCCCTGGCCCGACAGCATGGCGGACGTCAGGAAGTCGAGCGTCACGCCGCCAGCGACGTAAGTGCGCCCGCCGGCCTTGGCGAACTTGACGACCACTGGGACCGAGACGTAGTCGAACGAGAGGTCGAGCTCGGTGGTGCTGCCGCCGCGGGTGGAGGGAGCGATCAGCACGCCGCTCTTCCTCTGCACGAACGACGGCTGGAGGCTCAGCGCCAGGTCCTGGGCGAAGCCGATCTCTCCCTGAATCCCCGCGACCACACCGAACTGGTCGGTGTACTCGCTGTTCGGCGGCGTATCTCCGTCGATTCCGGCATGATTGAAGCCGAGGTGGGCACCAACGGCCGCCG
>Ga0306926_10003722_pt1 | contig 15844 bp, 18 predicted proteins | sample flu12Cox44000178_FD_203759 | JGI IMG/M metagenome (GOLD analysis project Ga0306926, IMG submission 203759) | Lab enrichment of tropical soil microbial communities from Luquillo Experimental Forest, Puerto Rico - flux8day.12C.oxic.44.000.178 (v2)... | ecosystem: Environmental > Terrestrial >...
GCCTCGTACGATTCGAGGCAGCGTGAGCAGACCTGGGGCACTCGCGAGCGAAGGTGGCCGGTAACAAAGACCGTATCCCCGTCTTTCTCGACCCCGAGCTCAACATCCTCCAGGCGCCAGCTCCGGTCCTGGAAGGGCTCGGGAAAAGCCTGTGGGCCCTCGAACCTCAGCCCCTCCTCGGGTATTTCCGAGACCTTAATGATCATGTTCGACTCCGGCTAACTCTCGACAGAACCAGTAGATTTCCCTGAAATCGAGCCAGTGTACGGGCCGCTCTCCCCGCTTGTCAACCTGAAAGGCCCACCGACACCCTCGGGCATGTGATGGGAACACGGGGTGACCCGTATACTACGGGGGCCGTGCACACCGTCTATCTCGGAGACAACCTCGACGTGCTGCGTCGCCACGTGCCAGACGCCGCGGCTGCTCTCGTCTACCTCGATCCCCCCTTCAATACCGGCCGCGCACAGGAGCACACCCGCATCAAGACGGTGCGCAGCGCCTCCGGCGATCGCGTGGGCTTCAAGGGGCACCGCTACGACACGGTGAAAATGGGCTCGCGTGCCTATCCCGACCGCTTTGACGATTATCTCGCCTTCCTCGAGCCACGTCTCCGCGAAGCCTATCGCGCCCTCGCGCCCCACGGCACGCTCTACTTCCACATCGACTATCGCGAGGTCCATTACTGCAAGGTGCTGCTCGACAGCATCTTCGGACGCGAGTGCTTCCTCAACGAGATCATCTGGGCCTACGACTACGGTGGCCGCCCCACACGGCGCTGGCCGCCCAAGCACGACAACATCCTGGTGTACGTGAAGGACCCTCTGCGCTACGTGTTCGACGCCCAGGCGGTGGAGCGCATCCCCTACATGGCACCCGGCCTCGTGGGCCCCGAGAAGGCGGCGCGGGGTAAGCTGCCCACCGATACCTGGTGGCATACCATCGTGCCCACCCAGGGTCAGGAGCGCACCGGCTATCCCACCCAAAAACCCCTCGGCGTGCTCCGGCGCATCGTGCAGGCCTCGTCGCGCCCTGGTGATCTCGTCCTCGACTTCTTCGCGGGCAGCGGCACCACCGGGGCCGCGTGTCTCGAGACGGGGCGGCGCTTTCTCCTCGTGGATTGCCATCCGGAAGCCCTCGAGGCGATGGCACGGCGCTTCCGCGGTGTACGCGGTATCCGCTGGGTCGGCTTCGACCCGCGTGCGGCGACGAAGCGGCGCGACGCCGCCGGCCCCGTTGCTTGACGCTCTCGGAGGTCGCTGCTAGCATTCGCGAAGAGGTCCCTCGCGATGGGTAATCTGATCAAGACCGGGTTCCTTCTCGTCGTGCTCACCTGCCTGCTCATCCTCATCGGGGGCGCGGTGGGAGGACGGCAGGGCATGGCCATCGCTTTCGTCATGGCCCTGGTCATGAACATGGGGTCCTATTGGTTCTCCGACAGGATCGTGCTCGGAATGTACGGCGCCCGGGCAGTCACGGAGGCGGAGGCGCCCCAGCTCTATCGCATCGTCCGCCAGCTCGCGGCGGAGGCTCGCATCCCCGTCCCGCCGATCTACATCATCCAGGACGATTCCCCCAACGCCTTCGCCACCGGGCGCAATCCGCAGCACGCCGCGGTAGCGGTGACCGAGGGCATCCTGCGCATCATGAACGAGGAGGAGCTCCGCGGCGTGCTCGCCCACGAGCTCTCCCACGTGAAGAACCGCGACACCCTCATCATGACCATCGCCGCCACCATCGCGGGCGCCATCACCTATCTCGCCCAGATGGCCCAGTGGGCGGCCATCTTCGGCGGCGGACGGCGCAGCGACGAGAATGGCGGCGGGGGCAGCGCCATCGGCGCTCTCCTCATGGCCATCCTCGCCCCGTTCGCGGCCATGCTCATCCAGATGGCCATCTCGCGCTCGCGTGAGTACCAGGCCGACGCCTCCGGCGCCCAGCTGTGCCACCGCGCTTCCGGTCTCGCCGAGGCGCTCCAGAAGCTCGACATAGCCAAGCGGCAAGTGCCCATGGACGCGGCGCCGGCCACTGCGCATCTCTTCATCGTCAACCCGCTCACCTCGGGCGGCCTGGCCAGCCTGTTCTCGACGCATCCGCCGATCGAGGAGCGCATCGCGCGTCTCAGAGCGATGAGGCTTTGATCGCGACCGGACCGGACGCGGTGCGCGAGCACACGCCGCCACCCGCATCCGATCTCGTGGTGGAGGCGGCGCACCTGCGCAAGACGTACGGCCCCACCCCCGCCCTGGAGGACGTCTCGCTCTCGCTGGGCAGTGGTACGGGCCTGACCCTTTTGGGGCCGAACGGAACGGGCAAGACCACCCTCCTCCGCATCCTCGGCACCCTCCTGCGTCCCACCTCGGGCTCGCTGCGCATCGCGGGCCGGGATGCGCTGAAGGAGCCCTCGGCAGTTCGCGGGGCCATCGACATGGTGGGGCACGGCACCTGGATCTACGAGGACCTCACCGCGATCGAGAATCTACGCTTCTGGTCCGCGATGGGCGGCCACGACGCCACGCGCCCGAGGCTCCTCGGTGCGCTCGAGTCAGTGGAGCTCGACACGGTAGCGGAGCGCCGCGCGCGCACCTTCTCGGCGGGAATGAAACGGCGGCTCGCCCTCGCCCGTGTCCTCCTCGGGCGGGGCCGGCTCCTCCTCCTCGACGAGCCCTTCACGGGCCTCGATCGCGCGGGGCGGAAGTGGCTGGGCGAGTTCCTCATGTCCTTCAAGGCGCGCGGCGGTGCCCTGGTGGTCGCCACCCACAGCTTCGACGCGGGGCTGGGCGTGGCTGATCGGGTCGCCATCCTCGCGGGCGGGCGCATCGCGCTCGATCGTCCCACCGCCGCGCTCGGCCACGATGAGCTCCGCCGGCTCTACGATGATCTCGCCCTCGGCTCGGGAAGCGCCTCGTGAGCGGCTACGTCCGCCGGGCGTGGAGCGTCGTGTGGAAGGACCTGCTGAGCGAGCGACGGAGCAAGGAGAGCGTCAACACGCTGGTCTTCTTCTCGCTCCTCCTTCTCTTCGTGTTCCAGTTCTCCCTGGGACCAGACCGCGCGCGGGTGGAGACAGCGTTGCCGGGCCTCTTGTGGCTCGGCTTCCTCCTCGCCGGGCTTCTCGCCTTCGGCCGCACCTTCCTCGTGGAACGCGAGAACGACTGCTGGGAGGGACTCATCCTCGCCCCCGGCGACAAGTCTGCCATCTATCTCGGCAAGCTCGTGGGCAACGTGCTCCTCATGGCGGTGGTCGAAGCCGTGCTCGTGCTCCTCTTCGCGCTCTTCTTCAGCCTCGACTTCACGAGCGTGCTGCCCGGGCTCGTGCTCGTCCTCGCCCTCGGCACACTGGGGCTCGCCGCGGTGGGCACGCTCTTCGGCGCCATCACCGCCCAGCTCCGGGCCCGCGAGCTCCTCTTCCCCGTGCTCCTCCTCCCCGCCGCCGTCCCCGTGCTGCTCGCGTCGGTGAGCGCGACACAGACCGTGCTCCTCGGAGAGCCGCTGGCGCAGGCCGCGCCGTGGCTCAAGCTCCTCGGCGCGGCCGATCTCGTCTACCTCGTCGTGGGCGTGCTCACGTTCGAGTTCGTGCTGGAAGCTTGATGCCCGTGCGCGCGCTTGGCTGGCTCGCCGTCCTCGGCCTCGTGGCCGGCATCGTGGCCGCGTTCGGCTACGCGCCGCGCGAAGTGATGCAGGGCAACGTCCAGCGCATCATGTACCTCCACGTGCCGGCCGTCCTCACCGCCTATCTCGCCTTCGCCCTCGTCTTCATCGGCAGCGTGGGCTACCTGCTGACGCGGAGAGCAGGCTGGGACCGGCTCGCCCTCGCCGCGGCCGAGCCGGGGGTGATCTTCACCGGGATCACCATCGCTTCGGGCTCCATCTGGGGCAAGCCGACGTGGGGCACCTGGTGGACGTGGGATGCGCGGCTTACGTCCACCGCCGTACTCTTCCTCGTCTACGTCGGCTATCTCCTGCTTCGCGGGATGATCGACGAGCCGGACCGGCGCGCGCGCGCCGCCGCCGTGGTGGGCATCCTCGGCACGGCCAACATTCCCATCGTGCACTTTTCCGTGAAGTGGTGGCGCGCGCTGCATCAGCCCGCCACCATCCTCGGCCCCGAGCCTTCGCCCATCGCCGCGCCCATCGCCCTCACCCTGTTCGTAAACTGGCTCGCCTTCACGCTGCTCTTCCTCTATTTGCTCGCCAAGCGCACGGAGATCGCCCGGCTCGAGGAGCGGCATGCCGAATAACTGGAGCTACGTCTTTGGCGCCTACGGCCTCGCCGCCGTCGTGCTCCTCATCTACTGGCGCCGACTGGCCGGCCGCACGAAAGCGCTGACGAGCCGGCGATCGCGCGGGGGCAGATGAGCCGACGGGGCAAGTTCATCGCGGGTGGGCTCGTCATCGTGGCGGCCATCGCCTATCTGATCTGGGCCGGAGTGAGCCAGAGCGTCGTGTACTTCGTCACGCCCACCGAGCTCCTCGCCGCTCCCGTGCCGAGCAAGACCTATCGGTTGGGCGGGCTCGTGCTGCCCGGTTCTCTCAAGTGGGAGCCGAAGAGCCTCGACCTCTCCTTCATCCTGTCCGACGGCAAGTCGAGCGTTCCCGTGAAGCACAAGGGCGCGCCGCCCGATCTCTTCGCGGAAGGCCGGGGGGCAGTGGTGGAAGGCTCCTGGACGCGCGACGGCTACTTCAAGGCCTCGCTCATCCTCGCCAAGCACTCCGAGGAGTACAAGGCGCCCCACGACGGTGCCGATCCCGGGTACAAGGAGCTGATGAAGAGCCTGCGCGGCGAGGGCCGATGATCCCCGAACTGGGCTACGGCGCCACCGTCGCCGCGCTCGGCCTCGCTCTATGGGGAATGGTCGCCGCCGCGACGGGCGGACGGACGGGCCGCCTCGACCTGCTCCGCTCCGGCGAGCGGGCGGCTATCGGCGTATGGATCCTCATCACCGCGTGCATCGCCCTGATGCTCTACGCCTTCCTCACCTTCGACTTCTCGGTCCGCTACGTCGCCTTCAACACGAATCGGGGCACGCCTTTCTACTACCGGGTGACGGCGCTGTGGGGCGCTCTCGAGGGGTCCATCATCCTCTGGTCGTGGATGCTCTCCATTTACACTCTCATCGTGGTCGTCCAGTATCGTCGCCGTCAGCCCGAGCTCTATCCTTGGGTGCTCTCGGTCATGCTGGGGATTCTCGCTTTCTTCCTCCTCATCATGACGGTGCCCGCTCCTCCCTTCGAGCGTCTGCAGCCCATCCCGCCGGACGGGCGCGGCCTCAACCCGCTCCTGGAAGACTCGGGGATGATCACGCATCCCGTGGCTCTCTACCTGGGCTTCACCGGCTTCACCGTGCCCTACGCCTTCGCCATGGCCGCCCTCATCGTGGGCCGCACCGGCGAGGAGTGGATCACCATCACGCGCCGGTGGACGATCATCGCCTGGTACTTCCTCTCCCTGGGCCTCCTCATCGGCGGCTGGTGGAGCTATCACGTGCTGGGCTGGGGCGGCTACTGGGCGTGGGATCCCGTGGAGAACTCCGCCTTCATGCCGTGGCTCACCGCCACCGCCTTTCTCCACTCCGTGATGATCCAGGAGCGGCGGCGCATGCTGAAGCTCTGGAATCTCTCCCTCATCATCCTGACCTTCGGCCTCACCCTGTTCGGCACCTTCCTCACCCGCTCCGGCATCATCGGCTCCGTGCACGCGTTCACCCAGGGATCGATCGGCGTCTTCTTCCTCGCCTTCCTCGCCCTCGTGCTCGTAGGCTCCTTTTCCCTGCTCGCCTCGCGCATGGAGCGCCTGCGCGGCCAGGGCGAGCTCGACTCCGTGGTCTCCCGCGAATCCGCCTTCCTCCTGAACAACCTCCTCCTCGTCGCCGCCACCTTCACCGTGTTCTTCGGCACGGTGTTCCCGCTCCTCTCCGAGGCGGTGCGCGGCACGAAAGTGAGCGTGGGGGCGCCCTTCTTCAATCTCGTGAACATCCCCATCTTCCTCGGCCTGCTCTTCCTCATGGGCGTGGGCCCGCTCATCGCGTGGCGCCGAGCCTCCCCCGACAACCTGCGGCGTAACTTCCTCAAGCCCGTCCTCGCCGGCGTGGTCGCCGCGGCGGCCTTCCGCATCCTCGGGGTGGGCAACGCCATCGTCCTCACCGCGTTCGGCCTGGTGATCTTCGTGGCGGGCACCATCCTCCTCGACTACGTGCGCGCGGTGCGGGCGCGCCGGCGGAGCGGAGACGACTGGGGCGCCGCCACCTGGGGCCTCCTTCGCCGGCAGAACCGCCGCTACGGCGGCTTCGTGGTGCACCTGGGCATCCTCGTGATCGCCCTCGGAGTGGCGGGCTCGCAGGCGTGGTCCAGCGAGACGGAGACCACCCTCACCAAGGGACAGAGCGTGGAGCTCGGCGGCTATCGCGTGCGCTTCGACGGACTGGAGGCGTCGGAGGAATCCAATCACTTCAAGGTCACGGGAGCCTTCACCATGACCAACGACGGCCGTGCGCCCGCCATGCTCCACCCCGCGCGCAAGTTCTACCCGCAGGAGCAGACGCCCATCGCCGCCGTCGACTACCGCCTCGGCCTCATGAAAGACGTGTATCTCGTCCTGGGCGACTTTGCGCGTGACGGCTCCCAGGCCACCGTGAAGCTCAAGATCAACTGGATGGTCTCGTGGCTCTGGATCGGCGGGCTCGTCCTCACCCTGGGCGGCGCGCTGGCCATCCTGCCCGATCGCCGGAGGCCTGCGTGAAGACACGCTGGCTCCGCTTCAGCATCCCGCTGGCCGTGGTGCCCGTGCTCCTTCTCTTGGCCTACGGCTTCTGGACGAACCCACGCGAGATTCCCTCGCCTCTCATCGGCAAGCCGGCGGCGAAATTCACCCTGACCAGCTTCGCCGGCGATCCCGTGAGCCTCGAGCGCTACCGCGGCCGCGTGGTGATGCTGAACTTCTGGGCCTCGTGGTGCCGGCCCGCCTGCTATGAGGAAGCGCCAGTCATCGAGCGGACCTGGCAGGCGTATCGGGACAAGGGCGTGGTCGTCCTGGGCGTCGACGTGCAGGACCAGGACGAGGCCGCTCGGAAATTCATCGAGCAGTTCCAGCACAGCTTCCCGAACTCGCCCGATCCGGGCGGCCATGTCGCGGTGGACTATGGGGTCTACGGCGTGCCCGAGACGTTCTTCATCGACCGGCAGGGCCGCGTGCGCTTCAAGCAGGTGGGAGAGCTCACCGACGCCATCGCCCGCGAGCGGCTCGAGACGCTGCTCGCCGAGAAGCCGTGACGCCCCTGCTCGTGGCCGCTGCCGCACTTGTCCTCCTGGCGGGAGGGCCGGCGCGCGCCGCTTCGCCTCCTGCGGTGAACGAGGAGACGGTGCACGAGATTGCCTCCCAGCTTCGCTGCGTGGTGTGCCAGAGCCTGTCCGTGGCCGACTCGCCCTCGGAGACGGCGAGCCAGATGCGCGGCATCATTCGCGAGCGGCTGGCCGCGGGAGAGACCCCGGCGCAGGTGCGGGACTACTTCGTCGACAAGTACGGGCCGTGGATCCTCCTGTCCCCGCCCCGCCGCGGTTTCGATCTCCTCGTGTGGGTCGCCCCCTTCCTCGTGCTGGGTATCGGGCTCGTCATGGTGGCCCTGGTCGTCCGCCGCTGGCGGCGCGCGCCCTCGCGCGTTTCGCCGCCCGCCCTCGACTCCGCGGTGCGCGAACGCATCCGGCGCGAGATGGAAGAGCTCGACCGGTGAAGCGGCAGACGGCGGAGGCGACGTCGTGAGCTCGGCGCAGTGGCTCGCCATCGTTCTCATTGGGCTGCCCGCCCTCGGGGTCGTGCTGTGGCCGCTCGTGCGTGGCGGGAGCGGCGGTGCCCTCGCTGCGCAGGCGCCCGATCGCCGGCTCGAACTCACCGAGGAGAAGGCGACGGTATACCGCTCCCTCAAGGAGCTGGCCTTCGATCACGAGGCAGGACACCTGTCCGACGACGACTACCAGGAGCTGCGCGATCGCTACGAGGCGCGCGCGGCCGAGCTCATCTCGCGGCTTGATGCCCTCGGCCCTGCCCCCGCTCTCCCGCTTGCCGCGCCGGCGGCCACCGCCACGGCGGCGCCCTGGACGCGGCGGCCTGCCACGCTGTTGGTGGGAAGCCTCGCCGTGCTCGCCCTCGGTATCGGGCTCGGCGTGGGCATCACGCACTATACCGCGCCGGCCGAGACAATGGTCCCGCCGGGCAGCCGCCTGCCGGTTCCCACCCTGCCCGATCCCGGACCGCTCCTGCCCGGCGCGCCCGGCACCGGCGCCGCCGGCATGAAGCAGATTCCGCCCGAGATGCTGGCACGCATGCTGGCCGCGGCGCGCCAAAGCCTCTTCGAGGGGCGTTACCAGGAAGCCATCGCCGCGTATCAGGCAGTCCTCAAGCGTGACCCGAAGAACGTGGACGCCATGACGCACCTGGGTCTGATCGTGGCCATGGGCGGGCACGGCGACGCCGCCCTCGAGACCTTCGACAAGGCACTAGCCCTCGATCCGAAGTACGGCCCCGCGCTCCTCTACAAGGGGCAGGTCCTCTACGAGGTGAAGCAGGACGTGCCGGGCGCCCTCAAGGCGTGGGAAGGCTATCTCGCCCTCAATCCCACGGGCGACGATCGCCGCCGCGTGGTTGCTCTCATCGAGGAAGCCAAGAGCAAGTCGCCCCGCCGCTGAGCCCCTCGTGGGGCATGCTATCCTGAGCCCCGCCATGACGAAGGACGCGGCCGAACGGGCTGAGGCACTCCGCGAGGCCCTCCACCGCCACAACTATCTCTACTACGTCGAGGATCGCCCCGAAGTTTCCGACGCGGAGTACGATCGCCTGGTACGCGAGCTCCGCGAGATCGAGGAAGCGCACCCCGAGCTGGTCACGCCGGATAGCCCGACTCAGGCGGTGAGCGGGCAGGTCAGCCAGGCCTTCGCGCCCGTCCAGCACAAGGGCCCCATGCTCTCGCTGGACAACGCGCTCTCCGTCGACGACCTGCGCGAGTTCGAGGCGCGCCTCCGTCGCTCGCTCCCCACTGCGCAGTTCGCCTACGTGTGCGAGCCGAAGATCGACGGGCTCGGGGTGGCCCTGCTCTACGCGCGTGGACGCTTTGCGCGGGGCGCCACGCGCGGCGACGGACGGATAGGCGAGGACATCACGCAGAACCTTCGCACCATCAAGAACATTCCGCCCGTGCTCAAGGGCGAGCTCGGGCGGACCATGTCACTCGAGGTGCGCGGCGAGGTGTTCATGCCTCGCGAGGCCTTCGCGCGCCTCAACGCCTCCCTGGAGGAGGCGGGTCAGGTCGTCTTCGCCAATCCGCGCAACGCGGCGGCGGGCGCGGTGCGGCAGAAGGATCCCACCATCACGGCGACGCGGCCGCTCGACATCTTCCTCTACCACGTGAGCCATCGCGAGCCCGGCGAGTTCGCCTCCCACTGGGAGGTGCTGGAGGCCCTCAAGACCGCCGGCTTCCCCACGAACCCGCGCTCCGCGCGGTGCGCCGATCTGGACGCCGTCATCGAGTACACCCAGCGGCTCGAGGCCGAGCGCGACGTGCTCGGTTACGACACGGACGGCGTGGTAGTCAAGGTCGACAGCCTCGAGCAGCAGCGGCGGCTCGGCGCCACCTCACACCATCCGCGCTGGGCCATCGCCTTCAAGTTTGCCGCCCGGCAGGCAACCACGCGCGTGGTGGACATCACCATCAACGTGGGCAAAACCGGCGCTCTCACCCCCGCGGCAAGCCTGGAGCCGGTGGAGCTGGCAGGCGTCACCGTGAGCAACGTGAGCCTGCACAACGAGGACGAGGTCGCCCGCAAGGATGTCCGCGTCGGCGACACCGTGCTCATCGAACGCGCGGGCGACGTCATCCCCTATCTCGTGCAGGTGGTCACGAGCAAGCGTCCGCCCGAGGCCGTGCCATTCCGCATGCCCCACACCTGCCCGGCCTGCGGCGCGCGCGCCGAGCGGCCGGAGGGAGAGGCCATCTGGCGCTGCACGAACGTGGCCTGCCCCGCTCAGCTCAAGGAGCGGCTCTTCCACTGGGGCTCGCGCCGGGCCATGGACATCGAGCATCTGGGCGAGAGCGTGATCGGTCAGCTCGTGGACCGCGAGATAGTGTGCGACTTCGGGGACCTCTACGAGCTCGACGTCGAGCAACTCGCGGGACTCGAGCGCATGGCCAAGAAGTCCGCCACCAACCTCGTGGAAGCTCTCCGCGCCTCCAAGGGACGCGGCCTCTCACGCGTACTCAACGGCCTGGGCATCCGCATGATCGGCGAGCGCGCGGCCCAGCTTCTCGCCGCGCGCTTCGGCACTATGGACCGGCTCGAGCGCGCCTCCGCGGAGGAGATCAGCGAGATTCCCGGCATCGGGCCCAAGATCGCCGAGAGCACCGCGCGCTTCTTCCAAGAGGCGCGCAACCGGAAGACCATCGCCCGCCTCCGCGACGTGGGCCTCGATCTCACCGAAGCGGGAGTGTCGGACACGCCGGGCCCTCTCACGGGTAAGGCGCTCGTCCTCACGGGCGGCCTCAAGTCCCTCACCCGCGACGAGGCCAAGGACGCTATCCTGCGCCTGGGCGGGCGCGTCACCGGCTCGGTGTCGAAGAAGACGGACTACGTCGTCGTCGGCGAGGACGCGGGCTCCAAGGCTGACGATGCCCGGCGCCTGGGCGTCCCCACCCTCGACGAGGCGCAGTTCCTCGCCATGATCGGGCGACCGTCGTGAGAGCGCTCCTCCTCGGACTCGCTGTCGCCCTCGCCGTCACCTGGGCCGCCCCTGTCTCGGGCCAGGGCGGCAAGCCCCTCACCCGCGAGGAGGCGCTCAGCCAACTTACCGCGCCCGACGCAGAGGCGCGCCGGCGCGCCGCCGCGTGGGTGGGCGAGGTCGGCACCCCGGAAGACCTGCCCGCCGTCTTCCGGCTCCTGCGCGATCCCGACGATCTCGTGCGGGCCCTCACCGAGAACTCCATCTGGCAGATCTGGAGCCGCTCGGGCGATCCGACCGTCGATCGGCTCTTCGCGATCGGGGTGGAGCAGATGAACCACGGTGAGGCCCAGGCCGCCATCGGCACCTTCAGCGAGATCATCCGGCGCAAGCCCGAGTTCGCGGAAGGCTGGAACAAGCGGGCGACCATCTACTTCCTCATCGGCGAGTACGACAAGTCGCTGCAGGACTGCGACGAGGTGATCAAGCGGAACCCCCAGCACTGGGGGGCGCTGTCCGGTTATGGCCAGATCTACGTCCAGCTCGACAAGCCGGAGGAGGCCCTTGTGTACTTCCAGCGGGCCCTCGTCGTCAATCCCAACCTGCAGCAGGTCGAGCGCATGATCGAGCAGCTCAAGCAGATCGTCATCGAGAAGCGCAAGGGCACCATCTAGCCGTCTTCCTTCCACCGTCGTCGTTCAAGGAGGAACACCGTGACCCTGACCACCGAGCAGATCGAGGCGCTCAAGAAGATCACCAGCCCCAGCGTGGCCAATGCCATCGAGGTCTTCAAGGTCCGTCAACGCCAGGAGGGCAACATCTCCTCGGAGATTCGCGCCCTCTTTCCCGAGCTCGGTCCGCTGGTGGGGTATGCGGCCACCTGCGTGATCCGCGCCGAGCAGGGTCCCATCGATGGTCATCGCGCCAGCACCTACGGCTGGTGGGACTACGTGATGAGCATTCCCGCCCCTCGCGTCATCGTGGTGCACGACATCGACGAGCCGCGTGGACAGGGCGCCCAGTGGGGTGAAGTGCAGGCCAACATCCACCGCGCCCTCGGCTGCGTGGGCGTGGTCACCGATGGCTCTGTACGCGATCTCGACGAGGTGCGCGCGCTCAAGTTTCAGTTCGCAGCCGCTCATGTCTCCGTGTCTCATGCCAACGTCCACATGGTCGACTTTGGGATTCCCGTCAAGGTGGGCGGAGTCTGGATCAAGCCGGGCGATCTCGTGCACTTCGACCAGCACGGCGTGGTGACCATTCCCCCCGAGATCGCCCCGCAGATCCCCGCGGCCATCGCCAAGGTCGAGGCCGACGAGAAGAAGATCATCTCCGTCTGCCAGGCGCCCGGCTTTACCCCCGATAAGCTCAAGGAGCTCTACAAGCAGATTCGGCCGGGGACATACTAGGCTTCCCGCGCGACCTCTTTGGAAGACGACGCGAGCGAACGGAAGGCGAGGTAGCAGGGCAGCGTCGCGAGCATGGCGACGGCGGCGAAGTACACTGCCGCGGAGCGACCGTGCGCATCCTGGAGCCGGCCCGCCACGGGGGGCAGCAGGGCCATGCCCAGGTAGTACATGGTGTAGAAGAGGCCCAGCCCGACGCCGCGGCTCGCCGGCCTCAGGACGCCGGTCGGAGCCGCGGCGAGGGCGCCCGCAGGGAGCCCACCGAGCACACCGATCGTGAGCAGCATCGGCCAGGGAGGTGCGTAGGGCAGCGTCGCGAGGGCGGCAGCGTACACGAAGAGCCCGATGGCGACCACGGTCTCCTGCCGCGCCAGCCATTGCGCGGCGGCCCCGCCGAGCAGCACCGAGCCGATGAAGAGGAGCGTGGTCACGCCCAGGAGAAGACCGGCCCGCGCCACGGAGAAGCCTCCCCGCACGAGGAGCGAGGGAAGGAAGCCCAGCATCACCGCAAAGCCCACATTGTAGAGCATCCACGGCAGCGAGGCCACCGTCACGAGGCTGCGCTCGCGCCGCGAGAGGACGGAGAGACGGACCGTACGCGACGGCGCGGCGGCGCCCACCGGCGCTCGATAGCCGAGCGCCACCCCCACCGCACCGAGCGCGGCCATGGCCGCCGCTACGTAGAAGACGGCGCCAAGGTTCCACGTGCCGGCCACCGCGGGCAGCACGAGGAGGGCGAGGACGATCCCCGCGGGCCAGGCATTGATGAGAATGGTCATGGCCCAGATCATTTCGCGCCCGGCGAACCAGTCGGTCAGCATCTTGGTCAGGAGCACGTTCAAGAGAATCGCCCCTGTCGCCGAGATTGTCCGGCCGATGGCCACCATGGCAAAGCCTTCTGCGACTCCCATGAGCGCACTGCCCGCCGCCATCAGGGCAAGGCCCGTGAGCACCACCCGCCGATCGCCGAACCGGGTGCCGAAGAGGCCGCCGGGCAGCGAGAAGAAGATCCCGGGCAAGGAGAACAGGCCGATGAGCCACCCGAGATCGGCGTTCGAGATGTGGAGCTGATCGATGAGGAGCGGGGAGACGGCGCCCACGGACTGGAACTGGAAGCCCATGGCCGTGCGTGCCACCGTCAGGACGGCTAGCGCGGTCCAGCGACCGCGGTCTGTCGGCGAGCCGGCCATGCGCGCATCGTAGCAGAGGCTCGGCTGCCTCGATCTAGCTCGGCGCCTCCGAGCGCACGGGCAACCGACGGCGCACGAGAGTAGGCAGCCTCCCGTCGATGGAAGGAGCCAATTGGGTGGGAGGCTCATTGCTCCCGGGTGATGGGCGGTGTATTTTCAGCGAGAGCCCATGATCGAAATCCGACTCCCCCGCACCACCGACGCGGCCGGCTGCGCCGAGCTCGCCGCCCTCGTCATCGGGCCCGATCGGGCCGGCCCCTTCATCAAGTCGCACATGGAGCGTCATCACCTCATGGTGGCGGAGGCAGAGCAGGAGATCGTGGGGTTCCTCGCCTACCGCACCGACTGGTTTCAGTGCACCTTCGTGAGCCTGGTCGTGGTGCGGGACGACTTCCGTCGCAAGGGCATCGCGCGCGAGTTCTTCAAGTCGGTGGAGGCGGTGTCGGCTTCGCCGCGCATCTTCTCCTCGACGGAGGAGACGAACGCGCCGTCCATCCGCATGCACACCGCGCTGGGCTTCCAGCCGAGCGGCTACATCGACAATCTGCCCCAGGGGGTGCGCGAGCTCCTCTTTTACAAGCGCACGCCGCCCCGCTCGCTCCGCTGAGCCCGCCCGCGCTCAGGCGAGTCCAGCATGTTGGGGCGCCGGCTCACCCTCACTCCTGAAGGCGTGGAGCTCGCCTACCGCCACGGGATCTTCCCCATGGCGGACGAGCAGACGGGCGAGGTGCTCTGGTTCCGGCCCGACCCGCGCGCCATCATTCCCCTCGACGGCTTTCACGTCTCGCGCTCCCTCGCCCGCATCATTCGTCGCGGTCGCTTCGAAATCCGCTTCGACGCGGACTTCGAGCGTGTGATGCGCGGCTGCGCCGATCGGCCCGAAGGATCGTGGATCGACGAGCGCTTCATCGAGGTCTATGGCGCGCTTCACCGGGCGGGCGCGGCGCACAGCGTGGAGGCCTGGCGCGAGGGGCGACTGGCCGGCGGCACTTACGGCGTGGCCCTGGGCGGCGCCTTCATGGCCGAGAGCATGTTTCATCGGGAGACCGACGCCTCGAAGGTGGCTCTGGCCGCCCTCGTGCAGCGCCTTCGCGAGCGCGAGTTCACCCTCCTCGACGTGCAGTACATGACGCCACACCTGGAGAGCCTCGGCGCGGTGGAGATCTCACGCCGCGAATACGAGCGGAGGCTGGACCGCGCCCTCCGCCTCCCCCGCTCCTTTAGATAGCCGACCAGGCCAGCGGCCACAGTTCCACGCGCTCAGGGATGTTCCACTTCGAGCGCCGGCTCCGCCGGCGCAATCGGCCGAGTTTGGGGGAGGTTCGGAAGGGGGGCGAAGCCCCCCTCCGAGTCACACGACTTCGTCTTTGCGGGAGAGAACCTCGCCGAAGCGGCCGAGGGCCGGAGGCGGGAGGGTCTTGTACACCTCGTCGATGCGCTCGTTGATCTCGCGGTTGGCGAGGGCGAAGAGGCTTCGCCCTGAGGCGTCGCCCTCGACGAGGAAGGGCCCGATGCGCTCGACCTCGAGCACCCACAGCGCCTGGGCGATGCCGAGCTCCTGGAGCCAGTGGACGTCGAGCACGCGCTTGATGCTCTTGCCGTACATGGCGCCTAGGCCATAGCCCACCGTGGTGAGATACACTGCGCCGTGGGGCACGAACCACTCGCGATAGGCGAGCTCGGTGAGGCCGGCCTTGCCCACGATGACCTTGGCCCCTGAGCGCTCGAACCACGCCGTCATGGACTTGCCGAAGCGAAACGACGCGGTGGCCGTCACCGCCTCCACCGCGTAGGAGCCATCGGCTCGCACGGAGGCGGCGGGCGAGCAGTGGAAGTTCACGTTGGTCAGCGCGCGCACGGAGTCGGGGAGCGGACGCCCCTTGTCCACCACCTGGCGATACACGCCCTCGCGCCCGGTGTAGAGGGCGCCCGAGACGTACACCACGTCCCCGAGCTTCAAGGACCGGATCGCCTCCGCGGGGACGGGCGTGGTGAGATGCACCTCGTCCATCACCACGTCGTCCAGCCGCTCGATGGCCATCACTCGATACCCTGGCGCCGGTAGTAGTCGGTGAACCACTGCGGGTCGCTGCGGAACTCCACGGTGCCGCTTGGGAAAACGCGCGCGGTGGCCCGGCGCGAGGAGAGGCAGAATTGGTGGATGGCCACGGGCATGCCACCCGTGTGCGTGTGGGCCAACTCCACGTGCGTCGCCACCACCATGGACGTGCCCGCGAAGCCCATGGCCCCGATGCCGATATGATTGCCCAACGCGGTCAGCTCCTCTTCGAGGGAAGCGGCGGAGGGATCCGGATTCCGGCTGCCCACCGCGCGGAGACAGGCCGCCTCCTTGCCGAGGCGCATGCAGGTGTCCTTGGAGCCGCCGATGCCCACGCCCACGATGGCGGGCTGGCAGGCGAGCCCGCGCTTGCCCGACTCGATGAGCGTATCCACGAAGAAGCGCTTGATGCCGGGCAGGCCGTCGCCGGGAAAGAGCATGCGCCAGTCCGTGCCGAAGAGGCCGCCCTTGTGCACGGTGATCACGTCGA